>OERJ01000114.1_pt1 | contig 25370 bp, 19 predicted proteins | sample 1539991 | NCBI WGS metagenome assembly OERJ01 (sample SAMEA3891247, study PRJEB23780) | metagenome | biome: terrestrial biome; feature: animal house; material: water of meat washing | place: Italy | collected 2015-05-12
AGGTGACCCTGCTGGTGGACAACCCCTCGTTCGTGGCCCAGATGACCCGGTTGGTACAGGGCTATATGGCGGAAGCCACCCCGATGACCCTGGCCCAATGGCAGGCCCGCCCCTGGTACAAGAAGGCGATGGAGAACATCTTCTATCTCTTCAGCCCCTTGCTGTGATGTTGTGGCGAGCCGCAAGAAAGTGGACTCGCCATCTGATTGGACTTGCCTAGCCCCGAGTCCGCCCCGTAGAGTGCAGTGACAACTCCCTGGAGACACATGGATATATGAAAAAGATAGTGGCCCTCGCCGTGGGTGCGGCACTGGTAGGTGGTGGTCTGGCTGCGTGCTGGTACACGGGCAACAGCTTCGACAACATCATGGCGGAGCAGATCGCCAAGGTGGAGAAAGAGAGCGGGCTCGACATGCAGTGGCAGCCGGGCAGCAGCAACCTCTTCACCCGTGACGGGATCCTGAAGGTCGTGGTGACGCCGGAGGAGCTGGCTGCCATCGACAGCGAGCTGGAGGGCAGTCAGCCCATCGAGTTGCAACTGGTGGTCAAGAGCCAGATCCTGCCGCTCTACATCAAGAGCCACTTCCTGCTCGATACCCATAATGGCACTCTGGCGCCGGTTTTCACCGCACTGGGCATGGAGCAGTGGGAACTCGGTCTGGAGTCGGTCACCAGTCTCTGGACCCAGGGTAACAGCAGCCGTTTCTGGGCCAATGAATTCAAGATCAAACAGGGGCTGGACGAGTTCAGCTTCCTGCCCCTGAGCGGCGAGTTCCACGGCAATCTGGAGGGGAATGGTCACCTCACCATGACCTGGCAGGGGATGACGGTCCATGAAGAGCAGAGCAAGATGGACTTGGTGCTGGCCGATCTGAAAGGGAGTGCCGACATTGCCGAGATCAGCGGTGTGCTCCTCTCGCCCCAGAGCGAGATGACCCTCTCGGCCCTCACGGTACAACTGCCTGACAGCGTCAAGGTCGCCCTGCAGGGGATGACTACCGAGACTCAGCTGACTGGTGATGATGCCCAGACCCTCTCCAGCAGCTATCAGATGAAAATTGCCAAGCTGGATCTGGAGAACGAGACCGACACCCTGGCGGTGACCGACAGCAAGTTGGCGCTCAACCTCAACGGTCTGGATCTGGAAGGGTATCAGGGGCTGCAGGCCGCCGGTGGCAAGGGGGTTGAAGATGCCGCCATCCAGCAGGCGCTGGACAAGATGCTCAAACGTGGCGCGACCCTGGAGCTGGCCGATCTCAGCGCCAAGCTCAACGGTGAGGCGGTGACCATGAAGGGGGACGTGAAGCTGGCCTCCACCTCGCTGGAGCAGCTGTTCAACAGCGACGCGGGGATGCAGGCCCTCTCCGGCGTGCTGCATGCCAGCCTCAGCGACAAGCTGGGCAAGGCGGTGCCGCAACTGGCCCCCATGCTCGATCAGCTGACCCTGATGGGTTATCTGAAGGCCGACAAGCAAGCGCTGACCTCCGAGCTGAAGCTGGAGAAGGGCGCGGTGACGGTAAACGATCTGCCGCTCTGACACTCGGCGCAGAAACAACAACGGCTCCCGCGGGAGCCGTTGTTGTTTCTGGCGTTTGCATACGAGCCATGTGGGCGGATTACTTGAAGACCACCGTCTTGTTGCCGTAGACGAACACCCGCTCGTTCAGTACCAGCTCCAGCGCGCGGCTCAGCACCGATTTCTCCACATCCCGACCCGCCTTGGCCATGTCGTCCGCACTGAAGGCGTGACCGACGTGGATCACGTCCTGTTCGACGATGGGGCCTTCATCCAGATCGTCGGTCACGAAGTGGGCGGTGGCGCCGATCAGCTTGACGCCGCGATCAAACGCCTGCCGGTAGGGGCGGGCACCGATGAAGGCGGGCAGGAAGGAGTGGTGGATGTTGAGGATCTTGCGCGGATAGGCCTCGACGAAGCTCGGGGTCAGCACCCGCATGTACTTGGCCAGGATCACATAGTCAGGCTCATAGCTGTCGATGATGGCGCGTACCTGCTCTTCATGTTCGGTCCGGCTCAGATCCTCGTGACTGACGGTGTGGAACGGGATATCGAACTTGCCGGTGAGCTCGGCCAGGGTGTCGTAGTTGCCGATCACCGCGACGATATCCATATCCAGCGCGCCCGCGTAGTTCTTCATCAGAATATCGCCGAGGCAGTGGGTCTCTTTGGTCACCAGGATGACGATGCGCTTCTTGCCCGCCTTGACCAGACGGCGCTGGGCGCCGGTGGGCAGGGCATCATCGAGGTCGGCCAGCAGGGTCTCGTCGTTGAAGCGCCCCTCCAGCTCGGTACGCATAAAGAAGCGGCCATTCTCGTGATCCACAAACTCATCGTTCTTGATGATGTTGAGCTGGTGCTTGTAGCAGATGTTGGTGATCTTGGCGATGAGCCCTTTGGCATCCGGGCAATCCGTGAGCAGTATTTTCTTTTCCATCTCTGTCATTTTCCGTTTGTGGTGTTGGCGCTGCTGTCTGCGCCGGCAGCGTTGTTCAGGCTCTCTTTTCGGGCCCTGTTTTTTGGTTTCGGGAACTATGCCATAAACCGATCCGCGCCATAAAGAAATTCGCCAGTCACGGCCTCTCGCGCTGGCGAGCGGGCCGCAGAGCGGGATCCCGGGCGCAATGTTGAAACGCTTTTCAGCCTGCGGGGGATTTTGGCTGGTATCTGCAACCGTTTTTCTTTAGGCTGTCTGCGCTTATTCTCAGGGCGGGGTGCAATTCCCCACCGGCGGTATCCCGATTGACTCGGGGAGCCCGCGAGCGCCCGACTTGGCTGATTGCCGGGTCGGGGTCAGCAGATCCGGTGAGATGCCGGAGCCGACGGTCATAGTCCGGATGAAAGAGGATAAGACAGACCTTGCCGTGTTGGCCCTTGTGGGCTGGCCGCTGCATGCCCGTCTCTGTCTGCCTTTCCATGCCCTGATTCTGGTCCTTGTCTTGTTTAGGAGTTTTACCATGAATCAGTCTCTACTCAGTGAATTCGGTGATCCCGTTGCCCGTGTCGAAGCGGCCCTGTCTGCCTTGCGTGCCGGAGGCGGCGTGCTGGTGGCCGACGATGAAGATCGGGAGAACGAGGGCGACCTCATTTTCGCCGCCGAATCCATGACCAATGAACAGATGGCGCTGATGATCCGCGAGTGCTCCGGCATCGTCTGCCTCTGCCTGCCCGACGAGCGGGTTCGCCAGCTCGAACTGCCGATGATGGTGGAGGCCAACTCCAGCCACTACCAGACCGCCTTTACCGTGACCATCGAAGCGGCGCAGGGGGTCACGACCGGTGTCTCGGCGGCTGATCGCATCACCACCATCCGTGCAGCCATCGCAGACGGCGCCAAACCGGGTGATCTGCACCGCCCGGGTCATGTTTTCCCGCTGCGGGCGCGAACCGGTGGGGTGCTTACCCGCCGTGGTCATACCGAAGCGACGGTCGATCTGATGCAGCTGGCTGGCCTCAAACCGTTTGGTGTGTTGTGTGAATTGACCAAAGAAGATGGCTCGATGGCGCGTCTGCCAGACCTGGTTGCGTTCGGTCGCAAGCACCAGATGCCGGTGCTGACCATCGAGGATCTGGTGCAATATCGTCAATTGTTGTCAGAACGTACAGCCTGAGCCTCATACGAAATTGTAATAAGGCAAAAATTTGGTTAACCTTTGTCCGTGCCCCCACCACACGGCACTCATTTTTTAGACGAATCTGGACAAAAACTGTTCATTCAAAAAAAAATGAGGGTTTTAATGCATTTATCTGTGGTGGGGACTATGCAAAGTAGGATTTTTTTGTGCCATAATCACGCCGCTTGCTAAACGTCTGGCGAGTTCAAGGGAGCTTTAAAAATGAAAAAATTGTTGTTGGTAGGTGTTGTTGGTCTGTCCGCTCTGCTGGGCGGTTGTGCAAACACCAGCGAACTGGAAACTTCCGTTCAGAATCTGTCTAACAAAGTTGACCAACTGGCTCAAGATGTTAGCGCAGTTCGTGCTGATCAGTCCAAAATCGCTGCTGATGTTGCCGAAGCCAAGCAAGAAGCTATGCGTGCTAACCAGCGCATCGACAACATGGCTACTTCCTACAAGAAGTAATCCATGCGAAAAAAATGGCGCAGTTTTGCGCCATTTTTTTTTGCCTGAAATTCACCGTATCTCCACTATTCCCACAGCACCTTATTCCCACAGTACCTTCTTCGTACTTGACCCATGAGGTCATGCCGGTCTCCCGGCACTCCCCCATCATTACCAGCCAGTTCGATTCCGATCAGTAGAGCAGACTATAGAGTTTGCGACGGTAGCTCTGCGCCGCCGGTGTGCTGCCCATGGTCGCCAGAATATCGAGATAGGTCTTTCTGGCATCGCCGAATGCCAAATCCCGCTTGAGGATCTCCAGCAGCAGTCCCAACGCCTCTTCCTGACGACCAGCCTGGTTGTATTGCACCGCCAGCTCCTGAGTCAGGGCAAAATCATCAGGCTGTTCTGCATGGCGGGCTTCCAGCGCGCGCAGCTCCGGGCTGTCTGCCGCTTGCAGGGCCAGCGCCAGTCGTGAGCTCAGGGTATGGAAGTGGCCATCCTGCGCCGCCATCGGGATGGTGCCGAGGCGCTCCTGCGCTTCATCCAGCAGGTTGAGGTCGAGCGCAGCTTGAATGAGCCACAGGCTGATGTCGTGACGTTCAGGAGCCAGCTGGTGTGCCTTGGTCAGATGGGCATAGGCGATGCTGGGCTGCTCGTCAGCCAGTGCCTGTTGCCCCTTGGCCAGCAACTCTTCCTCTTCTTTGGGGGCGAAGGCGGCGAAATACTGGCGCAGGGTGGCTTCATCCTGCGGCCCTTCGATGATCCCCTGTTCGTCAGGGCGACCCTGATGGAACAGCACCAGCGCCGGCAGGGCGCGCAGGCCGAGCTGACTGGCCAGCGGCTGCAACTGGGGATCGTTCATATCCACCTTGGCCAGGGTGACCTGCTCATTGGCGGGCCCAACCAGTGATTCGATCAGCGGTGTCATCCCCTGGCACTCCGGCATCTGCGGAGCATGGAAATAGATGACGACCGGCTTCTTCATGGACGCATCGATAAGTTCAGCGTGAAAATTCTGGGGAGTAATGTCGACGATCATGAGTTGGACTCTTCAGAAAGGGTGTTGAGTAACATGGGGTTAAGCGAGTGGCAATTCAAGCGCTCATCCAGCCGGTAAAAGGTCACGGGGGCTGCCGTCGCCGCGAGACTGAGCCAGCCGCTGGCAAAGGGCCAATCCTGTACCTGATAAGGGGTGTCATCGAGCCGGTTGTCGAGTCGCCATCCTTCCTCCGGGAGAAACCGCACCTTCTCCAGTCCCGCCGCTATGCCGCCACCGTGGGCTTTCAGTACCGCCTCCTTGCGCGACCAGAGCCGGTAGAAGGCGCTCTCCTGCTCTTGAGCGGGCAGTGTGCAGAGCCACTCATATTCACTCTGTGCATAAAACCGGCGGGCCAGGGGGAGGGGATGATGCCGCCGTTTGCCCAGTTCGATATCCACCCCAAGCGGCCCCTGCGGGCAGAGCGCCAACACCAGCCAGCTGCCACTGTGGCTCAGATTGAACTGCCAAGCATCATCATGCAGTCGGGGCTTGCCGTGGGGGCCGTTGCAAAATTGCAGACTGGCGGCGGGTTGTTGCAGCCGCTCGGCCAATAGCTGGCGCAGCAGGGCGCGGCTCACCAGATATTCCTGACGCCGTTCAGGATGGGTCATGGCTTGCCAGATATGCTGCTCATCGGTTGACAGCCATTCAGGCAATTGAGCAAGCAGTTCCTGGCATACCCTGGCCGGTTTTAACAAAAAAAGATCGGTTTCGATCATGATTTTTCACTTTAAAAAGGTGCTGAAGCAGGGATAAAAGCCAGTTATCTATGAGGCCCAAGGCTCTTTTTGCGATTGTATATTGTTTGGGCATGATCACATTAATTATGAAAAATCGTGCATTTCCTTGCAAAAATGTGAGCTTGATAGGGATTTTCACTTGCCTCGATAGAATTCTTGGATATAGTCGGGTGCTGTTGCCTTATAAATTGCCCTTTGGGGCCGTATTTTAACAAGATTTACTATTTAGCGGGGATAAAGGATTGCGCCACCTGATGCTACTGCTGGTCGCGCTCGGAATGGTGGGTTGTGCCTCGGCACCCCAACCCGAGGTCGCGAGCAAGATCGAAGTTTCCATGGTTGAACCTGTAATCGAACCGGAAGCTTCCCAGACACCCGATGTGAATGAAATCCTGACAGTATATAAAGAGTGGCGTGGTGTTCCGTACCGGATGGGTGGCAGCAGCCAGCGCGGTATCGACTGTTCCGCCTTTGCCCGTGAAGTGTTCCGCAATGCCGTCGGTATCGAATTACCCCGCGATACCCGCTCCCAAGTCCACGAAGGGACGCGCGTTTCCAAGCAGGATCTGGTCGAGGGTGACCTGGTCTTCTTCAAAATCAATCGTCGTCTCAACCACGTTGGTATCTATGTCGGCAATGGTGAATTCATCCACGCCTCGACTCGAGCCGGTGTGACGCGCTCCAAGCTGGATAGCCAATACTGGCGCAACAAGTTCTGGCAAGCTCGCCGGATCGATATCTGAGTCAGGCTGGACAAACGGCTCGCAGTACGGACTGTTTTTCCAACCTCACTTGAACCGGGCTCGATAGCCCGGTTTTTTATTGCCCTCGTTTAGACTTTCCCGAGTCAAATCACTATAGTGTGGGCCCGTTTTCTTCGGCAGGCTCAGCATGAAACCCCGCATCCCATCAGCCGGTGGCCCCAAGTCGGGCGACCGCAAATCCGGACTTCACTCCCGTAATCGCCATCAGGCGGGTTACGACTTTGAGGCGCTCTGCCTGCGAACTCCCGAGTTGGCTGCCCACGTCTTTATCAATGACTACGGCACCCGCACCATCGATTTTGCCAATCCCGATGCAGTGAAGACCCTCAATCGCGCCCTGCTGGCCCATCACTACGGGATTGCCCACTGGGACTTGCCTGCCGGTTACCTCTGCCCGCCTATCCCGGGACGGGTGGACTACCTGCACTGGGCGGCCGACCTGTTGGCCGAGAGCGCAGGCCAGCTCCCTACCGGCAAGGGGGTGAGGGTGCTGGATATCGGGGTGGGGGCAAACTGCATCTATCCGCTGCTCGGCTGCCGCGAATATGGCTGGCGTTTTGTGGGATCGGATATCGATCCGGTCTCGGTCAAGGCGGCCACCCTGCTGGCCAGGAGCAACGGGCTCGGCAACCAGATTGAGTGTCGTTTGCAGGGTAACCCCAACCATGTGTTTCGCGGCATCATAGGGCCGAAGGAGCGCTTCGCCCTGACGCTGTGCAATCCGCCGTTCCATGCGTCGCTGGAAGAGGCGAGCAAGGGGACGGAGCGCAAGCTGCGCAATCTGGGCAAGGAGGTGACAGGCGCTCCTGTGCTCAACTTCGGCGGCCAGAAGGCCGAGCTCTGGTGCGAAGGGGGCGAGGCGGCGTTTCTGGCCAACATGATTGCCCAGAGCAAGGAGTTTGCCACTCAGTGCCTCTGGTTCAGCTCGCTGGTGTCGAAAAAAGAGAACCTGCCGGGGGCGAAAAAGGCGTTGAGCCGGGTGGGGGCGCGTCAGGTACGGGTGATCGACATGGCGCAGGGCAACAAGGTGAGCCGGATCCTCGCCTGGTCCTTCCTGGATGAAGAGGGATTGCGTAGCGGCTGGTCGAGCGCGCGCTGAGTCCCCACCACAAGGCCCGATGAGGGCCTTTTTTCATGATGAGCCCCGCGAATTTCCCCTGCTGGCGGCATCTTTGGCAATCGATTTCCTCATTGGCAGATCGTGCTGGTTTACATGGTGTAAGTAGTTACTTCCGCCTTGGTACAGGTGTACGCCGAGATTTTTTTGCACTTACAGCTGAAACTTTAATAAAATAGGACTGGTTAGACCTCTTTACAGGCATTGAATCAAATAGGGATCGGTAGATGAAAGTTGTCGATTTTCTGAAGCGCAAGCGCGAAATTCTGGCGCAGCACCCCTTTGAGCTCAAGGATTGGCTCTCTCCGGCGATCCGCGACTACTGGCGTGAGTTTCAGCAAAAGGCACATCTTCATCCTTTGCTGGGGCGTGTGCTGGACTTGCAAGCCGAGTCCCAGAGCGAGCAGCAACAGGATGCAGCAACCGTGGCACAAGTAGCCAACGGTCAGCCTGCCGTGGCTCAGGAACCCGCTGTTGAGCTGGGGGCCGAGGCGGCCGAGCTCTATGCCGCCCTGCAGGCCCGCATTGGTGAAGAGACCCATGTCGGCGAGTGGCTGCACGTCAGCCAGCAGATGATCGATCAGTTTGCTGCCGTGACCGGGGATCACCAGTGGATCCACACCGATCCGGAGCGTGCGGCCGCCGAGTCGCCTTTCAAGACCACCATCGCCCACGGCTTCCTGACCCTGGCGCTGCTGCCGCAGTTGACCGGCTCGGTCGATGAGGCCACCCCCGAGTTCCCGACCGCCCGCATGGTGGTGAACTTCGGGCTGGATCAGGTACGTTTCCCGTACCCCATCAAGGTGGACAGCAACATCCGCGCCCGCACCAAGCTGGCCCGGGTCACCCCCATCAAGGGTGGGCTGGAGCTGCTCAAAGAGATCAAGGTGGAGATCGAAGGGATCCGCCGCCCGGGTTGCGTCATCGAGTCGGTGACCCGCATCTACTTCTGAGCCCCCTCATCGGCATGAATGGTGAAACGGGCCCGCTGTCGTGTGCAACGAACAGCGGGCCCGTTTTTTTGCCTGTTTGTTGCAAGGGTTGAGGCGTCAGCCATAGCGCGCCGACCCCAGCTTGATATGACTCACAAAACGGTGCGCCGTGCAGTTAGCCAGCTCTCATTTTGGCGAGTTGGCCGCGTGAGGCGATAGCATGTTATGCCACTATTGGCTTCTTACTCCCGATCCTGGAGACAATAGTGCCCATCAATAACAAGATTATTCTGCCACTGCTGCTGAGCCTCACCATCCTGCTGATCCCGACCCACTGGATCCCGCTGGAGGGGATCACCGTCATCGAGCAGCGGGTCGTGGCCATTTTCGTGCTGGCCGCCCTCTGCTGGATCCTGGAGCCCATCCCTATCTTTGCTACCTCGGTGCTGATCATCGTGCTGGAGCTGCTGCTGCTCTCCGACAAGGGGCTCTGGTTCATGACTGCCGACAAGGCTGAACCGGGGTTTGGTGAGCTGCTCAAGTCCACCGAGGTGATGGCGACCTTTGCCTCGCCGGTCATCATGCTGTTTCTCGGCGGTTTTTTCCTCGCCATTGCGGCGACCAAATACCATCTGGACGTCAATCTGGCGCGGGTGCTGCTGCGCCCGTTCGGTCAGGATCCCCGGATCGTCATGCTGGGGCTGATGTTGATCACCGCCACCTTCTCCATGTTTATGAGCAATACCGCCACCACCGCCATGATGCTGGCCATCCTTACCCCGGTGCTGGCGGCGTTTCCCGACAAGGACCCGGCCAAAATCGGCTTTGTGCTGGCCATTCCGCTGGCGGCCAACCTCGGCGGGATCGGCACTCCCATCGGCACTCCGCCCAACGCAGTGGCCCTCAAATACCTGACCGGCGAGCATGCCATCTCGTTCGGTCAGTGGATGGGATTTGCGGTGCCCTTTGTGGTATTGCTGTTGCTGCTTGGCTGGTTTCTGCTGGGGCGCTTCTTCCCGAGCACCCTCAAGCGGATGGATCTCAAGATTGAGGGGCGCTTTATGCAGACCCCTCGCGCCTGGGTGGTCTACCTCACCTTTATCACCACCATAGTGCTCTGGCTACTGGGGGATCTGCATGGCATGAGCTCCTACGTGGTCGCCATGATCCCGGTGGCGGTGTTCCTGACCACCGGCATCATCACCAAGGACGATCTGCACAAGATCTCCCTCGACGTGCTCTGGCTGGTATCGGGCGGTATCGCGCTGGGGCTGGCGCTGGAGGACTCCGGGTTGGCCGAGCGGCTCATCACCCATATTCCGTTCCACGAATACTCCACGCTGGCGGTGCTGATCGGCGCCTGTCTGCTGGCAGTGGTGATGGCCAACTTTATGTCCAACACCGCGACCGCCAACCTGCTGCTGCCACTGGTGGCGGCACTGGCGGTCAGCATGCCGGAGCTGGCCGAGTGGGGCGGCAGCCACACCCTGATCCTGGCGGTCACCATTTCGGTTTCGCTCGGGATGTCGCTGCCCATCAGTACCCCGCCCAATGCGCTGGCCCACGCCACCGGTCTGGTGGAGAGCCACCAGATGGTGCGGATCGGCGTCATCATGGGGTTGGTCGGTACCCTGCTGGCGATGGTGTGGATCTACCAGATTGCTGCCTGGGGATTGATCTGAGTGTGATGTCGACGAGTCGTGAGTTTGCATCACTCGCATCGCTATTACTGCAATAGAAAGAGGAGCCAAATTGGCTCCTCTTGTTGATCTGCTCGCGACTCAAAAGCTTGCCCCCAAACTAAGCAAGTGGCGCCACTCGCGATCAGATATTTCGACATCCACCCCGGGATAGTGCAGGGCGCCATTTTGCCACTCCATCTCGCTCGACCAGGAGAGACGCAGATGATCGTTAAAGTAGTAGCGCAGGCCGATGCTGCCGGTGATGTCCTGATCCAGTGTGAGGTAAGGGGACGGTTGCGACAGGTACTTCAGATAGGTGCCTTTACTGAACAACTCAAATCGCTGTTGCCAGAATGACAGTGGTTGGCGGTAATCCCAGCTCAGGCTACCGATGGGGTAGCTGATGATTCTGGAATCGAAAAAGACCAGTCCTGGCCAGCTGTCACTGCGAAAGTAGGCGCGCTGAATGCCGCCCTGTGAAATCAGTTCCAGCCGTTTGTGCTTGTCATTCCAGAAGCGATAACCTGGCCCCGAGCCAAAGTTCAGCTTGAGATAGTTGTCAGCCAGCATGTCATATTCCGCATCGAGCGAGTTGCGTAAAAACCAGTGCTGGTCAAAGAAGTAGTCAAGGGTCGGGTTCAGCTTGTAGTCGTGGCTATCGGTGACGCTGTCGGATGTTTCGTAGGTATATTCCCCGGAGAGGCTGTAACGCCAATCCAGATTGGCCAGTTCGGTCACTCCCTTGAAGTTGACGTTGTTGGTACGTTTATCCTTGTGCTTGAGCTTGACGTTGAGATCGCCGCTGCCACTCCAGAGCCAGGCGTTGCGCTCATTCTGCTCATCCTTGAACAGGGTGATCCCCCCTTTGGCGGTTGCCTTGGGTTTATCCTGCTTCTCCAGACGCCAGCGTTTGATGGCATCCCGCTTGACGGTCACGGCGCCGGTATAGGGCAGGGCGATGCGCACCGACTCATCGCCGATCTCTTCAATGGTGCCGGTCAGGCGATCGCCGTTGTTCATCCAGAGAATGTCTTTTGCCCACAGGGGGTGGCAGACCACCATGAGCATGAGAGGCAGGTATTTCATGACGTAAGGCAACTCCGGTATGGTGCAGGTGCTGATGAGTTAACTGCTGATGGGGCGGGGCAGGCCATTTTTGCTCTCCAGCGCCGCCGTCACCTCATCCTGCATCACGTCAGGTGCGCTGATAAAGCTCTCTATGGCCGGTGACAGCACCAGCGGGGCGCCATTTTCAAGCTCCTCTTCGGTGCGGGAGAGCGGGGAGTGTACCTCCAGCCAGCGCCGACCATCCGGTTCGATGGCGACCTTGACCGGTTGATTGATGACCCGCACCGGCGTGCCGATCGGCACAATCTTGAACAGGGCCTCGATATCGTCAGGTCGCAGCCGGATGCAGCCTGCACTTACCCGCAGGCCAACGCCAAAATCCTTGTTGGTGCCGTGGATCAGGTAGTCGCGCTTGCCATAGCCAAGGCGCATGGCGAACTTGCCAAGGGGATTCTCCGGGCCGGGGGGCACCACGGCGGGCAGGGTGATCCCTTTTTGCTCCAGCCAGGATTTGCGCACCATGGGGCCGGGTACCCAGGTCGGGTTGGGATTCTTCTCGATGACGGTGGTGGTCATCTCGGGTGTTTCGCGGCCGATATCGCCAATCCCGATGGGCAGCACGATGACCTCGCTCTTCCCTTTGGGGAAGTAGTAGAGACGCAGTTCGGGCAGATTGATGACGATCCCCTCGCGAGGCACATCAGGCAGCAGCATCTGGGTGGGCAGCGTCAAGCGGGTGCCCGGCTTGGGTAAATAGGGGTCTACACCCGGATTTGCCTCAAGCAGTGCCAAAAATCCAATTTGCGTATTTTTGCCAACCAGCTCCAGATGTTCATTCTGCTGGATGATGTAATCCTCCAGCTCACCGATAAGGCGACTCCCGGCAGGTGGCAGCGGGTAGCGTTTGGCCTCTGCCGGCGCCGCGCAGAGCAGGATCGCTGCCAGCAGCATGGAAAGGGCGGGCGTTAAGGGTAGGGGCTTGAGTTTCGGCAATCGCATAAGGAGATCCATCAGTTCAATCGGGGCGGAACATCATCAACACAGCCGCCAGGATGGCGCGATTGTTCCTCAATCAGCCCATGATTACCAGCTTGCCGCGCACCCGCAATGATGTGGGGATACATAGGAAACCGGCCAAAATCGGCATCACCCATAAATTTGAGCGCCAAGCAGGAAAAAGAGACGCCTGATGGCAATGGGGCAATATCACGATATGGATAATGGCCGGGTGTGCGAGCGGGTGGATACAGGGTTATACAGGGCGGCCTCGCAACGCGAACAGCACGCGCCGCATTGTGAGCCTGCTCCCAGATATCTGATTCAGCCATTTGATATCTAAGAAATTTTTATTGCATCCTCGGCCCAGCTTGGGTAAAACTCTCTCCCCACGGAGAGATGCCGGAGTGGCCGAACGGGATTGACTCGAAATCAATTGTGGCAGCAATGCCACCCAGGGTTCGAATCCCTGTCTCTCCGCCACATACCAAGCCCAACCTGTTTAGCAGGTTGGGCTTTTTCTTTTGGTGATGTGCTGAGGAATTATCCGGCTGACTGTGTATCTGTGGTCATCGAGCCGGATGAATGCTGTTGGATGCTCGCCGTGCCTGCCAGGAGTGCAGGCGCTGCTGCGCCCCGATGATGAAGACAAAAAAGACCGGTACGAAGAAGATGGCCAGCAGGGTGCCGCTGATCATGCCGCCAAACACGCCGGTGCCGATGGCGTGCTGGGTCTCCGCGCTGGCGCCACTGGCGAGCATCAAGGGCACCACCCCGAGGGTGAAGGCCAGCGACGTCATCAGAATGGGGCGCAGGCGCAGGCGGGCAGCAGTGACAGCCGCATCAAGCAGCGAGCGCCCTTCACTGTGCAACTGGCGCGCAAACTCCACGATGAGGATGGCGTTCTTGGCCGACAGACCGATGATGGTGATCATGCCCACCTTGAAGAAGACGTCGTTGGGCATGCCGCGCAGCATCACCGCCGCCACGGCGCCGAGCAGGCCCAGGGGGACCACCAGCATCACGGAGAGCGGGATCGACCAGCTTTCATAGAGTGCCGCCAGCACCAGGAAGACCACCAGCGCCGACAACAGCATCAGCAGGGGGGCCTGCTCGGCCGACTGGCGCTCTTGCAACGACTGTCCCGTCCAGGCCAATGCGAAGCCTGGCGGCAATTGCGCCACCAGACGCTCCATCTCCGCCATCGCCGCTCCGCTGGAGATGCCGGGCGCTGCCCCCCCGGCAATACGCACGGCAGGGAAGCCATCGAAGCGCATCATCTGTTGCGGCGATTCGCGCCATTCCGGTGTCACCACCTCCCGCAAGGGGACCATGCCGCCGCTGGCATTGCGCACCCGCAGGCCGAGCACGTCATCGAGCTGCATGCGCGCCGACGCGTCGGCCTGCAGAATGACCTGCTGCATGTGCCCGCCGTTGGGGAAGTCGTTGACGTAGAGCGACCCCATTGCGGCCGACAGGGTACTGCTTACGCTGGCGAACGAGAGTCCCATGGCTTCGGCCTTCTGTCGGTTGATCTCGAGGTGAATGCTCTCGCCGGGAGGCAGATTGTCGGGATACACATCACTGACTACCTGGCTTTTGGCGGCCAGTTCCAGCAGTTGGGCCTGAGCGGCCAGCAGCGCGGCATCTCCCCGGTTGGCTCTGTCTTGCAGGAACAGGGTGAAGCCGGAGGCGGTGCCCAGCTCGTCGATGGCGGGCGGCAGCAGGCTCATTACCGTGCCTTCAGGAATATTTGCCATAGCCGCTTGTGCCAGATCTGCCTCTTCGGCTGCCGTGGCGCCATGACGCTGATCCCAATCTTTGAGCATGGTGAAGGCCATGGCGGCATTGGGGCCTGCGCCGGAGAAGCTGAAGCCCTGCACCACCAGGTTGGTGTCCAGCGCCTCGCGAGAGGCGACGTGAGCCTCGAAGGCCTTGACCACCTCAAGAGTACGCTCGCTGGTGGCGCCGGTCGGCAGCTGGATGGAGGTCATGAAGTAACCCTGATCCTCGTCCGGCAGGAAAGAGGAGGGCAGCTGGGCGGCGGCGATGGCCAGCACGGCGCAGAGGGCGGCAAAGGTTGCCATCATCCGTCCGCTGCGCCCGACCAGCCGGGTTACCCGCGCACCGTAGCCTGCCGTGAACCGCTCGAAACCCCGGTTGAAGGCACCGAAGAAGCCGCGCTTCTCATGATGATCCGGACTGACCGGACGCAGCAAGGTGGCGCAGAGCGCAGGCGTCAGGGTCAGGGCGAGGAAGGCCGAAATGAGGATCGACACCGCCATCGACAGGGTGAACTGCTGGTAGATGACCCCCACCGAGCCGCTGCCAAACGCCATGGGGAGGAACACCGCCGTGAGCACCAGGGTGATGCCGATCACCGCCCCGGTGATCTCCTTCATGGCCTGCGAGGTCGCCTCCCTGGGCGACAGCCCCCGGGTGGCCATCAGGCGCTCGACGTTCTCCACCACCACGATGGCGTCGTCGACTATGATGCCGATGGCCAGCACCATGCCGAACATGGTGAGGGAGTTGATCGAAAAACCGGCCAGCAGCATCACCGCGAAGGTGCCAAGCAGAGCGATGGGGGCGACGATGGCCGGGATCAGGGTGTAGCGCAGGTTCTGCAGGAAGAGAAACATCACCAGAAACACCAGCACCATGGCTTCCAGCAGGGTGTGGATCACCTTTTCGATGGAGACCTTGACGAAGGGGGCCGAGTCAAACGGGATCGAATAGGCCATGCCCGCCGGCAGGGTGGGGGCGAGCTGGGCGAGACGGGTGCGCACCGCATCTGCGGTACGCACGGCGTTGGCGCCGGGGGAGAGCTGGATGGCGGCGCTGGTGGCGGCCACGCCGTTCTCCCGGTTGGAAAAGGCGTAGGATTGCGCCCCCAGCTCGACCCGGGCGACATCACCCAGCACCAGCTTGGCGCCATCACCACCGGCTCGCAGCACGATGGCGGCGAATGCCTCGGGGGTCGTCAGCTGCCCTTGAACCGTGAGGGGAACCGTCAGGCGCTGCCCCGGCAGGGCGGGTTCGTCACCGAGGCGCCCCGGGGCAATCTGGATGTTCTGCTGCTCGATGGCCTGTGCCACCTCGCTGATGGTCAGCCCGTAGGCGGCGAGTTTGGCCGGATCTACCCAGATGCGCATGGCCTGCTCGGCGCCGAACAGCTGCACTCGTCCTACCCCGTCGATGCGGCGCAGCTCCTGCACAATATTGCGTGCCATGTAGTCGTTGAGGGCAACCTCATCGAAGCGGCCATCCGGTGAGGTCATGCCGACCATCATCAGAAAGCCGGATGAGGCGGACTCCACCTGCAGGCCGGTTTGCCGCACCGCTTGTGGCAAGCGAGGCTCGACCGCCTTGATGCGGTTTTGCACGTCCATCTGGGCCAGCTCCGGATCGGTGCCCGGCTTGAAGGTGGCAGTGATCTGCGCGCTGCCCGAGGCGTCCACAGAGGACTCGAAGTAGAGCAGGTTCTTCACTCCCGACAGCTCGCGCTCGATCAGGCTCACCACCGCATCATTCAGGGTCTGCGGCGTGGCGCCCGGATAGGTGGCATAGAGGGTCACCGACACCGGCGCCACCGAGGGATAGCGGGAGATGGGGAGCTTGGGGATGGCGATGACCCCTGCCAGCACGATGAACAGGGCGATCACCCAGGCAAACACCGGGCGATGGATAAAAAACTGCGGCATGGATAACTCTCCGATTCAGCGAATGCCACCGTCAGCCGGTTGGCTGACAGCGGGTGGTTGCCAGGGGGAGGCAATGACCTGAACCCCCGGGGTCAGACGGTCGATCCCTTCGATCACCACCTGTTGCCCGGCACTGAGCCCGGACGCGATGCGGTACTGGCTATTCACCAGTTCAGCGGTGTTGACCGGAACCAGCTGTGCCTGCCCCTGGCCATCCACCACCCACACGCTGGTCTGACCCGATGTGCGAACTACCGCCTGCTGGGGCACGGTCAGGGCGTTGGCATAGCGGGCACGGGGGATGCGCGCCTGCACATAGAGGCCGGGCAACAGGCGCCGCTCAGGGTTATCCACCAGCACCCGCAGCAGCACGTCGCCGGTTCCGGCATCGACCTCGATACCGGAGAAGAGGATGTGCCCCTGCATGCCCAGCGGTGTGCCATTGCTGCCGAGGATCTCCACCGCCAGTTCCGGTGCCGTTGAGCCAGCCTGCTGGCGCAGGGATTCCAGCACCGAGGCCGGTTGGCGCACATCGACGTAGACCTGATCAATCTGCTGGATCCGGGCCATGGGGGTGGCATCGGTGGGCGACACCAGGGCCCCTTCACTCACCAGCGCCTGATCGATGCGCCCGGCGATGGGGGCCTCCACGCTGGCAAATTGCAGGTTCAGCTGGTGCCGGGCCAGAGTCGCCCTGGCCTGGGCTACATCGGCGGCCGCCTGATCCCGCTGGGAGATCGCATCGTCATAGGTCTGGCGGCTGATGGCGTCGGTGCGCAGCAGCGGCTTCAGGCGGTCAATCTGGATGCGGGCGCGGGCCAGCACGGCCTCGGCCCGTTGCAATGCGGCGGCGGCGCTGTCGACATCGGCCTTGAAGGGGGCCGGGTTTATCTGGAACAGCACTGTGCCTGCGCTGATCTCGGCGCCCTGCTCGAACAGGCGGCGCTGCACGATGCCGCTGATCTGGGCGCGAATGTCGGCGCTGCGCAGTGCCGCCACCCGGGCGGGCAGATCCTCGCTGATGACCAGCTCCCGACCAGTCAGAGTCAGCACCGACACCTGAGGAAGGGCGGGTGCCTCCTGCTCTTGCGGCGCGACATCGCAACCCGCCAACCCGAATGCGGCAATGACGGCGAGCAGGGCGCCCGCATACCGCTGTTTGACAAACATCATCCACTCACCTCGTTAAACCGTCTCTCCGGTGTGATGTGACCGGAGAGTGCATCGAGCGGCCATTATGGCGAGGGGCTATTGCGAATGATTCGAGGCTTTGTGGAGAATCCATGGAGGCGATGATAAAGTTCAACGCCACCTTTTTTCGAGTCCGACTATGTCCCATCTCAATGCTTCCGCCAGCCCGGCGGGCCAGTCACTGGTACTGATTGCAGAGGATGAAGCCGAGATCGCCGACATCCTCGCCGCTTACCTGCAACGTCATGGCTTGCGCTCCCTGCACGCCGCCGATGGCCGTGAAGCGCTGGCCATGCATCAGGCATTCAAACCCGATCTCCTGCTGCTGGATGTGCAGATGCCGCAACTGGATGGCTGGCAGGTGCTCAGCGAGATCCGGGCGCGCGGCGATACGCCGGTGATCATGCTGACCGCCCTCGATCAGGATCTCGACAAGCTGATGGGGCTGCGCATGGGGGCGGATGACTATGTGGTCAAACCCTTCAATCCGGCCGAAGTGGTGGCGCGAGTGCAGGCCGTGCTCAGGCGCACCCGGGCCGTAAAGCCTGCCACGGCGAACGTGCTGCGGGTCGGCCAGTTTCAGATCGATCTGGAGAGCCACGAGGCCAGCATTTTCCGCGATGACCAGCAGCAGGTGCTGGAGCTGACCCTGACCGAGTTCAAGTTGCTCGCCTCTTTGATGCGGGCGCCGAAACGGGTGTTCAGTCGCGCCGAACTGCTGACTCACTGCTTGCCGGAGGGGGATACCCAGGAGCGTACGGTGGATAGCCACATCAGCAAGTTGCGCAAAAAACTGGAGACACACGGCATTCAGGGGGTCCCCGCCAGTGTCTGGGGCGTTGGCTATCGCTTCGGGGGCGATGCATGAAATCGGCGCCCGGCCTTCGCAGGCAGATCATCCGCTCTCTGGGCTTGATGACGCTTGGTATCATCTCCCTCGCGGTGATCGGCACCTATGTGTTTTATGGCATCGCCGTGGCGTTTGTGCCGGGCAGCATCTCCGAGACCTGGGTGCCCTCCAGAGTCGAGATGTTATGGATCGGCTCCACCATTCTCATTGCATTGGGGATGGCGCTGTACGTGGCGGTTCGCCTCTCTCGCCGCATCCTGACTCCCCTCAACTCGGTGGCAACCAGCCTGCGCGAGGTGGCCGAGGGCAAACTCGATGCCCGCGTGCCGGAGGATGAGCAGGCGATCGGGGAGACGGCGCAACTGGTGCGCGACTTCAACGCCATGGCCGAGCGGCTGCAGAGCATGACCCGCGAGCGGGAGTTCTGGAATGCCGCCATTGCCCACGAGTTGCGCACTCCGGTGACCATTTTGCGCGGCCGCTTGCAGGGGCTGGCCGAAGGGGTATTTCCTCCCAGCAGCGAACTCTTCGAGGGGTTGCTGCGTCAGGTGGAGGGGCTCAATCACCTGATCGAGGATTTGCGGGTATTGAGCCTCAACGACAGCGGCCATCTGGAGTTGCAGCGGACCGAGGTCAGGCTGGCCGACGAGCTTGCCGTGGTGCTTGAGGCGTTTGCCAGCCCTCTGGCGGCGAGCGGATTTGTGTTGCAGCGGGAGCTCGATAGCGAACTTCATGTCTGCTGCGATCTGTTTCGCATCCGTCAGGCCCTGATGGCGCTGTTGGAAAATGCCCAGAAGCACGCGCTGCCGGGCCTGCTGACCGTGCGGCTGTATCGCTCGGAGAGTGTGTGCGTCCTGAGTGTGGAAGATGAGGGGCCAGGCATCAGCGAGGAGATCGCCGCCTGTATCTTCGATGCGTTTCGTCGCGGAGATCCGTCACGCTCGCGCAAGAGCGGCGGCAGCGGACTTGGACTCGCCGTGGTCAAGGCGATTGCCGAGGCCCACGGTGGCAGCGCGGTTTGCCAAGCTACCGGGCGGGGAGGGAGCCGATTCGTGCTCTCCTGGCCCATCTCGGCCATGTCCGGTGGCCCTGAAATCTAGCCTAGGGGCGGCAGGTTCTGATGAAGCTATACAGCTGACAGCTGCCCGCACAGGGGCGTTCGACAAGCGACTGCCATAAGGGTTTTCACCGCTTGTGCCGGGTGAGCAGGAGGGGTTGGGACATGGCTCATTTGGCGCGAAATCATGGTTTTTTGCCGTCAAAAATTGAAACCGTTTTCAGAAATCCTTTTCAACTGTGATCCGCTTCAAAGCTTTTTCGGGCGCCAACCTCTAGCATTGGCTCCACGAATTAGGGGCTAGCGCTCCCGATTTTCCCGCTGTGGGAGGTAACCGGATGATCCGGCTATTTCCTTCGTTACTTTCGACGGTCATCATGGATGGCCGTTTTTTTTTGAGTTATTTCACGGTAAAGGGTCGAGCCGCTGGCGCTTTACCGTTAAAATTCCGCTTTTGCACTTGCCCGTGAGTCTTGATGTCTGCGTCCACCCTCTCTTCGGATAGTTATGCCCTGCTCGCCACCCTGCAATTGCAGCGCGTTGCCAGTACCCGTTTGCTGCAAGAACAACTGGCGATAGGCCATGCCCTGATCGATAAACTGACCCGACTGCAGGATGCGGGGCTGGTCAGATTGCGCGGGGAGCAGCAGTGGAGCCTGACCGCCGAGGGGACGCTGGCGCTGATCCTGGGGGTGCGTGCCGGTCTCTGCCCGGCGCCGGACTGGAGCCGGGTGCCCTCATTGACCGGGCAGGATCTCACCCATGCGGTGGTGCGCGAGCTCTGCCGCGGCAAGGCGGGGGAGATCCCGACCTATTTCTCGGCCAGCGATCTGCTGACCCTGCTCGATACCCCGGACGCTCACCAGTTGCTGGCGGGCTCCAGCCCCGCCTGGCAGCAAATGTTGCTGGAGCACTTCTCGCTGCAACTCTTGCTCGATGCCCCCTATGAAGAGCGCTGGCCGCTGGCCAATGCGCTGGTGCGCTGCGCCCCCGAGGTGCAGGCCCGGGCCAAAGCGTTCGAGGCGGAGTGGCGCTGGCTCTGCGGGGATGGCGAGAGCACATCGCCAACCGGCGAGGACAAGGATGCCGCCCCCGGCTGGCCAGCCCTGCAGGCGCTGGCCCAGCAGAGCCAGAGCGGCCCGCTTGGCGAGCGACTGCTCACCGCGCTGGGCCAGTGGCAGGCAACCGATGAGGGTGAGGCGGGCCAGTGGCCCCGTTCATTCAGCGCCCTGCTCTGGCTTGGCTGGTTGCAGCAGGCCGATCCCGTCATTGCCAGCGAACAGCGCAAGAAGTGGCAGCGCAGCCTGACTGGCCAGTTCCCCCTGCTTGCCGACCTGCTCAGCCAGTGGGCGGGCGATCGCCACGGTCAGGCGGTCGGCCTGTTCGATACCCTGCAACTGCCGGTGGAGGAGCTCCACTGGGGCTATCTCTGGCTCGATCTCTGCGCGCTGGCCCGTCACGGTGCCCAGAGCCCGCAGGTGGCCATGTTGCACAAGTGGGATCTCTCCCATCTGCTCGATGCCGAGCCCCATCATCGCCTGATGGCCTTTTGTCAGGATCTGCTGCGCATCTTGTTGGGCGAGGCGGCCAAAGGGGCGCCCTTGTGCCAACTGCGCGGCAGTGAGGAGAGTGCGCAAGAGGGCAGTGACGAGCAGGATGATGACGGGGACGAGGATAAAACCGCGGCCTCTGCCAGCTGGCTCAACTGGTTGCAGGGGCTGGGACGCTCCAGTGGCGTGCGCAAGCCGCAGGAGCGGTTGGTGTGGCTGCTCCATGCCGAGGGCCCCGAGCTGGAGTGCAAGATCCAGAAGCTGAGCACCAAGGGGGAGTGGACCGCCGGTCGCCGGGTCGATCCGGCCCTGCTCTCTACCCAGTATGCCGCCATGCTCGATGAGCACGACTGGGCACTGGTTCGCACCCTGCCACGGGTGATGGGACGACTGCCGCGGGATGTCTGGGCGCCGCTGGCCGATCACCCCCGCTTGTTCAACGCCAAGGGGCAAAAGCTGCAACTGGCCATCAGCGCCCCCCTGCTGCAGGTGGTGGCCACCGAACAGGGGATGAGCGCGCAGCTCTGCCCCGATGCGGCCGCCCGCGGGGCCCATATCATGCCGCTGGCGCAGGATCTGTGGCAGCTGATCCTCACCCCGCAGCCGCTGCTCGACCGCTTGCCAGCGCTCGAATCCATCCCGCTGCTGCCCGCCGAGGGGCTGGCCGAGCTGCAACGCACCCTGGACGCCATTCCCGAGCTGCCCTGGCACAGTCAGGTTGCGGGGCTTAGCGGCAACGCCGAACTGGCTCCCTGGCCGGGCATTCCTTCGGTGCAACTGGATTGGCAGGATGGTCAGCTGTCGGTCAAGCTGGTGACCCGCTTTGAGGATCTGCCGCCCCAGCCCCTTGGCAAGGGGGAGGCGATCGTGCGGCAGGGGATCAAGGCGTACCACTACTGGCAGCGGGATCTCGGGGCCGAGAAGCTGCAGGCCCAGTTGCTGCGCAATCAATTGCCCATCGGCCTGCCCGGCAGCGAGTGGCTGCTGCAGGGGGAACAGGCGCTGGCGCTGGTCAATGCCCTGCCCGAGCTGGTGGATGCCGGTGTGGTCATTCACTGGCATCAGGACAGCGCTCGCCTCAAGAGCCTTGATGAAGCGGCTCTGAGCCTGCGCATCGAGCGGCGGCAGGACTGGTTCCAGGTCGAAGGGGCACTGGCCCTCGATGAGCACCAGATCCTCGATCTGCGCCTTATTCTGCGCCAGATGACCCCGGGGCAGCGCACCGTTCAGCTCGACGAGAAGACCAGCCTGATGCTGAGCGACAAGCTGGTGGAGCGGCTCACCATGCTGGGGGCCATGCTCGATGAAGAGCAGCGCATCAACAACAAGCTGGCCTATCCGCTCACTCGTCTGCTCTCGGTCATTACCACCGAAGGGGATGCGGCGTGGCAATCCCTGCAGCAGGAGTGGCAGCAGGAGGTCGAGTGCCCGGACGAGCTGCTTACCTCCCTGCGGGACTATCAGAAAGAGGGGGTGCGCTGGATGGCGACCCTGGCCCATCACGGTTTTGGTGCCTGTCTGGCCGATGACATGGGTCTGGGCAAGACGCTGCAGGCGCTTATCGTGCTGCGGATGCGCCAGCACCTTGGCCCTGCGCTGGTGGTGGTGCCCAAGTCAGTGGTCACCAACTGGCAGGAGGAGGTGGCCCGTTTCGCCCCCGAGCTGGATGTGGTGGTGTTCGAGAACCCGGCCGAGCGGGAGGGGATCATTCGCGAGGCCAAGGCCGGTCAGGTGATCCTCATCAACTACGGCATGCTCGGCAGCCTGGCGGAGGCGCTCAAGTCCCGCCGCTGGTCCAGCATGGTGCTCGATGAGGCGCAGCAGATCAAAAACGCCGGCACCCAGCGCGCCAAGCTGTTGTTCCAGCTCGACGGCGATTTTCGCCTCGCCCTCTCCGGCACCCCCATCGAGAACCATCTGGGGGAGCTGTGGAGCCTCTTCACCTTTATCAACCCGGGGCTGCTCGGCAGCCTTGGCGAGTTCAAGCGTCGCTTTGGCAAGGCGGTCAAGGATCCCCAGCACATGGCGCTGCTGCGGGCGGTGATCAGCCCCTTTATCCTGCGTCGTCTCAAGCAGCAGGTGCTGACCGAGCTGCCGGACAAGACCGAGATCATCCACCACATCAGCCTCTCCCCCGAAGAGCGCCAGCTCTACGAGGCGACCCGGCGGGAAGTGGTGCAGCAGGTGCAAAGCGCCGATGGCCGCGCCCTGATGCATGTGCTGAGTGGCCTGACCCGGCTGCGCCGTCTCTGCTGCTCGCCGGAGCTGGTGATGCCCGAGTGGTCGCAAACCAGCAGCAAGCTGGACGAGGCGATGGCCCTGCTGGAAGAGGCGATCGACGGCGGTCATCGGGTGCTGGTGTTCAGCCAGTTTGTCGATCTGCTGAGCCTGCTGCGGGCCCGCATCGAGCAGAAATCCTGGGATTACTGCTATCTGGATGGGGGCTGCTCCGCCAAGTCCCGTCAGGACTCCATCCTGCGTTTTCGTCATGAGGAGGTGCCGCTGTTCCTCATCAGCCTCAAGGCGGGGGGCACCGGCCTCAACCTCACCCAGGCCGATACCGTGCTGCACCTCGATCCCTGGTGGAACCCGGCGGTGGAAGATCAGGCGAGCGATCGGGCCCACCGGATGGGCCAGACCCAGCCGGTGACCGTGTACCGGCTGGTGTGCGAGCAGACGGTGGAGGAGAAGATCGTCGCCCTGCACGACGAGAAGCGGGCGCTGGCCGATGGCCTGCTGAGCGGCCAGTCCGAGGTGCGCGGGCTGGATGTGGAGAGCCTGCGGGCCCTGCTGATGGGCTGATTGGCGACGCCGCCTTTCATACCGCCTATCGATACAGAAAAGGGGAGAACATCCAGAGATGTTCTCCCTTTTCTCGTTTGGGACGCAGATGCGGGATACTCGTTTATCGCGGCAAGGCGGCCCGGTTATCCCTGAACCAGCTATCCCTGATCCAGTCACCCCTGATAGAGATAGAGGTGCAGCCGCTCGATGATGGGCTCGCCGCCAATCTTGCGATCCCGCCGCGCCTGCCGGCTCTTGGGGGGATAGTTGCCCAGATGGGTGACCGCGGGCGGGGTATCGGAGCAGAGCAGCAGAGGCAGGCTCGCCTTGATCTGCTGCTTGCGCGGGGTGCGCTCCAGCCAGAGCAGGTTGATCATCGGGTGGGTCTTGACCGGGCGGCGGATCCGCAGCTCGGCATCGGCGGGCAGGCGGCGAATGTCGTACACCTCCTGATCCACCATCTTGCTCCACTCCTCGTTGTTGGAGAGGGCCGGTATGTAGCGGCGGCTGCGCTCCAGCATCTCAAGCACCTGCTCGCGACTGAGGCGATTGATGGTCTGCTTGTCAGCCCAGGTAAAGCCGAGGGATTGCAGCTCCCCCGCCAACAGGGTCAGTTTGCGGTAGACCTGCAAGGTGATCACCCCGGGCAGGGCGGTATGTACCAGCTCGAACTTCTCGTCCCGTCCCCCCGCCTGCTGCACCAGCGCCTTGAAATCGAGCTTGTGCTGGTTGATTTGGTCGATCAGCGGTTGCAGCAAGGGGGCTGCGGCGGCAGGAAAGCGCAACCAGCCGGGCAGCCGATGAGTCGCCTTGGTGGAGCAGCCGGGGCGGGCGCTGTGGTCCCGATAGGCGGCGAGGGTGGCCGCCAGCGCGGCTTCACCGTTGAGATAGCCCACCTCAATTTGCTCGATCGGGTCGTGTTCTTCCCCCTGTGGCACCGGGGGGAGGGGATAGACATGGGCCTCCTGCAGCTCGAGTTGGCCAAGCAGATCGGCCAGCTGGTTGAGAGAGGCTTCAATGGCGGCCATCTGTTGACGCAGGGCGGCGGTCGGGGTAAAGGTATCCATCGATGATCCTGTGGTTTCATCCGCCTCTGACGGCATAAACGATGGCGTCAGGGCAGGGGAATAAACTACTGTATAAATAACCATACCAGTATGCCGGTTGCGCGCCAAGGGGCGCGTTTATGGGTCGTCATCGAGGGAGCTGCGCGGGAAGAAACGTAAGTTTATTTTATGTTTCATGGTGTTAATTGCAGATCGCCAAGAGATCATTGAATTAACAATCGAATGTAATGACGGGGTTGCCAGCCATGGTGCGTCCATTGGCGAGTGCATAGGCAATGCGGTAAATTGCATATGTAAGGTGGTGCCATGCAGCACAATATGCTGCGGGCCGTTGATGGTCGAATAGTGACTTAATTATTCTTTATAAATCAAAGCATTAAAATTGTATCAGTCAGTTTTTTACTATTAGTTTTCCTAATGTAACGTATCAAAATTCGTCAATTGAGTCGGCCCTGCTCCCTGACTAAGCTTTGCGCATCAAATAAAGCCCAGTGCGTAAACAAATATTCAGAGGAGCCACATCATGGCCAACATGACTTATACCGAAACCGGTTACCAGCATTCCAGCCAATTGAATCTGGTTGCTCGCGTTAAAATGACCGTTCTGACCTGGCTGGAGCGCAGCCGCAGCCGTCGCCAGCTCTCCGAGCTGCCCGAGTACCTGCTCAAAGACATCGGCCTGAACGAAGCTGACCGTTATCAAGAGACCACCAAGCCGTTCTGGCGTGGTTGATCAGCCGGGCATGGATGCC
>OERJ01000120.1_pt1 | contig 24662 bp, 27 predicted proteins | sample 1539991 | NCBI WGS metagenome assembly OERJ01 (sample SAMEA3891247, study PRJEB23780) | metagenome | biome: terrestrial biome; feature: animal house; material: water of meat washing | place: Italy | collected 2015-05-12
CTGGCACGCGTGGTGTTATAAAGCGATTGACGATCTGCTCAGGATCCGCATAACCTAGTGCCATGTCGCAGACCAATTCTTCTTTCTGTACAGCATCAAGTATATTCAACACGAGAGCATGAAGATGATTTCATGCGGCTTGTGGGCAAGTCACTGAGTCTCGTGCTTTGGCTGTAATCATGACATTTTGCATCATCATGGCAATATCCATTTTCGTGCTGATGCCCATGGCTGGATTGACTGTGAAGAATAGTTCGGCAGGTGCATCAAAAAATGATCATTCCGCAGTTGCTGCTGTGCCATTTTCGATTTTAACCTTTTTGAATATTGAGCAAACCATACACCCTCAATAAAAGCCGAAATCCATTTTTCAGGATGGTGTGTAAAATTTTCTTGTTATTCGATATTTTTACAGGATGTTCAGACAGTCTAAATAGAGTATGACAGACCCGCTCAAGTAATTTGTTGGGCTTTTTCCCTGCGATCACATGTACTTTTTCTGTGGGTGTGTATTGGTGCCTGAGGGCGTTCAATGAACCATGCTCAATAATCGTCTGAATAGTTAGACTTTTTTGGTGCAAAGACGTAATTTTGACCCATCACTGAGCATAGGTGGTTATCGATTAGACTAAGACTTTAGTTATAAGAAAAAAGTATAGATATCAAATAAAACTCAGTCTATATTTAAGAAAATATGAAGAATTGTTACTTAATTATTGCAAAAGTCTGTCTAAATTGTAATTTGATGCTTCAAAGCCAATCGCGAATAACATCAATTATAGTTTGAAATTATGTGCATTAGACTTTAGTGGCAAGAGTAATAAAAGGTCATATCTTAAAACATCGAAATGTGCGATTTTTCATCTTTATAAGATTACTTTGCATATGAAAAGACCAAAACGGAGTGGTCTTTTGTGCAAAAAATTTTACTGAAATGGAATTTTTGATTCACTATTAACAATGTAATAAAGGAAGTTTGTGTATGCGTTTAGCCCTCAATAAAAAGCCATTTATCGCTCAAAGCCTAGCACTTAGTGTGGCTGCTCTGATGATGACAACAACTCATGCTGCAACCAAAGAACAACAAGAACTCGCTCAGTTACGTGCCGAAGTTGCAGAGCTAAAAGCATTGATGCAACAACAGCAACAAGTTCAACAACAGCAAGCAGTTCAGATTCAACAAGTGAAAGCACAGCCAGCTCCTGTAAAAGCTGAATCTCCACTGTCTTCGTTCAAATCTAAGTCTGGCGCAGACATTAACCTATATGGTTTTGTTCGTGGCGATGCAAACTACATTATTGAAGGTGCGAATAATGACTTCAATGGTGTTGCTAAAGTAGGTGGAACTGGTACAAATGATCCTGCATCTGTCAAGGATAAATTGCTCGCGACAGCAAAAACTACACGTTTAGGTTTAGATTTCAATACCAATGTTGGTGGTGATAACAAACTGGGTGGTAAAGTAGAAGTTGATTTTGCGGGCTCGACTACAGATAGCAATGGTGCTTTACGTATTCGTCATGCGTATTTAACTTATAACAACTGGTTATTTGGTCAAACCACATCCAACTTCCTGTCTAACCATGCGCCAGAAATGATTGACTTCGCCACCAACGTGGGTGGCGGTACAGCAGCACGTATTCCACAAGTACGTTATGGCTTTAATTTAGCGCCTGCAACGAAACTATTTATTTCTGCTGAAGAAGGTGATAGTTCTGCTACAGAGCGTAATGCAGCTAATACTGAAAACGTTGCTTCAGATGTGAAATATAGCTTACCTGTATTAACTGCGAAATTAACGCAAGGTTTTGCAGATGGTAAAGCAAATGCATCTGTTCGTGGTTTGGTAGAGCAATACAAATCTGAAGCAGCTGGTGATGATAAAACAGGTTGGGGTATTGCTGCTGGTGTAAATTATCAAGTGATTGATCCGTTAAAACTCAGTGCTGATGTGTCTTATGTACAGGGCAATAGCAACTACTTATACGGAAGCAACACTGCATTTTATGTAGATAATGCGAATGGCAAGATCGAGCAAAATGAGGCATTTGGCGTACAAGTCGGTGGTACGTATAAATTCAACGAAAAATTACGTTCGACTTTAGCGTATGGTGCTCTATTTGCAGATGACAGCACAGATTATGCAACTTCAAACCCAACAGCAAACGAAGAAGTTTATCAAGCATGGATTAACTTCATCTATTCACCAGTTAAGCCATTGGACTTAGGTGTTGAATATATCAATGGTAAACGTGATACCTTTGCTGGTAATAGCTACAAAGACAACCGTGTTGGCTTAATGGCGAAATACAGCTTCTAATCATGTGATGATATAGATGTAGTTTAAAAAACAGGAGCTTTAGGCTCCTGTTTTGTTTGAGTCGAGAAATTTATACAGACTAAATACATTTTGAATATAGACTTAAGTATTGGGTCAGAAAAGAATAAGTGAAATAGTTGGAAATTATTGTAAAAAAATAAAGATTATCTATAAAAAATCTGCATAATGTCCGTCTTTCGCCCATATTGTGCATTTATTGCTTGTTTTTAAAGCAATATGGGGCGGTTTTGTGATTTTTTTCAAAAAACCGTATCTGTGTCCAAACATTATTGGGCATTACGTTATTTCAGTTTACTCATCGTGTAGAACTGAACATGTTATGCATCAGATCGCTTAGTTTGTTACCAATTTACCCATTGCCTGAATTTCCATACGCAAGACTGAGTTTGTCTCAGATTTACGAAATATCTCTTGAAGTATCAATGGATTCGGTGGCTTATTAGCCAGATAACAAAATCTAAGCATCCGCTTTATGGACAATTGTCATGGAATTTACTTTTAACGCTTTTTATACCTTGATTGCTGCCGTCATCGTTTTGTTACTTGGCCGCTTCTTGGTAAATAAAATTGGTTTCTTGAAACGCTACAACATTCCTGAGCCTGTCGCAGGTGGTTTAGTTGCAGCGATTATCTCCTTGGTTGTGCATAGTCTTTGGGGCTATAGCATCACGACCAGTAGCGAATTGCAAACAAGTTTTATGCTGATTTTCTTCGCCTCAATTGGTTTAAGTGCAAACTTTGCCAAATTGCGTGAGGGCGGGATCGGTCTGGTTATTTTCTTGATGGCTGTCGCTTCATTTATTGTGGTGCAAAACTTTGTCGGCATTAGCCTTGCAACTTTATTGGGTATTGACCCACTTATTGGTTTGATTGCAGGTTCAATTACCTTAACTGGTGGTCATGGTACTGCGGGTGCTTGGGGTGAAATTCTAGAAGTTAAACATGGTATCCAAGGTGCATTAGCTTTGGGTATGGCGAGTGCGACATTTGGTTTGATTATTGGTGGTTTGATTGGTGGTCCTCTAGCGAAGTTACTTATTAACCGCTATCAATTGGCGACACCACGTACCAATGAACAAATTGAAAAGAGTGATAACACGCCACTGACTGATATTAATTCAACAGAATATGTACCGTTTGAATATCCACATCGTGTGCGTTTAATCACTGCGGATAATGCGATTACCACATTAGGTTTGTTTGCAGGCTGTTTGGCTTTTGCTGACTTTATGACCGGCCATATGAAAGGCACAATGCTTGAGTTACCGACTTTTGTTTGGGCGCTTGCAGGTGGTGTGATTTTACGTAATGTGTTGGAAGGTATTTTCAAAGTTCAAATCTTTGACCGTGCGATTGATGTATTTGGTAATGCATCATTGTCGTTGTACCTTGCGATGGCTTTGCTTTCATTGAAATTATGGCAATTGGCTGACCTTGCTGGTCCGCTTGTGGTGATTTTAGGTGCACAAACGATTACGATGGGCTTATATGCTGCATTTGTGACATTCCGTGTGATGGGTAAAAACTACGATGCTGCGGTGTTATCTGCGGGTCACTGTGGATTTGGTATGGGTGCAACCCCGACTGCGGTTGCAAACATGCAGGCGATTACCAACATGTATGGTCCTTCGCACAAGGCATTCTTAATTGTGCCTTTATGTGGCGCATTCTTTGTAGACTTGATTAACGTGGCTGTCATTCAGTCTATTTTGCAATATTTTAACTAATTGGAAATGCAATTTGCCCTAGGAAACTAGGGCTTTTTTGCTTTCAGGTCTCTCACAATAATTAGGATATCGAGATGAATGATCAATTAAATGAAACATTACTCGGGTGGGTGAATACACTGAATGGACCTCTGTGGGACTTTTTGGTGATTTTCCTTGTTGCGGTCGGTTTGTTTTACACCCTAATTACGGGTGCAGTACAGGTTCGCTTATTTTTGCACAGCATTAAGGTCATGAAATCAAGCCGTAAGGAATGTGATGATGATCATGGCATTACACCTTTTCAGGCTTTTGTCACTGGGCTTGCTAGTCGTGTAGGTGTAGGTAATGTTGCGGGCGTTGCGATCGCAATTGCGATTGGTGGACCGGGTGCAGTATTTTGGATGTGGGTCACTGCATTTTTAGGCATGAGTTCGGCTTTTGTTGAGTCATCTCTTGCACAGTTGTTCAAGGTGCGCGACCAAGAAAATAAACAGTTCCGTGGTGGACCTGCCTACTATATTACCCAAGGCCTGAAACAAAAATGGTTGGGTGTAGTCTTTGCTGTTGCGCTTATTTCAACCTATGGTTTTGTGTTTAACGCAGTACAAGCCAATGCGATTACAGGTGCGACAGCACATGCATGGGGATGGGATAAAGCCAATCTAGCATTTGAACTCGGTGGCATTCATATTGTGGTGTCTTGGGTTGGACTAGGTCTAGTCTTGCTGACCGCAATGATTATCTTTGGTGGGATCAAACGTATTGCCAAAGTGGCAGAAAGTTTTGTGCCATTGATGGCCTTGTTGTATTTGGCTGTTGCTTTATATATCGCCGTAATTAATTACGCTATTTTACCTGATATCTTCCAGCTCATTTTCTCTAAAGCTTTTGAGTTTGAAGCTGCTGCTGGTGGTTTCTTCGGTGCGATGGTTTCTATGGCAATGATGATGGGGATTAAACGTGGTTTATTCTCTAATGAAGCAGGTATGGGTTCAGCACCGAATGCGGCAGCTGCATCGGATGTAAAGCACCCTGTAAACCAAGGTTTGGTACAAATGCTCGGTGTATTTGTGGATACCTTCGTGGTGTGTTCATGTACAGCGATTATTATTTTGGCCTCAGGACTTTATCATGATGCGGGCTTTGAAGGCGTAGCGCTCACCCAAATGGCTTTAGAGAGCCAAATTGGTTCTTGGGGTGATGACTTCCTTGCAACGATTTTGTTCATGTTTGCCTTTTCATCAGTCATTGGTAACTATGCCTATGCTGAAGGGAATGTGCAATTTATCAATAACAATGCCAAGGTGATGTTCGTCTTCCGTATCTTTGTTTTGATTATGGTGTATCTCGGTTCAGTGATGAGCGTGCCTCTCATTTGGAACACTGCGGATTTGTTCATGGGTATCATGGCCACCATTAACTTGTTTGCTATTTTGCTGTTAACACCATTCTTATTGATGCTGTTAAAAGACTATTTGGCACAGCTGAAACAAGGTGTGAAAGAGCCAGTGTTTAAATTGGATAACCATCCTAAATTTAAAGACAAAGTGAAATCAGACATTTGGTAATCTTTTAGCACATTAAAAAAGCCTCTACATTGATAGGGGCTTTTTTATGGCTATTTAACCGCTAAAGTAAAACAACAGCTGATAGAGTGCAAAACTTAAAATCAGGCTTAGCCAAATCGGGAGTTTGGTTCGAAGCAGTAAAATAACAGCGATTACAAAAACTAAGTCAGTCCAATGCTTGAAATAACTTTGTCCCATTTGTATCACTAAACACAGCAGTAAACTTACCACTGCAGCATTAATCCCAATCACGGCTTTCCGGATCGCAGTTTGCTGCATAAGCCAAGACCAATAGGGCAAGGTGGCAAATATTAAAAAGAATGAGGGTAGAAAGATTGCTAAAGTGGCTAGAACCACATTCAGCCAAACAAACGGCGTTAAAGGCAGTAAAGCACCTAAGTAACTGGCGAAACTAAATAAGGGGCCGGGCATGAGTTGAGCCAGCGCATAACCTAAGTCAAATTGTTCGGCAGATAAAATATGGCTGACGACGAAGTCCTGATGTAAAAGTGGCAAAATAATATGCCCGCCGCCAAAAACCAAAGATGCGGCTTGGTAAAAACTGAACAGGCTCTGTGAGAAGAGTGAAGAAGATGAATGCAACACCATAAAAACTACAAAAGGCAAAACAAAGGCAATTAGCCAAAGATAAGTCTGCTTTGCTTGGACTTTTGATTTTAAGCTGCTGTCTTGGAGCTTTGATGTCGAATCTGATGCGAAATAAATACCGACCAGAGCAGCAACAAAGATGACGATAACTTGGCTGAATGACCATGGCACAAAGTAAAGAAACAAGGTGCTAAGTAGCATCAGCACATATTGCCAGATAGTTTTGCAGAAACTTGTCAACATTTGCCAAAAGGCCCAGACCACCACAGCAAAAACGATCAACTGAATGCTATGTAGTGTCATCGCACTGAGTTGATTGAAATACTGCTGACCCAGTACCGCGAAACATGCCATGAGGAGCATAGACGGCAAAGTAAAACCGAGCCAAGCCGCGCACGCACCGCGGTAGCCTTGGAGTTGATAACCAATGGCAATACCCACTTGGCTGCTGGTCGGCCCAGGGAGCAATTGTGCGAGAGCAACCAGTTGGGTGTATTCAGCATCACTCAACCACCGAAGTTGTTGTACAAAATGTCGGTGAAAAAACACCAAATGAGCAGCAGGGCCACCAAAAGACAAGCAGCCCAATTTTAAAAAATGCAGAAAGATGCGAGTGAGCTGCTGAGTGTGCATGTTGAATTATGCTGAAAAATTGAAACAGATTATAATGCTGGAATATGACGCTTTTACGAAAAACAACAGTACTTGGACTGCTGATTTTCATACACTATGCTGCTGGAAAATTTCGCTCTATCTCAACTTCGGTGAATCATGTTAAACATTAAACTTAGCCTTATGTCGTTTACATTGCTCGCTTTAGCAGGCTGTCAAAGCATGCCCAAAGTTGCTCAAGAAACGCCAAATCAGGCTTTTTCAGCCGAAACTGAGTCAGGGGAAGCCCAAGAGCGACTCAACCAGATCAATTTTAAACAGCTCAAAAAAGAACAGAACCGTCCAATTATTGCCTTGGTGTTGGGGAGTGGTGGTGCACGTGGTTATGCACATATTGGCGCAATTCAAGTTTTAGAGCAGTCGGGGATTCGTCCCGACTTTATCGTGGGAACCAGTGCCGGTAGTATCGTCGGCTCACTGTATGCTAGTGGTAAAAATGCCAATCAAATTCGTGATATTGCGCTGAATATGAAAGCCAATGATGTGCGCGATATTCGTTTGGACATGAAAGGTTTCTTTGATGGTCAAAAAGTTGAAGACTATGTCAATGAGCAAGTAAGCGATGTTCCACTTCAGCGCTTACCTATCCCGATGTATGTGGTGGCGACGCAGTTAAAAGAAGGCAAAAAAGTCGTCTTTAACTATGGCAATACTGGGCAAGCGGTTCGGGCATCGGTATCGATCCCGAGTATGTTCATTCCAACCAAGATTGGTACTGATGAATATGTAGATGGTGGTTTAGTCAGCCCTGTACCTGTTGATGTGGCACGCAAGTTAGGGGCAGATATTATTATCGCGGTCGATATTCTGGCGCAGCCGATGTATACCGAAACCTCAAATGTCTGGGGACTGTTCAACCAAAATATCAATATCATGCAAAAGAACCTTGCACAAATTGAGCTGAAAAATGCTGATATTGTGATTCAGCCAGACCTGCGCGAGAAAGTACATATTTTTGATGTCAGCGGCCGTGAGTTGACCATGCAAGCTGGGGTCGATGCAACCGTTGCGCAGTTAGGACAGATTCAAAAAGTTTTTGCGCAGAAAAATTATAAGCAAAAATTGAATATTCAAAGTATTCAAGTAAGAACGCATTGATCACGCGTGATTTCAAAATAAAAGCCTGAATGGACTGGACTAGTATGTGTTTCTATAACTCGAAATACAGCCAATCAGGCTAAAAGCCATTTATATGCTGTGAAAATATCACAGCGACAATGTTTTTGAATAAATTAAAATTTAAAGAAGGCCTATAGATTCAAAAGCTTAGTCTTCTTTATATATATTTTTTTGAATGATAGTCAAATCACTATAAATAATAATGATGGTTTTGTTACCAAATTTAGCGTTCAAAACCGATATAATAAATGTCACATATCCTATTATCTTACCAATTAGAGAACGCGATGTCCCCATTAGATCAAATTGCTGCGGCTGCGGATGACCAGTCTGAACTCACTATGTCGGTCTTAATGACACCTGATATGGCGAATTTTTCAGGAAATGTGCATGGTGGCACCATTTTGAAACTGTTAGACCAAGTGGCATATGCGTGTGCAAGTCGTTTTTCAGGAAGTTATGTGGTGACCTTATCGGTTGATAAAGTTAATTTTAAAGAGCCGATTCATGTCGGCGAGTTAGTGACTTTCTTGGCAAGTGTGAACCATGTCGGTCGTACTTCGATGGAAATTGGTATTCGTGTTGAAGCACAAAATATTCAAAAGCGTACAGTACGCCATACCAATAGTTGTTACTTCACCATGGTCGCGGTAGATGAAAATGGTAAGCCAAAACAAATTCCTGCATTGAATTTGGACAATGACTGGAAGCGTTGCCGTTTTGAAGCGGCAGAACAACGTAAGGTCGCGCGCTTACAAGAGAACCATCATCCTTCGTGCAGTATTTATAAAAAAGCATCGCATAGTTAAGTTTTAAAAAACGATCTCCTGTATAGGGGATCTTTTTTTATGTCTGACGTTGATGTTTTGAATAGAAGCTTATATGGGAAAACTACGCAAATTTGGCTTTTTGCACCTGTTGATCTCGAACTGCTATAGTCCATGCGCATAAATAAAAAGAAACCAAGACAGGATATATCTTGGTTTCAAGTGACGCTAAAAAGTTGTTGCGATCCAGCAGGAGAGTAAAGCCACTGGATCTCTCAATATTTCAATTATTTAGCAGCTTTTTCTTGATTCGGTTGTTCTGCTGATGCTTCCGAAGCAGGTGCATTTGCACTTAAGTCTGTAGTTTCAGCTGTTTCTTGGGTTGATACCACAACTTTGTCTTCTTGAGCTGGTGCTTGTTGAGGTGCAGCAAAAGTTGCAAAGCTCGCAGCTGTTAAAGATGTTGCAATAATTAAGTGAGAAAGTTTCATGGTTTTGGCATCCTTATATTTTATAGATAAAAATAGTTCAGACTGATCATCACATCAATTTGAACTGAGCTTCATGCTATCGCCTGAATATCTGCGGTTCAATCGAAGCAACAATGTGAAAAGTGCACATTACCTAAAACTACAGATGATGAAAAAATAGTAAGCTTTAAGTAACAAGTAGAAGTTTTTTGTGAATAGATTGAGAGGGAATGAAGAATTAATGATCAATATGGATGTTTGAAAACTCACATAAACTGTACAAAGCATGCGAATTAAGTGCGGAAGCTTAATTTTGGTCCTGAGTAAAATGTAAGGAAGTTTGTCTAATACGGGTATCGATGAATGGAATGTCAGCCAATTGAATGCTGAGTGTTCGATGCCATGGATTTGAGATGAGAAAATTGGTGATTTAAATTAAGATAAAGGCTTATTTTATTGTGCTGTTTTTATCATATTCCATGCTAGGTATAAAATTTTGAAACTGATGTCGATGCCGCAGGCGGTTCCTACGCATATTATTTCGGGCTTTCTTGGTGCAGGTAAAACCACTTTGCTCATGCATTTGTTAGGTCAGAAACCGGAACATGAAGTTTGGGCGGTACTGATGAATGAGTTTGGGCAAATTGGCGTAGATCAACAGCTCATGCCACAAACGGAAGGCTATGCGGTGAAAGAATTACTCGGTGGTTGTTTATGTTGTAGCAGCCAACTACCGATGCAAATAGCACTGTCTCGTTTGCTCTCAGAACAAAAGCCTGATCGGTTGTTTATTGAACCCACAGGCTTGGGACATCCAGCACAGTTACTGGAGCAACTGACCGAGCCACATTGGCACTCGACCCTGCACATGCGTGCGCCGATCACGGTGCTGGATGGTTCGCGTTTACATGATCATGCATGGACAGCACAAAATCTCTATCAGGATCAATTAAAAGCGGCGCAGATTGTGGTGGTTTCGCATCAAGCTCATATGCAAAAAGCAGATCAAGATGCTCTTGAAAAACTGCAAACCGAATATCAGCCTTATGCTCAGCAGTGGCTGATGGCAGAGCAGGGCAAGATTGAGCTTGCGCAAATCGATTTTGAGTACATCGGAACAAAACGATTCAAGCAGCCTTTACTGAACATTCAGCAACAGTTGAAAGCGACTCAACAAGATTTTCCCGAGATTAAACAGTTGCCGTATCACTATGTAGAAACGGCGCAAGGTTATAGTGTTGCAGGTTGGAAAATGCCGAAGCGTTGGGTTTTTGACTTTTACGATTTATTAGATTTGCTTTGTGAACAGCAAGATTGGCGACGGATTAAAGGAATTTTCCATACCAATCAGGGATGGAAGGCATTTAATTTCAATCCTGAACAATTTAACTATCAAGATGTTGAAGAAGGGATTGATAACCGAGTTGAATTGATTGTTCAAAATGAAAGAGATTGGATAAGGTTTGAAAGTGCACTTTTTGCATGCCGCATTGAGTAATGACTTAAATTGTTTTAAGCAAAAAAAGCCGAAATCTTATATGCTAGTCGGCAAATTTGAGGATGGTATGTATGGCGCTTAAAGCTACAATTTATAAGGCAGATTTGAATATTGCCAATATGGATGTCCACCAATATGGGGACTATCAACTGACTTTGGCATTGCATCCTTCAGAAACCATTGAGCGTTTGATGGTGCGTTTGTTAGCGTTTGCACGTTTTGCGGATGAAGCTTTAGAGTTTACCAAAGACTTATTTGAAACCAATGAGCCTGCGCTGTGGGAAAAAGACCTCACGGGTCAGTTGGTGAAATGGATTGAAGTGGGCAGCCCAGACGAAGATAAAGTGAAAAAAGCCAGTGCACGTTGTAAGCAAGTGGCGATTGTCACTTATGGCACAGCGGTCGATGAATGGTATAAGCGCAACAGTAAGTTGAAGACATTGAACAATGTTGAAATTTGGCAGTTGTCGACTGCAAGTACTGAAGCAGTTCAAGCCCTGTGTGAGCGTACCATGCAACTTCAGTTGAATGTGATGGATGGTGAGTGGACCTTAATTGGTGACCATGCACAAGCCATTATTGAATGGACGAAATTGCAATAAGCATGCAGTTTAACTAGATTTATTGATTGAACAGGTTGGGAGCGAAAACATGAGCGCAGAATTAGAAATTATTGATTTGGTTGTCGGTGAAGGTAAAGAAGCGGTTAAAGGTGCTTTAATCACCACGCATTATACGGGTTGGTTAGAAGATGGAACCAAATTTGACTCATCTTTAGACCGCGGGAACTACTTTGAAACTGTGATTGGGACAGGCCGTGTCATTAAAGGTTGGGACCAAGGGATTATGGGCATGAAAGTGGGTGGTAAACGTAAACTCATCGTGCCATCACATTTGGCTTATGGTGAGCGTAAAATGGGTAATATTATTCCTGCCAATTCAAATTTGATTTTTGAAATTGAGTTGTATGATGTAAAAACACGTGATTAATCAAAAATAGTGATAAATAAAAGAGTCAATTACAAGGATGTATTTGATTCATTTGTAAAAACACTTGGTTTTTAAGAAAAACATTTGTAGATTAATTATTAGGCAGAGCGTATTTAAGGGAAGAGTCGCTTTTGTATAGCTCATTGAGCAAACGGTCTTTGTTTGGGTTTGTTTTAAGCTGTTTGCTGGTTTTAAGTTTGATACCTTCGACGTGGGCACAATATGAAGCTGAGCCCACGCAGTATTATTTGCATCAAAAAAATGTCAATGACATTCAATTCACCGAACAAACCACCAGTTATTTAAAAGGTACATGGTCTTATTATGACCAAGAGCTGATTTCTCAGCCTAATCGTAAACTCCCTTCTAAAACTACCGAATTGCCAATTTCATTTCAAGAACTTACAGGCAGTAATACGGGTTATGGGACTTTTGTCGGTCATTTCAAAATTCCGGATGAATTTATTGGCCGAAGGCTAGCCATTCATATCCCCAATCAAAATTGTGCTTATCGGGTTTATCTCAATGGCGATTTTTTAGTTCGTTTAGGGGATGTCGCGGATAATGCGGGAGCACAGCAAACAGAAAATGCACCGCGGATTGCTTATTTTGTCCCTGACAGCCCCTATTTTACTTTAAGTATACAAGCCTCAAACTTTAACAATTTACGCGGCGGCCTTGAAAGCCCCATGCATATTGGCATTGCTAAAACGATTAATCGACATTATCAGCAACTGATGATGAGTATCGCCATGATCTGTGGCGTGGTGTTTGGTGTAGGAATGTTCACCACGATGTTCTCGATGTTCTCGATGTTCCATGGTTCAGATAAACGGAATAGTAAAAGTTTTTTTGTTTTTGGTATTTTTATTTTATTTCTTGCCTTACATAATCTTTTTACTGCGCCATATGCTTATACGACCTTCCTAGATATCAACTGGTTGTGGGGCATACGTTTAGAATATTTATTTATCTATTTAGCGGTCATGTTTTTTTTGAGCTATATGTATTTGCTCAATCAGTACTATTTACAGCGTTGGATTTATACCGTCTCCATGTTGGTTTTGACCTTGAATATCGTCATTACCTTGTTATCCGAGCAAGTTGTTTTTGAGCAGCTGGCTTTTTATAGCGCATTTTTCAGTATTGTTATTTTGCTTAATTTTGCCTATGGTTTTTACCTTACTTTAAAGACCAAACAAAAATATTCGAAAATCAATTTATACGCCGTGGTATTGCTGTGTATATCGGTCATTCATGACTTTTTACTAACGCTACATGTGATTGATTCTATTCATCTATCTTTTATCTCTACCAGTCTGTATGCACTTTTGGTGATGTTCCGACAATCACGTAACTATGCTTATCAGACTTACCATACCGAACGTTTAAATAATAATTTAATTGAATTGAATGATTCTTTAGAGCAAAAAGTGCAACAGCGCACCTCTCAATTACATGACTTAAATGAAAAACTCGAATATCAAATTCAAATTGATGCCTTAACAGGCGCCTATAATCGGCGTGCATTGAATCAGGAAATTCAGCAGCGCTTTATTGAAACACAACAAAATAGTCATGCAACTTTGGTTTTTGCCATGATGGATGTCGATTATTTCAAAAATTATAATGATTTCTATGGGCACCTAAAGGGCGATGAAGTTCTGCAAAATCTGGTCAAAGTGATTGGTGCAGTACTGCCACATAATGCCTACTTAGCACGCTATGGTGGGGAAGAGTTTGCCATTGTTTTATATAATGTCCCAATTGCGATTATTAGTCAGATTATGCAAACCGTTTTAGATGCAGTGCGTAGTGCGCGCTTTGAGCATCATAACCGCCTAGATGGCAAAGATTATGTAACTTTGAGTATGGGGGTGTCGTGGATGGATCATGAAACGATTTATGCCAATATTCATGACCTTATGAAAGCGGCCGATTTAAAGCTTTATCAAGCCAAAGAAGCGGGCCGTGATCAGATGAAAATGCCCAATGAATCCTATGAAAATGAGTGAATTTAGTTGAGTCATACTTCTGTTAATAAAACTTAGGATAAGAGTTTAACCATGGTCACCATTTTGGGATTTGGAATGTCTTGGACATGGATTTGAAAGCCATGTTTTTGATAAAAAGAGCATGCTGTTTGGGTGCTTTCTAAACTAATTTGGTGAATTTTTTTACGTTTAAGATGTTCAATAACGGTTTCTAATAAGGCTTTCCCAATACCGCGCTGTTGTTCAGCGGATGAAATATAATTGAGTAAAATACGACCTTGATCACTGACCATAATAAAACCCACTACGTGCTGATTGAGTACATAGACCCAGCTGTCGTTATAGTGCATCCACATAATCAGGTTGGATTGGGTTTTATTTTCTAGCCAAATTTGAATCGTACTTTCATGGCGATGGTGGTCTTTGATACATGATCGAATACTGTCGTGCACGACATTTAAAATTTCAGGAATGTCCTGAAGTTGGGCTGCCCGTATCATCTTTTCTTCTTAGAGCTATAGAAACAGCTATTTCATGCTAGCGACTGTATTTATTAAATTGAATTACTGTTAGTACGGATGTAACTTTGTTGTTCAATCGCACTAAGTTAATTATTTTTTATAGTGATTTTGTGAGTGAAAAATCACATATCGTGATGCCTTTCACGTTTGTGCGAATATGTGTTGAATCACTTGAATTGGTCTGAGAATCAACACCCAATTACAAGTCATCGAATTGAGCATTTGAGTTCATACGTAGTCTGTTTTAATTAATTTGGTGTTTATTTGAGCGATAATGCTGTATTTTAAAAGGGAATATTTGTTACGAGAGCAGAGCATGGCGACATTTTTACTGATGATTTGCATACTCATTGCTTTGGTTGCGGCATCTATTATTGTAATCAAAATTCAAAAAAAGCACCGCTTTCTGAAGCGACAAAAAAAAGTGGTTGAATCGGAAGCAGCATCTGTGCAAATGGCAACGCATACCAATAGAGCACCTCAGGTTGAGCGTGTTATTGAAGTTGATGCTTATGAACAAGAGCTGTTCGATGACGTGGCGACTCTATTTTTAGATCAAGCGATATTGCTCACGGTCGAAGAAGATGCAACGTTAATGCAAAGCACATTATTGGTCAAAATGCCTGCGAAAACCCAGACGCAAATTCGCAAAATGGATTTAAATGAATGGTCTATTTTTTGGAGCTTTTATGATCAGTCGCTTGAATACTATGTAAGTCGTTATGGCATGTTTTATACGCATATTGACCGCAGTGGATGCGAGCATAAAAAAAGCTATCGTACTCGGGATTGATCTCTTGCTTAAGCCTCCACAGCGTCCATCACAGCTATGGATAACTGCTTAAGAATTCTTTCTGCAACATGAGTTAGATAGAAGTCATCCTGTTTTAAGCGTGTCATTAAAATTGCCCCCTCATAATCGGCAACACTGATTTTAGCCAGTGCCTCAGCTTGAGCAATAGGCATGACTTGCTGAAAGTAGTGCAACAACGCCAACTCCCAATCTTGGAAAATTGATTGAATTTTGAGATGAATTTGTTCGGATAAATGTGGGACTTCCAAAGACAGCATCCCGACTAAACAGCCTTGAACACCCGCACTAAAAAAGCTGACCGCTTGCTGGTGCAAGTGTTCAAAGCGAACGCAATACTCTAAGTGCGTATCACACAAAATGCTGAACAGTTTATGGTTTAAGTATTGCTGGCTGACTTGCAAAATATCTAAAACCAAAGCTTCTTTATTGGGATAATAATAATAAAATGCCGCTTTACTGAGCCCACAAGACTTTGCTAGTAAATCCATACTGGTGCCTGCATAACCATGGGTTTTAAAGGTTTGCATGCAATGCAACTGGATTTGTTCTTTACTCAGTTTTTGTGGGCGCATAGAGCTTTAACGTTCCGTAGTGGTTGGTAATGATAAATAGCCATTGAAAGTGTTCAGCATATCTTCCCAGATGGCTTCGGCCCCTTGGCGGAAATATCCCATGTGTCCAATTTCTTTTAAGCCATAGTCATTGGCTTCAATATTGAGATAATGCATGTTCGCATGCCGATAATGCTGCATAAATGCATGCCTTGAGTTCGGTAAAGCCCAGTCATCATCCAGTGCTGAAACAGCATAGATTGGAGTTTTGACCTGTGCATATTGTTCCAGTAAGTGTTGTTGCTCGGGATCTGCAAAAAAGTAGGTCGGATTTTTACACCATTTTCGCCACTGTGTGTAGACATCCACAGGTAAATCGGTGCCCATTTTCAGCAGGCTCCAAGGCAGATAGCCCTTTAGTGCAACCATCGGCGGGAAAATAAGATTCCACATGACATGTACTTTCATTTTCTCCCGAAACGGCATATAGCCATGCCAACCCGCACCTGTGCCAAAGCAATACATCGCAGTGACTTGGTCATGGTTGTGGGTTAAACCGAGTGCTTGGCCTCCATAAGAGTGTCCAACCACAAAAATAGGTTTGCCATCTTTGCGGATAGAGTCAATGGCAGCCGACAAGTCTAGCTGCCCCCAGTCCAAATAGGACATGCTAAAACCTTTGAGTTGCTTCGGTGCAGAAAGCCCCACACCACGATAATCAAAAGTTAGGACTTGATAACCTAGCGCTACTGCATACTCGGCAAAGCGACGATAGAACTGCTGTGGTACACCTGTTGCACTGGCAACAATGATGTTGGCTTTGATCGGCTCAGATGAGCGATAACGTGTACCAACGAGTACATAACCATCGGTTGCTGAAAATTTTACAGTTTGTTTCTCAATTTGGGGCGAATCTAAATGGGCTGTGGCTTGCATTATCGTTTCTTCTTTTTTGTTAAATACTAAAGTCGGTTCCAGACTTTTGGGCTTTACTGTCCTTTAAACTGAGCAGGGCGGCGTTGTAGCATCGCCATGACACCTTCTTGGACATCTTGGGTTTTGAGTAGTGGGCTGAGGTGCTCTTGTAAATGTGCAAAGGCATAGTCTGCGCCGTGTTGTACTGCTTGTTGTGCAGAAGCCAGCGTGGCTTGAACGGCAAGTGGTGCAGCTTGTGCAATTGATTCTGCAAGGCTCAATGCTCGCTCTAATGCAGCATTTGGCGTGGATGCTTCTACGACCTCGGTAATTAAATTGAGATCGAAAGCTACTTGAGCATTGAAGCTGTCACCTGTGAGTAGATAGCGCATAGCCTTGTTCCAACCCGCCGCTTGTACAAAGCGAACCGTTGCACCGCCAAAGGGTAAAATGCCGCGCTGTACTTCCATTTGGGCAAATTGTGTATTGGCATCGGCAATAACCACATCGGCATTGAGCATCAGTTCAATTCCCGCGGTAAAGCAAAAGCCTTGGACTGCCACAACCACGGGTTTGGTACGAGGTCTTGAACTGGTGCCCCAAGGGTTAATTTGTGACGCGGGAAAGTCGAAAACGCCTGCAGTGAGTTTGGGTTGCAACTCAACCAAATCAAGCCCAGCAGTAAAGTGTTCTCCGTGCGCAAAAATTACAGCACAGCGCAGTGAAGGATCATCCTCATATTCGGTAAGGGCCAGTGATAAGTCATGAATCATATGACTATCGAAAGCATTGCGCTTGGCTGCGCGATCTAAACCAATTAAAAATAACGAACCGCGAACTTCGCGACTGACACGACCTTGTTGTTCTGACATTTTGATTATTCCTGCATCGTTTTATAAGTTTTTAAACGATTGTTAGAAAACTGTCAAAACTTATGCGTATTCATTCTGTGACTCGATAGTTTGATCCGATTCCCCGAAAAAAGAGCGACGTTTAGATTGAGCGGAATTGTCTTGCCTTTATTGAGTTTTTTTTCATAATAGCAGCACTTCTTTGAATACCAGTTGAACCATGTCTAGCCTTGAAATATTTGCAGTCATCATTAGCTTAATTGGGGTGACGTTGACCATTAAGCGCAATATGTGGTGTTGGTGGTTTAACTTCGCTGCTTTCTTGTTATATGCCTATTTGTTTTATACCTATAAGCTATATGGCGAAACCATTTTGCAGTTTTTCTTTGTGGTGGTGAACTTTTACGGTTTTTATCACTGGCTCAAAGGTAAACAACAAGATCATGATATTCGGATTGAACCGATTACAGCTCGGCAAGTGATTTTGCAAATGCTACTTGCCGCTGCGGCTGGTGCAGTATTTGGTTTGAGCTTAAAGTATTTGACCGATGCTGCTGTACCGCTATTGGATGCGCAGCTCGCAGCGTTTAGTCTGTTGGCGACCTATTGGACCAGTCGTAAACATATTGCGACATGGGTGCTGTGGGTATTTGTCGATATTGTTTATGTCGGTATGTTTATCTATAAAGATTTGTTCCTAACCGCGGCTTTATATGCAGGCTTTGTTGGCTTGGCGGCTTTTGGCTGGTGGCAATGGACTCAGGTACGTCATAAACAACAGCTAAAAAGTGTATAGGCTGGGTAGTGTTGATTGATTTTAAACAAATACAATTGGCTCAATTTGAGTCGGTCATTGAACGGTTAAAGGGAAGTCCACAGCAATATTTGGACTTTGCTTCGGTTGCGGATTTTTATCAGGCCACTTGGCTGGGTGATTTACCCAGCAGTGCAAGTTGGGCGGTTACAGGACTGGATGATGGGGCCGAGCATTTTGATATTCGCTTGGCCTGTTTTGAGCGCGTGGTTTTTATTTATATTGCAGATGATATTGTCATACAGAATGGCGCACATTGATATCTAGATCACGGTATAGTCGGTGCTGGAACATCGTCTATATTTGACCTTTCTACAGGATGACGAGATCCAGTTTTCAGTCCTGATCAGGGCATGGATGTTTACAAAAACAAAAAATAAAGGATTTAATGTTATGGCACATCAGTTTGTAGTCAATGCCACCATCAAAGGTGTTTCATTGGATGACTTCCGTCGACTCGCAGCCAATATCAGCTTACATGAAAATGTTTGTCGTCGTATTCCCGGTGAGAAGTTGGAAATTTTGGAGTCGAATAAAGTCGGCGATATTTATACCCTCAAGCGCGCGTATAATTTGGATGTCAATATTCCAGATATTGCGAAGAAATTTTTAAAAGATGCCTTTCGCTTACAACGTACCGACGTCAGCAATTTAGTTGTATTGAGCTCGGAAGTTCGTTTAGACCCCAACTTACCTTTAGAAGCCGTGTGCCAACGTAGTGTATCGGGTAATGATGAGCAGATTCACTTTCAACTGGAATGGACGGTAAAAGTGAAAGTGCCATTAATTGGCGGTATGTTAGAAAAACATGCTGAAGGCGAAATTCGTAAGTTTAGCCAAATCGAGCTTGATATTGTGGAAGATGAACTGCGCCAAAATCTGCATGCAGAAACCTTAAGCTAAAGGCTTTGACCTCATGTTTTCAAAGTAGCTTGCATAAAAAGAAACCCTTCGATTGAAGGGTTTTATCATTTTAGTGCTTCGTCTCGAACCGAGTTCGATAAACCAAAGCTGTGAAGAAGCAAACCAAACAGACCAGCCAAATATAATACATCGCGCCAATGTTGCTATAGAGACTGAGCCATTGAACCAAAGGCAGTGTGATGCCTCCTGCAATGGCATAGGCGACATTGTAGGAAAACGAAATGCCCGAAAAGCGGATCGGAGCAGGGAACATTTTGACCATGCTATAGGACACAAGCCCTACCGTGCCTGAAAAGAATCCCAAAAGCATATACAGTGCAAACACCGTAGTTGGACTGACCGCACCTAAACTGTGATAGAAAATGGTTGCGATAGCGGCGACACCGAGCGAGCCAAAAATCAAGACCTTGGCTGCACCAAAACGATCAGCCAGTGTCCCAGCGAGTATGCATCCCAGCATTTGCATGATGATCGCAGCACTTTGCATTTGAAAAGCATCGCTACGTTCAAAGCCAAAGGCACCCGTCAGTAAGTTTGGCATGGCTAAAATCAGGACTACCACACAAGCAGTTAAGAACCAAGTCAAGAGCATACCAATCACCACGGCGGTTTTATGACGGGCTAAGACTTGTTTCACCGGCATTTCTTTGGATAATTCTTTACGTGCTTGCATGGCTTTGAATACTGGGGTCTCTTTCAAATAACTACGTAAATACAAGGCCACTAAGCCAAAAATACCACCCACAATAAAGGGAATGCGCCATGCCCAATCATGTATAGCTGCTTCACTAAACTGAAGAGAAATGAACAGTGACATTAAAGCACCGAGCAAGATGCCGAGTGACAAACCAGCCGTAAGTAAGCCATTGGCAAAACCAATTTTTTCAGATGGGACATGTTCAGAAACAAAGGTCCATGCCGCTGGAATTTCTCCACCAATTGCAATGCCTTGTACCACCCGCATAAGGAGCAAAAGCAGCGGCGCAGCATAACCGATCGTTTCAAAGGTTGGCATAACCCCGATCATGAGGGTAGGTAAAGCCATGAGCAAAATAGATAAGCTAAATAGACGCTTACGCCCGATGAGGTCGCCAAAGTGCGCCATGACTACACCGCCAAGTGGACGGAAGAAGTAACCTGCGGCAAAAATACCGTAAGTATTCAGCATGGCCCAAAATGGGCTGAGCCCTGCGGGAAAGAACAACTCAGAAATAATTTTGGCGTAAAAAACATAAATAACAAAGTCATAGAACTCAAGTGCACCACCGAGTGATGACAGCCCAAGGGTACGTTTGTCTTCTCTGGTCAAACGTGGTGTTGCATCCATGCGTATATTTCCAAAGCTAAATAAAGGTTTATATTTGATTTTAAAGAAGTCTTTTTTGAATGAATAATCAATCTTTCTTTACTGGAGCTGAACTAAAAATTATACATGAATCCACATAGTTGATCTGATGGTCAACGTAAATATATAACGCAGGCGAGATAAAAAGCTTATGATATAAAAAGAATAAATAGGTATAAAAATTAGGATTTGTGTATGAGTGTCATTTTACCTGTTGCACAACGTGGTGAAGATATTTTAAGACTCAAAGCTGCTCGCGTCGCAGATGCAGAATTTAATAGCGACTGGCTCATGCAGTTGGCTTCTGCCATGATTGCGACCATGTTAGAGCGGAGCGGTGTAGGCATTGCTGCACCACAAGTCTATATTTCAAAGCGGGTCATTATTGTGGCTTCACGGCCAAATTTACGCTATCCCGATGCGCCTGAAATGGACGCCGTGGTGATGGTCAATCCTGAAATTTTAGAGTTTTCGCAAGCAACGACCTTAGGTGAAGAAGGCTGTTTAAGCGTACCGAATGAGCGTGGTCAGGTACAGCGTGCGCAAAGCATTAAGGTGCTGTATCACACTTTGACTGGTGAGGTAATGGAAAGCACTTTTGAAGGTTTTCCTGCGCGCATTGTGCAGCATGAAATCGATCATCTCAATGGTATTTTATTTGTCGATCGCCTGAGTGCTTAGTCGCGAGTGTCATTTTATTCATCTTTATATTTAAACTGTTGCGGGGTCTGTCCCAAATGACGTTTAAACATGGTACTAAATGCACTCGGATTGCTATAGCCAAGAGATCTTGCAATCTGCGCGACAGATTCACCACTGGCAATTTTACTTAAGGCATGGGCAATATGCATTTGCTGAACCCATGCGCGATAAGACAGCCCCGTTTCCTTTTGAAACATGCGCATCAAGGTTCTGGAACTGGTGCCAATTTCATCTGCCCATGTGCTTAAATCTTTTAACTGATCGGGCGTACTTAATAGTGCTTGGCAAATATTCATTAAGCGTTTGTCTTGTGGCCACGGAATTTGAATGGGCAACAGATTGGCTTTATGAATTTCATCAAAAATTAAAATCTGTAAAGATCGAGACAGTTCATCAGAGCTGATCAGCTCGGAGGGTGGAATGTGTTCAATCGCATTGAGCCGAATGAGCAGTTCATGCAATAACTTACTGACCCGAATAATAAAACAATGTTGCCCCAGCAGTGCAGCTGCATCGGCTTGAACCAATGCGGTATTGAGTTTAACTCGACTTAATGAAATCACACTGTGTTCAACATGGGTCGGAATCCATAGTGCGCACATCGGCGGCACGATCCAAACGTGGTTTGGGGTGAACACTTGAATCATCCCTGTCGAAGCATACAGAAACTGCGCCCGCGAATGGGTATGCGCAGGGGTAATCTCTCGATAGGTATGCTCAGAAGAGAGTCCAATCACCAATTCGGACATTTCGGTTTGAATCAGAGAATTTGGCATGTGTGGTTTAAAATTGTCAGTTATACAATGATTATTGGAAGATAGTCTTATGAATGACATTTTACAATCAATGCCTGATGAAAAATACATGGAGTTTGCGAGGGATGTCGTCTTCAATTCAAATGAAAGAGGGTATGGGCGAAGCTACAATCAATGAGCAACCGCAAGGTATGATTATAAAAGTGGTGGGAGCGGTGGCGGTTGCGCATCTACTGAATGACTTGATTCAAGCCGTTTTGCCAGCCATTTATCCAATGCTGAAAACCAATTTTTCCTTAAGCTTTGCGCAAGTCGGACTGATTTCATTGGTCTATCAAATTACGGCATCGCTACTGCAACCTTGGATTGGACTCTATACCGACAAACATCCGAAACCTTATCTGTTACCACTCGGCATGGTGGTGACTTTTAGTGGCATTTTACTGTTGGCCTTTTCACCGAATTTTATCGTATTGCTCATGGCATCGGCATTGATTGGTGTGGGATCTTCAACCTTTCACCCTGAAGCCTCTCGTGTGGCGCGAATGGCTTCAGGTGGGCGCTTTGGTACAGCACAATCGACCTTTCAGGTCGGTGGCAATACAGGTACAGCGATTGGGCCTTTATTGGCCGCGCTGATTATTGTGCCTTTTGGGCAGCATGCCGTGGCATGGTTGATTGTATTTGCTTTACTTGCGATTTGGGTTCTGTTCGGTGTCAGCCGTTGGAGCATCAGCCACAGTAAAAAACAGTTGGCAGCACGTGCGCATCAAGTCCAAAGTAAACTACATGGGCGTCAACTCGTCATCGCGCTGTCGACCATTTGCGTGTTGATGTTTGCCAAATTTACTTACATCGCCAGCATCAGTAACTATTTCACTTTTTATTTAATGCACAAGTTTCAGCTCAGTTTACAAAGTGCGCAGTTACATCTCTTTGCCTTTTTGGCTGCGGTGGCTCTGGGTACATTTGCTGGTGGGCCGATTGGAGATCGAATTGGGCGTAAAGCGGTGATTTGGGTGTCTTTTGTCGGCATGGCACCGTTTGCATTGATGATGCCACATGCCAATTTATTTTGGACGACCGTACTTTCGATTATCACTGGTTTAGTACTGTCCTCTGCCTTTGCAGCCATGGTGGTCTATGCACAAGAAGCCGTTCCTGGACGGGTTGGGATGATTGCAGGTTTGATGTTTGGTTTAATGTTTGGTGTAAGTGGTATTGCCGCAGCAGGTTTAGGATATTTGGCTGATGTCAAAGGCATTGAATGGGTGTTTGGCGTGTGTGCGTTATTGCCTTTACTCGGTTTAGCGACCTTCTTTTTACCGAAGACTCAAGCAAACTAACTGAATACGGCTGACCTTCAGTTTTAATCGCGCTATCTTATCAAACGAAGATGGCGCGATTGCATTTCGGTAGGTTGATTATCGTTATGTATAAATACATTGGGGCTATGTGCTTCGACTTTGGAGTATTGAAGCGATGACTGATCTTGATGGTGTACTCAAATTTTCCTTGGGCGTAGACCAACTTTCATTTGAAATAGATGGACAGCATATTCTGCTAGATCAAGGTTTAAGCTATATACAGTCAAACAGTATGCGCCATGGGCTGCTGGATGAGCTTACGATTGAGTCAATGATTTATGTGATTGAAGAGCTGTTAGAATCCGTTCAGATGCAATATGCCCAACCCAAAACTGCCGTGACTTCAGATGTATTATTCCAAAAGGTTTTAACATTATTTTTTTCAGATCAGCAGCAACTTGACCGTGTGCAACTTGAAAGTGCGTTTAATACATTTGTTGAGCGCAGGGAATACTATGTGTCTAAAGTGGCTGATGACGATCTTTCTAGTTTGGTTTACTTTATTGTACTGCGGGAGATGATGCATCACTGGAATGTGGTGGAGATTCAATTAGAACAGCTTGATTTTGAGTGAGACTAAAAACGTAAAAAGTAGGGAGCAGCAGATAAAAGTAAGCCGATACCATCTAGTAATGCGTTACTTTCAATAAAGTAAGGGAAAACCATTAAAACCAGACCGACTACAAAGGGTACGGTCATTTTTTGTTTTTTGCCATAGAGAAAATAGCCTAAACCAATTGAGCTAAAGATCACGCCTAGAAAGAGTTGAGTACTGTTCATGATGATGTTTAGTGCATTGTCATTTTCTGCTAGATATTATGCCAAGATTCTTAAAAGAATATTTAAAAAAGAGCATCGTAATGCAACCCTACAATAAGAACTTAAAACAGCCATCTCGTGATTTACGTAATAATATGACTGATGCTGAACAACTATTATGGCAGAGATTAAGACGTAAACAGATTTTAGGGCTACAGTTTTATAGACAGAAGCCGATTCTCAATTTTATCGTCGATTTTTATTGTCCTGCTGCAAATTTGGTGATTGAATGTGATGGTGGGCAGCATTACACAGCAGAAGGGCTGGAGGCTGATCGGGCGAGGGATCAAGCTTTGGCGCAGTTGGGGTTGAACGTGCTGAGGTTTGATAATAGGCCGATTTGACTGAAACTGATGCTGTGGTGGATCAGATTTATTGGATTGCGAAACAGAGATTGGAATCCCTCTCTTGCGAAAAGTAGTTTCTCACCTTTGGGAAAGGGGGGACTTTACGCGAATTTTGTTGAGGTTTTGAATTCGCGGGGTTCCTCCCTTTTTAAAGAGAGGTTAGGAGGGATTACTCATAAAAACATAGGTTAATATAATTG
>OERJ01000136.1_pt1 | contig 22591 bp, 16 predicted proteins | sample 1539991 | NCBI WGS metagenome assembly OERJ01 (sample SAMEA3891247, study PRJEB23780) | metagenome | biome: terrestrial biome; feature: animal house; material: water of meat washing | place: Italy | collected 2015-05-12
AAATGCTGACCGAACGTGCCGTTCCTGTATGTGGTCACTTAGGTTTAACCCCACAGTCAGTGAATATTTTCGGTGGCTACAAAGTTCAGGGGCGCGGCGATGAAGCGGGCGATCAACTGCTCAGCGATGCATTAGCCTTAGAAGCCGCTGGGGCACAGCTGCTGGTGCTGGAATGCGTGCCGGTTGAACTGGCAAAACGTATTACCGAAGCACTGGCGATCCCGGTTATTGGCATTGGCGCAGGCAACGTCACTGACGGGCAGATCCTCGTGATGCACGACGCCTTCGGCATTACCGGCGGTCACATTCCTAAATTCGCTAAAAATTTCCTCGCCGAAACGGGCGACATCCGCGCGGCTGTGCGGCAGTATATGGCTGAAGTGGAGTCCGGCGTTTATCCGGGCGAAGAACACAGTTTCCATTAAGGAGTCACGTTGTGTTAATTATCGAAACCCTGCCGCTGCTGCGTCAGCAAATTCGCCGCCTGCGTATGGAAGGCAAGCGCGTGGCGCTGGTGCCTACCATGGGTAACCTGCACGATGGCCATATGAAGCTGGTCGACGAAGCCAAAGCCCGCGCCGATGTGGTCGTCGTCAGTATTTTCGTTAACCCGATGCAGTTCGACCGCCCGGAAGATCTGGCACGTTATCCACGGACCTTGCAGGAGGACTGCGAGAAGCTAAACAAACGTAAAGTGGATTTAGTTTTCGCCCCTTCGGTAAAAGAGATCTACCCGAACGGTACTGAAACCCACACTTACGTTGACGTTCCTGGCCTTTCGACCATGCTGGAAGGTGCCAGCCGTCCGGGACATTTTCGCGGCGTTTCGACTATTGTCAGCAAGCTGTTCAATCTGGTCCAGCCGGACATCGCCTGCTTCGGTGAAAAAGATTTTCAGCAACTGGCGCTGATCCGCAAAATGGTTGCCGATATGGGCTTCGATATTGAGATTGTCGGTGTGCCAATTATGCGCGCCAAAGACGGCCTTGCGCTCAGTTCCCGTAATGGTTATCTGACGGCGGAACAACGCAAAATTGCGCCCGGTCTGTACAAAGTTTTAAGTTCAATTGCCGACAAATTGCAGGCTGGGGAACGGGATCTCGATGAAATTATTACCATTGCGGGGCAAGAACTGAATGAAAAAGGCTTCCGCGCCGATGATATTCAGATTCGCGATGCCGACACATTGCTGGAAGTTTCTGAAACCAGCAAACGGGCAGTAATTCTGGTAGCCGCCTGGCTTGGCGATGCTCGCCTGATCGACAACAAAATGGTCGAGCTGGCGTAATACTTAACTGGCGCTACGGCTGATGGCGCCAGTTATTAATTTACCCCACGTCATCTGTCATAACACAGGTAACTTAAATAAGGTTAATTACCTTATCAATCTCAGCAAGAGGTAAATTTGCCATCTCTGCAACGTCTTCCCGAGACATTCCTTTACTCAGAAGACGCTGGGCGAATTCCTGACTTACTTCCTGTCTTCCCTGCTGAATCCCCTTCTCAATCCCTTTCTCTTCAAACCACTGCGCCAGCGTCATCATAGACTCCCCTCCCGTTTCCCTGTCTCTCAGCACACCATAAAACAAATCCGCTTGTTCAGTATGACCGCGTTGCAGCATATAGTTTTGCATGGCAACTAACTGACTTCCGCTAGTGTACCCTTCGTCAATCAGCGTGACCAGTTGCTCCAGCAATAACATTAAGTCGCGCTGGCGAATATGTTTTTGCAGTAGTTCGAGAATCGCAATCCGCCGATGTTGCATGATTTCGTCATCCGGTGTGATGGTGATATCCACCAGCGGGAAAGGACTGTTATAGACGCGTCGTGCCAGCTCCGGCGAGTAAAATATATCAAACCAGCACATTGAGAGCGGATAAGGTGTGGCCTCGCCCTGATAAAACAGTATCGGCACCACCAGCGGCAGCTTATCGTGATCCGCCTCCAGATGCCGGTGCATGGCAGCAATAGAATAACGCATCATGCGAAAGGCCATTTTCTTATCCGGCTTGCTTTGGTGTTCAATCACAACATGCAGATAACCGGGATTGCCCTGCATTTGCACGGAATAGAGCACGTCCGTGCTGTGTCCTTTCAGGCTCTCTTCAATGAAACTCCCCGACTCTAAATGAAGCGTGTTGAGGTCACAAAGTTCTCGTAATTCCACTGGCAAATGTATCTCCAGAAAGTCGCGAGCCGTCTCCGCATGCATTAAAAATTGTTTAAATACCGCGTCATGCGGTGTGGTACTCGGTGCATCCATCTTCCCTGTCTTCCGTGTTGTCTTGCGTGAAGGCAGTATCCAGTCAAGGCGCGCCGTCGTCAGCCGCCTCTTTAGTGTTTACCGAGCAGCGTTCAGAGAAATTTCAATTCGTTACAGGCGATACATGGCACGCTTCGGCGCGGTACGCAAACTGCTGACGCAAATGCCGTCAGATGAGTAGACACTAAACAAAAATCGGGCAATACTGCGTGAGAATTTCCTCAAAGCAGGCATCGCCTGCTTCGTTAACGACAGGGTAGAAAGGTAGAAGTTATGATTCGCACGATGCTGCAGGGCAAACTCCACCGCGTGAAAGTGACTCATGCGGACCTGCACTATGAAGGTTCTTGCGCCATTGACCAGGATTTTCTTGACGCAGCCGGTATTCTCGAAAACGAAGCCATTGATATCTGGAATGTCACCAACGGCAAGCGTTTCTCCACTTATGCCATCGCGGCAGAACGCGGTTCGAGAATTATTTCTGTTAACGGTGCGGCGGCCCACTGCGCCAGTGTCGGCGATATTGTCATCATCGCCAGCTTCGTTACCATGCCAGATGAAGAAGCTCGCACCTGGCGACCCAACGTCGCCTATTTTGAAGGCGACAATGAAATGAAACGTACCGCGAAAGCGATTCCGGTACAGGTTGCTTGATTGTTATCCCTGCGGCTGGTTACTCACCAGCCGCGACATCGTCTCCAGCGAATCCGTTCTTAAGATATAAAGTCGTTTTAGTAACAACGGATTATCCCCCGGTTTTACTTTGCCTTTCATGGTTGTCACCGCCAGGTGAAATCCGGCATCGTTTGCTGCCTTCACGGCTTTGTCATTAAATCCGCCAAACGGATACGAAAGATACCAGACATGCGGATTAAATTGCGCCAGAGCGCGGCGTGAACGTGCAAAATCAAACAGAATATTGTGCTCACTACGGCTCAGTAATATGGGTCGGCGATAACCATCTACCCGATGCAAAAAATGGGTATGTGACTGGAAATCAAATACATCGCGAATTTCGTTAAGCTCAGAAACGCTCATAAATTGCAGCGATTTTGGGTTCCACTTCTGCGGGTGACGTTTGATGCGTGAGGTAACAATAAACGCCGTCGCCTTCATGCCATATTGTTTCAACACAGGATACGCATAGCGGCTCACCGACTTGAGGCCATCATCAAAGGTAATCACCACCGCTCGCGCAGGGAGATTGATCTTATTCTTCACGTAACCTTCCAGCTGCGCCATGCTCAGTGTCGCGTATCCCCTGTCGCGCAGCCAGGCCATCTGGTTATTGAAAGCGCGTACCGAGGTGGTCGTCGAAGTATGGCGAAAACGGGTGTTTTCTTCATCGCGCAGAATATGGTGATAGGTTAGCACCGGCAGGCCATTATCGGGTTGGGCATCCAGCGCGCTGATATAGGCCAGTCGATCGCCAATACGGATCTGATACCAGGTTTGATTTAACCTGTCTTTCAGTTTATGCAAAATCGGGTAGCGCAAATTGTCCGCCAGTACCCCAAATGGCGCACTGCCCGCACTCGGCGCGTTATAGACCGGCGTATCTTTCCAGGTAATTAAGTTCTGATTACTCAGCGGCTTGTTGAGGTCACCCAAACCGTCTTCAACTTTTTGTCGCCCCTGAACCGGCTCGAGATGCCCTTTATCGATAAACCCTTTACCAAAGCCAAAATTAAATGCGTAATAACTTGCGGCAGTGGGCTCCACGGCAATGATTTGCCCGGCCCGAATATTCCCCACGGTCACCATCTTGTCGCCAATTTGCGCCCAGATCGCAGCATTTTCGATGGTTTGCATATAACGGGCAGGTAACGCGGCACTGACACTTGCGGTAAACAGCATCAGCAGGAGAATAACAGCTTGTTTGTACATGAAAAAATAACCGAGGGTGAAACAACGCTTTTATTGTAGCAAAAGCGCCATCAGAATCGCGGGTTAATACTCATACAAATTATGTTTGAGGACGAAAGGCGGATTTTTTTGTTGTTGGTGCCAAAGACTACTCACCTCCGGCGCACCCAGTTCGACAATACGCTCGCGAAACTCTGAACTGGTCATGGTTTCACGGCAAGCCATCATCTGTTCAATTAACGGTAACGTGACACCAGAAATCACTTCGCAACGGGAGTGTTTGTGGCTTAATAATGAAGCCACGCGATACGGTGGCGCTCCGGCTATATCGGTTAAGAAGATGACACCCTCACCAGAGTCCGCTTCATGCAGAGCATCGCACATCATGCGGCTGAGCATATTAGAGCTTAATCCGCGCCAGAAATTCACGGCCCGGCACTGAAGAAGTGCCCCATGTTTTTTCTCCAGCGCATCCAGTATCTCTTGCGCCCGGTCATCGTGACAGGTAATTACCCAACCTAACATCGCCTTCCTCCTTAGCCGAAAATCAGTCTACCCTGACCATTGTTGATAAAGGGTGATAGCCGTCAAAACTCCTCTCCCCCAAATCCAGAGGAGAGGAAATAGCCTTAGCTACGCAAACCACGTCCACGTTGGATCAGCGACCAACAGATCAAATAAAACGCCACAATAAAGACCACCAGTACGCCAAAGGTAGTGACCAGCGGAACATCATTGATACCGAGGAAGCCGTAGCGGAAACCACTGATCATATAAACGATTGGGTTCAGGTGCGACAGCCCTTGCCAGAACGGCGGCAACAAAGTCAGTGAGTAAAAGACCCCGCCCAAATACGTGAGTGGCGTTAACACAAAGGTTGGCACCAGGCTGATGTCATCGAACGTTTTGGCAAACACACCGTTCAGCAAACCCGCAAGGGAGAACAACACCGCCGTGAGCACCAGGGTTAAGGCAACGAATACCCACGAATGCACCTGAAACGGCACAAAAAACAGTGAAATTGCCGTCACCAGAATGCCAACAAACAGACCACGCGCCACGCCACCGCCGACATATCCGGCAATAATGACGTGAGTCGGAACCGGCGCTACCAGCAGCTCTTCAATATTACGCTGGAACTTGGCACCAAAAAATGATGACGCAACGTTGGCGTAGGCATTGGTGATCACCGACATCATGATCAGCCCCGGTACGATGAACTGCATATAGCTGAAGCCATGCATATCGCCAATACGCGAACCAATCAGGTTACCGAAGATAATAAAGTAAAGGGTCATGGTGATGACTGGCGGCACCAGCGTCTGCACCCAGATACGCATAAAGCGATGGATCTCTTTCGCCCAGATGCTTTTTAGCGCCACCCAGTAAAGATGCATCATGCGCGATCTCCTTGTTTTTCATTAACCAGTGAAACAAACAGCTCTTCCAGACGGTTAGCTTTGTTACGCATACTTAATACCTGAATGCCCTGCTCACTTAACTGCGTAAATACGCTGTTGATCCCCTGCTCACGCAGCACTTCAACTTCCAGCGTCGCGGTATCGACCAGTCGATACTGATAGCCATCGAGCTTCGGTAACGGGCTTTTCGGTGCGAGATCGAGAATAAAGGTTTCCGATTTCAGCTTCGCCAGCAGCGCCTTCATCGAGGTATTTTCCACCAGCTCACCGTGTTGAATAATGCCGATATTGCGGCACAGCATTTCTGCTTCTTCCAGGTAGTGTGTGGTGAGAATGATGGTGGTGCCTTTGTCGTTTAAATCCTTCAAAAAGCCCCACATTGAGCGGCGAAGTTCAATATCCACGCCTGCGGTCGGTTCGTCGAGAATCAGTAGTTTAGGTTCATGCATTAACGCACGGGCAATCATTAAACGGCGCTTCATCCCGCCAGATAACATACGCGCACGTTCGTTGCGTTTTCCCCATAGATCGAGTTGTTTAAGATACTTTTCGCTGCGGATGTACGCTTCTTTGCGCTCCACGCCGTAGTACCCTGCCTGATTCACCACAATTTGCTGCACGGTTTCAAACGGGTTGAAGTTAAATTCCTGCGGCACCAGTCCCAACTGACGTTTAGCGTTCACGACATCCTTCTCGAGATCGTAACCAAATACGCTGACCCGCCCGGAGGTTTTATTTACCAGAGAGCTGATAATACCGATAGTGGTCGATTTCCCGGCCCCGTTCGGCCCGAGAAGCGCATAAAAATCACCCGCTTCGACCTGCAAATCTATCCCACGAAGCGCCTGAACGCCGCCTGGATAGGTTTTTTTAAGCTGTTGAAGTTCCAGTGCAATGGTCATAAATTTTTACTTACCTTACGTTCTTACACTTTATCTGTGGTTTAAATCGTCCCGGAGTTGCCCTATATTAGCCAAACGTAATTATTTGGTTACAGGTCGTTAACCTCCATGAAAGACATAGATACACTCATCAGCAACAATGCACTATGGTCAAAAATGCTGGTGGAAGAGGATCCCGGGTTTTTTGAGAAACTGGCACAAGCGCAAAAACCGCGCTTTCTATGGATTGGATGTTCCGACAGTCGCGTTCCTGCAGAACGTTTAACCGGTCTTGAGCCGGGCGAACTCTTTGTTCACCGTAATGTTGCTAACCTGGTCATTCACACCGACCTGAACTGCCTTTCCGTGGTTCAGTATGCAGTGGATGTACTCGAAGTTGAACACATTATTATCTGTGGCCACTACGGTTGCGGCGGCGTACAAGCCGCAGTTGAAAACCCGGAACTGGGGCTTATCAACAACTGGCTGCTGCATATCCGCGATATCTGGTTCAAACATAGCTCATTGCTCGGCGAAATGCCGCAAGAGCGCCGTCTGGATACCTTGTGTGAACTGAACGTCATGGAACAGGTGTATAACCTGGGCCACTCCACCATTATGCAATCAGCGTGGAAACGCGGGCAGAAAGTTACCATTCACGGCTGGGCCTACGGCATTCACGACGGCTTGCTGCGTGATCTGGATGTTACCGCCACCAACCGCGAAACCCTTGAGCAACGTTACCGTCACGGGATTTCCAACCTCAAGCTGAAACACGCCAACCACAAATAAAAATGCCATGCCGGATGCAACACATCCGGCAACTTCACACTTACTCGTCCAGCAGAATCACTTTGCCGATATACGGCAGATGACGGTAACGCTGTGCGTAATCAATGCCGTAACCCACCACAAACTCATCCGGGATCGAGAAACCGATAAATTCTACCGGGACGTTCACTTCACGACGGGACGGTTTATCCAGCAGCGTACAAATCGCCAGCGACTTCGGTTCGCGCAGGCTTAAGATCTCACGCACTTTCGACAGTGTATTCCCCGAGTCGATGATATCTTCAACAATCAGCACGTCCTTGCCACGGATATCTTCATCCAGATCTTTGAGGATTTTCACATCACGGGTGGTGGACATGCCGCTACCGTAGCTGGAGGCGGTCATAAAGTCGACTTCATGAGATACCTGAACTTCACGGCACAGGTCCGCCATAAACATAAATGAGCCACGCAGCAGACCCACCAGCACCATATCGCTGCCGCTGTCTTTGTAACGCTCAGTAATCTGACGACCCAGTTCGGCGATACGCGCTTTAATCTCCGCTTCGGGGATCATTACTTCTACAGTATGTTTCATATCTCTAACCATATGATTTAAAAACAAATCACTTCGCACGGGCAGGTTTTGGCACCGCAACAAAGCGCAAGACACGCAGTATACCAGTAAAACTATTCATTCGCGGAATCTGTTAATAAAGCTCGAATTGTGATGACGATCACACATGTTAAAACCTATAATTAATTGCTACTAAAATATTAATGAATTGAAATGGTGTCTCTTTATGGCAATTAACAATACAGGCTCGCGACGATTACTCGTCACGCTAACAGCCCTTTTTGCAGCGCTTTGCGGGCTGTATCTACTCATTGGCGGAGGCTGGCTGGTCGCGATTGGCGGCTCCTGGTACTACCCTATCGCTGGCCTTGTGATGCTCGGCGTCGCCTGGATGCTGTGGCGCAGTAAACGTGCCGCGCTTTGGCTGTACGCAGCCCTGCTGCTCGGCACCATGATTTGGGGCGTCTGGGAAGTTGGTTTCGACTTCTGGGCGCTGACTCCGCGCAGCGACATTCTGGTCTTCTTCGGCATCTGGCTGATCCTGCCGTTTGTCTGGCGTCGCCTGGTCATTCCTGCCAGCGGCGCAGTTGCCGCACTGGTGGTGGCACTGCTGATTAGCGGTGGTATCCTGACCTGGGCCGGATTTAACGATCCGCAGGAAATCAACGGCACCTTAAGCGCCAATGCCACACCTGCGGAAGCTATCTCCCCCGTTGCCGATCAGGACTGGCCTGCCTATGGTCGCAATCAGGAAGGTCAACGCTTTTCACCTCTGAAACAAATTAACGCCGATAACGTCCATAATCTGAAAGAAGCCTGGGTGTTCCGTACTGGCGATGTGAAGCAGCCGAACGATCCGGGCGAAATCACCAATGAAGTGACGCCGATTAAAGTGGGCGACACCCTTTACCTGTGTACCGCTCACCAGCGCCTGTTTGCGCTCGATGCCGCCAGCGGCAAAGAGAAATGGCATTACGATCCTGAGCTGAAAACCAACGAGTCTTTCCAGCACGTAACCTGCCGTGGCGTCTCTTATCATGAAGCCAAAGCAGAAACGGCTTCGCCGGAAGTGATGGCGGATTGCCCGCGTCGTATCATTCTTCCGGTCAATGATGGTCGACTGATTGCGATTAACGCTGAAAACGGCAAACTGTGCGAAACCTTCGCCAATAAAGGCGTGCTCAATCTGCAAAGCAATATGCCAGACACCAAACCGGGTCTGTATGAACCGACTTCGCCACCGATTATCACCGATAAAACCATCGTGATGGCCGGTTCAGTTACCGATAACTTCTCAACCCGCGAAACGTCTGGCGTGATCCGTGGTTTTGATGTCAACACCGGGGAGCTGCTGTGGGCTTTTGATCCCGGCGCGAAAGATCCGAACGCAATCCCGTCTGACGAACACACCTTTACCTTTAACTCGCCAAACTCCTGGGCACCAGCGGCCTATGACGCGAAGCTGGATCTGGTCTATCTGCCGATGGGCGTGACCACGCCGGATATCTGGGGCGGTAACCGCACACCGGAACAGGAACGTTATGCCAGCTCGATTCTGGCGCTGAATGCCACTACCGGGAAACTGGCGTGGAGCTACCAGACCGTTCACCACGACCTGTGGGACATGGATCTTCCGGCACAGCCGACGCTGGCGGACATCACCGTTAATGGTCAGAAAGTGCCAGTTATTTACGCTCCGGCGAAAACCGGCAACATTTTTGTGCTCGATCGTCGTAATGGCGAACTGGTGGTTCCGGCACCGGAAAAACCGGTTCCCCAAGGTGCAGCGAAAGGCGATTACGTAACCCCAACTCAACCGTTTTCTGAACTGAGCTTCCGTCCGACGAAAGATTTGAGCGGTGCGGATATGTGGGGAGCCACCATGTTTGACCAACTGGTGTGCCGCGTGATGTTCCACCAGATGCGCTATGAAGGCATTTTCACCCCGCCATCTGAACAGGGTACGCTGGTCTTCCCGGGTAACCTGGGGATGTTCGAATGGGGCGGGATTTCCGTTGATCCAAATCGTGAAGTGGCAATTGCCAACCCAATGGCACTGCCGTTTGTTTCGAAACTGATCCCACGCGGTCCGGGTAACCCGATGGAGCAGCCGAAAGATGCCAAAGGCACGGGTACGGAATCCGGCATTCAGCCACAGTACGGTGTACCGTATGGTGTCACGCTCAACCCGTTCCTCTCACCGTTTGGTCTGCCGTGTAAACAGCCAGCATGGGGTTATATCTCGGCGCTGGATCTGAAAACCAATGAAGTGGTGTGGAAGAAACGTATTGGTACGCCGCAGGACAGTATGCCGTTCCCGATGCCTGTACCGGTGCCGTTCAATATGGGTATGCCGATGCTGGGCGGGCCAATCTCCACGGCGGGTAACGTGCTGTTTATCGCTGCTACGGCAGATAACTACCTGCGCGCTTACAACATGAGCAACGGTGAAAAACTGTGGCAGGGTCGTTTACCAGCGGGTGGTCAGGCTACGCCAATGACCTATGAAGTGAATGGTAAGCAGTATGTGGTGATCTCCGCAGGCGGTCACGGTTCATTTGGTACGAAGATGGGCGACTATATTGTGGCTTATGCGCTGCCGGATGATGTGAAGTAAGACTTGCTCAGATTGCTGACAACGTGCGCGTTGTTCATGCCGGATGCGGCGTGAACGCCTTATCCAGCCTACAAAATTGTGCAAAATCAATGGATTGCACAGCTAGCGTAGGCCTGATAAGCGTAGCGCATCAGGCAGATTTGCGTTTGTCATCAGTTTAATGCCCGGAGAGATCCGGGCATATTTCCGAATACGGTCTTTTTATACCGTAAACCCTAACATCATCCCCGTATCTTCATGCTCCAGCAGATGGCAGTGCGCCATATAAGCATGTTCTTTCGGTGCATCGTGATTAAACTTCACCAGCACTTCGCTGACATTACCTTCTACCTTAACGGTATCTTTCCAGCCCGCGCGATGAGCCGCTGGCGGTTTGCCATTTTCTGACAAGATACGGAACTGCGTGCCGTGGATATGGAACGGATGCAGCATCATGTCGCCCACGCCAGAGATAACCCAACGTTCGTATTGCCCTTTCGCCGCCGCAAACATCGGCTTGTTCATATCAAACGCCTGACCGTTGATTTTATTGGCATGGTGGAAATCGAACTTCCCGCCGTGGTTCATATGATTCATATTGCCGTGCCCCATATGGCCCATCATCTGGCTGTGATCCATCCCGGCCATCGCCTGATCGCCATATTTCTCCATTAGCATCTGCATCCCCATCATATCGAGCATCGGGTCCATAGAGAGTTGCAGCTTGCGTACCGTCAGCCCTTCCAGCGAAGGTAACGCAGGCAGGCTACTTAATGTGTCTGGCAAAGCACCGGAGGCACTAATAGCAATCGGCTGAATCCGCATTACCGGATGAGGCTTATCAAACGGCGCAATCGCCATCCCCATCTGGCTGACCGGCAGCGTCACCAGGTCAAAGGGTTTGTTATCGTTAACCTCCACCAGCACTTCAAAACGCTCGCCCATCAGCACCGGCAGCTCGTTCACCTTCACCGGTTCAGGTAGCAGACCACCGTCGCTGGCAATCACATACAGCGGGCGATTGTCGCTGGTGGCGAAATTGAGCGAGCGGGCATTACAGCCATTGAGCAAACGCAGGCGCAGCCAACCACGCGGGGCAGCGTGTTGTGGGTAGATTGCACCGTTGGTCAGCAGCGTATCGCCAAACCAGCCCACGGCGGCGGTCATCACATCCAGTTGATAATCAATCTGCCCATCAGCGTTAAATTTTTTATCCTGAACAATCACCGGAACATCATCGATACCCCACTGTTTTGGCAGCATTAATTTCAGGATCTCGTCATCTTCAATTACCACCAGCCCAGCCAACCCCATCGCCACCTGTCGCCCGGTCTTGCCATGTTGATGTGGATGGAACCAGCAAGTAGCGGCAGGTTGATCAACGTTCAACGTCACCGAGCGCTTGCCACCTGGCAGAATAATTCCCTGCGGGCCGCCGTCGACTTCACCCGGTACTTCCAGCCCGTGCCAGTGCAACGTCGTCTCTTCCGTCAGTTGGTTATAGATATCAACCGTTACCGCTTTGCCGCGCTGTAATTTCACCGCCGGCCCCAGCAGATTGCCGTTATAGCCCCAGGTAGTTGCAGTTTTCCCGCCAAAGGTGGACTGGCCTGCGCCAATAGTTAACTGAATGCGATTACGGGCATCGGTCGTGAGCAAATCAGGGATCGGTAACGTTGGGCGTTCTGCCGCAAATACTGCGCGGCTCCACAGCGGCAAAGCCGAAGCCACACCCAGCGCGACGGAATATTTTAAGAAATCACGACGTTGCATAGTTATTTCCTTATTCTTAAGCAGGCGAAACAAAATCAAACGTTGAGCATAGTCCTTCCCCTTACGGGAAGGTCAAGCCGCAGACACAATTTAATCGACAATAATGGTCGTCGCCTCGCTCGCAGTGTGCTAACGTTTATCTTCTTTAAGCCCCTGGTAGAAGCAATGAAGACGTTTTTCAGAACAGTGTTATTCGGCAGCCTGATGGCCGTCTGCGCAAACAGTTACGCGCTCAGCGAGTCTGAAGCCGAAGATATGGCCGATTTAACGGCAGTTTTTGTCTTTCTGAAGAACGATTGTGGTTACCAGAACTTACCTAACGGGCAAATTCGTCGCGCACTGGTCTTTTTCGCTCAGCAAAACCAGTGGGACCTCAGTAATTACGACACCTTCGACATGAAAGCCCTCGGTGAAGACAGCTACCGCGATCTCAGCGGCATTGGCATTCCCGTCGCTAAAAAATGCAAAGCCCTGGCCCGCGATTCCTTAAGCCTGCTTGCCTACGTCAAATAATCCCTGATACCTTTTTGTAGAAATATTGACCGTGCATCCGCGGTCAATGTTAGCTATTATGTTGCGCCCTTTTTTTACGGGTGTTAACAAAGGAGGTATCAACCCATGGCCGAAAAAAAACAGTGGCATGAAACGCTACACGACCAGTTTGGGCAGTACTTTGCGGTAGATAACGTTCTGTATCATGAAAAGACCGATCACCAGGATCTGATCATTTTTGAGAACGCTGCATTTGGTCGCGTAATGGCGCTGGATGGCGTAGTACAAACCACCGAGCGCGACGAGTTTATCTATCATGAGATGATGACCCATGTTCCGCTACTGGCCCATGGTCACGCGAAACATGTGCTGATTATCGGCGGCGGCGACGGTGCCATGCTGCGTGAAGTAACCCGACATAAAAACGTTGAGTCAATCACGATGGTGGAAATCGATGCGGGTGTCGTATCGTTCTGCCGTCAGTATCTACCCAACCATAACGCCGGTAGCTACGACGATCCGCGCTTTAAGCTGGTGATCGACGATGGCGTCAATTTCGTTAATCAAACCAGCCAGACCTTTGATGTCATTATCTCCGACTGCACCGATCCTATCGGTCCCGGCGAAAGCCTTTTCACTTCGGCATTTTATGAAGGCTGCAAACGTTGCCTGAATCCTGGCGGTATCTTCGTCGCACAAAACGGCGTCTGCTTTTTACAGCAGGAAGAAGCCATCGACAGCCATCGCAAACTCAGCCATTACTTCAGCGACGTTGGCTTTTATCAGGCGGCGATCCCGACCTATTACGGCGGTATCATGACTTTTGCATGGGCGACAGATAACGACGCCTTACGCCATCTCTCAACCGAAATTATTCAGGCGCGTTTTCTCGCCTCTGGCCTGAAATGCCGTTATTACAATCCGGCAATCCATACGGCAGCTTTTGCCTTACCTCAGTATCTGCAAGACGCACTGGCTTCACAGCCGTCCTAAGGAGAAGATAAGAAATTGAAAAAACTGAAACTGCATGGCTTTAATAATCTGACCAAAAGTCTGAGTTTTTGTATTTACGATATCTGCTACGCCAAAACTGCCGAAGAGCGCGACGGTTATATTGCTTATATCGATGAACTCTATAATGCCAACCGTCTGACCGAAATCCTGTCAGAAACCTGTTCCATTATCGGGGCCAATATTCTTAACATCGCCCGCCAGGATTACGAACCACAGGGTGCCAGCGTCACTATTCTGGTGAGTGAAGAACCGGTTGACCCGAAACTCATCGACAAAACAGAACACCCCGGCCCACTGCCAGAAACGGTCGTTGCCCATCTCGATAAAAGTCATATTTGCGTACATACCTACCCGGAAAGTCATCCTGAAGGCGGTTTATGTACCTTCCGCGCCGATATTGAAGTCTCTACCTGCGGCGTGATTTCTCCGCTGAAGGCGCTGAATTACCTGATCCACCAGCTTGAGTCCGATATCGTAACCATTGATTATCGCGTGCGCGGTTTTACCCGCGACATTAACGGTATGAAGCACTTTATCGACCATGAGATTAATTCGATTCAGAACTTTATGTCTGACGATATGAAGGCGCTGTATGACATGGTGGATGTGAACGTCTATCAGGAAAATATCTTCCATACCAAGATGTTGCTTAAAGAGTTCGACCTTAAGCACTACATGTTCCACACCAAACCGGAAGATTTAACCGACAGCGAGCGCCAGGAAATTACCGCTGCGCTGTGGAAAGAAATGCGCGAGATTTATTACGGGCGCAATATGCCAGCTGTTTAACGGCTCTGGCGGAGCTCCCAGGCTCCGCCAGATTTATTTACTTCTGCTGCACGAAATTGCGGTAAGCCGCCACGACCTGCAGAAAATCCTCAACGCCGCATAGCGACAGGCTTTCTTCGTCGTAGTAGTTCATCCCCTCTTCCATTTCATCGCCAGCGAATTCCAGTTGATTGGCGCGAACCATCACCTCTTCACCGTCCATCCACAGGGTGTATTCATGCCCTGCCCGTTGCCAGGACCGTTCGCTACCTTTCAGTGCGTGCGCTGCTTGTTCCACTTCATCAAGCAAGGCCAGGTTTTCTTTCACCTCTTCATTAAACCAGTGCCCGACCACTTCATGCCCCATGGACATACGCACCTTTACCACTCCGGTAATATCGCGCAGAAATTCGTAATCCATAGTGTGTTCCTCTGCTCCCGGCAATGCGCCGAAATCGCATTGCGCCATTGATGTAATTATCGCAGCCTTACCGGAGAAAAACAGCGGAACGGCGATGGTTTAGAAATAAAAAAATGCCCGGGAATCTCATTCACCGGGCATTGTGTCGTTTATGCGCAGCGCGTGCGCTGACTTTTTAAACCGCAGTCTGGAAAATCACCCCATCGGCTTTCTCGGTGTACTGAGAAAGCTGGTTGAAGTTCAGATAACGGTAAGTATCAACGGCTGTTTTATCTACCTGCGCCACGTAGGTCTGGTACTCTTCCGGCGTCGGCAGTTTGCCAATCAGCGCCGCAACAGCCGCCAGTTCCGCAGAAGCCAGGAAGACATTCGCGCCAGTACCCAGACGGTTCGGGAAGTTACGGGTAGAGGTGGAAACCACCGTCGCACCGTCTGCTACACGCGCCTGGTTACCCATACACAGGGAACAGCCAGGGATCTCGATACGCGCACCACTCTTACCGAAGACGCTGTAGTAGCCTTCTTCAGTCAACTGCGCGGCGTCCATACGGGTTGGCGGTGCCACCCACAGGCGGGTCGGCAACTGACCTTTATGCGCATCCAGCAGTTTACCCGCAGCACGGAAGTGACCGATGTTGGTCATGCAGGAACCGATAAATACTTCGTCGATCTTCTCACCCTGTACCGCAGACAGCGGACGCGCGTCATCCGGGTCGTTCGGTGCACAGAGGATTGGCTCTTTAATATCCGCCAGATCGATGTCGATCACTGCCGCGTATTCCGCATCTGCATCGGCTTCCAGCAGCTCAGGATTCGCCAGCCATTTTTCCATGCCCTGAATACGACGTTCCAGGGTACGACGATCGCCGTAACCTTCCGCGATCATCCACTTCAGCAGGACGATGTTAGAGTTCAGGTATTCGATGATCGGTTCTTTGTTCAGCTTGATGGTACAACCAGCGGCAGAACGCTCGGCGGACGCATCGGTTAGCTCAAAGGCCTGCTCAACTTTCAGATCCGGCAGACCTTCAATTTCCAGGATGCGGCCAGAGAAGATGTTTTTCTTGCCTTTCTTCTCAACGGTCAGCAGACCTTGTTTGATCGCATACAGCGGAATGGCATGTACCAGATCGCGCAGGGTGATGCCCGGCTGCATTTTGCCTTTGAAGCGCACCAGAACGGATTCCGGCATATCCAGCGGCATTACGCCTGTTGCGGCTGCAAATGCCACCAGACCAGAACCCGCCGGGAAAGAGATACCGATCGGGAAACGGGTATGGGAGTCACCACCGGTACCGACGGTATCCGGCAGCAGCATACGGTTCAGCCAGGAGTGAATGACGCCGTCACCCGGACGCAGCGACACACCGCCACGGTTCATAATGAAGTCCGGCAGCGTGTGGTGCGTGTTCACGTCAACTGGCTTCGGATACGCCGCGGTGTGGCAGAAAGACTGCATCACCAGGTCAGCCGAGAAGCCCAGGCACGCCAGGTCTTTCAGTTCATCACGGGTCATCGGGCCGGTGGTGTCCTGGGAACCTACAGAAGTCATTTTCGGTTCACAGTACGCGCCCGGACGAATGCCTTTCACGCCACAGGCACGGCCTACCATTTTTTGCGCCAGCGAGAAGCCGCGATCGCTCTCAGCGACATCTTTCGCCTGACGGAACACATCACTGTGCGGCAGACCAAGTGCTTCACGCGCTTTGGTGGTCAGGCCACGCCCGATAATCAGCGGAATACGGCCACCAGCACGCACTTCATCAATCAGCACGTCGGTTTTCAGTTCGAAGGTCGCCAGCAGTTCGCCGGTTTCGTGGTTACGCACTTCACCTTTGTACGGGTAAACGTCAATCACGTCGCCCATGTTCAGGTTAGAGACGTCGACTTCGATTGGCAGTGCACCCGCGTCTTCCATCGTGTTAAAGAAGATGGGTGCAATTTTACCGCCGAGGCACAAACCACCGCCGCGTTTGTTCGGCACATGTGGAATATCATCGCCCATAAACCACAGAACGGAGTTAGTGGCGGATTTACGCGAAGAACCCGTACCCACAACGTCACCGACGTACGCCAGCGGGAAACCTTTCTGTTGCAGAGCTTCGATTTGCTTGATCGGACCAACAACACCAGGCTGGTCTGGCTCAATACCTTCACGGGCGTTTTTCAGCATCGCCAGCGCGTGCAGTGGGATATCCGGGCGTGACCACGCATCCGGTGCCGGAGAAAGGTCATCGGTGTTAGTTTCGCCAGTGACTTTGAAGACGGTAACGGTCAGTTTTTCAGCCAGCGCCGGGCGATTCAGGAACCATTCGGCATCCGCCCAGGACTGCATAACCTGCTTCGCATATTCGTTGCCTGCTTTCGCTTTCTCTTCTACGTCATAGAAGTTATCGAACATCAGCAGCGTGTGAGAAAGTGCTTTGGCAGCAATAGGTGCCAGTTTGGCATCATCCAGCGCGTCGATCAGCGGATGAATGTTGTAACCACCCTGCATGGTGCCCAGCAGTTCGATGGCTTTTTCCGGAGTCAGCAGAGGGGATTTGGCTTCGCCTTTCGCGATAGCAGCCAGGAAGCCTGCTTTGACATAGGCGGCTTCATCGACGCCTGGGGGAACACGGTTGGTTAACAGATCTAACAGGAATTCTTCTTCGCCCGCGGGCGGGTTTTTCAGCAGCTCTACAAGTGCGGCCATTTGGTTTGCATCCAGGGGTTTGGGCGCAATCCCCTCAGCGGCACGCTCAGCTACGTGCTTACGGTATTCTTCTAGCACGACGGTTCTCCTCGCTCTCATTGTCATAGTGCGGCAGGCGATTCTCTTCACGCTCCTGTGAGACAGCAGTTTGTAGGGTAAATGCCCAGTACCGCAACGGGCAGAATAGCAGGATTTTGACGATGTGTTAATCTGTTTACAAAAAAGCAACATAAAAAAGTGGCTGAATCGTTAAGGATGGTCTAGAGATTGTTTCCCTCCGTAAAAACTTCGTTAATTCGCATGGTGATAATCACCTTTCTCAACGAATCCCAAGATTAGTCAAAATTTAAACTACCGCCTCTTTATACTCGGATTCACAGCACCTGCGGGTGGCAGTTCGCCGACCATTGCGATTTCCTTGAGATCCGAATTATGAAAATGACTTTGCCGTTTAAACCCCATGTGCTGGCGCTAATTTGCAGTGCCGGGCTTTGTGCCGCCTCTACCGGGCTATATATAAAAAGCCGCACAGTGGAAGCGCCTGTGGAACCGCAATCGACACAACAGACTGCGCCTGACATCACCGCAGTTACGCTTCCTGCAACGGTTTCCGCACCGCCCGTAACGCCCGCCGTCGTCAAATCCGCATTCAGCACTGCACAAATCGATCAATGGGTTGCGCCTGTCGCGCTGTACCCCGATTCTCTGCTTTCACAAGTGTTAATGGCATCAACCTATCCGGCAAACGTTGCTCAAGCAGTGCAATGGTCGCACGATAATCCACTTAAACAAGGCGATGCTGCTATTCAGGCGGTATCTGACCAGCCGTGGGACGCCAGCGTTAAATCACTGGTGGCCTTTCCACAATTGATGGCATTGATGGGCGAAAACCCGCAATGGGTGCAAAACCTGGGCGATGCTTTTCTGGCGCAGCCGCAGGACGTGATGGACTCGGTACAGCGATTGCGGCAACTGGCGCAACAAACCGGCTCGCTGAAGTCATCAACCGAACAGAAAGTTATTACCACAACGAAGAAAGCTGTACCGGTAAAACAGACAGTCACGGCTCCCGTCATACCATCCAATACCGTTTCAACTGCCAGCCCCATCATTACAGAGCCTGCAACAACCGTCATTTCCATTGAGCCCGCCAATCCTGATGTGGTCTATATTCCCAACTACAACCCAACCGTGGTTTACGGGAACTGGGCCAATACTGCGTATCCGCCGGTTTATCTGCCACCACCAGCCGGAGAACCGTTTATTGACAGCTTTGTGCGCGGATTCGGCTATAGCATGGGTGTTGCTACCACGTACGCACTATTCAGCAGCATCGACTGGGATGACGACGATCATGACCATCATCATCATGACGATGATGATTATCATCACCACGATGGCGGTCATCGTGACGGTAATGGCTGGCAACACAACGGCGACAACATCAATATCGACGTCAACAATTTCAACCGTATCACCGGTGAGCATCTTACTGATAAGAATATGGCATGGCGGCACAATCCAAACTACCGTAATGGTGTGCCCTATCATGATCAGGATATGGCAAAGCGGTTTCATCAAACCGATGTCAACGGCGGAATGAGCGCCACGCAGCTACCTGCTCCAACACGCGACAGCCAGCGTCAGGCGGCAGCAAGTCAGTTTCAGCAACGAACACACGCCGCCCCCGTCATTACACGAGATACCCAACGTCAGGCAGCGGCACAGCGGTTTAATGAAGCTGAAAACTATGGGAGCTATGACGACTTCCGCGACTTCAGCCGTCGCCAACCACTGACCCAGCAACAAAAGGACGCCGCTCGTCAGCGTTATCAGTCGGCCTCGCCTGAGCAGCGCCAGGCAGTCCGCGAGAAAATGCAGACTAACCCACAGATCCAGCAGCGAAGAGACGCAGCGCGTGAGCGTATTCAGTCAGCCTCGCCTGAGCAGCGCCAGGTGTTTAAGGAAAAAGTACAGCAGCGCCCACTGAACCAACAGCAACGTGATAACGCCCGCCAGCGTATACAATCGGCATCACCTGAACAACGTCAGGTTTTTCGGGAAAAAGTTCAGGAGAGCCGCCCACAACGTCTAAACGACAGTAACCATACTGTCAGGCTGAATAACGAGCAACGGTCAGCAGTACGCGAACGTCTCTCTGAGCGCGGAGCAAGGCGACAGGAAAGGTAAATTGCAGACGTAAAAAAAGCGGCGTGGTTAGCCGCTTTTTTAATTGCCGGATGTTCCGGCAAACGAAAAATTACTTCTTCTTCGCTTTCGGGTTCGGCAGGTCGGTAATGCTACCTTCGAACACTTCTGCCGCCAGGCCCACAGACTCGTGCAGAGTCGGGTGCGCGTGGATGGTCAGTGCGATGTCTTCAGCATCACAACCCATTTCGATTGCCAGGCCGATTTCACCCAGCAGCTCGCCGCCGTTGGTACCGACAATCGCACCACCGATCACACGGTGAGATTCTTTGTCGAAAATCAGCTTGGTCATACCGTCTGCGCAGTCGGAAGCGATAGCACGACCAGAAGCAGCCCACGGGAAGGTGGCGGTTTCATAGCTGATGCCTTTCTCTTTCGCTTCTTTCTCAGTCAGACCTACCCATGCAACTTCTGGTTCGGTATAGGCGATGGACGGGATAACTTTCGGATCGAAGTAGTGTTTCTTACCGGCGATAACTTCAGCGGCAACGTGACCTTCGTGAACACCTTTGTGTGCCAGCATCGGCTGACCGACGATATCGCCGATAGCAAAGATGTGCGGTACGTTGGTACGCAGCTGTTTGTCAACGCGGATGAAACCACGGTCGTCCACTTCCACGCCAGCTTTGCCTGCGTCGAGGTTTTTACCGTTCGGCACACGACCAATCGCTACCAGCACGGCGTCGTAACGCTGCGGTTCAGCGGGTGCTTTTTTGCCTTCCATCGTCACATAAATACCGTCTTCTTTCGCTTCAACGGCGGTAACTTTGGTTTCCAGCATCAGGTTGAATTTCTTGCTGATACGCTTGGTGAAGACTTTAACGATGTCTTTGTCAGCTGCCGGGATAACCTGGTCGAACATTTCAACCACGTCAATCTGTGAACCCAGCGCGTGGTATACGGTGCCCATTTCCAGACCGATGATACCGCCACCCATTACCAGCAGGCGTTCTGGTACTTCTTTCAGTTCCAGCGCGTCAGTGGAGTCCCAGATACGCGGATCTTCATGCGGAATAAACGGCAGTTGGATCGGGCGAGAACCCGCTGCAATGATCGCATTGTCGAAGTTGATCACGGTTTTGCCGTTCTCACCTTCAACTTCCAGGGTGTTAGCCCCGGTGAATTTACCCAGACCGTTGACCACTTTGACTTTGCGGCCTTTCGCCATACCAGCCAGACCACCGGTCAGCTGATTGATCACTTTCTCTTTCCAGGTACGAATCTTGTCAATATCGGTTTTCGGTTCGCCGAAGACGATACCGTGTTCAGCCAGCGCTTTGGCTTCTTCGATAACTTTTGCTACGTGCAGCAGTGCTTTAGAAGGGATACAGCCGACGTTCAGGCAAACACCGCCAAGGGTGTTGTAACGTTCTACGATTACGGTTTCCAGACCTAAATCAGCGCAACGGAAGGCAGCGGAGTAACCTGCGGGGCCTGCCCCAAGTACCACGACCTGAGTTTTGATTTCAGTACTCATCATGACCTCTATATATTTATCTCCGGCGGTCATACCCGTCGTCTTTCAGGCCGCAGCGGCGTTAGCTTCACGCCCTCACCCCAGTCACTTACTTATGTAAGCTCCTGGGGATTCTGGCGCTTGCTACCTTGCTGCACCCAGAAATCCATAGGGTATGTGAAGTAATACCCTAACCACCACCGGGTCGTTCTATCCGTCGGTATTTTACAAAATTGTTAACAATTTTTAAACAACAAACGGCAACCGATTTGTCTATTCGCTAATAACCTCAATACATTCATGAGATTACCAGAAAAAAGCCGGCCGTTGGGCCGGCTCTTTTACTTACATCACCAGACGGCGAATGTCAGACAGCGTGTTGTTAATGATGGTAATGAAACGGGCACCATCAGCACCGTCGATCACGCGGTGGTCGAAGGAGAGAGAAATCGGCAGCATCAGACGCGGCACGAACTCTTTACCATTCCACACCGGCTCCATCGCGGACTTGGAAACGCCGAGGATAGCCACTTCCGGCGCGTTCACAATCGGCGCGAAGTGGGTAGTACCCAGGCCGCCGATGCTGGAGATGGTGAAGCAACCGCCCTGCATTTCGCCCGCAGTCAGCTTACCGTCACGCGCTTTCTTAGAAATAGTCATCAGCTCGCGAGACAGCTCGATGATGCCTTTCTTGTTGACGTCTTTGAATACCGGAACAACCAGACCGTTCGGGGTATCCACCGCCACACCGATGTTGATGTATTTCTTCAGGGTCAGACGCTGACCGTCTTCCGACAACGAACTGTTGAAGCGAGGCATCTGCTCAAGAGCTGCAGCAACGGCTTTCATGATGAAGACAACCGGGGTGATCTTCACATCCAGCTTACGTTTCGCCGCTTCTTCGTTCTGCTGTTTACGGAACGCTTCCAGCTCGGTGATATCGGTTTTGTCGAAGTGAGTAACATGCGGGATCATCACCCAGTTACGGCTCAGGTTCGCACCAGAGATTTTCTGGATGCGGCCCAGTTCCACTTCTTCGATTTCACCAAACTTGCTGAAGTCCACCTTCGGCCACGGCAGCATGCCTGGGATACCGCCGCCTGTCGCCGCCGGAGCTGCTTCTGCACGTTTGATAGCTTCTTTCACGTAAGCCTGAACGTCTTCGCGCAGGATACGACCTTTACGGCCAGTGCCCTTCACTTTCGCCAGGTTAACGCCAAACTCGCGTGCCAGACGGCGGATCAGCGGAGTCGCGTGAACGTAAGCGTCGTTTTCAGCAAATTCAGATTTGCCTTCCGCTTTCGCAGCTGGTGCTGCTGCCGGGGCTTCAGCTTTTGCTGCCGGTGCCGGCGCTGCCGCTTCCTGTTTCGCAGGAGCTGCCGCAGGCG
>OERJ01000172.1_pt1 | contig 20678 bp, 14 predicted proteins | sample 1539991 | NCBI WGS metagenome assembly OERJ01 (sample SAMEA3891247, study PRJEB23780) | metagenome | biome: terrestrial biome; feature: animal house; material: water of meat washing | place: Italy | collected 2015-05-12
TATCACAGCTCAGATCAATAATCTCAAAAATCAAATTCTGCATCAAAACAAGAATGAGCTAATGAGCAAGCCGAATCCTCGGGTCTTCGATTTGCCTACCGCACAGTACATTATGCAAATTTTATTAGAACAGGCAGAAAACTCTCCAATTCATACCCTGCTTTTATTTTCAGTCCTCAGTCTTACTCATTATAAAGATCTGCCGGTATTTCAAAAAAATTTACGAGTCAGTACAAAAAACAAAGAAGTATCACTGCAACCCCAAAAATGTTTCTTTAAGCAAAGCTTTGAAGTCTCTAAATTCAAGGATTTTGTTTTAAGAAAACATCGGTTGAATACCGTGAATTCTTTTACGATTCCTCTGCCTCAATATTATCTGGAAAATCTAAGTCAGTTGAAAAAAATGGATGGTGTTGAGATTGATTCCAAGATACAGGAGTATTTACAAAAAATTAATAAAGGGCTGACCTTCCAGTTAACAACACAAAATCTTCCGCGCTTACTCAGTGATATTGCATTGAATGAACTTGAGTATGAACTGGAAAGCAAATTGCTTAATGGAGAAAGTGTTCAGCACTATATTCCATGCCATTACTCTTCAACACAAATCGTGGATATTATTAATATTTATACTCAAATTCTAACTTTGACTGTTCCTCAGCTGGAAACTGAATATCTTGAAGAATTCAGTAACCCGCATTCTTTTGGTAGTCAGCAGACACCTAATCTACCATTTGTTAAATCATTTTTTCACCAGCTTGACCAACGAGTGAACTGAACCGTACCGGGTTTGTCGGAGACTTTTTATTTAAGTTAGGCCTTATAAATTACTGTGGTATATCTGTTTATCTTTACCACCCAACCAAACTAAGTATTCATTTTCGATCGCCTGCTTATACGCCCAGTCGGCAACCCGATGCGAACGTTGTAGATCGGTTAAAAAACCTAATTGAGAAATTTCCCGAACAATAGATTGATCATGTAGATAGTTCCGCTCCTGCCACTGTTGCAGAAATTGTTCTGACGCCAAATAATTACTTTTTTGTGAGTTGCACTTTTCATCCGCCAGGACAAAATTATGTCCGGTATCGGCAGGATATAATGACCATGGAATAAAATGATCCACGGCATATTTTGAATTTTTGAGACTTTTTCCACAGTAAAAACACTGGTATTGCTGTAAATCTATTAAGTAGTCCGCGACCCGCCCTAGTTGATTGCGACTTGGTGCAAACATGAATTCATCCAGGTCAGGTAATCCATCTAATACTATCAGGTTATGCTTATTCAACCGGACAAAATCAATCCAGCGCTTCTGGCAAAGCTCTTCAACAATTTCACTAAACTGCCTCAAACAATACATCACTTTGGGTAAAAGCTTGAGGGACTGTTTGGAGTCTTCAAGGCAATAGAGAAATTCTACCGTTTGACCATTCAGATTCTGCAAATATACTACCGGCATTTGCTTTACCGTTGTTGCCACTGTTCGCTTTAGCCTGTTCCAGTAAAGTACATCTGTTCTCAGTGCGGCCAAGGTCTTGAATTGTTGCTGTGCCTTTTGGATTTCACTGATGATTTTTGCTTGCTGTCCAGTGGATTGTTTAAGGAAAAAAGGTTCATATTGGTTAAACTGAAACGGTAGTGACTGTTTCCAGTACAGGTCAATAAATTTTTCAGCGATATCCTGATATTCCAAATGCAACGCAGCACCAGTATCTTGACCCTGTTCAATCGCTAGACGTGTGATGCTTATCAGCAAGGCAAACTTATAGGTCGAAGTAAACGTCCCTGACTGTAAAATCTGCTGAATGTGCTTTAAGAATTTTAGCTGTTCATGATGTGTTGGTATTTCAGCTGTACTAAACAACACGTCTAAGCCTGCATTTTTCTAATCAGGATATTTAACCACTCTTCTGTACTGTCTGGACGTTTATCTACAGTAATCCATTGCTGTAACAGTAAAGCCTGATCTATTTGTTTGAGTAAGTCGTAAGCTTGCTGCTCATTCAAGTCAGTAAAGCTGCGCCCTTCTTTCTCACGGTCTGAATCGCCATATTTAAAAGACATGTAACACACACCATTTGGCTTTAATGCTTTAAATAAGCGCCCCAACACTTCAGTCAGGCGATCTCTTTCACAGTGTAAAAGAGAAGCACAGGCCCAAATCCCATCATACTTAGCTACTTCATTCAGCTCATAAAAACTTTGCTGACGTACCTCGATGCCTGTCAGCTCTCTCGCCTTTTCAACCAGCTCGATAGAATAATCAATTGCCTCAACTTGATAGCCTTTTTTCTTAAATGCCAAAGTGTCCCGCCCCGAGCCACAGCCCAAATCCAGGATCAATGCCTGTTCCGGCAAATATCTTAGAAATGGTGTGTAAAGACTTTCCATCTCAACCTGATAGGTATTTTCAAAAAATGCTTGAGCATGTTGATTGTAATAATTTGATGTTTGATTCATTGTCTAAAAGCCAATATCTTATGTTAAAGAACATACTGATATTTCACTAGCTAAGTCAAATGATCAGTCCTATGAATGAATCAAACTTTTATTTCACTGTATCCCGACAACTGAGATAGAAACCAAACTGGTTCTTGTAAATGGAAAAAATATGGGCTTCAGATTTCGCAAGAGTATTAAAATATTACCTGGATTAAAAATCAATCTGACGCATAAAGGCATCAGCAGTGCAAGCATTGGCAAGCCTGGTGCTTCTTTAAATATTGGTAAAAAAGGCGCCCGAACCAGCGTTGGTATTCCAGGCACAGGCCTATCCTATTCCAAGCACCTGCCCTATAAGAAGAGAGTTGGCAACCAAAAAAATCCTACTCAGGAACAGCAATCGTTCTATAGATCACATACTGAGCAACCCAAATCGAATGTCTGGATTTGGGTAATTTTTGGATTATTTTGTTTTATTGTCGGGGCTATTATTTTTTAGAATTAGTCGACCTTTGTACCCATAACATTTATTCCGCTAGGCAAAATTAAATTCACTCATTACTATGGACGAATGTTAAATACAATAAAGGCTGCCGCTGATGTCTGATCATGACAGTACTCTGGATTATGATGAAAATGATTTAATCGATTCTCCCTTGTCTCAAATTTTACAAGAGGATAATGAGCAAATTGAAATTCTAATTTATCGATTACCTGATAGTGACTGGACACTGGAAGTGGTAAACCAAAATGGTACTTCTACGGTATGGGATGAAACATTCCCGTCAGATCAGGAAGCTCTATCTGTCGCTTTAGATGGAATTAAAGCCGCAGGCGGTATTCAGGCCTTTTCAGAGCTCAGTGACCTTGAAGCAAAGAACAATATTTTTCCTGAATCCCTTACTCGCCATTAAAAATGAAGTTGCTGGCTTGGATCTGAGTCAGTATTTTCTGGATTCTTAGAACCTGTCGCGATGATAGGTTCACTTCAACCCAAACCCATCTAGGGTTGAAGGGTCAAAGTTTTCATCAAACATAAACTCATCTGCTCGCTCTTTTCTTAATGTCGCTAAGGCATAAAAGAAACATTTCTCACATAACTGCAATTCATATCTTTCCCCGTCATGCTTGGAACCATAGCCCCAATGCGCCGATAAAGTGCCAAACTCCAGTTTCGTTGATTGGTTGCATATATCACATACAACATCTGTAACGACTTCTACCTGTTTCTATTGTTTAATTTCCATATACGGCTCCCGATATCAATCATGTTAAATTTGTCTACATACTTATCAAAAATTGACTCCTGTTTGGTTTTAATTACCATTAAAAAAGATCAAATTTGAGCATTGTTATTGTAATAATCAACTATACTCATCCCTACTGTATTCATTGTAATCTGCTATGTGAACATCATAATAGAAACATGATATTTTTTGCCAACTCACAAATATAGCTAACTAATAGTGAGTATCTAATCGAGGAGGAAAATTTGAAACTTTCAATAATAAATAAACTTTAAAAACAAGGAAAAAATGATACCTCCTGCCATATTCAAAAACTCTAAATATACGTAAGTATTGCTGTATTATTTTTATTCAATAGCACACATGGATCTGACATCTGAACTACTTTTGAAGTTTCCAGCAACACAGATAAGTACTCTAAAAAATTTCAAAAAAAGAAGAATCACCATTCATCCACAAGCGTATGGTTTCAACTTATGCTACTTAAATATGTTTAAAAATCTCACTGCAGATTTAGATATTTCTAATCGCATAAAAGAACTCCATGTGTGGAAAACTTCAGAATTTGATGACTACTCCATTTTCAATAATATTAACTTATATCTTAGCTATTTAAAGCAAGATATTAATGAAGTCACTTTAATTATTCATCATCAACAATCTTTTTCAGAGGATGAGTTAGCATTTCTGATGGAGTTATGCAGTCGTGAATTTATTCAATTCATCAAATCTACAAAATTTGATATTCGTTCGTTAAATCCACGAAAAACATTGCATTTAATTAACACACATCTTTCACGTCAAACACTATTGACCCTTAACAAAGAATCATCTTTAAAGCCACATCATCAAATGAGTCTGGAACTGCTAGCACAACTACTTTCATGTTCTCGAAATCAACTGAATCAGCGTACTAAAAATATCAAACAACAGCGTACACATATTTTTAATGAATTATCACTCAACAGCAGATGTGTAAAAGAACTCGTTGATCACTCTGATAGTTGTATAAGTACAGAAAAAATTTGGAGATCATAGTGTCGAACGATCTAAACGAGCATATTGATTTGACAGTTATTTCACTGCAAAAAACACTAGAAAAACTGTTTGGTGATGAGCAATTTGAACGTACGCAACATATCAACTTTGTGCTTAAACTATTGTCTTCTCAACAGACTGACAATTTTCTGGTTGGTCTCAATCTCGATTACTTTGATATCGATATAAAGTTTGATTCGCAGCTGCCGACACCTCCGGTAATCCCTTTCACGAAAAAAGTTAAGATCAGTGATCTACCGATTACTTCATATGTCAATTCAATTTCGCAATTATCTGAATCGCAGACGCATGCAAAAAATTGGAATATTCTAGTTTTAAAAGCAGCAATTTATTTAATTGCTCTTCCTGAGCTTAAACCAGAGCTTTTTAAACAAGCACACACAGAACACTTCAATACCGTAAAGCGCTTATTCCAGCGCTTTAGGACTGCAAATAAAAATTTAGATACTGAAAAAAAATATCAAAATACACAAGAGTATCAACGTCTCTGGAGTACCTATCTTCAAGATCCAACACAGAGCTTAGAGCAATTTATTCAACATCTGATCACATTAGATACGGATGAATTGCCTGAGTTTGATCGCAATCTACTCAATGATATTCGCATTACTTTTAACTACATTTTAAAAAACAAAGCGAAGATTGCACGTGCAAGTATCGATACGCAGCTTCAACATCAGTTTCTTGATGAAGAACAATTCATTGAAGAAAGTATCGAAATCAAAAAAGGGGCTAAATCTAAAGCACTGAATATAGAAACCTTAATCGATGAGCCGATTAATCGGCAAATTGTTGTCAATCCAACTGACGTCACACCACTCGCAGCACATTCAGAAACGAGTCAAATCTATGTTCTACCGCTTGTTGCAAAACATATTCAACGCAAAGAACATTTACTCACGTCGAGTAGTTTTTTTCCGAATCCATCTAGCGTGAACCATCTCCTGAAAAGACTTCATGTGGACTACTCTGAACATCAAAATAAAAGTGCTTTGATCCTAATGCTCGCATTTTTGACCGGTAATAGTGTGAATGAGTGGCTATATATACAAAGCAAGCGAGCTAAAAAGTTAAATAACCGCCAAAAATTGATCTATAAAAATGATCAGGTCTTCTTAAACAGTCACTTTAATGTATTTGAGAACCGCAATTTTGAGTATTCAGACAACTTGCTCAATCAGACGATCTATTTAGACATTCCAATCCCGAATCTATTCATTGAGGATCTGCGCAAAATGGATTCGGTTAGTTTCGATGATATACAGCAATATTTACGCAAATTAAGACAAGAATTATTGATTCCAAAACTGTCTGTCGTAAAGGTGAGTTCTCTACTGCATCATACGGTTCTTGCAAAAACAGGGAATAAACAACTCGCAGATTTAATCACAGGGATTGATGCCAATCAGTCATCATCTGTTTCTTATTGTCATCAGAATATTCCACGATTACATGCACAATATATTGATATTCTAAAATCACTTTGTGCAGATGTAGCAAGCACATATGAAAGTTGTGTACCTTCGCTCCCTGATTCAATAACTCATTTTGGTAGTCGTAAAGCTCCAAAACCACAGGTCATTACAGAGATTTTTGCTGTATTGAAGTTTAATATTTTTTCACAAGCTGAAGACGATCTGATTGCTATATACAACCACTACAACATATGGATGTGGCATATCCTCCTTCTTTTTACAGCAGCACGCCCCGTTGCTGAATTCCCTGGATTTCTTAAAAACTTTAATTTAAAACGCCAAATTTTGATGGTTTCTGACAAAGAAGTAGGCGGCCGCAATGGATTCGGACGTCTAATCCCACTTTGTTCATTTTTAGTTGAAGAGATAAAAAAATTCCTTAAATTTTTAGAATATTTTTCGACTCAAATCATGATGAGTCATCCAGCTTTAAATGGTGTTATACAACAAATAGAAGCAAGTAAGCTGCCCTTTTTGGGAATCATCCAAGATGATGAGTGGAAACCACTAAGTCCTTCTACAGTCAAAAATTTCCATCCTGAATTAGGACTTGATCATGCAAATTGGCATCGCCATACAGCTCGTGCATTTTTGACTCATAAAATTACCGAACCTGAGATTTTAGCTCTCTTTGGACATGAGCTCATGCAACAAGAAGCAGCACATCCTTTTTCCAGTTTATCCCTATCTCAATTTTCTAAAATTGCGAATGTTTTAGAGCAAATGAAGGATCAATTTAAAATTAGCGGGATTGAAGTAAATGTCATCATTCAATAAAAAAATCCAAAAAAAACGCTATGCTGAAGATAGACGTCAACTTCAACGTAATGAATTAGAAAAGAACCTACGAGCTGATGCAGAACAAGAGCTCCGACAGTACTTTGATGAGCAAAAATTCTCAAATGACGAATTAATTCAAGCGTACCCTGCGATTTATGAGTTTATTAAACGTAAAGCACCGAATCTTGCCTGGAAAAAATATGCTCATGAATTCTTCCGAACATATATCAAAGACCTTAATAAAAGTAATAGCCTAGACCTCCCACTACCTTATCTCACCTTTGAGATGAAACGCGATGAACCAATTTTCACTTTGGATTGGATCCAGGCCGGTCATGAAATTGACATCATCCTCGAAAAACTGTGGGATTACTGGATTCTTGCTCAAGATAGTTCCGCTTTTTCTGATGATGAAATTATTGGGAATATTCTGCTTTGCTCAATGTTATACGGTGGATTAAATCAAATAGCTTCATTAAATGCTTTGCTCGAACATTTAAAAAACCCTGCAAAAATCCAAAAAATTTGCGATTTTAATATCATCTTTTTAGAGCCACTTTCTCCAAGCTATGGCGATCTATTTGTTGATGAAAAAACAATTCGAAAATCACGTAATTTTATCCCAGATCAACTCACACGACTCTGGCTCATTCACTTCAATACAAGACAAATTCGTGACATCAGTCTAGATGTGAATGTGTATCTACACCTCATTTTTCAAAAAATAAAACATCCATACACCAACAAGACTTTTAAGTTTTTACGTGACTACGCCAATTTTAATTGGCTACAACTACAGAATGCAGATATTGATCCTGCCCTCTCACAATGTTTGTTAGAAAACACTCTCACGTGTGGTTTATCAGAACATGAGTTTGAAAACTTTGCATTCCCAAAATTTAAAACTCAATTAAGTGCTGAAATCGAACGAAATGTCTCTTCTACAGCCAAAGTCCTACCAGATCTCAATACGTCTGAAGCAGTAGAAAATGTGATATTTATTCATAAAAACTTGCTGAAAATTATGCGCACATCAACGGACCAAGGCACTGCTAAACTCATTATTGATTTTTGCCTGCTTCACCAAGAGCAGTTTAATGAGTTTTCTAAGCGCATTATCTTATGGCTCATCAGTCTCTATCAACCAAATTCAGAGCAAATAAAAGAATTATCAGCCACCTTTGATTTTGATACAACTCAGTACACGAAGGCATTTCAAGACAATCAAAAACTCGCAGATAGTTCAATCTATACATATTACACCCGGATCGCAGAACCGTTTTTAACTCATGCCTTACAATACATCGATGCCGACGATGACATTAATGATCTGCTGAACAAAATCTATCAACAAATCATTAGCAATACACGACTTGCTGATGAAGTAGATCAACCTGAGTTTAAAAAATCTAAAGACCAAACAATCCACATGTTGAAACGCTTTCATACCTTTCAACAAATTGTTTTTCAAGCAGAAGATTTCGAACTTGAATTTATTGCATCGCAAAGTCGACCACGGGCACGCATCATAGGTCACACAGCCTTCCAGGTCATATTAAAGAAGTTAAATCAGCTCTTACATAACCAATCCATCTCAGACCATCACTATAAATTATTAAAAATCATTTATATTTTGGCTTACCGTACTGGTATGCGTATTAACGAAATACTCGGGTTACGTGTAAAAGATATCGAGGGTTTAAATCAATTTTCTATCTGGGTTCAACCTTATGGTTCAAAAAAACAAGGGAATCAACATCTGCTCAAAACGGATAGTGCGGAACGGATTGTGCCTGCATACGCTTTGCTAAAAGATGATGAGTACCAATTCTTTAGCGATTTTGTTGTTGAAAAACGCTTAGAAAATAAGAAAATTTTATATTTATTCAGCAACTTGAATGAAAATAAAAAACTGAATAAACACACTGTCACCGCACCCCTAAAACTGATATTAAATCAGGTCTTTAAAGGGCATCATTACTCCTTTCACTCTTTTCGTCACACTACAGCGAATCATTTATCGCTTTTACTGAACTCTGAATATGCACCACTTGTGCAAAAGCTAACTGACTATAGCGAAAACGAATATCAAAAAATTCGAGCCGAGCTACTTCAAAATCAACATGGACAAAACCATTGGTTTGTTATTGCACATCTCTTAGGACATATAGAGCCAGTTGAAACATTCAAAAGCTATATTCATTTAGGTTATCTCATAGCTGGTCAAAAACTACTAAAACATCATCCAGATATGCCTAATGAATTGGCTAAAAAAATTATGGGCCACAATGCAACGTTTAAAAATTTGCAAATAACAAATGATGAAAAAGACTTTAATTTTGAAAAAAACCAGGCCGCTCTAGCAACTATATTATTGAACGATCAAACAAAATGGCTTCAAAGTAATGCTACTGACATTTTAGATGAACTGTCGTTACAAATAGATCAATCCCATGATTTTTTTGCTTTCTTTGTTGGAACAGAAGATTCTAAAATTTCACTTCAACGCTTCTATGAAACGCTCAATATATTGGAGACTACTCACGATCCTAAAAGTGCAGCTCAACGTATGTGCTTACCAGAAGAACTCGTCAATTATTGGTATGAAAATGCTCTAAATTTAGCAAACATTAAATCAAAAAAAGGGAATCCTCGTTTATTTAGTATTGATAGCTCAACCCACTTAAAACCAGCAATGCTTGATAGCGCTGAAGAGCTTCATGCGGTGACTTATTTTTTTGAACATCTACAGAAAATAGCTCGTAAAAATCCAATACAAATTGCATGCGTCCTGAATATATTTTTGAATCGAGTGACCGCATCACACACAGGTATCCATTATCGCTGGAAGGATATCGATCAACTCGAACATTTTTACTCCCAAGTTAAGGCTTTATTTCCTGCCAAATTTTGGCACTTACTTGGACAAGATTTGCAAACAAAGTTAGATGCTAAACAACAGCCTCAACTTTTCAAATTAGCAAAAGCATCAACAGATAAACATCCATCAACTCAAGAGGAATTTCCTCGTCTACAACTCTACTCAGTAAAAGATGGTCATGCTCTTGCTGCATTTAAATTTTGCTTACATCTAGCTTGTATTGGCAGACCTCGATCTCTTGAACTGCAAGTTGAAGCTCTAAAAATCACTACATGCGGTTAAATAATTTAACCGTTGCTTCCTTATCTAAAGCCAAACTTAATATATCTTTAGTAAAAATTGAGTGTCTGATCAACGATAATTAAATAGTATAAACTCTATGAATTAGCAGCGTCTGAAACAGGGATCGGTCATGCATACAACATCAGAAAAAACTGCAAAACAGAAAATGATATTAGCTAAGGCAGTTTTAGCTGCTGCTGAACGACTTGGTCTTGCACAGGATCAACTAGCCTTAATACTCAGTATAGATTCGGTGAAAACTTTAACCTCTCTTGAATTAACGTGAATTCGGGATAAGGAAGTTGTAAAAGGATAGGCATTTAAGCCAAAATTTAATCACGACAAAAAACAATGATCTCAAAATGCCTATCGACACACAGCTTACAACACTTTTCTGCCTAATTGATGATTTCTGCTCTGATATTTCAGAGCAGGTTGAGCAATACATGCTCACTTGTGGCAAGATTAAACGTGTGCGTCAAAGTCAAATTTGTGCATCTGAAGTGATTACATTGCTGCTATGGTTTCATTTAACGGGAAGCCGAAACTTTAAGGCTTTTTATCTTTATTGGGCAAAACCATTTCTTTCTGGTTATTTTCCAAACCTGCCGAGCTATAGTCGATTTATTGAATTAAAAGCAAAATATGTGATGTACTTCGTTTCTGTTGTTGAAAGTTTAAAAGTCTCATCAGCAGGAATTGCTTTTGTGGATTCCACTAAACTTGCTGTATGCCACAACAAACGGATTTATCAACATCGTGTATTTGCCGATAGTGCAACTCGGGGGAAAACTTCTGTCGACTGGTTTTATGGTTTTAAGATTCATTTGATTTGTGATCATATCGGACGCTTAATTTCTTATTGTATTACAACGGGTAATGTAGATGACCGTAAAGTATTGCCCGATCTAATTGAACATTCACAACTCACAGGTAAATTGTTTGGTGATCGTGGCTATGTGGGTAAGAATTGGAGATCTCGTCTTGCGGAAGTCGGTGTTCAACTCATCACACGAATAAAAAGAAATATGAAACCACAATCCCTGGATGCTTTTGATAGTGCAGTATTAAGAAAACGAGGAATTATTGAAGCTCCATTTCATCTGATGAAAAGCCAATTTGATCTTGAACATACTCGCCACAGATCAAAAATAGGGCTACTGACCACAATATTTGCTGCTTTAACATTATATGCTTTGGTGCTTGTAAATGGATATAAGTCTGGGATTCAGCAGATTTTAAAACCGATTGAATTAAAATCTGCTTAAACCGAATTCACGTTGAATTAGATCCCACTTCAAAACAGGGAGAAATCGCCCTCACTTTAATCCGTATTACCACATCACTAGATGCTCTGGCGGGTGGAGATACTACCTGGATGCAGCATTTCATGAAGTCATCAAATAAATTAACTAATGGCATTCCGGTAGAACAGATTCAAAATGCTCAGGGATTGTTCTCTGTTTTACAATTGCTAGAGGGTCTTCGAGCAAAACTTTAAAGAAATTAATGCATATAAATAATTTTGTATAATATTTTGAAAATTAATTGATTTATTATATTGTAATTCTTTAATTTAAGATTTGATATCAGGACAGTAATAGCTGTGTTTTAGGAAAAATCAGTGAATAATAAGTTAAAAGAAATTGCAGTTAGATTACAGCAAATTTTAGACCAAATCACATTATTACAAAATGAATATCAAAGCCTTTATCAAGAAAAAGAAAAACTTATATCGCTTGAAGAAAAAAATAAGAATTATTTATCAGCAGAAGAAAGACTTTTATTATTTTCTCAAAGGTTTATTGGACGAACTGATACCTTTGCTTATCGTTGGGAAAATAGCAGTGGAAAATCTGGTTATTCTGTTGCTTGTGCAAATGAGTGGAAACATGGCATTTGTTACAAACCTCAAATTAAATGTTCAGACTGTAAAAGCCGTCAACTATTACCCATCACACAAGAAGTTCTTTATTCTCATTTAACTGGACAGAAAGTTATAGGCATTTACCCACTATTAGCAACAGATCAATGTAGGTTATTCGCAGTAGATTTTGATAAATCAGATTGGAAAAATTGTGTAACTGCATTTTCTGAAGCGTGCTTATCTTTAAATATACCATTTTTGGTTGAGCGCTCTCGTTCAGGTAATGGCGCACATGTTTGGATATTTTTCTCTGAACCAATTGCAGCTAAGCAAGCTCGCTTAATGGGTGCAGGTATTCTAGATAAGGCCATGGAACTTTATCCAGCTCTAGATTTTGAATCTTATGATCGTATGTTTCCAAATCAAGATCACATGCCAGCAGGCGGATTTGGAAATTTAATAGCATTACCCTTACAAAAGCACGCAAGAGCGCTAGGAAATAGTACCTTTATTGACAGTAACTTTAATGCCTTTACTGACCCATGGACTGTTTTACAACAAACTGAATTAATGAGTTCTTCTGAAGTTAATAATATTGTGAATGAACTAGGCTACAATTTCATCGAACAGAATCAAACAGATGTTGACCATGAGGCTCCATGGGTAAAAAATATTCCTAAAAAAAATCAAAAGATCGCGGGATGTCCAGACGCTATTGAATTGGTATTCGCAAATATGATTCACATTCCAATTCAGACATTACCCTCTCAATTGATAGCTCAATTAAAAAGATTAGCCACTTTCTCCAACCCTCGTTTTTTTAAAGCACAAGCAATGCGTTTTTCAACGACAGGAATTCCAAGACACATATGCTGTGCCCGCCTTGAAGGACAATATCTCAGTTTACCACGAGGATGCCTAACAGATATAATTCACTTGCTTAATCAACAAGATACTAAAATAAAACTAAAAGATCAACGTACTAAAGGCAACATATTAGTCAATATAAATCTACTTACCGAATTATCCTCTGAACAGGAAATGGCATGTAAAAAAATCCTTGAACACGATGTTGGAGTTCTACATGCACCAACGGCTTTTGGAAAAACTGTTACTGCAATCTCTATCATTGCCAAACGCCAAACAAATACACTCATTATTGTTCATAACAAAGAACTTGTTTCTCAATGGAAAGAACGATTACATTCATTTTTAGCCGATGTCGAAATTGGTACAATACAAGGTGGAAAAGCCAAACCATCTAATCAAATTGACATTGCAACATATCAAAGTCTAATCAACCGTGTAAATAATTCAATCAAACCTATCGCCTTTAATTACGGACAAATTATCGTAGATGAATGCCACCATTTATCCGCACCAAGCTATGAATTTCTTCTCAGTGAAGTCAGTCCCTACTACATTCTCGGGTTAACTGCTACACCAGAACGTCAAGATGGGCATCAACCCATTATTTTCATGCAAGCTGGTTCTATTGTATACAAAGCGAAATCCAACAATCACACCCAGCTTAAAAAATTATTAATAAAAGTAAATTATGAAGGTGAATTCCCAGAAATTTTCTTTGGTACCGAAAATAAACCACATATTTCAAAGCTGATGCAACATCTTACTGAAGATACAGAACGTAATAATGCCATTATTAAAGATGTCTCTCATTGTATTCAAAATGGTCAGATCCCGTTAATTTTAACTGAACGTAGAAAACATGCCGAAAATCTTAGAAATAAGTTGAATGATTTAGGGTATAAAACATCTATTTTACAGGGAGGTATGAGCCATACAAAAAACATAAAAGAAAAACAAAATTTAGATGATGCTCATGTTGTGATTGCCACGGGAAAATACATTGGTGAAGGTTTTGATCTTCCTCGTTTAGATACCTTGTTCTTGGCATTCCCGATTTCATGGAAAGGCACTTTGGCTCAATATGTTGGGCGTATTCATAGATCAAATGAAGGTAAATTTGAAGTTCAGGTATATGATTATGTTGATGTTAACCATCCGATATTTGTCAAAATGTTTCAGAGAAGGAGTAAAAGTTATAAAGCTCTAGGCTATATTGTAGAACAATCACACAATAATATCGTTTTATAATTTTAGATCTATTGACACTACCCCAATTTTCAATCCATAAGATAATTAAACGTAAAGCCGCTTTTAAAATTCTAAATGTGTGGGTCTCCTTGGCATCAAAATAACTGGCCATCACAAAGGATGCGGGTCCGAATGCAAATTTTAACTGTATTTTCAGAGTCATTTCAGATCACTACGTAGCTAAGGCTGTTTTGCAGATCGAAATGATAAAATCATAAATTGCTTTTCAAGAAAAAAGAAACTAATATGTTTCTTATAACACTAAAAAGCAATAAATGTGTCTACAATGAATGAGTCTTTACTTCAGCAAATCAAAAAAAGACGAACCCAATTGGGCTTAAAGCAAGTTGATATGCAATCCCGTACAGGCATTTCAAGACAGCAATACCAAAAGCTGGAAAGTCAGGGCAACCCTCGATTAGAGACCTTAGAAATTATCGCGGCAGGATTAAATGCTCAACTGATGCTCATCCCTGATGATAAGGTTCATTTGATTAGACAATTATTGAATGATGAAATTAAAGTCACTATTGAAGATCAGGATGACTTAATGACTAACCCATGGAAGGGTCTTCTCGGAGGAGAGGAACCATGAATACTGTTGCCGTCCTGAAATTAACATTACATCACGCTGTCGTTGGATACTTGGCAGGATTTCAGAGCGGAAAAAATATTCTGGTTTTTACGGATTCTTTCCGATTTGATCAGCAACGCCAGACCTTGAGCTTGCTGACTTCCCCCTTGTATCCTCAAGCAGATAAGATTTTAGAAAAGACTTATGTTACACATCAGCGCTTACACCCCTTGCTATCAAACTTGCTACCAGAAGGCGCATTACGCGAACTCATTGCACAAAGCCTTAAAGTACATATAGACAATGAATTTCAGTTATTGGCAGCTTTAGGTCATGACTTACCTGGAGCACTCATTGCGACCCCATTAGATCCAGAAGAAATTCCAGATGAAATAAAATTCAAACTGCAGATCTCGAATCCAGATCAGATTTTAAAGCAAGAGATTCGAACAGATAATAAGTTTTCCTTGGCTGGCGTCCAAATGAAGTTTTCCATGAAAGCCAAAGATGGGCGTTTTACATTAGCACAGGCAATAGAATCCAGTCTATTAGGGGATTGGATTATCAAAACTCCTTCTTCCAGACATGGTTTTGTTCCACTAAATGAATATTCTATGATGAGCCTTGCCAAAACAGTCGGCATAGATGTCCCTGAGATTCGCTTGGTGGATATGGCACTCTTACAAGACCTGCCACCATTAAATTTACCCCAAGAGCAATATGCTTTCGCAATCAAAAGATTTGATAGACAGAGTACTGCTGATACTATAGAGCTTATTCACATCGAAGACTTTGCTCAGATCTTCGGCGCATATCCACATCAGAAATACAGCACCACAAATTATGAGCAGATAGGAAAGATCATTTATCAATTTTCAGATAACAAAATTCTTGATATTCAGCAATTTGCCAGCCGCTTACTCGTCAATATTTTGCTCGCCAATGGAGATGCGCACTTAAAAAACTGGAGTATGATTTATCATGATAAAAGTGCACCCAGATTATCTCCCGCATACGATATATTAATGACCAGTGTATATATTGAAAATGAGCGTCATTTCGCATTAAATCTTGCCAAAAATAAAGATTGGTATTTAGCTGAGATGAAACACTTTGAACAATGGGCTGAAAAAGTCGGTGTTCCATGGCGTGTTATTGAAAAACAACTTCACGCGATCATGGACAAAGCACGGTCAGTATGGCCAGTGCTATTACTAGACTTACCTATGATTTCTGTTCATAAAGAAAAATTAAGAGAACATTGGAAAAAATTGCATCCAGACTTTCAGATACTTACAGATGATTAGGGTAATCTGAAACCAAACTAAAATTTCTCAAACAAGTTCATCACGTCATTTTCCGTCAGTTTCGCTTCGCCCTCATGATCGGTACTTAGAATAGACTGTGCCAGTTCTGCTTTATTTTGCTGTAAGGCAAGAATTTTTTCTTCTATGCTTTTATTGGTAATCAGCTTATACACAAATACTGGCTTGTCCTGTCCAATCCGCCATGCACGATCTGAAGCTTGATCTTCAGCAGCAGGGTTCCACCATGGATCATAGTGAATGACCGTATCTGCGGCAGTTAGATTCAGACCGACCCCTCCTGCTTTCAGACTGATTAAAAATACCGGCACTTGTCCAGACTGAAATGCTGTAATGACTTCATCTCGCTTTTTGGTCTTTCCAGTCAGCTTCACATAGCCAATTTCTGCGTGATGGAGCTGTTGCTCAATCAGTTCCAACATTGAGGTAAACTGAGAGAAGATCAGAATTTTTCGCCCCTCCTCCACCATTGGAACGACCATATCCATCAACTGTTCAAGTTTGGCAGAGTTTGCCTGCCCAATTTTCACTGAATCCAGCTTTAGTAAGCTAGGATGGCAGCACACCTGACGTAGCTTCAGTAAGGCATCTAAAATTTGAATTTGACTACGCTTAAAGCCTTTTTCTGCCACAATTTTCTGAATATTTTCCTGCATCGTGGCGCGAACAGCCTCATATAACTTGGATTGCTGGTCATTCATATCAATATTGACTTCAATCGTGGTTTTTTCTGGCAATTCTTTGGCTACGTCAGTTTTCAAGCGACGTAAAATGAAGGGCTTAATCCGGTTGACCAGCTTTTGCCTTAACTGCTGATCACCGCGTTTTTCAATCGGATGACGGTACTTTTTATTAAAAATTTCTTGTGAATATAAGAATCCTGGCATCAGGAAATAAAATAGTGCCCACAGTTCACCCAAATGATTTTCCATCGGGGTACCTGTTAGACACAAACGATGTCGTGCTTTTAATTGGCGTACTACCTGTGCAGCTTTGGCACGCGGATTTTTGATATTCTGCGCCTCATCCAAAATGAGTTGATGATATTCATATTGCTTTAATTGTTCTTCATCTCTCGCTAGAAGCGGATAGGTGGTTAACACAATATCATAGTGCGGAATCTGCTCAAAATTCTGATGGCGGTCGGGCCCCTGTAGCAGCAATACCTTCAGCTGAGGGGTAAATTTCTCCGCTTCTTTGAACCAGTTATGCATCAGCGATGTGGGTGCAACAATTAAGGCGGGACTGTCCTGCAAATATCCAGCCTGCTTTTCCATGAGTAAATGGGCTAAAGTTTGTGCTGTTTTCCCCAAGCCCATATCATCTGCCAGAATCCCGCCATGCTGGGTTTCCCTTAAAAACTGTAACCAGCCTAAGCCCTGCTGCTGGTATGGACGCAACTCCCCCTGAAAACCTTGTGGTGTCGGCAGTTGTTGCTGATAGCCTTGTTTGAATTTCTGTACAAATTGCTGCAGGCGATCACTGACCTGCCATGTCATCCCAAGATTATGCTGCAATTCTAATAATTGACTCGCATCATAGCGATCAATACTGCGCTCTTCTTGCTGTAAAATGCTCTGCAGATGCAACAATACCGGCTTAATATCCCTAGCGGATAGAGCCAAATCAGGTTGATCAACTGCAGTTTTCACGGTGAAAATTTGACTGTCATGCAGATGAATAAAAGTCCGCGGATCAAGTAAATCAGGATTTACTCGCACCAAAGCTACGAGCGCATCAAGCAAATTATAAGAATTGCCTGCACTGTCTTGAACCGTCGCCCCGATATTGAACCAGTCCTGCTGACCTTCAGATTCAGTGATAGAAATATTTAAATTTTCAACATATTGCAGATTAAAGGGGCTGTTTTCCAGATGCTCTATCTGCCAGCCCATCAACTCAATTTGATTGATGGGCATCAGCTGTTTGATCCAGTCTCCATAGAAAGCAAAAACCATAGAATCAAGACGTTGTTTATCCAGTTTTAATTGCTGGTCATAACTAAGATCTTTCACCCACTTCAGTGATTCGACCAATAGCTGTAAACGCTGGATTGACTGTTGTTCCTGAACTAAGTCCCGAAGCTGTCGTACCATTTTGTCATGCTGCTCACCAATAAAACTGTCGCCTGATGTACCTGCTTTTATTCTTCCGCCTGCATAGGAGAATTCAATTTCAGCACAAACAGACTCTTCCCATTTCCAATCAAATTTATCTAAAACACCGAAGCGTAAAATTGGCTGGGGACTACCCTCAAGGACATCAATATGCTGAATAGACTCGGGCTGAGGCAGATTTTTCACGTCTGAATATTGATGAGTCAGTTTCTCAAACTCTGGCAAGAGCATAGATGGAAGATCAGGCATCTGTAAAAAATGGTACAGAAGATTTGCCGTATATTCACCATATAACTGGCCCACCGTGTTCTGTTGAATATCCACATAACATGGTGGATGGCTCGCGAGAATCTGAATATGAGGATTTGATTTTAAATCGAGTCGAATATCACCATTGACCAATTCAATGTTTAAATGCTCTGTCTGTTTGTTTACACCTTGTTGCCAGATCAGTTCGATGTGATAGCCTTGTTCTGACCATTGAAGTGCAGTATGGCTCTTTTTTTGCCAGTACACATCGCCACTTTGAATAAAAGATTTGAAATGCTCCAATAAAATTCCGGAGATATCAAGATTGCTTTGATAAAAGCGTTCGTCACTGTTTATTTTGGCATAATAATAAATCTGGTTAAATAATTGTCGTTTTTGTTCAGGTAAAGTCAGATGCTTTCTGGTGATATTTTCATATTGGGTATAATAACTTTCCCCTGCAATTGAGCCGTTTTTATTGCGTCTGGCCTTCTGAACATCAACTGTCAATTTCTTTAAGCTGACCGACTGATCTAGCAGGTAAATTAAATAATTGTTTGTTTTGACAGATTGCTCTGGTTCAGTCTGTTGTAAATACCGTTTAAAATCATTCAACCAGCGCTGCGCCTGATCATCCCCCCGTTGGCGTTTTGCGATTCCCTGCGGAGATTGAGATTCAGCATAACGCTGTTGAAATTCCTGACGATATTCTTGAAAGAATAACCGCGCTAAAGCAGCAGCATGTTTACAGTTATATCCAACTGGACAAGTGCAGTCATCATCGATTAAACGGTCTTTTTTAAGATTATAGGTAATCGCGGTATCGTAATAATCTGTCCCTTCAATTTGAGCATACATCGTGACATCATCATTTTCCTCAAAGAACTCAATCGTTTCCCTATCAATGTGTTTAGCATAGCTCAGACTGCGATGAAGAGTTGGATTACTAAAGTGAGATAGAAAATTGATCAATGAGGACATAATTACCAGACACCAAAATGTTTATACAATTATAACGGACAAAGCTGTCATTTCAGAACAGTAGCCGAACTGCTCAACCTGAGCACAGATTCGACTCACTCAATAGGAATATTGTGAATAAAGACAATCAAATTCGAGAAGTTAAACAGTTCATTGAGATCGAAAATATCCTGATAGAAAGTGATCATTTCTTCACAACAGTTAATTTTAAACCAAATGGGGTCAAAAGTTTTAGCATTGTTTCTATGTGTGATTCATAGAGATCATTTCAATTTAGCGATCTCTAGATCCATCTTGTAATTGGCATGTTGAATCCGTTCATTTGAGGGGTTGTATTGCTTCTGGACTTCATCTGAGAAAGGAGTTTCTTCACATAATTCAAAGTACCTCTCCATCGGTGTTTTACCTTTCAACGCTGAATGTGGTCTCATCCAGTTATAGTAATGCTGCCATTCGGCTAGCTTGTCTTGGATATCTTCAGAATTAATATCGACAGTAGCGTAGAACTCAGATTTATCAGTCTTTTGAGAACGCTCTACCTTGCCATTCAAATGAGGTGAACCTGGTTTATTTGGCCTAAATTTGATTCCATGCTGCATCATTTTTTTCTGTACTTTTTCAGCAAAGAATTCCCGCCCACGATCGGTCTGTATTCGCTGTATGGGAAAAGGCATTTCTTCAATTACGCAGTCTAAAAAGTCGAGAGTATTCGCTGCTGTTCGGCGTTTATATATCCTTAAAACGCGATATCGTGTGCAGTCATCGATAGATGTGTACTGATATAGTCCTGGACCCAGTTTACAGGTATCCATTTGAATTCTATCGCCTGGTAATGGGCGTTCATAACGAATGAAATCTGCTTTACGACGGAATTTTTTAATCGGTTTGACTTGATGGGTGGATAGTACTTTATGGATAGTCGCTAAGGACAACGAGACTCCGTGCAGCCTCATCAATTCTGTTTGCAAACGTCGAGCACCCAGATTCCTAGCCGAGCGCATTTCCAATATTAAGGCCTCTAGCTCAGCATTGATTTTAGTATTTGGAGATTTTAATGGGCGTTTACTCTGACTACTTAATCCATCAATACCTTGCTCAGAATATCGTTTCCACCACTTGCCTAATGTTGGTCTAGAAATGCCACATCTCCGACAGACTAGGCCAGCATCATTGGTCTCTTCAAATAATTTAACCCATACGAGTCTTTGTTGAATTTCTCTGTTCATAGACACCCATTATATTGAAATGATGTCTATGAATCACACAACTAATTTCAAC
>OERJ01000177.1_pt1 | contig 20564 bp, 22 predicted proteins | sample 1539991 | NCBI WGS metagenome assembly OERJ01 (sample SAMEA3891247, study PRJEB23780) | metagenome | biome: terrestrial biome; feature: animal house; material: water of meat washing | place: Italy | collected 2015-05-12
ACACTGAACCTAGCACCACAAAACCTCTTGTGCAAAACAAAAACTGCACACTTCGGGGGCTATGATCCCCTTTTAAGAGGGGGTCATTGTGCAAAATCAGCTGGCACAGCTCCCAAGAGAAGGAAGGATAGAAGTCACGCACCTATACTGCGCGACCTGGAAACTATATGACCTGCAAATGCTGGACATCTGGGGTCATGTTGTTGAAATCGACTTATATAGAAGGGATGACATTAGCGGACTGACGCGGAACTCCCCAACGCCCTCATTACCTCCTCTACGGCTGCCAACCGTCCTCGTAAACTCCGAAACTCCTTACAGGTGTGCCTAAGCACATTATCAATGGTCGCCTCTAACGCGGGGAAATCTGTTCGTAGCTCGCAATATTCGGCGAATGTAGACTGGTATTCTTGGAGCTCAAATCGATAAGAGCGTGCCCTAGCCTCTAGCACCTTGCTCCCTTCATTCCTGACTTCCACGACAGGCTTTTGCTCGACCTGAGTCACTGGAACCTGCGGGCCAAGTAGATCCTCCCGAACGCCTGCTGGAGTAGGAGTTGGTTGGCGTATTGGTGGCGGGCCTGTATGCTGGCTACCGGTTTGTCTGCACGAGTCTGCGCCTGCTTTGCTGGGCACATGTACTGCGCAACGTGGCTGTTATCGCCCTGAGTGGGGAGCTGTTTCGTCAACGCTTACTTTCGTTGGTTGAGACGACCAAACGCTTGGGACGTTGCCCCCAAGAGTGACTGCATACCATTGTCCGAGCCCGCATCGAGAAAACGGATTATCCCATTCCTTCCGAACTGTGTGCATCAAGCCCCTGACGCTGAACGGTTACATCAAGAGGCGCTTCTGAACGCAATCAACCCCCTCAAAAGCCTCTCCACGGCCTCCAGCCTGCCCCGCAAATCGCGTTTCTCTGCAACGGTATTGTTGATGGCCCTTTCAATCGCTGGATCCAATATGGAGAAGTCCACTCTTAATTGCTGGTACTCAGCGAGCATTGAATCACATTCCTGCAACCCCTTACGGTAGTGCTGTGCTCTCGCGATCAGTCCTTCCAGGACGGATTCATACGTTTCCGACTTACGCTCCTTACCCGATTCCGTTACAAGCGCATCCGGCCCAATAAATTCCTCTTTGAAATGCACTTCATCGAACTTGGGAGTCCTGATGAAATGAGAAAAGCGCCTCCCATCATCAACTGTCTTCCTTTTTAGAAGTCCCTGATTTACGAGCTTGATCAGATGCCGATAAATGAAGGTATAACGCCGCTGACGTATCTGCGATTCTGCTTTGTCACCAAAAATGGCATTTACAAATCCTATCGCAGTGAAGTCATCCATCTGCCATCGAATGAGTGCGGTGTAGAGCGCGGTTGGTAACCACACGGTCTGGGAGCTCATAAGTAATCCTGGGCCTCGAACGAAAACATTTAGTGGAAATCTAAACTCGGTTGCGGATTATAATCCGTGGTCGTTAGCCAGACAACCAGAGATAGTGCTCGCCAGCGAGAGGCGAGACATGCAAGAGCTAGCAAAAAAATTTGGTGATGCTGTACGTGATAGACGGCTTCAATTGGGCGTATCGCAAGATGCACTCGCATATGCGGCCGAAATTGATAGAAGCTACGTAGGACGAATTGAGCGTGGTGAGGTCAATGTCACCCTGGAAAAGGCTTATCGTCTTGCCAGGGTTATGGGGTGTGACATTCGCGATTTGCTGCCATAGATATATTTGCCAAATAATTATCTCTTAACCCAGATAAAACTAAATTTCCCTATAATTATTCACAGTGACGGCATAGTGAGTGCCTTCAGGCATATGAATAAGCAGACCAGACGGCATCTGCGTGTGCGTGGCTTCATGCAGCGCAAGCTGCAAGCTCACAAGAACCATTCGAAACGAAAACGAGCTCCCGCCTTGTCTATCTACTGGTTGCTGTAGCGCCACACAGCAGCAATAAATCCAGTTTTTCATTAGCTCCGGTCTGAGATTTTCAGCCTGTATCTCCATCCTCATTACCAGCTCTGCTGGTCTGCTGCATGTGTTATATTCGGCTCAAACATTGAGCCGAATGATGGGCTGGGTCGGCTCATTATTGAGACCCTAGCACGTTGGATGAGGAAATAATGGAACCATTTTGGATTTGGCAACAAGCAGATTGGCCCCATTTTCGTTGGCAGGATAGCGAGATATTGCCCAGATTACGGCAGGTTCAACGCAGACAGGGAATTCTAATCGGTAGTCATTCCAGGTTGGGGAACCCCGACCAAACGTTGGACACGTTATTGGCTAACATCATCGCCTCGTCCGCTATCGAAGGCGAACGTCTCAATGCCCAATCCGTGCGATCTTCCCTGGCTAGGCGGTTAGGGAGCTCACAAACTCAGTCCTATCCAGTATCAGAGCGCTCAGAGGGGCTCGCGGCCATGATGCTGGATGCCATCGACAACCATGAACAACCACTGACAATTGAACGACTTTACCAATGGCATCGTTGGCTGTTCCCCGCCAACGAATGGTCGGTGCAGCGACTGAACGTAGGGCAGTTGCGAGGAGATGAGCCGATGCAGGTTGTCTCTGGGCGTGTTGATCGCCCCACCGTGCATTTTGAGGCACCGCCCAGAGCAACTCTGGACGATCAACTGGCCGAGTTCATCCCCTGGTTTAACCAGACTCGGCATGACCCCACGATGGATCCACTGCTTCGTGCGGCGATCTGTCATTTCTGGTTCGTGACCCTGCATCCCGTTGATGATGGCAATGGGCGGCTCACGCGGGCATTGACCGATCTCGCGCTGTCACAGGCTGACAGCCACAGCATCCGGCTGTATGCCATGTCAGTTGCGATTCTAGAGCTGCGGGGTGACTACTATCGAGCGCTTGAGTCAGCGCAGAGGGGCTCGCTAGATATTACCTCCTGGATCTGTTGGTTCCTCGACACACTGGATTACTCCATAGAGCTGGCATTACAGGTTATTGATCGTTCTCTCGCCAAGACATTTTTCTGGTTGCGGCACTGTAATGACGATCTGAGTCCAGAGCAAACCAAAGTGCTGAATCGTTTACTGGATGGCGGCGAACAGGGTTTTGAAAATGGCATCAATGCAAGCCAGTATCAAAAAGTGGCAAGAGTCAGCAAAGCGACCGCTACGCGCCATCTTGCGCAACTGGTGGATAGGGGGTGCATTGAGAAATTACCTGGTGGCGGACGCAATACACGCTATCAGATCCGCTTGCACACCGAGGGAGTTTGAAAAAGCATCGCCATGGGGCGTTAATTTCATTTGGTAGATGAGACCTGCGACTGACGTACCAATGAAGTTCCTTAGTTAAACTTTGACGCCATGATGAGTGCCGTCAGGCATATGAATGAGCAGATAAGATGGCATTCTCTTGGGTGTGGCCCCATGCAGCGCAAGCTGCGGTAATCCCTACGGGCATCTCACCTTTTAATGTATTTTTGAGAAGCCTCATGTACAGTATCCGTATCTATTTAAGTTGATATGAAGGGTCTTTAATGAGAACGGTCGAGTTTCTCCAGTACACTTTACAGCCAAGTACAGGTAATGAATTTCATCAGATCATGCGAAGTGTCAGCGTTCCTTTGCATCATGCCGCAGGAATTGATGTAGTCACTTATGGTCAGTCGCAACATGATCCAGACAGCTATGTTTTGGTTCGAGCTTTTGATAACCCTGAGCATAGGGAAAAATCTCTTGATGCCTTTTACCAAAGCGATATTTGGCGCAAGGGCCCAAGAGAGGAAATTATTAACAGCATTGCTGTTAGTGTTATGTCTGTTGTGTCGATGGAGTCAGCGACTATTGATGCTCTTCGTCAGACCAGCTACACCTCTATGTCTGTCTAGGAATAATGACACATTCTGTAAGGTAGATTCAGAAAGCCATAGTTCGGATTGCTTCGTAAGGTGCTGTCTGTATGAAGTAATTTAATCCATGTTAGATTATGAAAAATTAAATATTGACGCCATGATGCGTACCATCTGGCATATGGACGAATAAACTTAGCCGACAGTCATTACTCTCAACAGACCTTTTGAGCGACAATAAACTATTTAGAACATCGGGATCAATTTCAGGAACATCACCTGAACCGAGATTTGAAAGTAATTTGGTCACACTGAGACGTACCAGTTGCTCTTCGGCCAGCGCCTTGGCTCTCTGGACAACCTCGGGTGATTCGGATGAAATCATATCCTCCAATGTCCTCCCCATACGGTGCTCCTACTACAGATAGAATTAAAGGCCCACGCCGAGCAGGCATGGGCTCTCAGCATTAGATCAAGAAGTCATCCAGTGCTTTTCCAGCCGCAACTGCTTCTGCGATGGCCTTGGGCATGCGACCTTGGCCAGTCCAGGTCTTCTCCTGACCATCCTCGGTGTAGCGATACTTTGCAGGACGAGGAGCGCGCTTGCTCTTTACTGTACCCTCTGCTTTTGCAGTGGTTGCAGTACCAACAAGCTCACTCGGATCTATGCCCGCTTGTTTCAGCAGCTCGGTAAACTCAGCCAGTTTTTGCAGGCGTTCAGCGGACTCTTCTCTCAATTTGCTCTCTTGCTGCTCACGCTCAGCAAAAATCTCTTCGAATTTTTCTCTGATTTCGACCAGCTGCTCGAAAGAGAGCTCGCGCAATGCAGCTCGCAGACTACGAATATTCATCAGTATTTTCAAAAAATCGTTCATTTTTATCCTCATGTATCACATTTTTATATCAGGAAAATTATCTCTCAATCCCAGCATCAGCTCCACTGTTTTTGGCACCAAGATGATTCGAAAAAGCATCATTTAAAAATCCTGAGCTAAATTGCGTTTGGATCTACTTATTGGCCTAGCTCCAATCTGCTATGAAAATATGTAGCTAAAAATTAAATCCAAGTGGTAGTGAGCGTTGAGACCACCTCACCAGATGAGCCGATGAAGGATCTTGTTCGGCTCACGAAATGAGCCGATAGGACAATATCATTGGCTCACAGAATGAGTCGATGATAAGAAATTTTAGATTTGCCCCTTGAGGATCCAGACACTTCGCCCCTCTTAACTTAAGAGGTAGTCTTGGATGACTAGGCCACTACACATCCATGTCTCCAGAAAGCAAAAAACCCCGCAACGAGGCAGGGTTTCAGCATTTTTTCAACTTCGCACTCAGGGTAGCGACTCTCCCTTGTTTCAACTTCGCACTTAGGGTAGCGAATCTCCCTGTGCCTTGATTCTATGAAAGGTGAAGCCGCTAGTCAACATTATTACTGGCATAACCAGCATTGAGCACTTATTTGATATGTTATTTTTGGATGCCTTTGCACTCAAATTTTGGAGGTGTTTTCCAACCTGTAACGCGCCCGCTGCGTTTGTTGATCCTGCGGTATTCATTCCCCAACAGGATTTCCCATTCAGAGCCGTTCTCCGATAGAACCTGAAAAGTAGTCCCCAGCTCAATGCCTAAACCTGGTTCAGTACAGACCAACTCGGTCATCAGCCCTCCTCAATGCAGGGGCATTTGGTTGTTAATTTTCCACTCAAAACGACAGTTTGGGGTAGGATAGCTCATGAGAGGTCGTGTTTGTACAATGAGGAATGCTACATGATGCCCTATGCAACCTATCATCCTAGTAGTGACGCAGCTACTCCGAACCAGCGCCTAGAAGGTCTTGGTATTCCTCGTGACCCACTAGGAGCACATCAATGGATCGTGGCTGGCGTAGCACCGGACATACTCTATCGGCTCGCTGAATTGATGAAGACTGATGTGGGGATGGTTTGCCAGTGGGCTGGTATTAGCCGGAGTACACTGGCCCGCAAGCTGCGGATTGCAGCCCCCCTATCAACCTCTCAGGGCACCAAGGTATACGGCGTTGTGCAGGCCCTCGATGCGGCACTATCCCTCAACAAGAACGATACTGCCAAGGCGTTGTCATGGCTAAACAGACCAGCCTGGGGCCTCGGTGGCGTGGCTCCAGCCACATTGCTGAATACACCGATGGGGGTTCAGGCTGTTGTGAATTTGGTGGGGCGGATTCAGCATGGGGTGTGCAACTAAATCGAGGTTTCTGATAGGCGAATCCCTACAGAATGCTTCAAAAACAACCAATCTCATCATTTTTTGAAATTTATTTCATTTACCCCACTTGAAAAATTCGGAAAACTGTCCATTTACTAATTATGAGAGCATCAATGAAATTTAAGCAGCTCACCATTATTCCGCTGCTACGCAGCGAAGATAAACCAGTTTTGTACACCCACGGCTATTATTTCATCAATAAACACTCATAATTGAAGGTCATAACAATCTAATAACGAATTCTATCGAAGGAGATACCCTTACAATAACTGGTTAAATTAGTGCCTAAGGCACTGAATAGTAAAACTTCAATTTATTTCTTGCATATATATCAATCATATGGGATTCACGCTACATGGTGTCATGAACAGTAGTTATTGATATGCACTCGTAAATTCGATTCTTACCATCGCGTTTAGCGTTGTAAACCTGAATGTCAGCTGCATTTATAAGCTCTTTTGCACTAATATCTTTTTTACTAACAGCAACCCCACCACTGAGTGTTACTCGAAGAGCATCTTCACGCCAGTCCAGATGCTCAACACCATGCCTTAATGCCTCCAGTAAAGATATCGCCAAGTTCCCAGAGCCCACTTCAAACAATACAGCTAATTCTTCTCCACCATATCGACAGAACCAGCCATGCTCATAAAAAATTGAATTTCCAAGTTTCGCTACTCTTTTTAATACAGAGTCACCAGTTTGGTGTCCGAACGTATCGTTCACTTTTTTAAAGTCATCTAAATCTAACAGTGCTAAATAAAATGGCTCTTGCTTTTTTAATAGCTGAGAAAGCTTTATGTCAAAAAATCTACGGTTGTATAAACCTGTCAGTTGGTCAACATTAGCCTGTAAGCGAGCTTCTGATAATTCATGTGTCGATTTTGCCACTTCGTCATACACATGTGATAACTCAACCATTCTATTCTTAGGTGATTTTAATGAATTGTTACGACTTGACCGAATAACATTTGATAGCTCATTGAGCATTTTTTGAAAATATTTAGACCAAGCCAAAGCTAGCAAGAGATAAAAAATGCAGGTCAGTGCGATGATACCTTGAACATTAAGCGACACACTCTCAATGACACCTTGTAATGTAGATTCTGGAACAACACTAACCAAGATCCAGTCTTGACCATCGACTTTGTTATATGCCACAAACATCCCAGATTCTTTATCATGGAATACGCCTTTTTCTTTTGTGAACTTTGAAAGCCAGGTCATATCTTTCATGGGAGTAAACATTAGTTCTTTATCAGGATGAACTAGCATCTTACCAGCCCCATTCACCAACATCTGATACCCAGCATCTTGCTTATAATTAAGCCACTTTGATATAGGTTGAAGTAATGTATCAATTGAAAAGACACCAACTAACTTCCCTGTCGGGTCTTCAATTGTTTTAGCTAATGAGAGGGATAGCGTTCCGTAAATGTAGTCGTAATATGGTTCAGTCCAAACCATCTTGCCTTTATTTTTAACGGCAAGTTGATACCATGGCCTTATGCGTGGGTTAAAATTTGAGTCTGGTTGCCATTCAGGATGAACAAGCAATTGTCGATGCTCTGTGCCAACATAGATGTATTGTAGCCCAGCAGTTTCCTGATAACGCCGCCAGTCGTGTAAGTATTCAGATTGATGCGTGATCTTATTATTTATAAAGTCTTTATAATCAACCTTGCGATAGATAAGCTCAAACTGTGTTGTGAGGGTATCAAGATATGGCTTAATCAAAACATTATGAAGTTGATCATTCTTGGATACTAACTGTTGCTGTAAATCACGTTGCAGAGTGACGGTCATATGATAGTAATAAATGGCCCCGAGAATTAATATGGGGACGAAAAGCAGAACTAACCCAAGACGCATGCGGGAAATCAATGACCATGTTTTCCACTGGGTTTTATCACTCATTACACCGACATCCTGTCTGAAAAAATCTGATGGGCTAACCATACCAGAAAGCTTTAAATGAGCCCATCATTGTGATCACCCTCCTCGAACCTGAACGAGCCCCCTCAGGACGACTTGCTCGATAACTACTTACTACCGTTCATACAATCTGAACGTTAAGGTTTGTCTACGATGAAGACGATGGCCTGAGCTTTAAAGCCATGAGTGTCTGAATATATTATATTTTCAATGGTATGTGTCACACTGCATCAAATTTATAGTAACAATAGCCAAAGCCCCGAACACATCTACAGAGACACCTTCAGGCACAGTGTTCAGATCTAATCGCCTGGCCTCCCCAAACAACCTAGTGGTGTGCTGTTCGAGAATCTCATCCAGCTCTAAAGATGAGATGGATCTTCTCCAGCGAGGGTGAGCCTTAAAGTCCTCTATAACGCAGTGTTGCAAGCATAAATGTGGGACTTCGACCCACCCGTCTGAGTCAACGGAGGTATGTACCTTGGCTTGAAAAATGACTCTGACCATCGTGAAACATCCAGATGCAAAAACTGGGAGACTTGATGATATGAGGTTAGTTCATTAATGACAAACAAGTTAACTGCGGAATGGCTTTTTGCTAGGATGGTCGAATAAAACTAGGGGGATTCTAGGCGAGCTCTTGTTTGTCGAGCGAGCGACAACCACGCTACCAAGAGTGCAAACACTGCTCCTGTCATCAAAGATGAGATGGCTCGAAATCATAGGTCTACCTACTGTAATATACTGTCAGTACATCAGATCTACAGATGCACAGTATATGTTGGCAGCGTACAGTGCCCACACAACAAGGAGATGTTGATGCAAAGCCCTGTAGTACCGGATAACGAACCGCTTCGCTTAGACGCATTGCGCCGTTTAGCGATACTTGATAGCCCCGCAGAGGAGCGTTTTGACCGGATTACCAGGATGGCTCGCAACATGTTTGATGTGCCAATCGCACTGGTTTCACTGGTTGATGAAAACAGACAGTGGTTCAAGTCATGTTGTGGGTTGCCGGTATTGGAGACACCGCGAGACATTTCTTTTTGTGGTCATGCAATTCTCGGTGAAGAACTGTTTGTAGTTGAAGACGCGGCCCAAGATCCACGATTTTCTGACAACCCCTTAGTCACGGGGGAACCACACATTCGCTTCTACGCAGGCCATCCACTTGAAGTGGGGAATGGATTGAAGCTCGGCACACTGTGCATCATAGACTCTAAACCCAGAATATTTAGCCCACGAGACCAAGCGCTGTTAGCCGATTTGGCATCCATGGTGGAGAGTGAGTTACAAGCCGTTCAGAGAGCAACCATAGATGAATTGACGGGGATAACTAACCGTAGAGGATTCATGCTGCTCGCCGAAAAAAGTTTGAAATATGCATTTCGTGTAAAACACCCAGCGGCCTTACTTTTTTTAGATCTAAATCACTTCAAACTAATTAACGATAAGTTTGGTCATGACATTGGCGATGACGCGTTGCGACATATGGCCGAGTTGTTATGCCGAGTATTCCGCGATGCTGATATATTCGCTCGCCTTGGTGGGGATGAATTCGTTGTCCTTTTACCTGGCACTGGTAGTGAACATTGTCAGAGAATTAAAGAGCGGCTGAATCATGCAATAGATGACTTCAATAGTCATAGTGGTAAGCCATACCAGTTGTCATGCTCCTTAGGAATTGTGATTTACGATGCTAGTATGCCGCCTAATTTAGATCAACTACTGCGGCACGCAGATGAAGAGATGTATTCATGCAAAGTGAAACGATAAATAGCTGTCGCCAAAAATACAACTATCTGAGCATTTCTTAGAGAAATCATTATTATACTGGTAAAGAAGTAATTGACCGTATGAAACAAGATACCCTAATCATGGGGATCTTGTTTATTTTATTCAGTGTCTGTGTATAATTTTAATTACTTGTCTATGAATATGCATTGATGGCTTGCTACTCGAATTCCTATACATTAGCTTTCAGCAGAGCAAACCATTTTGGAAGAAACACTATTTAAGTGGCGCGAGCCCATATCTCGTGAGAAATGTCACCAACAGTATTTTAATTTCATTTAGCATGGCGAATTTTTTAACGTGAGCTATATTAAAAGTGGGATGTGTCAATGTGGGGTATGTATGTTTTCACAATACAACATAAGAAACATATTGTTAATTTTCCTTGCGACACTTTCTTCATGCGCTATTGCTGTTGATACCAAAATTGTTCTAGTTAGTTCAGAGGACACTTATCATTCAAAGTATGGGTGCTGGTTATATAATATTTATAGCGAGGCATTTTCTAGATTGGGATATAAATTTCTATATCAGGGCGTTCCTGGTGGAAGAGCGCCGATCCTCGCGGAGGATGGCAGTGTTGATGGTGAAATTCATCGGGCATTTGAATACCAACAGCAAACAACCAACTTGATCAGAGTGAATGAATCACATTTCAACGTGACTATTGAAGCTTATGTGTATGACAACAGATCAAAGTATAATTCCTGGCATAGCCTAGATAAGGAAGGATTAAGAGTTGAATTCAGGCGAGGCTCAAAACGCGCCGAAGACGCACTTTCCAAGCTTATTACCTCCCCCCTGCCGACAGAGGTAAACACAACTGAGCAGGGATTGAAAAAACTGATAAAAGGACGCGTTGATGTATTTGTGGAGCAGACTCTGGTATTTGATAGGAGCAAGCATGCATTGCTTGCGGAATCGACCGAGTATAATAAGATATATTCCGCAGGAATTGTTGATACCTTGGCAGGTTATGCGTATCTTAATAAGAAACACTCAAGGCTAGCTAAAGATTTGGCCTTAATGCTTAAAAAAATGAAAGCCGAAGGTAGAGTAGTGCAACTGAAAGAGCAGTTTTGCTATTATGATTAATTTAAAATCCAGTTCGTGCCACGGTGCTTTACAAGCATCTGGGGTGATCGATGATATCCTCGCCTTCATAGAACAACATGATTGAGTTTTCATTGCCCCCTAGCGATGGGCTCATTAGACAACCAAATATGTGCATTTTCACATACCCGCACTAAAAATCTGTCATCCGTAATCCAGCATTCTATTTAGTTATATCCAAATGAGTGTCATAATAACATTATTTCGGACACAACATAAAAAGGCCGCTAGGATGCAACCGTTCTCTGAAACCAGTGATCCCCACTTTCTTCGCTTAGATGCATTGCGCCGCCTCCAAGTGCTTGACTCCCCAACAGAAGAGCGTTTCATTCGTATAACAAGAATGGCTCGCAACATGTTTGATGTGCCTATTGCCCTGATCTCATTCGAAGACAATGAACACGAGTGGGCCAAGCCTTGTTATGGCCTAAACATCCATGAACCTCTTCATAATATCTCTTTTTGTAAAGATGGATTTCTTAAAGAACGCATGCTTGTTATTGAGGATGCAACCAAAGATCCTCTTTATTATAATAATCCAATGGTTCAAGGGGAGCCATACATCCGATTCTATGCTGGTCATTCATTAGTAATAACTGATGGATTGCATATCGGTTCGTTGTGCCTTATAGACCGTAAGGCTAGGGCTTTTGGAGAAAAGGATAGAGCTTTATTTACCGACTTGGCATTAACAGTTGAAAGCGAGTTACGTGCAGTTCAAATGGCGACAATAGATGAGTTGACGGGGATAACCAACAGGCGAGGTTTTATTCTTCTGGCTGAGAGGTACTTGCAACATGCATTCAGAACGAAAAGATGCCTTTCATTATTGTTTATAGATTTGAATCATTTCAAATCTATAAACGATCGATTTGGTCATGATGTTGGAGATGATGCATTGTGCCAAGCCGCCAGCTTGATCAACTTGATTTTTAGAAATGCTGATATCTGTGCTCGATTAGGTGGTGATGAATACGTGGTTTTACTACCCGAGACCAATATGAACAATGTTGACTCTATCAATCAACGAGTAATTCAAACCTTCAATGAGTTCAATAAACATAGCGGTAAGGTATATACCCTTTCTTGTTCTATAGGCGTTGTGGAGTATGATGCAACTACACCACCAGACCTAAATATATTACTCCGATTGGCGGATGAGGCCATGTATCGTTGCAAGCAGAATTGATAAATCATATGCACCCTATGGGCATATGATTTAAGAGAGTCGTTAACTAGTATGGCAATAATCTGCAACAATAAAAATATCAAGTTAATTTTTATTTATGTACATTTTTAAATTATAGTTACTTAATAGTTCGGTTATGTGCCCATACAGTAACTGCAACTCTAGACTTTAATTTTAGTTTTCTTAGAATGTTTCTCACATGTATTTTTACCGTCCCATGAGATATAAATAATAATTTTGAAATGACTTTGTTTGAGTGACCTTCAGCAAGAAGTTTTACTACATCAATTTCTCTATGGCTTAATGATTCAATAATGCCAACATTACTATCTGATAATGAGCTTGACATTACTTTATTGTTTGACTGAGGACTTTCAATTGATGTATCAGCACATATGCTCTTAATGAAGCCAATTAAATCAAGCGGTTCAATATTTTTTGAAAGATATCCATTGGCTCCGAACCTAAACGCTTCTACAACATCAATTTCCAAATCTGACTCGGTGAAGATAACGACCTTGCTTTTTATTTTCTTTGCTCTGATTCTCTTCAGCGTTTCTAATCCATTAAGCACTGGCATTTGAAGGTCAAGCAATATTAAATCTGGTTCATATTCTACTGCCAGATCTAATCCTTCTTTACCATTGCCAGCCTCTGCAATCACCTTCATAAGGTGATCTGTTGAGAGTGTAGCTTTGACTCCTGCCCGCAATATAGCGTGGTCATCTACAAGCAATACTTTTAATGCTTGCATTTCTTCGATTGAAACTTTGTTATCCATAACTACATTCTCAATACCATGCTAGCGTCACATTACACCATACGTGCATAAAAAACACTATAAATCAACACGTTAACCAATATGCAGGATGCAACTCTATAATGGCCCATAGCTATGTATCTTTATCATTTTAACCCCAGTCGTTTGGCTAGACGATGTAAGTTACCACAATCAATATCTAAGGCTCGTGCTGTTGCAGCCCAATTATCATTATGATCTGCTAGTACCTTTTTAATTAACGCAGACTGAAATGCATCAGTTGATGCTCTCAAACCCATTTGGTTACTAGCGAAGTCATCCATATTTTCGGTAGGACTTATGCCAGATTGAGGCATTGGTGGTATAGCTATACTGAAATGATGGGTTGCAAGCGTCAGAACCGGACTTCGTTGCTCTGCTCTAGCCAATACGGCACCACGATGAATGGCATGCTCCAGTTCGCGCACATTACCAGGCCAGTCATAGCCCTTCAAAAGATGCAGTGCTTGAGGTTGGATCCGCAGTTGCTCTAACCCCATACTCACTCGACAGCACTCGCAAAAGTAACCAGCCAGCAAGGAGATATCATCCTCTCTGTCTCTCAAGGCTGGTACATGTATAGGGAAAACACTCAGGCGATGATAGAGGTCTGCTCGAAACTCGCCATCGATGACCGCTTTCTTCAAGTCTCGATTCGTTGCAGCAAGCACACGTACATTGACTTTTAGTGGAGTGTCATCACCAATCCGCTGCAAGTCTCCATATTGAATGACACGTAGCAATTTTGCCTGCAATGATAAGGATAATTCACCAATTTCATCCAGGAACAACGTGCCCTTATCCGCTAGTTCAAATTTACCCGCACGGTTATGAATAGCGCCTGTAAACGCTCCCTTCACATGTCCAAATAGTTCACTCTCTGCTACGGATTCCGGTAGAGCTGCGCAATTGAGATATACCAATTTGCGATCTGCCCGTGGCGAGCCAAGATGTACAGCTTTTGCTATTAACTCCTTACCTACACCCGTTTCGCCCAAAATTAGGACGTTTAAATCAGTGTTAGCAACTATATCTACCTCATGCTTTAGCTGCTGCATCGCCTGAGAATGCCCGATTATCTCGAATCTATCTGCACCTGTTGGTGTTGAAGGTATTAATGGCTCACTGCTCTGGCGAGCTAAACGCTCTAGTAGTAATGAGTTACTTAACGCCGCTGCCGCTAGCGCACCAACTAAACGCAACTCTTCATCGCTAATGTCATCAAACTGGGCAGGATTCATTCCATCGATGGTCAATGCACCAATCAAGACTTGATCGGAGAACAAAGGTAAACCAACACAAGCATGCACCTTAAATTCTGCATGATCAGGGATCAAGCCATCATAGGGGTCTGGCAAGTTACTATCTGCCGGAAAGCGTACTACGTCACCAGCACGAGCAATTGCCTCCATGCGTGGGTGCTCCTTGATGGCGAAACGGCGTCCTAATACGTCCTGCATTAAACCATCGATGGCGAGCGGGATGAACTGGCCTCCTTCGTACCGTAGCAAGGCTGACGCATCTGAGTTCAGTAGGCTGCGAATACTCTGGATAAGGCGGTGGAATCTGTCTTGATGTGAAATCCCCAGCTGTATGTCTATAGCAATACGAGCCAAACTGTCTGTCGAAATCATCGTTAGTGTCCAAATGACATTAATGCTGTCATTTAAACAATATCAACGCTATGTCATTTTAACAAATCAATAAATTAAATCTCATAAAAACAATAAGTTATGGGTTGGCATGTTAGCTGCAATAGTTGATATCAAGAAATACCAACTATTACATACTGAGGAATTGCCAGATGACCATTCATGTCAAAAACAACATTCACTGGGTCGGCCAACGGGACTGGGAAGTTCGAGATTTTCATGGTACTGAGTACAAGACAAACAAGGGGACGAGCTACAACAGCTATCTCATCCGTGAAGGGAAGAACGTGCTGATTGATACAGTCGATCATAAGTTCAGCCGAGAGTTCGTTCAAAACCTTGCAGCAGAGATCGACCTTAACCTTATCGATTATGTGGTGATCAACCATGCTGAGGAAGATCACGCAGGGGCACTGACCGAATTGATGGCTCGTATCCCAGGCACTCCGATTTACTGCACTCACAACGCCATCGACTCAATCACGGGACACCATCATCATCCTGAATGGAACTTCCATCCAGTCAAAACAGGCGACAGTCTCGACATCGGTAATGGCAAGCAGCTGGTGTTCATTGAAACACCTATGCTGCACTGGCCCGACAGCATGATGACCTACATGACTGAGGACGCAGTGTTGTTTTCTAACGATGCCTTCGGTCAACACTATTGTGATGAGCATCTGTTCAATGACGAAGTAGATCAAACCGAATTGATGGAGCAGTGCCAACGGTACTACGCAAATATCCTCACCCCATTCAGCCCACTTGTGACAGCTAAAATCAAAGAGGTGCTTGGATTCAACCTGCCAGTAAGCATGGTGGCAACCTCCCACGGTATTGTCTGGCGTGAGGATCCGACCCAAATTATTCTCAAGTATCTGGAGTGGGCAGACCACTACCAAGAAGATCGTATCACCCTGTTCTATGACTCGATGTCAAACAACACCCGTATGATGGCCGATGCCATCGCACAGGGTATTCACGAAGTTGACCCTGGGGTCGCAGTCAAGATCTACAACGTAGCCCGCCACGATAAGAACGAGATCCTGACACAAGTGTTCCGCTCCAAGGGAATACTCGTGGGCTCATCCACAATGAACAACGTCATGATGCCTAAGGTGGCAGGCATGCTGGAGGAGATCACTGGCCTGCGCTTTAGAAACAAGCGCGCTTCTGCATTCGGCAGTTACGGCTGGACTGGTGGTGCAGTAGATCGTATCCAGACCCGACTGATGGATGCAGGCTTTGATATCAGCATCTCTCTGAAAGCCAAATGGCGACCAGATGGTTCTGCACTGGCAGAATGCCGCGAGCATGGACGCCAGCTCGCTCGTCAATGGGCGTTACATCCTATTGAGGTGCCTCGCCCAGAAAAAGCAGCCCATCAAGTGCCATTCACTGTTGATATCTCCCCTGTAGAGGAGACCACCCAGTCAGTTGTAGCCGGAGTAGACGATGAGCAAGCAATGCTTTGCACAGTCTGCCAGTGGGTTTATGACCCCGCCTTAGGCGAGCCGGATCAATTGGTTGCGGCTGGCACTCCCTGGAGCCTTGTACCGGAGAGTTTCCTTTGCCCTGGCTGCGGCATCGGCAAGGAGGTATTCGAACCATGCGCAGTGGAGGCATGTGTATGAGCGCATTACATGAGCATTATGCTGGTTCCAGCCAGGATATAGTCATCATCGGTAGCGGCTTTGCCGCTCAGCAGTTGGTAAAAAGCTTGCGTAAATTAGATGGTGAAAGACCGATCCGTCTTATTACTGCTGACAATGGCAATGAATATAACAAGCCGGACTTGAGTCATGTGGTCAGTCGTGGTTACACCGCCAGCGCAATGACAAAGTTGACGGGGGCTCAATTTGCTGAACAGCAACGTATTATTCTGTCACCTAATACGATTGTGCATAGCATTAGTCCGAATAACAAAATGGTACACACAAATAATGGCGATTTTTCTTATGGCCAGCTAGTGCTGGCAACTGGGGCCAGTTCTATACGGCCTTCCATACCAAACTCAGATCAAATGGTTACCCTCAATAGCCAAAATGATTATGCCAATGCCGAACAATTAATTAAGAATGCAAAACGCATTATGGTACTCGGAGCAGGTTTGATCGGCTGTGAGTTGGCTATGGATATGGTGGGTCAAGACCGAATTGTGACGCTTGTAGATCTGGCGGACAGCCCCCTAAGTACATTAATGCCAGCCGCATTGAGTCAACCGTTACTGCAAGCCTTACGGGAGCAGGGGGTTGACCTAAAACTTGGTCGAGGTATCAAGTCGATACAAAGAGGAGATGCCAACGAATCCTTTACGATAGAGCTCACTGACAGCAGTTTCAGTGAACAGGATCTTGTCATTTCAGCTATAGGTCTACAACCGAATCTATCCTTAGCGATGAATGCAGGACTGGCTGTTAAACGCGGAATTGTAGTAGATGATTACCTGAGAACATCGAGTGAGCACATTTATGCTCTTGGTGATTGCGTTGAGTGGAAAGGTGAATTGCGACCCTTTTTGCAGCCAATTGTTCTCGGTGCCAATGCATTATCTAAAACTCTGATTGGTAAGCCAACACCACTAACGCTTCCTCCAATGCTAGTGAAGGTAAAAACACTTCAATATCCTTTGCAGTTAGCTGGTAGAACAAAAGGTACAGACCTTTCATGGCAGTTTAAGTGGAATAAAAATGGAATGGTCGCAGAAGCTCGCAGCGAGGATGGTGAAATGTGCGGCTTTGTCGTAGGTGGAGACCAAATGGGCGCTGCATTCCCACTTTTACGCCTTCTTTCTAGATGAATAATTGCTGGCTGAGCATATGCTCAGCCTTACTTAATTTCATAGGTTATTAAGGATAAAACATGTCGCTACTGCATAGTATACCAGCTCATTGGGTTGTTCGCCGTTCAACCCCATTCTTTACAAATGAAAACGTACCACAGGCTCTATTAACCCATCACAATACAGCTGCTGGCGTATTCGGTCAGTTATGTGTAATGGAGGGGACGGTAACATATTACGGTTTTGCTGATGAAACAGCGGAGATACCTGAAATTACGCTTGTAATCCGAGCCGGAGAGTTTGCAACCAGCCCACCTCAGTATTGGCACAGGGTTGAACTGTCTGAAGATGCTAGATTCAATATCCATTTTTGGGCTGAAAACGTAAGCTCAGACACCCCACTCATTAAGACAAGAGAATAAATTACAATCTTGTCATCGCCACAAACCAGGCCAACTGCCCATCCAGATCAAAATGAACAACTGTAATGTTGTTTATGATTGGCTGTTTTTGCGATGGGGGTTGGCTAGATGAGTGGGATTGAAACCATAACCATGCTGAGTGGCTTGGTGTATCTGTTGTTGTTCCAGTGGCATGAGCGTTCAGGTTGGTCTTGGCTGCCGTTCCTGATGCTAACCGCTGCTGTATGGTTGACGGTAGCAGCCAAGCCACCACTAAGTAGTTTAATCGTGCTTGCTGTCGCTATTGGCATGCTTTATAGATATAAATTAATATCCGCATTTTATGATTCAAGAGATCAACAACTTCGTAGTTTAGTTAGATATTTCTTAGTTATATCGTGGGGATTTGTAACAATACAGTATGGTGTTTATATTTTTCAACTCCACCAGGGTGACCTACCTTGGCTGTCTAGACCTGATATCGTAGATGGCTTTCTACCTATAGCGGGCGGTCTTGGCTTGCGGGCGTTGTTGAGTTTGGGCATTACTGATTACCACCATCCAGCTGCAACAATCACAGTCTTGGTTATTTCCTTATCTGGACTCATTTTAGGTCGTGCCTTCTGCTCATGGTTTTGCCCTCTTGGGGTTGTCGGTGAATGGCTGCATCATTTTCGAAATTTGCTGCTACCTGGTGAGTGGACTCCGCCAAAATGGTTAGACCTACTGCTCAAGTCTCAGAAATTTCTAGTTCTATCATTTCTGATGTTCATAGTTATTCTTGCTGTTCCAAATGTTGCACTGCCAGGGTACTTGATGAGCCAGTATCACCAAGCTGCTGACATGAAAATGGGAGCCTTCTTTTTCAACTTGAACTTCATATCAGGTATTTTTGTTGTCTGGGTATTAAGTGTCACGATGCTTTTCAAGCAAGGTTTCTGTAGATACCTATGCCCTTATGGTGGATGGCTTTCCTTGTTGGGGCTTCTGACACCATTACGTATTCGCAGGTCTTCCAGCAGCTGTTTACGAAGCAAGGGATACGATTGTGATAAATGCAGTAGAGCATGTCCATCAAGGATACAGGTTCATGAACTTATATCAGTCAGAAATATTGAGTGTACAAACTGTTTAACTTGTATCTCTGCATGCCCAAAACAAGCTAATGCGATTCATTTTGGTACTGCGAATAAAAAGGTTTCAGCAAAGAAACTGCTTGCAATGTTGTGTGTTTTACTTCTCTTAATGCCATTGCTAGCTCATGTGATTTTCGATTTTTGGACAAGCAAAACACCATTAGAACAACGCCGCTACCTATTGGATATTCTGTCGAGTCTTTCACATTAGAGTTGATGTCTTATCTCACAAAAGCATAAATAATCAACATTGATGAAATAAGGTGTATCCAGGTTAGGTTGCGATAGTTGGTATATGAACTTAGATAGCGTTAGGGTATATGTATTCAATGGATAGAATCACTATATACCTAACGCATATCATGGTTAGGTAAGTCACGCCACATATAGCCTTCGTTAATATATGCTGGATTAGATTTTAACTTTGATAGCGCTTCATTGATATCAGATATGACTCTATAACCCCACTCAGTTTTCGGTGCGGCAACATAAGTTGATATTTCTTTTGGCTGTCCAGCTATCGGAAGAACTTTGAACTTCCCTAGATAAGCCTTTTTATTTAAATCAGATACTGTTGATGAGCCATACCCAAACTTACTTTCTGTGTAATAGATAATTTCCTCTGGGTATGCAACGGTAAAACCATTTACATCTTTTAATAGCATATCCAGGACATTACCCATCGGAGCATTGAGCGAGTAGTTAACTCTCTTATTTGTTTTATCTTTAATTGCGAGGTCAAATTTACTTCCATAAGAACGAGATGCTATGAAATAGCCAAGTTTATCCTTCGATTGAATCAACCGAAGCAAATCAACACCGTCTCCATCAATTATATACTGCTTATAAGTGTTAAGCTCACTGGATGGTATGATTACATGTGGTGCAGTTGATAGTGTTTTATGAAAAGTAGAAAATGTTTGATACTTCTCTCTTTCAGGCGTTTTTAGCATGTTGCCACAGACAACTTTTTTCCCTTGCTGCATCATCCGTTGAATTCTGGCAATATTCGCCCATATTATTACATGGTTATACTGAGGTAATTCAGCTCTTATCATTGCGTCAGTAACATCAACCACACCTCTACCTGAATAGCTGCCATCTTTTATATAAAATGGAGGAATGTCATACTGAGCCCAATGTATGGTCTCTTTTGCAGTTACATCGACAGATATAATAAAAGAGATGAGTATTAGAAGAATCCTTTTCATGGCAATTTCACCTCTCTATTATATTGATATAAACCATAGTGCGGCGATTAGTCAGCAACACTAACATCTTCACAAGAAAATATTGGCATACGTATGCGCTTTCGTAAACCTACTAACGTAGAAATTTCTGGTTTTCTGTATCGTCAAGGATGGTGCTGAACGTTGATACGCCGAACTCTCCCGCTTGTCGCCATACACGGCAGCATGAGGCTTGATTGTTGCTGTCCCATAGAGCCCATAGAGCCCATAGAGCTTGGGAAGGTGCGAATAAGTCATATGGCACGAGAGCATTTACTGGTAACCCATTGATATTAAATGACTAAAATTTTCATTTTTTGTTCGTGGGATACTTGTTCGCACTTTCCCTAGCACAAGCCTGACTGTATTAGATGTGGATTGGTCTTGCGATCTTAGGTCAACCCAAGGAGACGAATCCTACTTTGGGGGCCTGTTTTGTGTTGGACATCGCTC
>OERJ01000188.1_pt1 | contig 19420 bp, 20 predicted proteins | sample 1539991 | NCBI WGS metagenome assembly OERJ01 (sample SAMEA3891247, study PRJEB23780) | metagenome | biome: terrestrial biome; feature: animal house; material: water of meat washing | place: Italy | collected 2015-05-12
TTGGCATAATGATTACACTGACCGATTTGGTGAAACGTTATCCGGCTATGGCTGACATGACCCAAGGCCGTTTTGATATCTTAGTTGAAGATGCAAAACTTGTAATGGGTACAATCGAATCGCGTTGGTGTGGGTTTTATGACCCAGCTATGGCATCACTTGTCGCGCATTGGTCTTCAACAATTGATGACATAATGCCTGGTGATGCCGCAATGCCAGCTATGCCTGTAAGTCGTACCGATGTGGACGATGTGCAGGTAGAGTTTAGCGACCGAATCATTTCGACTATTCCATATATCGAAGCTGATTTCATGTCAACCGTGTACGGTCAACGTTATTTGCAATGGCGGCGCATGGCATTTGCTGGGCCGAGGGTAAGTCCTGGGTTCCAGTTTTGATTAATCAACGCTTAGCTTTCAACAGATACACAACCACGGGTCGTCCTACCCTTGCAGTATATATAGAAGGTCATTACGACAATCTTAATAATTGGGTGGAAGATTCTTGGGAACCTCCGAAGAAGTTCCGCTGTACTCCTATTGCATATGGTGACAGGGATTCGGGTGTAGCGGGTCAACAGCTTAAAGCAACGGATGTTGGTGAGCGTCAACCATCATTCATGAAGATTCATAGTCGTACTGAAATGCCGATGAAGTCCATCATCAATATTTATGGCATAGATTATAAAGTTATTGCAATAAACGATTATGAAGATGCCGGATTCTTCTCTGCAATTGCCGCTCGTGTATTGGAGAAGTGATGGATATTCGACTCGAAGAACTACAGTCCATGAAAGAGATTGTAGATGTGTGTGTAGGTATTCCAAAGTTTACCTACAACATGCAAATCAATGCTCCCAGACCCCATGGGGAGTATGCCGCAATCAAATGTTTATCAAGCACCAACCCAGGCTTTGACGAGAACAGGATAGTAACCATTGATGGTGAAGAAATGTTCCGCACTCGTGGTGTTCGTATTCTGACATTTGCAATATTGTTTTCTCGTGAGGGTGATGAATTTATCAAGTTTGATAATTCGTTTTACCGTCCCGATGTTCAAGCCAAATTGAAGCAGGAGAAGTTTGCTGCTCTTGGTAAAGAACCTTTAAATCTTGCCACCATACAAATGGAAACCAATTGGGAAGTTCGCCAAGCGGTTAAAATGCAATTCAATATTATTCGTGAAGATTTGAGTCCTATCGGAGTCATGTCTGGCGCATATGTTGGTGGCAACTTCTATGATGGTAATACACTTATCACAACCAAAAAGGTTTAATAATGTCAATCCCAATTTCTGACTTAGTTCAGGTTGATATCGCAATCTCCCCGAACGCCATTGCGACTGATGGTTTTGGGCCGTTGCTCTTCCTGAGCAAAGAGTTTGTACCAACCGTTGATGTATATCCGGTTCGCTCGTACACCAGTTTGAAAGAAGTTCTCGCAGACTTCCCTGGTGGCGAGATTGCTAAAGCTGCTACCTCCTGGTATTCGCAGAAGCCAACTCCTAAGACTTTCCTGGTCGGTGCTATCAAGTATGATACCCTGACCCCAGCAACTCCTGCCACTGTTACTGCTGCATCTGCTGCTGTACTGGCAACGATTAAGCTAGAAACTGCCGCAACCATGCAGTTAAGTGTTAGCGGTGTTCAGTATGTTACTGACCCGATTGATTTCTCTGCTGCTGCTGACTTCGAAGAAGTTGCAAATTTGGTAACTACCGCACTGTCCTCTGTTGGTGCTGGCGTAACTGTTACTCAAGAGGCTGGTAAGTTTAAACTGACTACCTCTGCAACTGGCGCTAACGCAACTATCAGCAACGTTGGTGGTAAAGTTGGTGAAGTGTTGAAGCTGCAATCCTCTGACAGTGCAGTTATTGTTGCTGGTAAGAACGAGCTATCTATCTCTTCCGACTTGTCTAATATTGCAGATGCTCCATTCAACTTCTTCTATGTAGGCCTTGACCGCCAGTATCGTGGCAAAACCTCTCCAGTAGACAACCAAATGTCTGTGGCGAAGTGGTGTGAAGCATCCAGCAAAGTATTTGGCTGGGGTGATAACGACAAGAACATTCTTATCAACGGTACTAATAACAGCTTCCGTCGTGCTAAGAACCAGAACCTGCGTAACACTTTGTGTGTTTACGATGCTTCTGCGAATGGTGATGAATATCCAGAAGTTTCTATCCTGGGTCGTGCATCCACTGTTAACTTCAACGTTGCAAACTCTGTTCTTATTCTTGCATACAAGAAAGGTCCAGGTATCTCCACTGCTGACTTGTCTTCTGGTCAGGTAAGTGCACTGCTTTCTTGTGGTGGTAACGCATTCATTTCTGTTGCTGGCAACGTAATGTTCTACAACGGTCGTATGGCTGACGGCACATGGTTCGACTCCGTACAAGGTGTTGAATGGCTGACTCAGAAAGTTCGACTGAACGTGTTCAACTTGTTCTACACCTCCACTACCAAGATTCCTTGGACGGACACCGGTGTAGCGATGGTTAACCAACAAGTAACTCTGGCGCTTGAACTCGCTAAGACCAACGGTCTTATCGCTCCGGGCTATGATAACGAAGGCGTCTTCTATCCAGAAGGCTACAAAGTTATTTCTACTCCGTTAGAACTCTTGCAGTCGCAGAAGGGTGAACGTATTTGGGAAGGTACTTCCTTTATTGCTATCGGTTCCGGTGCAATCCAGGGTGCTGTAATCTCTGGCAACTTCATTCAGTAAGGGTGAACAGTGAAGCAATATTCGTTTTATAATACAGACCTCCTGATTGACGGTGCTCGTGTAGACGGTTTTCAGGCAGGGCAATCTGTAATTACGGCACGCTACAACGTGCCACAGCATGTTCCTGTTATGGATGCTTACGGCAAACTTGCTGTAGCAACCACGGCTGACCAGTCTGGGGTTATCACTTTCCCACTGCTGCAAACGGCAGATTGGAACGAAATCCTTTACCAACGTGCACAGCTTACTCGTGCAACTGGTTTGTCTGGTAACAAATCCCTCTGGGAACCTTTGCAGTTGCAGTTGGTTGACAAGATGGGTGATGTTCTGGTCAACGGTGTTAACGGTGCAATTCTGCAACAGCCTGCCATTGTTCGTGGTGTAACCTTTACATCCAACATGTGGGCTATCTTTGTAGAACGCCTCACCATCGTAACTGGCCAGTACCCAGAAATCGGCGTATAACATTAAGGTAAGAGCATGGCTTGTGAACTTCGTCAACGCGAGTTACAAGCCGACTCTGGTGATGTAGTCTTGGTTGGTACTCGTCAATTGGGTGCCAGCCAAGCTCTTGACCTTCAAGTCGAGCTTGTTCAGAAACTCGGAACTTCAATCTTCCCATTCGTTGAGAATAAATATAACTTTGCAGACATTATCTATTTAATGCAGCAAGGTGGGACGAGCAATGAAGTAACAGAATTAATTAAACGTGTAGTGTGTATGGCAACCATTGATGGTGTCGAAGTTAATCCACGCACTATGCAGATGAAATACAACGGCAACTTGATGCTCATGCACCATGTGTTTGCATTTGTTTTGGAATCGAACTTCCTTGATTTTTTCAAGCAAGGGCTCGAACTCAACGAACGCAGACGATTGGAGGCGGTGGAAGCATCCAAGATGGCCGAGCAGAAGAATTCGAGTCCGGAAACGATTTAACTTCGAAGTTCCCGGAAATAAGATACTTCTTGCACCGTCCTGTAATAGAGGACAGTTCACTCTGTTCTCTTAAAGAGTTACAAGATGGGACTTATTCTATTATGGATTTGTTGACCTTCCACGCAATACTTGATTTGCGTAATGAATTAAAACCTAAAGAAGAAGACAATGGCTAATAACATAAAAGATTTAATGAGAATGTCCGAAGCCGAATTGATTGGCTTAGGTGCTCAATATGGTCTGTCATTCAATCCAGGTATGCGCAAACGAGATATGGCACAGCAACTTGAATCAAGTGCTGCCTCTGGTTGGATGGAAACAAATTCACAGCTTATGGAAGAAACCTATACAGAAGATGATGGCATCTCTTATGGCACTTCCGATATGATTTCAGACTCAGCTCACGTTGCACAGATGATTTCTGGTGCTGGGCTTACTGAAACATTCCATGCTGCAATGAACGGTCCAAGTCACCATGTAGAAGCTGTTCATGCCTACATGGAGAAATTAGGTGTATCCACTGATGATGTGTGGATGCACATGCCTAAAGCAAACCCAAACAAGCCAGAAGGCCATTGGGGAATGCTTAATGCGTACATGCGTGATACGCTGGCAGGTCATCAAGATATAATGCCGGAACTTCCTGGCCATTACACTGGTGACATTATGGGTGAATACTCTACAAACCGTGGAGATATTGCCAAATCTATGGGCTACCTAGCTCATATGTATGTTGACCGTCAACAATATGACGACCCAGACCGCTATGCACGAGATGTTTATCGTGTAGCCAAACGTTTAGAATCAGAATTGCCGCAAAACTTCCGTGAAGTTGCTGCTGTATCTGCAATGAATGTAGGTAATAAGTCGGGGCCAAGAGTTTCATACATGGATTCTCTTCCTCAACTTGGTTCTGAATCTATTGTTGATGATATTCAACATCCTCGCCAACCACTTAACGCATCTGGCCTACCTTTAGGCTCTATGGGTTCTGGCATTAAGGCTGAATATTCTTTATCTGCATCACTATCTGGCTCTCCAGGTTGGTCTGATGCAAGTAAATCCTTGTATCAAGATGTATCTGGCGTAGTTAAATCTGCTGCACAGGTATATGCTGGTGGTTCAGAACGAGGGATGAATGCTTATCGCACTCAATCTTCTGACCGAGATTTAATTCTTGATTCTGCATCTCGTTATACAGACCTTGCAGATGCTCGTTCTGGTTATGACAACCTCAAGAAAGATATTGGTGATGACCCTCGTTACTCTGGTGCAGCAATTCGTGGTGTACTTGAGAATGCTCACCAATATAATGAAGCAGAAGTAAGCAAAACTTTCGACCCTGCTGAACGTCTAAGAAACACTGGACCTGTTGAATTAAGTCCATCTACAGAGTTTATTGCACAGCTTGATTCACCAACGAGTTGGAACTCTGCTCGCTCTCGTCGTGAGAGCATTGCAATCGCAAACCTGGATTCCGCTGTTCCTCAGCCTGAACCACAACAAGGCCCAATCAAGTTTCATAATATGGAACAGGGTACTCAGGAGTGGTTAGACTTCCGTAAACAATATGACATTACAGGCTCAACTGTTGGTTCATTCCTTGGCAACAACGAATATACCAGACCTTGGGCTGCAATGGTTGATAAAGTTGGCCTGCAACGCGGAAAAGGACCAAGCGAATTCACCCAAAGGATGTTCGAAGCTGGCCACCGAACTGAAGAAATTGCTCGTAACCGTGTAGCCAAAGAATTTGGATTCGACATTGAGCAAGCTGGCGCAATTACAAATGACAATTATCCGTCGTTCATGTATTCCCCAGATGGTCTTATCGGCGATGATGCGATTTGGGAACACAAGAACCCTCAAAGGGCTGGCAAGTTTGCCAACTTATCTGCGGGTGAGCATAAAGATTACATGGACCAAATTCAATTTGGGATGCTTGTATCTGGTCGTTCGCGCGCATTGTTTTCTCAAACCATTGGCGACACCACGAAGTCGGAGTGGATTGACAAGGATGAAGGATGGTACGACCGCAACAAAGATAAGATTGATTCTGTTATTGGTCGTCTTAATGCTGGTCGAGAGTTTGTTGAAGCTAATCCAGACTTGTCCAATGATGATTTAATCAAGGGTGCTCGTGCTGCCATGACTGGTGACGGTCTGTGGAAGGATGTTAAGCAGAGGTCAAATCGTGGCTACTCTCCTGCTGCTGGCACACCTGATGACCCATTCATAGGCAACCGTACCGATGCTGGAGTTGGTGCTGCTACAGCCTCTGCTGTTGGCGCTGATAGCACAACTGGCAATGACCTGATGGCTGTGTCAGTTAAGAAAGGTATCCTAGCAGCACAGGAAGAAAACAAGCTCCGTGGTCAGGATGCAGATTTCGGTGGTGGCGACGGTGGGCGCTCAGGCGGCTTCTGGGACAACATTGATGCCAGTAGCTATGGCATTAGCGGTGGTGGTTCTGGTGGCGGTGGTGGGCGTCGTGGGTGGCAAGCTGGTGGCAGTTTTGGCGATGACTTCGGTCGCATGGGTGGGGCATTAGCTGCTGGCGTAGCTGGTGGCAGTATTGGCTCTTTATCCAATGGGGCTATGAATGCCATGATGATGACTCCGTGGGGTCGTGTCGCTGGTATGGCTATTGGTGCTACCCAAATTGGTAACGAAGCTCTGGAAGGTCTGAACGACTTCTACGGCAATTCGTTAGATGCTGGTGTAAATAATCCTAACGAATACTCTTCCATGACTCAGGGCATGGAGATGTTAGGACTTAATTCCCAACAAGCCAACCGACTGAATCAAACCACACATAGTGCCTATAACACCCTCCTAAATGGCGACCCCAGCGGCGCTGTGAACATTGTTCAGGGAACCCGTGGTCTTATCACCATTGGCGACATTAGGCAGGCACAGGGCGACCCTGTAGCCTTAGCGCGGGTAATGCGTGAACGTGGTCAGGAACGGGGCTGGAGTCAGGCGCGTATCGCTGGCGCTATGCAAATGGCTGGACTGGACGGCATGGCTCGTGCCTATGACCGCACAGAATACAGCATGGGCGAGGCTGAGGCGAACGTTCAGCGCGGGGCTGACTCAAACTATGCCGAAGGCGTTGCACAGCTAGGAATCGCGCAGACGGAGCGTGCTGGGGTATTGCCTGGTTACGCTGTTCCTCAAGCTGCAATCTCATACGGCAGCACCTTTATTGAGGCAGGCGGTGACGCAGCCAGAGTGATGCGTGTGACCTCCAACGGTGCAGCCGATGCAGCACGTAATGTTTATGACTTTATCGCAGGAGAAGAGTCAGGGAACCGCGATTTGAACGCAGATGGTTCGGTGGTTACATCGCCAACTGGTGCTAAAGGTCGTATGCAGGTTCTTGATTCAACTTCCCGTGACCCCGGCTTTGGTGTTCGTCCTGCCAAAGATAACTCGCTGGAAGAGCGTGCTCGCGTTGGTCGTGACTACTATGATGCAATGCTCAAGCGTTATAATGGTGACGCTGAGAAGGCTATGGCGGCGTATACGGATGGTGCTGGAACTGTTGATGATGCTATCAATAAACACGGAACCGACTGGCTCAATGCTGTTCCTTTACAGGCTCAGAATCGAGTCAAGAAATATCGTGAGTGGGCTAATCAAGGTGACGCAATTGTTGAAGGTGCTGCTGGCTTTACACGTAATGGGTTGTCTTACGGGCAAACTCAACCAACCGTGGTTAACGTGGAAGTTAAAGCAACCGTAAACAATAAGCAAGCCTCTGCAACCGTATCAACTCCGAACGGACAAACTGTTACCCAAACAATCAACATGGGTAATGGTGCAATGGAACGTAGATAAGAATGGTGCCGGGATTCGTCTCGGCTACCTCTTTAATATTAGTTGAACATGTATTAATTTCAATAGGTGTATAACATGCCGTGGATGCGTGGTATAGAGATAGTTGTCTCTCGTAAGGATGACCCTGAAACAAAGTCTGTGTTTAAAGCACACAAGATTGATTTCACCATCCGGTCAACTGTTGGTTGGCCTGCTGACACTGCCGACATTACTCTATACAACCTTGGTGTTGATGAAGTGAAGTTCCTTCAAGACAAGACCTATGGTGATATGTATATTGAAATTCGTGCAGGATATTTCGAAGACGAGCGTGGAGTAAACGCTGGTCATAGTAAGTACCAAAGTCCAAAACAGGCTGATTCAGAAGTAAGGATTGAAATTGGTCCTAAACTTCCGACAATCTTTTCTGGCATAATTACAAACGCAGTTGGATTCAGACGTCCTCCAGAACACGTAACACAATTGTTTTGTATCTCCAAAGCCTATGGTGCATCTACTGAATTTACTCAGATGAAAGATATTCCAAATGGTGCAACTTTGGAGGATGCCATTCGTTCTATGTGCGCGGATTATGGCTTCTCCACCATTTCATCTTTTGGTGTTGATGAATCTGTTTTCAAATCTGTTCTTAAACTTGGTCGTGTATTTCATGACACATTCTTGGAAGAGTTCAGAACCCTTCTTGGTGAATACAATCTTCTGTTCTCAGTAACCACTGGTGAGATTCAAATCTTCCCAGATACCTACGGGAATAAAGATGCCGTAGACAGAATGTCGAAAGACCGTGAACCAATCAAGCTGGATGCTAACCAAGTTATAGGCAACCCGATTGCTGGCATTGCAACATATTCATTGAACACATTCCTGAATGCAAGTTATCAACCAGGAATGATTCTTGATGTATCCCCATTGTTGGGAGAGCAACTGCTTGCAAATGGTGTAACGTCTGTTACCGGAAAGGGTGTTGTTCTTAACACTGACCAAAGTGTATTCCGCTGGGCTATGGAAGATAAATACTTCATTACAGAAGTTGTTCATCATGGCTCAACCCATGAAACTGTCTTCCAGACTACCATCACAGCAATGCTTGGTGGCAATACTGCTATGGGTGGTAAAGAAGCTGCCTGGCAGCAAATGTATTTAAACAGTGGAATGTCGATGGAGTCTTTCTAATGGCATTAATTGATACAAGTTTGTTGGGCGATGGAATCTCCACGCTAACAAAGGCTTTTAGTTATGGACACAACCCGTCCGTAATTATGTGGTCTAATGGGCCAGTTGCACAGAAGGAAGATGAAGGGTTGTTTGGCAAAGCCTTTGGTGGAATAGCCAAGGCAATGGAATCACTTGTCACCACAGATGCACCAGAGAGTTTTAACTCTTTCAAGTTTGATGCAATGGTTAGTGAAGAACATGATGCGCAGTCTACAGTTACTAAGTTTCCTGTAAGCTCTGGCTTCTTAGTCAGTGACCACATCATCAAACATAACAGAGTCCTTAAGTTAACTGCTGTTGCTTCCAACATGCAGAACTCTGCCATGTGGACTGCATCAGTACAAGGTCTGTCTGTTGCAACTGGTGCAATCTTTAATAACCCAATTATACCAATCTTAGGCTCTGCTGCTGGTGCTGTTGCTTCTGCGTTTGAAACAAGCAACCGAATCCAATCTACCTACGAATTGTTTAATGGCTTTCGGGCAAACGGAACCAAGCTGTACATTTCTACAATTGTTGGACCTTATTTGAATTGCGTGGTTACAGGCATTCGAACCAAAACCGACAAGATGACTTCTGCAATATTGGCTGTTGAAATCACAGTCGAAGAGTTGCAAGTTATCGGAGAAGATACGCTCGCAATTGAAGCTCGAAAAGCAATGCAATCAATGACAGACTATTCAGAGTTTGCAAAGATTGCACAGAGTGCTGGAATAGGTGCTCTTGGTGGTGCTGGCATTTCTCTTCCTGGATTGGGTGCAGTAGGTGCTACGGCAGTGAGTCAACTTGATACGTTGAAAGACAAACTTGCCAAACTTGAATCTCCACTGTCCTCGGTTAAAGGAAGGCTGTTCAAATGACAGAACAACAAGCACTGCAAGAAATATTATCACTACTCCCTCCAGGATATGTGAAGACTGTTCCATACGATATTTCAAAGGATGTATCTTTTGAGTTCCGTGGCATCACAGTCAAAATGTCTGCATTGTATTTAAACGAGTATTTGAACTGTTATATGTTTGACCTTGCTTGGGGTTCCTCCGAAAAGATTTATGGAATCCCTGTTCGTGGTGGTATTGATATTCTTAAACAATACAGTACACCACTGCCGAACATGTACGTTACGAATACTGTAAGCCCAGGAGAAGAGGTTTACACTTGGCGACAAATGTTTCTCTTCATCGTAGATGCGAGTGTACTTGAACGTGGCGAGTCATAACAACGATGTAAAGTCTGCAACTGTTAACACAGGATACCCAGGCCATATTTATAACTTCGATGCTGCAACTCAAACATGTGAGGTGCAGCTTGCAATCGAAAACCTATTCACAGGCTACACCAATGCCTACACCCTGGAGAAGAAGAAGCGGCTCAGAAATGTTCCCGTACAGTTCATTCAGGGTGGTGGCTGGAGTTTAACACATCCAGTTCCAGATGGTACTCCTTGCTATGTTCATTTTGCTCAACGTGGAATCGAACATTGGCTGGCAGAGAATAAAGATTCTGCTGGCATGGTTGGTGGAAGACCTGCCCCAGCATTCAGTCAGTTGTTCTCTCACAACTCTGCTGTGTGCATTATTGGGACACAACCAATTCCAGGTGCAATACCAGGATTTAATGCAGGAGTTACTGAACTCCGAAATGCAAGTCGTGACCAACGTCTGACTCTTCATGGCGACGGAAAGGTAGAACTTATCACTGGTGCTGCAAAGATTACAATCACGAAAGATTCGGAGATAGTAATTGAAGCGACAGAAAAAGCGTCTGTTATCTCGCCGCAAATCCTTTTGGATGGGGACACTACAGTTACCAAATCGCTCACAGTCCTCGGTGGAATGTCAGTGTCAGGCGGCAGTGGTGGAACAATGGCCATTACAGGCGACATGGTTCAACAAGGTACGTTCACCATTAACGGAGTCACGGTTAACGAACACACCCACACTAACCCAGAAGGCGGCGATGTAGGGCCGATGAAATAATGGCTGGAAACTTACTATTAGATTCTAACCACGATATTATTATTGGTCGTGGTGCAACCAGGGTTGGTGGTGTAGAAGAAGTTGCTCAAATAGTTAAGTGTAGATTACTGACGGTGTTCGGAGAATGGAAACATGACCCGTCCACTGGTCTTCCTTGGTTTGATGGAATCTTCACTAAGACTGTTCGAACTGCTGACATTGAGGCAGCTATTGCCAACGTCATTCGAAGCACTCCTGGTGTTCAACAACTTATCTCTATAAATATTGATGCTGATTTCCGTGAGCGTGAAGTAAGAATTTCATTCATTGCTATCTCCGATTATGGGAATCTTGAGGATTACTTAACATGGCAACAATCCAGTACGGCGTGACTGAAAACGGGTTCGTACAGAAGCCTGTTCAAGAAATCGTGTCGCACATTAATAGCAGATTCCTTAGCGTATTTGGTGCCAACTTCGACATTAGTCCAGAAGGCCCAGATGGTCAGGTTATAGGAATCATATCAGAAGAAATCTCTAAGTGTTGGCAACAGGCTGAAATGGTGTTCAATGCCTATCGTCCTGGTGCAATGCAGAAGATTGGTCTGGATAACATCTGTGAACTAACCTTCACCAAACGACTGGTCGACTGGCCTTCTCGTGTTGGTGTTCGTTGTGCGGGTCAGGCTGGTACTCTTGTCCCTGCTGGCTCTATTGTCAGTGATGGAACAATGGATTTCGAAACACAATATGATTGCATTATTCCAGGAACTGTTACGGCAGTAGCCACAGAAACTGGTGAATATTATATTGCTGCCGACACTGTTAATAAAATCAATACACCAGTCGCAGGTTGGGAATCAGTTAACAACCCAGAGATTGGTCAAACAGGTGTGGATTATGAGTCTGACCCAGCACTTCGTACTCGCCGTGACAGGACTACTGCGCACAGCGGTTCGGCCTTTGTTGAAGCTATTTACGCTGCACTCGCTGACCTTAATCTATCTTACCTTCGTATTCGTGATAATGATACCGGCGCTCCTATTGGGACTCAGCCTTCGGGTACAGTCTTTGTTGTCGTAGAAGGTGGAACAGAAGACGAAATTGCTCGTCGAATCTATTCATCCAAAACAGGTGGCGTTCCTACTCACGGGACTACATCTGTATCTATTTATGACAGTAAAGGTTATCCACACGAAGTTAAGTTTAGCCGTCCAGAGAATGCAACCATTTATGTAACTGGTACATTCAAGCGTCGCCCTGGTTCTAACATTAGTTCCAACGATGCTGCACGCCAGTTGCAAACGGCTATGATGGATTATATCAACTCCCTGAACCCAGGTGATTCTGTTATCTGGTCAGAATGTTTCAAACCCATCATGGATGCCACTAACGGTGTTCAGGTTGACTCATTGTTCATTGGTACTTCTGCAAGTCCTACTGGCATTGCTACAATCGAACTGGATATTGATAAGAAGGCAGAAGCCACAACTGCATCTGTAATTTTCACTGAAACACCATAAGGTTAATCATGGCTGGTAAATCTGGTTTAGATATGCTGCTAATGCAGTATAGCGATTCTCCAAACTTACGGGCATATATCCAGATTTTCCTGGACGAGTTAAAGCTCGTTCAAGATGCTCAAGAAGAGTCTGTTAAATATCGATACCTTGCCGATTCATTCGGAGTCATGGTTGATGATATTGCATATCTCATTGGTGCCAGCCGTACTATTTATGGTGCTGCACCACTTGGGTACTTCGGCTTCTATTCTGACCCAAGTGCATTCCCTGCTGGAGATGATAATAATCCTGGCGCTGGTGGTGTCTTGAAGTCAGATGGTGACCGAGACTCTGGTGACTTTGTTCGTACCGACACTCAGCTTAAAGATGCGATACGTGCTCGCATTCGTAAGATTGTCGGAAGCTGTACAATCGAAGAACTGATTGTTTATGTTGACCTTGTTCTTGGTCGTAACTTGAATCTTGAAATTGTTGAAGGATTCCAGACACTACACTACCAAGTGCATAACACATTGTCAGTTGCTGAGAAAGTCTTGTTGGCCTACATGCTACCAGACTTTAAACCTGTTGGTATCTCCATAACTCTTTCGGACAATGGTGGTACTATCGAACTACCATATGTATCTAAAGTTTATCCACCGGAGAACCAATGACAAATCGTTTGAATTACCTAGAGTATTGGGCGCAGGATGGCGAAGCACTTGACCCCGACTTGGATACAACTGCACCATCCTACATTCCAGATAGATATGAAACTGTTGGTTGGGAAGCTGAAAAGCCTCCCGAACAATGGCAGAACTTCTTAACTCAAATCACTGACGTCAAGATTCGAGAGATGTTGCTTGGTGGCATACTGCAATGGTGCGATACCGTAACATACTCGCTTGGTGCTTTTGCATTAGTTGATGGTAAGATTTATCAGAAGCGGGAAGAGATTCCCGGAAACATAAGTCCTCCAACTTCTGGAAGTGGGTGGCAGGAAGTTCTTGAAACTAACCTCGTTCAGTATAATACCAAGGTTCAATACCTCAAGAACATGTTCAATGCCCACATGGCAGAACAGAACCCACACAAAGATACTGCAGACACAATTGTTGATGGGACATACCTTCAAGATTATGTGTATGACAGGTTCGCCAGTGACGAACGAGTTACAACAATCCCGTATCATATCTCCAGAACTGGTGCATCTGTTCACAGGGTAACTCCAGAACAACTCGGAACACTTCCAACATCTGGCGGAACTTTCACAGGGCCAATAACCTTCATTGAAGAAGCATATGCTGGTAGCGGTGTTTCACAATACGCACATCGAAATGATTCGACTGGTGTATTTGAATTGGTCAATGGAACCACTGCAATAGGCGTAGACAGTGGTGGACACGCGTGGTTCATCAACTCTGCTGGCGCTTTTGAAATCATCACAGAAGCAAACTACAACAGCTTCAACATTAAGTATGGTAATCAGTTTGCACTTCCTGTGCCAATGCTACGTGCCAACTTCCATGAAGATATTAATGATGCAGAGTCTGTTGGTTTGTGGACTGTTGAGACAACCGTCGACCCAGAGTTTTGGTATGGTGGATTTAACATCTCCAACAATGGGTTGAAATTCTTTGGACCGATTCTGAATATACCGACTACTGTGGTTGTTGTGGTTACTACCGATGAAGTTGATGTGGTCATGCGAACTGCCAATGGAGATTCTTTCAACTTTCCTGACGGACTTGATTTGAAAGACTACATTGATAATAACTTATTTGCAGATAAGACTGTTATGGCTCTAAGATTCTTTGCCGTATATCCAAGACTTTCTGCTAACCAAATCTCTATGCTTGCGAGACGATAATGTTAAGACCAAAACTTAATAGAGTCTGGACTTCGAACAACGCCAACTTACGGCGTGACCCTGGGGATGCAAAATATCTTCAAGGGTGGATTGCAGAAATCCCAACCTTCCAGGTTCTTAACTATTTGCAGTATAAGGTTGACACTACTCTTCTGGCATTAGCTGAACGTGGTGTCTTCGAATGGGGAACCGATGTTCAGTACGGACTTGGTTCCCTTGTGTGGGATGATGCAACTCGAACTGTTTATGTTGCAACTGTTGGTTCTCCTAGTCGTACTCTGCGCCCTAGCCAGAACTTAGGGCAGTGGGCTGCAAGTGCGATTCAAGTATCTCGTTATGACTACGACGATATTGTTAGTAAGATTTCTGCACACATTGCAGATGTTACTTCTAACCCGCACAGACTAACAGCCAACATGATTGGTGCATACAACAAAGCACAAATTGATTCGTTGATTGCTCAATATAATGCTCTTGTTGCAAGTCATGCCAACGACCGAAACAATCCCCATAAAGTAACTGCTGCTCAGGCAGGTGCTGTTCCTGTCGCTGGCGGCACTTATACCGGACCTGTTACATTCCAGCAAGGTATGTTGTTTGATGCGAGTGGAACCACAAAGTTGTCATTCGGCCCTGCTGGCTTCTACATGCAGTCTGGTGATACACGTATTGGCCTGGATGCCAGTGGTGTTCCAGTTGTTGGCAAGGCTTCAACAAACACCAACTCTCGAATCATTACTGATGCAACATTTGCAGAAGTTAAGGCTCGTGAAGAACCAAAGTATGCTGTACCAGAACCAAACTTCTGCCAGCATTTAATTGGTGACTTCAACATTAACTACGGTAAGGGTGCAATTAATGCCTCTGACGATTTGCATTTTAATGATGCTTATGGTGGAGCTTTGTACCGAATTGCTGGCCCGGATACTCTGGATGTGCTGTACGAGGGTGCTGGATACGGATTTACTGATTGTACAATCTGTGTAGACATTCTCTCCAACACACCTCGTGCACCAAGTAGTGATGACTCTATTGGGATATACTTCTCCTTAAATGGGTTGAATGGCGAAAATATAAATTTCTATTTGCAGAATAAAGGGCAGCTCAATCTCAACCGAAATGCCGCAGGAGGTAGTGATTGGATTTACTACAATCTTCCTGCCCAGGTGAATCGTTGGTATCGCATTGTTGCAACCCTCAGCACAACCTCTGGTCTTGAAATCTATGTTGATGGTGTTCGTGTAGCTTCTGATACTTCTCAGAACGTTGCTGCTGCATGTGTTGGCAGATACCCACAGATTCACTATCAACCAACCCCAAGAAACTATGCGGTTCGTAACTTCCGAGTTTGGGATTTCAAGATGACTCCAAACCAAATATCCACTTTATAAGGTAATGTAATGGCTAAAGGTTGGTCATTTGGCGGCTTAGTTGCCGCCTTAAAGTCTGCTGCATTCTTAAATGCAGGTACTGCTCGTGGTGAAGTAATCACTGTTGGACAAAAGAATGCCCAGATTCCAACCACAGCATTTGTAAGAAACTTCAACTTCAATACCTACACTTTTGTAAATGGTGAGGTTCTGTATGTTGAGATGAACTCTGCTGTCAACATTCCCCCAGAGTTACAGAAGTGGGACCTCTCTTCTGTAAGCAGTGCGTATATGATTATAACTGTTCTCGGTATATCTGATAACAGTAACGCGACAATCCTAGTATCGCATGGTCAGGCAGCACGACCTCCAATTATGTACTACTCGCAAGGTCCCTCTGGCAGCAGGTCGTATACAGCACATGCTGTAATGACTTGCAAAAGTGCTGGAAACATGAACATTAATTTGCTTACAGGTGCCTCGGATGTTGGAATCTACTACCAAGAGTCTGACGCTGTAGCTGGCTCTGCTGGTGGATACCCTGCTTCAATGGCTGGTACTCTGGAAGTTCTTCCAACTGCATACAATGTTCAGCAACGTTACACATCAATTTATGGGAACGTTTGGGTTCGAAGTCGTACACTTGATGCCTCACAGAATTGGGCCAACTGGAGAGAGCTTGCGAGAGTACTGCAGCGTGACCGTACAACAGAGGTTGCTGCAGTAGAGTTGTATAACGATACGCCATTCATCGACTTCCACTATGCTAACTCTGGCTTAGACTTCACTGCACGTCTTATCGCAGAGGGCTACAACCAACTTAAGTTGCTTGGCACCGGTCAAGACTTTAAGCTGGATTTGCTTGGTCAGTATCGTGGCATAACTTGGGGTCGTGGTTGGGGTCAGGAGGCAGATGGTAATGTTCCTTATGGTGTATATAATTGTCAAGTTGCTCCAGACTCCTGGATTCCCATTGTAACACTGAATACAGTTACCACTGGATATGGGTATGGCTCTTGGGTTTCTTTCGGTGCCTACTCTAGAACAGCAGACTTCTCAAGTCCAGTAATCTCTCGCCGAAGTGATAATGGCGCAGTACATAACTGGATATTCGGTCTTGATGGCAACATCGACTATACTGGTAATGGTGGTCCTTTCCGAGTTGCACGGGAGAGTTGGGTAAGAGAGTATTTCATGAGCGACATTCGTCTGGCATCTTACCAAGAAACTGCTGCATGGCGTGGCCCTGGCTACCGCGATGAATCTGGTTGGGTCATTACATCGTGCTATAACACAACTTCTGACGAATTTATTGACTACGTTGGTCGTCGTAAATTGCAGAAATATCTTAATGGAGCATGGTATGACAGCTATTCTGTGTAACTATAAAGGGTTTGTTGAGAACACAAACTTAACTGAAAACCAGCAAGTGCTCAAGGACGAGCACAAAATTATCTTCGGTTGTGACGAGAATGGTAAGTGCTGGTATAAGATTCGAAAGAGCCTTAAAGATGGAACTGCCAAGGTCGTGTATGAGAATGATGGCTCTATTCGTCATATCGACTTTGGACCTGGTGACACTGTGGCTACGCCGCTAGGTGGAAACATAGTTGAATTGGATGCCCTACCAGAAGGTGTTGCAGAAGAAATGCACTTCTGGAAGTTTGATGGTAAGAAGTTTGTACCTCACACTGAGAACCGCATACTGTTTAACAAGTTCCGTCAGGGTAAAGTAATCTCTCGTTTATCAGAACAGATTGCTCTGCTTGATAGTGTGTTTGAACTCAAGATGCAAGAGAAAGGTGAGGAAGAAGCTCTTCTTGAATTGAAGAAGAAGCGCATCCTTGTGTCTCGAATGGACTTAACTAAAACAATCGACTGGAATGAAATCTAATGGATAGACAAACTTTCCAGATGATTTGGGAAGCAATGCACCAGTATGGAGTTCTTCATGGACTCCTAGCTGGATTGACTGCACTTATTCGTGGGGCATATGAAAAGGAAGGCTTGCTGAAAGCTATTCTTGATGCCCTACTTTGTGTAGTCATTGGTACGTTCGTTTTCTCCCTCCCAGGCTTCGTGGACATATTCAAAAATGAACCACGCTATGCCACAATCGCTGCAATGGTGATTGGTTTGATTGGGGCTAACCTAATCATTACCACAATTCGAGATTGCTTCACTGCTGCAATCAAACAACTCAACCCACTCAATTGGTTTAAGAAGGCCAAATAATGCAAACAAGGAACTATGATGCCCTCAGCACAAGTTCTTGCATTTCTGTTGGTGAGTCTGTTTCACGCAAATGTCCCAGCTTCGGCTGGGGCAGTGAACGCCACTATTACAGAATTTGCAAGTCAACCTTATTTAAATGGAAATCCGAAACTATCTATTTCTCAACGCAAAGATATAGAATGCTATGCCAAAGTAATTTGGTTTGAAGCTCGTGGAGAAAGCAAACATGGAAAGATTCTGGTAGCTAATGTCGTCCGTAATCGAATCAAATTCGGGAAGCCATTCGCTAACACCGTTTGCGATGTAGTTTATCAACGCAACCAGTTTGCTTGGACAAGAGAAGCAAAGAAGAAGAATGCTCAATGGAAGAACATAGTTAAAACAAATTGGAAGACTGAATCAAAACAGGTTTGGGACACCATGAATGTAGCAATTAACTTCGCATTGTTGGATGCTCCAGATGTAACCGATGCCACCCACTTCTGCACAGCTACAGAGAAATGTAATTTCAAAAGGGTTGTTGGGAGAGGAACCTACGGTGGACACAAATTTTATAAGTATTTAGGAAATAAATAATAATGTCTTACACTACCTTTTCACAAACCAAGAATAACCAACTATTAGAACCAATGTTCTTTGGTCAGAACGTCAACGTCGCTCGCTATGACCAACAGAAGTATGGCATATTCGAGAAGTTGATTGAGAAACAATTGTCATTCTTCTGGCGACCGGAAGAGGTAGATGTTTCACAAGACCGTATTGATTATCAGAAGCTCCCACCAAATGAGCAGCACATTTTCACCAGCAATTTGCGCTATCAAATCCTTCTGGACTCCATTCAGGGACGTGGACCTAACACAGTTTTGCTTCCAATCGTGAGCATTCCTGAATTGGAGACGTGGATTGAAACTTGGTCTTTCTCCGAGACTATTCATTCACGTTCTTACACCCACATCATTCGTAATATTGTTACAGACCCGAGCATTATCTTTGATGAAATCGTAACTAACGAACACATCAAAGCACGAGCAATTGGCATCTCCCAATATTATGACGAACTCCAGCAACTCACCGCATTATGGCAGTTGTTCGGAGAAGGGAATCATGCTGGTCATGAAATTAGTCTGCGTGAGTTGAAGAAGAAGCTCTATTTATGCCTCATGTCTATCAATGCACTGGAAGCAATTCGCTTCTATGTCAGCTTTGCTTGCTCATTTGCCTTCGCTGAACGTAAGCTAATGGAAGGAAATGCCAAGATTATTCGACTGATTGCACGAGATGAAGCACTCCATTTGACCGGAACTCAGCACATGCTGAATATTCTTGCGAGTGGAAAAGATGACCCAGAAATGGGCGAAATTGCTCAAGAATGCCGTGAAGAATGCCAGAAATTGTTCGAAGATGCTGCTCAACAAGAGAAAGATTGGGCCGATTATTTGTTCAAAGATGGCTCAATGATTGGCTTAAACAAGCAAATTCTGTGCGGATATGTGGAATATATCACAAATATTCGTATGCAAGCAGTTGGATTAGATGCTCCATTCAAAGGTGCAACTAACCCGATTCCATGGATTAATGCATGGTTAAATTCGGATGCTGTACAGGTTGCTCCACAGGAAACGGAGATTAGTTCCTACCTGATTGGGCAAATTGACTCCGAAGTTGACACCAATGCGCTCGGTGGATTCGAGTTGTAACGATTAAATGGGAGAAGAGATTCGATGCGTTAGCGTCGTTTCTCTTTGAGCTAGAATAAAATAAGT
>OERJ01000198.1_pt1 | contig 18804 bp, 19 predicted proteins | sample 1539991 | NCBI WGS metagenome assembly OERJ01 (sample SAMEA3891247, study PRJEB23780) | metagenome | biome: terrestrial biome; feature: animal house; material: water of meat washing | place: Italy | collected 2015-05-12
TTTCTCATCTGTGCGAAGCGTTGCAGCAGTTTTTGGACACGAAAATCAGACAGTGCTGGGGCACCACGCAAGATATCCATATGACCTTTCTCACCAAGTTTTAAAGTGGGGGGGAATTGAGACGCGCGTATTATAGGGATCTGGCTCACAGCGGACAAACGTTTTTCTCACTTCGTGCAGTGTGACTCTGCGCACACTCTCTGGTATAAAGGTGCCTCTTTTTTGACAAATGCCGATTTTTTCAACAAAGGTACTCACCTACTTGCGCTGCATTTTTCGACTGTTTATCGGGCTGTTGTTGACGCTGACACTGGTTGGCTGCGACTTCTATAGCCCCTCCAGCCAGCTGGAGCAGATCCGCCAGCGAGGCGAGATCCGGGTTGGCACCATCTATGGTCCCACCTCCTATTACCAGCGTGACGACCTCGCCCAGGGGTTCGATTACGAGCTGGCGCAAAATTATGCCGACTGGTTGGGGGTGAAACTCACCATCATCCCGGTCGACACCACTGACCAACTGGTCACCCTGCTGAAAAAGGGCAAACTCGATCTGGCGGCTGCCGCCATCATGGTCACCCCCGAACGGCGCGAGCTGTTTCGCTTCGGCCCGGGCTTCTACCAGGTCTCTCCCAAACTGGTCTACCGCAACGGCAAACCCAAGCCTGCCTCGTTAAACGATATCAAGGGCAAACTGGTCGTTGCCGCCGGCTCCACCGGTGAAGATCTGCTCAAAGAGATGAGCAAAGAGAATCCGAAACTAGCCTGGAGCACCAGCGACAACGCCGATGTGGAGGAGCTGCTCAAGCAGGTGGTGGATGGCAAGATTGACTACACGGTGGTGCAGGATACCGTGCTGGCCCGTACCCAGCGCTACTACCCGGAGCTCACCGAGGGGCTGACCCTGGCCCAGAAGCAGACCGTTGCCTGGGCCATGAGCAAGCTGCCCGATGACAGCCTCTATGCCAGCGTGATCGACTTCTTCGGTCAGCGCTTTATGGATGGTGCCATCGCCAAGCTGGACGAGAAGTACTTCGGCCACGTGCAGAACTTCGACTTTGTCGATACCCGCACCTTCCTCAAGCGCGCCAAGAGCCTGCTGCCCAAGTACCAGCCGCTGTTCCAGACTCACGCCAAGAATATCGACTGGCGTCTGCTCGCCGCCATCAGCTATCAGGAGTCCCACTGGGACCCGCAGGCCCGCTCCTACACCGGCGTGCGCGGCATGATGATGCTGACCGAGCCCACCGCCAAGGCGATGGGAGTCAACGACCGGCTTCATCCGGAAGAGAGCATCAAGGGTGGCTCCCTCTATCTGCAACAGATGATGGAGAAGGTGCCGGATTCGGTGCCCGATGACGAGAAGGTGTGGTTTGCCCTCACCGCCTACAACATCGGTTACGGCCACATGATGGATGCCCGCCGCCTGACCAAAGAGCTCGGCAAGAATCCCGACGCCTGGAGCGACGTGAAAGAGGTGCTGCCGCTGCTGCAACAGGCGCGCTGGCACCGCAAGGTACGTTACGGCTATGCCCGTGGCAGCGAGGCGCGCAACTATGTCAACAACGTGCGCCAGTATTACCAGAGTCTGCTCTGGCTCGACAACGAGCAGCAGAAGGCACATCAGCGGGAGAGTCTCGACAACGACAGCGAGCCCGAGCTGGCCGAGCGCCCCACCGCCATCGCCGAAGTGGTCAATCAGATCACCATGCGCTAACCAGCCATTATTCGGCTGTTTTCACGCAAACTTCTCTGTTACCATCGATTCACATCGGAGCCTATCCGAAATCGCATTGTTTTCATTATGTTGAGAGATTAAATAACAGCAATTTCGGATGGGCTCCATCAATGACCCAAGGCCGGGATGGCCACCTGAGTTGGGAGGAGACCAAGATGCAAAAACGTAGAAAAATCAGTCTGGTCAGAAAAGCGAAGTGCAGCTGGAGCCCCAGACGCAAACTCAAGCTTAATGACATCAAGCGCAACCTGTGGCGCAGAAATCGATCCTATACCCTGCTTATTGCAGAGCACACAGCATAAACCCGGCATTCGCCGGGTTTTTTTATCTTCTTTCTCACCTGACTACCGTCTTACACCAGCGCCGCCTTGAACTGTACCGTCCGCTTGGAGATCAGCGAGTTGCAGTGGTTGCAGAAGTAATCCACCGCGCCGCACGCCTTGAGACGCTCCAGCTCCTGCTGGCAGGTGGGGCAGATGGCCGTGACGCGAACAGGGGCCTGGCACTGGCCACAGGTTTGCTCCTTGCTGCGGGTATCCAGTTCAGCCTGGCATGATGGACAAAGCAGGGCTTCCATAATCAACTCCTCGAAAAGTGGATCTGCCATGGTCTTGTTCCATGGCAGATCCCCCTCCCCTTATTCCTCACCTTAACATGGCGAGGATAACAAAGCGGCTGCCGGTGAGGGCAGCCGCAAGGACTTATTTCTTCTTCATTTTCAGCAGGCGTTTGCGCTGACGTTCCTGACTCAGGGTCATGGTGTTCTTCTTGCCTTCAAACGGGTTGACCGACTCCTGGAACTCGACCCGGATCGGCGAGCCCATGATCTTGAGGGACTTGCGGAAGTAGTTGATCAGATACCGCTTGTAGGAGTCCGGCAAGTCGTTCAGCTGGTTGCCGTGGATCACGATGCGCGGCGGGTTGTAGCCACCGGCGTGGGCATACTTGAGCTTGACGCGGCGACCATTGACCATCGGCGGCTGGTGATCTTCCTGCGCCATCTGCATGATGCGGGTCAGCATGGCCGTGCTGGTACGACGGGTGGCGGACTGGTAAGCCTCCTGAATGGATTCAAACAGATGGCCGACACCGCTGCCGTGCAGGGCGGAGATGAAGTGGACGCGAGCGAAGTCGATGAAGCCCAAGCGACGATCCAGCTCGTTCTTCACATCCTCTTTCACCTTCTGATCCAGACCATCCCACTTGTTCACCACCAGCACCACGGAGCGACCGGCGTGGAGCACATAGCCAAGGATGCTCAAGTCCTGATCGGTGATGGTCTCCTGGGCGTCGATCACCAGCAGGCAAACGTTGGCATCTTCGATGGCTTTCAGGGTCTTGATAACGGAGAACTTCTCCACCGTCTCGTGCACCTTGCCACGACGACGCACACCGGCGGTGTCGATAACCACATACTTCTGCTCGTCACGCTCCATCGGAATGTAAACGGAGTCACGGGTGGTGCCGGGCATGTCATAGACGATGACCCGATCTTCACCCAGCATGCGGTTGGTCAGGGTAGATTTACCGACGTTGGGACGACCAACGATGGCGAACTTGATGGGCAGGTCGGCGAACGGGGTCTCCTTGGTGTCCTCTTTGGTATCGAGTTCACCGGCAGCCACCATGCGCAGCAGGGCTTCTTCGTCGAAGTCCTCCTCTTCCTCATCCTGCGCATCTTCATCGGTAGCGGAGTCGACCAGGGTCTCCAGATGGGGAGCCAGGGCCAGTTCCAGCAGGCTCAGCACGCCACGACCGTGGGCGGCCGCGATCTGGTAGACCTCGCCCAGCGCCAGACCGTAGAACTCGGAGACCGCGGAATCACCGTCGATACCGTCGGTCTTGTTGGCCACCAGAAATACCTTCTTGTGGGCCTTGCGCAGGTGCTCGGCGATGGCTTGATCCGCCGCGGTCAGACCGGCACGGGCATCCACCATGAACAGCACGACGTCCGCTTCTTCGATGGCCAGCAGGGATTGCTCGGCCATCTTCAGCTCGATCCCCTCTTCGGTGCCATCGATACCGCCGGTATCGACCACGATAAATTCCAGCTCGCCCAACTTCGCCTGACCGTATTTACGGTCCCGGGTCAGACCGGGAAAATCGGCAACCAGGGCATCCCGAGTACGGGTCAAGCGGTTAAACAGGGTGGATTTCCCCACGTTGGGGCGGCCCACCAGGGCTACTACAGGAGTCATAAAAGCCTCATTCTCAAGACGACAAAGGCTCCGGGTCCGAAGACCAGGAGCCGGATATTCACATTATCGGACGATCAAGGACGCTTGAGGGCGTACAACTTGCCGTCACGGCTCTGCACATACAGGGTCTCGCCATCCACCAGCGGGGCGGCGTAGAGACCACTGCTATCGAGCTGCTGCATCGCCTTGATGGTACCGTCGGTACGATCAAGCCAATACAGGTATCCTTCCACATCACCCACCACCACATAGTCACCGAAGATGACAGGTGCAGTGACGGTACGATTTTCCAGCTGGGTGTTGGACCACAGCTCCAGACCGTTGCGACGGTCGATGGCAAACAGATGGCTGCGGCTGTCGGTCAGCACGATGGCATTGCCGGTCATCGCCAGATCGCGATAGCCGGAATACTTGCGCTTCCACACTTCATCGCCGGTCATCAGTTTGCGCGCCATCAGCTGACCGTTGTAGGCGATGGCGTAGAGCTCATCACCGGCAATCAGCGGGCTGGCATCGACGTCAACCATGCGGTCCAGCTCGGTGGCACCGCGCGGATCAGCCACCTTGGACTGGCGCACCGGCTGGCCGTTGCTCAGCAGGGCGATGCCCACCTTGCCATCGGCACGACCGTAAATCACGGCGCCGTTGGTGATCACCGGTGCACCGGCACTGCGCAGGGTCAGCGGCGGCTGCTCTTCGGAGAGCGACCACTGCATCTTGCCTTCATCAGTGTCGAGGGCGATCAGGCGACCGGAGGTGGTCAACACCACCACGCGGCCATCTTCCACCGCGGGGCTTGCCACCACTTCGCCGGGCACATTGGTCTGCCACAGCACTTCACCGTTCTCTTCGTTCAGGGCGTAGACCACCCCGTTCTCGGAGCCGAGGAACAGCTTGCCGTAACGGGAGACCAGACCACCGGAGAGGCGGGCGCTGCGCTTGTCGGCGTTGACCGGCAGGTCGGCCAGATCGACGGTCCAGAGGCGATCGCCACTGGCACGGTCAAAGGCGCTGACATCGCCGTCGCGGGCCGCCGCGTAGATGCGATCCTCTTCCACCACCGGCTTGAGCTGGGAGTAGAAGTCACCGATGCCATCACCCACAGTAGATGACCATGCGGTGTCGGCAGTGAAGGCAGATTCAACCTTGGGCAGCGGCGCCATCGGGTTGAGATCCTCTTCGGAACTGAACAGGGAGCAACCCTGCAGAGCGAAGGAGACCGCAGCCCCCAGCGCCACCATCTTGAATAGATTACGCATCCGGTGCCTCACCAGTCGCAACGGCCGGCAGGGCCAGATCGTCCATTTTCAGCTTGAGCTCGGCGCTACCCTGCAGGCCGCCGGCATCCGCCGCCGCCTGATAGGCATCACGAGCCTCTTCGGTCTTGCCCTGCTTTTGCAGCACATCACCACGGGCTTCGGCTACCTGCGCCTTGAAGGCCTCATTCTGGATGGTCGCCAGCTTGGCCAGCGCTTCATCTGCCTTGCCCTGATCATTCAGCACACGGGCCAGACGCAGCGCCGCGATGGGACGAATGCTCTCGTCACCCGTGGTCGCCACCAGCTCCAGCTGCTCGACAGCCAGATCCAGCTTGCCCGCCTTGACGGCAGCGGCAGCCAGTTGCAACGCGGCCAGTTCACCGTAGGAGTCACCCTTGTTGGCGGTGACAAACTGCTGTGCCTGCTCGAAACCGGCGGCATCGCCCTTGGCCAGCTGCTCAATCACCTGGTTGTAAGAGTGGGAGGAGGCCTCCATGGTCTCTTGCTGGTGCTGGTTGTAATAGCGCCAGCCGAACAGACCGACCAGACCGATCACGGTCCCGGCAATCACCGAGGTTCCGTTCTCTTTCCACCACTCCTTGATAACCTCAACCTGTTGTTCTTCGGTGGTATAGACTTCCACAGCTTACTCTCCTTTGGCTGCCAGCAGGGCAATGGCGGCGTCAACCTTGACGGTCTGTTGCTCGGCCTGACCACGCAGATATTTGATAGTGATCTCCCCGTTTTGCACCTCGGTCTCACCAAGGATCAGGGCGATTGCCGCGCCGCTCTTGTCGGCACGTTTGAGTTGTTTCTTGAAGTTGCCACCACCGCAGTGGCTCATCAGGCGCAGGTCCGGCAGGGCATCGCGCAGACGCTCGGCCAGCTGGAAGCCAGCCTGTTCGGTCCCCTCGCCCACCATCGCCAGATAGACATCCACCGCCGGGCGGATATCGGCGTTGAGCTCGAGAGTTTCCAGCATCAGCACCAGACGCTCCATGCCCATGGCAAAGCCCACGGCCGGGGTCGGTTGACCGCCCAGCTGCTCTACCAGACCATCGTAGCGGCCACCGGCACAGACGGTGCCCTGGGCACCCAGACTGCTGGTGACCCACTCGAACACGGTCAGGTTGTAGTAGTCAAGACCACGCACCAGACGCTCGTTCACTTCGTATTTGATACCGGCAGACTCGAGCAGGCGCTTGAGCCCCTCGAAGTGGGCCAGGCTCTCTTCGCCCAGATGGTCGAACAGACGCGGGGCACCCGCCAAAATGGCCTGCACCTTTTCATCCTTGGAGTCGAGCACCCGCAGCGGGTTGCTGTACATGCGGCGCTGGCTCTCTTCGTCCAGCTGCTCCTTGTACTGCTCCAGATAGGCCACCAGCGCATCGCGGTAAGCGGCACGCTCGGCGCTCTGGCCCAGGGTGTTGAGCTGCAGGGTGACATGCTCGCTGATGCCAAACAGACGCCACAGGCGGTGGGTCAGCATGATCAGCTCAGCGTCAATGTCCGGCCCGTTGATGCCAAACAGCTCGACACCGAACTGGTGGAACTGGCGATAACGGCCCTTCTGGGGACGCTCGTGACGGAACATGGGGCCCATGTACCACATCCGGCGTTCCTGGTTGTAGAGCAGACCGTGTTCGATACCGGCACGGACGCAGCTGGCGGTCCCTTCCGGACGCAGGCTCAGGCTGTCGCCGTTGCGGTCTTCAAAGGTGTACATCTCTTTTTCGACCACGTCGGTCACTTCACCGATGGCGCGCTTGAACAGATGAGTCTGCTCGACAATCGGCATGCGCACTTCGCTGTAGCCATAGCTGGCAACGACCTGGCGCAGGATCTGTTCAACCTTCTGCCATACCGGGCTCTGCTCCGGCAGGCAATCATTCATACCGCGAATAGCTTGGATCTGTTTTGCCACGTTGATACTCGAGAAAAAGAGGTAAAATTTGGCCGCATTATAGGGATTTTCCCCCCCAAGGTAAAATCAGGGAATCCGGATGCGGGATTTAAAATCAGTCACCTGGAAAAAGGGCCACCCAATGTGGCCCTGTTTCGCTCACTCCTTGTCCATCGGGATCCGGTTGGCGGGATCCAGCATGGCGGCGCGGGCGCGAATGCGGCGCTCCAGAGTTGGAATGAGATCCTTGTTGTCGAGCCGATCGACCCGCTGGCCCCCTTCATAGAAGGCACTCTTGTTGGCGGCACCCGCCAGACCAAGGTCGGAGACCAGCGCTTCGCCCGGGCCATTCACCACACAGCCGATGATGGAAACATCCATCGGGGTGATGATGTCTTCGAGCCGCTCTTCCAGCGCATTGACGGTGGCGATCACATCGAACTCCTGCCGTGAGCAGGATGGGCAAGCGATAAAGTTGATGCCACGGGAGCGAATACGCAGGGATTTGAGGATATCGAAACCGACCTTCACCTCCTCCACCGGATCCGCCGCCAGCGAGATACGCAGGGTATCGCCGATGCCGTCGGTAAGCAGCATGCCCAGACCGATGGCAGACTTCACCGCGCCGGCACGGAAACCGCCCGCTTCGGTGATGCCAAGGTGCAGCGGCTGCTCAATCTGCTTGGCCAGCAGGCGATAGGCACCGACTGCCAGGAACACATCGGAGGCCTTGACGCTCACCTTGAAGTCCTGGAAATCGAGACGATCGAGATAGTCCACGTGACGCATGGCGGACTCCACCAGCGCCTCTGGGGTCGGCTCGCCGTACTTCTCCTGGATATCTTTCTCCAGCGACCCGCCATTGACCCCGATACGGATCGGGATATTGAGGTCGCGCGCGCAATCGACCACCGAGCGCACCCGCTGCTCGTTGCCGATGTTGCCCGGGTTGATACGCAGGCAGTCGGCACCGTACTCGGCCACTTTCAGGGCGATGCGATAGTCGAAGTGGATATCGGCAACGATGGGGATGCGGGTCTGCTGTTTGATGAGCCGGAAGGCTTCCGCCGCTTCCATGGTGGGCACGGAGACACGGACGATATCGGCACCGACCCGCTCGATCCGCTGGATCTGCTCGATGGTGGCGGCGACATCTGTGGTCTTGGTGTTGGTCATGGTCTGCACGGTAATGGGGGCATCGCCCCCAACCGGTACATTACCAACCATGATCTGTCTGGATTTACGACGAATGATGGGTGATTCGTGAGAAGACATGGGAAACAGATTACTCCTGCGGCAGTGAGAAGCGGGCTGTACGACCGTTGTTGTAACGGCTCATATCAAACGACTGACCCTTGTAGTCAAGCTTGACGGCCATGGGCGCGCCAATGATGAACTTCAGGGGCTCGGCGCCTTCCAGCACCAGCTCGTCGTTGGCCTTCTTCAGACCACTGAACAGGGTCTTGCCGTTGGCATCCTTCACATCCAGCCAGCAATCGGCGGTGAAGCTCATCTTCAGTTGCGGCGCAGTCGCCGGATCAACGACAGCCTCTTCAGATTCAGTGCCATTGGCACCGGATACTGCAGCATCGGTCGCAGTGCCGACAGCCGCACTGACATCGGTCGGGGCAACAGCCGCAGAAGCAGGCGCCAGGGTAGCAGTCGCATCGGAGACCACCGCAGGGGCAGCCACGTCCGTGGCGGCCGGTGCGATGGCTGCGCCTTCCACCGGAGCGGTGTTGATCGCATCGGGCGGCGTGATAGCAGGTTCAGCCGGAGTCGAACTGGTTGCACTCATCTCGGTGGCTGCCAGCGCTTCATCACCGGCGGAGCGACGGGAAGTACTCTGCCACCACCAGGCGACCGAGAGCGCAATCAACACCAGGATCACCAGCCAGGTCACCACCTTGAGCCGACTGTCGTTGGCTTGCTGGCGGGAGCGACGGGAGAAGCTCTGCATGTCGATATTGTCGGGAGGAGTCAGACCCAGCTTGTCGTAAGCAGCCAGAATGGTCTCGTCGGGGATCCCGACCAGCTTGGCATAGGTACGCAAATAGCCCCGAATAAAGGTATGGGAGGTGTGCTTGTCGTAGGTATCCGATTCGATAGCGGCGATCAGGGTCAGACGAAGGTGAATGCGGGACGCAACCTGTTCTCGTGTCCAGCCAAGCTGTTCACGGGCGTTGCGCAGCAATTGGCCTGGGCCTACTGCCTGGGAGTCGTCTTGGAAATCGTGTTGCTGTTCAATAGTCATTGGCTAAATAACGCTTGGCTTGTTGCGAAGTGGGATATTGCCTTACCAGCTCAGTCCCGAATTGGTGAAGTAATGCCGGCTTGTCCATCGCCTGTGCCAGCCGAAGTCTCAACCAGAGACTCTCCTCGTTCTCGTCTGACACATCGGCAAAACGGGCGAGGTAGGACTGCACATCAGGCAGCTTGCCATCTTTCATGGAAAGCTCGGCCAAGTCCAGCAATAACCCTGGATTGCGGGGATTATACCCCAAGGCCAGGCGATAGTACTCGCCTGCTTTATCATTTCTGCGATTTTGCAGCGCACAAAGTGCCGCATTTTCATAGGTATCGGCAATTTTTACGTAGCCTGGCTGAATAACAGCCTGGTTGAACGCCTGATCTGCCTCGGCATACCTGCCGCGATCACAGAGGAAGGCACCATAGTTGTTCATTGCGTCAGCATTGGACGGATCCATGGCAAGGGCGTTCTTGTAATGGGTCTCGGCTGCCTTGAAATCTCCTACCTTCTGGTAAAAGTAGGCAAAACCGATCTGGATCTGGGGGTTGGAGGGGTCATACTGGAGGGCGCGGTCAAGATTGAACTTGGCCTGCTCGGCATTGCCCTGACGCAGGTACTGGATACCCAGGTCGAGGCGGGTTTGGGCAGCCGCCTTGAGGTCAGGACCCACTTCACGCTGGGTCGAGTTCTGGCCAGCGTAAGTGGTCTCGGTCACACAGCCTGGCAGCGCGCAGAGCGCTGCCACTACGATCAATGTACGTGTATCCATTCCCTGTCTATACAATGGCTTAGCATTTAAACCATTTTGACGGAAATCCCATCCTGTTGCATCCGATTTTTGATAGTTCGCTTGGTACGGTCAATCACGTCACCCACCAGCTGACCACAGGCGGCATCGATGTCATCACCACGGGTCTTGCGGACAATCACGGTGAAACCGTACTCCATCAGCACCTTGGAGAAGCGATCGATACGGCTGTTGCTCGGCTTGCCGTAAGGGTTGCCCGGGAAGGGGTTGAACGGGATCAGGTTGATCTTGCTCGGAGTGTCCTTGAGCACCTTGGCCAGCTCGTGAGCATGCTGCATATCGTCATTGATATGATCGAGCAGCACATACTCGACGGTCACCCGACCACCGTTGGCATTGGATTTGGCCAGGTAACGACGGACACCGGCGAGGAACTCCTCGATGTTGTACTTGTCGTTGATCGGCATGATCTCTGAACGCAACTTGTCGTTCGGGGCGTGCAGGGAGATAGCCAGCGCCACGTCGATCTGGTCACCCAGCTTGTCCAGCGCAGGTACCACGCCAGAGGTGGAGATGGTCACCCGGCGCTTGGAGATGCCAAAGCCGTAGTCATCCATCATCAGACGCATGGCGGGCACCACGTTGGCGAGGTTGAGCAGCGGCTCGCCCATCCCCATCATCACCACGTTGGTGATGGGACGCTTGCCACCGACCACGCGGGCCGCACGCCACACCTGACCGATGATCTCGGAGACTTTCAGGTTGCGGTTGAAGCCTTGTTGGGCGGTAGAGCAGAACTTGCACTCCAGCGCACAGCCAACTTGAGAGGAGACGCAGAGGGTCGCGCGGTCATCTTCCGGGATGTAGACGGTCTCTACCTCCTGATCGCCCACCTGCAGAGCCCACTTGATGGTGCCATCGGCAGAGCGCTGCTCGCGGCTGATCTCGGGCGCCTTGATCTCGGCGATCGCCTTGAGGCGCTCTTTGAGCACCTTGTTGACGTTGGTCATCTGATCGAAATCATCACACCCAAAGTGATAGATCCACTTCATGACCTGATCTGCCCGGAATGGCTTCTCGCCCAGTTCGACGAAAAAGGCACGCATGGCATCCCGATCAAGATCCAGCAGGTTGATTTTTGTTTCGCTCATCAATGGCCTCAGTTCAAACACTTCATCAATTATTGGCTGACGACGTCAGGGGGCGGCATTGTACAAATAATGGGTCTGGCTTTCCACCTGGAGAATAGAGGGATATTGCGTAAACGGCGAAAACAACAAAGGGAGCCGAGGCTCCCTTGGGTCATCATCCACAAAAATCAGCCGCGCGGGCAGATCTCGTTGTCAGAGAAGAAGTAGGCAATTTCGCGGGCAGCGGATGCAGGTGCATCGGAGCCATGCACTGCGTTGCGATCGATGCTCTCGGCATAACAGGCACGCAAGGTACCAGCCAGCGCCTCTTTCGGGTTGGTAGCACCCATGATCTCGCGATTGCGACGGATGGCGTCTTCCCCTTCCAGCACCTGCACCATGACAGGGCCAGAGGTCATGAAGCTGACCAGATTGTCATAAAAAGGCTTGCCCTGATGCTCGGCATAGAAACCGGCAGCCTGTTCACTGCTCATGTGCAGCATTTTGGATGCCACCACTTTCAAGCCTGCGCTTTCGAAACGGCTATAGATGGCACCGATCAGGTTCTTGCTGACAGCATCCGGTTTGACGATAGAGAAGGTACGTTCGATGGCCATTGATATCTTTCCTTAACTACAGAGTTTTATTGTTAGAATCCATGTTCGCTGGCGATTATACGTAAACAAAAACCGGAAAAACACACAAACAAGCAACTTTTTATTAAACATCACTCCCTTGCAATCAACATCCACACTCATCTTGACCGAGCAGAGCCGGAAAATATGTGCGCTTGCGCACGATAGTTACCTTAAGCCGCCAAAACCCCATCTTTTGTTCACAATTCGAACAGCATGAAAAAGGCACCCGAAGGTGCCTTGTCTCGCCTATTTGGCTTCCGCCAGCAGGGCCCGCGCTATGGTGCGCATCCCCAGGGTATTGGCCCCCGGCGCCCAGAGGGCATCGCCGTTGTCACTGAAGCAGGCGGCCAGATCGATATGCAACCAGCCCATCCCTTCGTTGGCAACGAAACGGGAGAGGAAACCCGCCGCGTTGGAGGCGCCACCCGGCCCGCCCCCCTTCACCGGACGGCTGTTGGCCGTGTCGGCGTAATGGGAGGGGCACTGCTGGCGGTGCCAGGGCTCCAGCGGCAGCGGCCAGGCCGGCTCCTGCTCTGCATCGGCATAGGTCATGGCCCGGCTCACCAACCCCTTGTCGAGGCCAAACAGGGCATTGTAGCGCCCACCCAGCGCCATCACGGCAGCGCCGGTCAGGGTCGCGGCATCGATGATCAGCGGTGCGCCGGACTCGCTCGCCAGTTGCAGGCCGTCGGCCAGCACCAGCCGCCCTTCGGCATCGGTATTCACAATCTCGACCGTGGTGCCGTTCTTGTAGGTGAGGATGTCGCCCAGCTTGTAGGCGTGGCCGGAGACCAGGTTCTCGGCGCAGCAGAGGATCAGCTTCACCCGCTTGTCGAGCCCGCGCAGCATGGCCAGCGCCAGCGCACCGGTGACAATCGCCGCGCCCCCCATGTCGCACTTCATGGTGAGCATCCCCTCGGAGCTCTTCATGGAGTAGCCGCCGGAGTCAAAGGTGATCCCCTTGCCCACCAGCGCTGCCGCCACCGGCGCCTTGGGGTCACGCCCCGGGTTGAAGTCGAGCTCCAGCAATACCGGTTCGCGCGCACTGCCGCGGCCCACCTGATAGAGGCCGACCCAGCCCGCCTGTTGCAGCGCTTCGCCTTTCAAAATGCGATGACTCACCTTGTCCGGCGCCAGCTCGGTAATAAAGGAGGCCGCTTCCACCGCCAGCTCCAGCGGGCCCAACTGCTCCGGGGTGGCATTGGTCATCTCGCGCACCCAGCGGCCGCAGAGCCAACGCGCTTCCAGCTCCTCTCTGTCCTCTTCCGAGGACATGGCCCACTGCAGTTGCACCTCCGCCTTGGGGGTTTGCAGCCCTTGGGCAAAAGCCCACTGCTGTTCACGCTCCCAGTGACCAGCCAGGGTCACTTTCTGGATCCCCTGCTGGCAGAGGCGACGGGCCGCCTGCTGGATATCGAGCAGCGGATTGGCCGTCACCAGATGGATCACCATGCCGTCGGCACGGTGAGAGAGCAGCGCCCCCTCCCCCCACTCGGCCGGTGCAAATTCACGACTTAACCAGACATTCATGCGGTCACCTCCTGCAGCCAGCGTGCGATGGTGCGCAGACCGTGGCCCTTGGCGCCGGTTGCCCACAGATCGTTGCCCGATTTCTGATAGGAGGCCGCCAGATCCAGGTGTACCCAGCCCTTGCCCTCATCGCGCACGAAGCGGGAGAGGAACGCAGCAGCCGTGGTGGCACCGGCCGTGCCTTCTGCCGAGGCGACGTTGCCCAGATCGGCAAAGGCCGAGGTGAGCTGGCTGGCATGCCAGGGCTCCAGCGGCAGCGCCCACGCCTGCTCGTTTTCCACCTTGGCGGCGGCCAGCGCACGCTGCTGTTCGGTCTCATCGAGGGCAAACACCGCATTGTAGTCGCGCCCCAGCGCCATCTTGGCGGCGCCGGTCAGGGTGGCTGCGTCAAGGATATAAGCCGCACCGCTGTCGGAGGCCGCCATCAGGCCATCGGCCAGCACCAGACGACCTTCCGCATCGGTGTTCTGGATCTCGACCGAAACCCCATTCTTGTAAGTGAGGATGTCGCCCAGCTTGAAGGCGTGGCCGGAGACCAGGTTCTCGGCGCAGCAGAGAATGAGCTTCACCCGCTGGTTCAGACCGCGGCTGATAGCCAGCGCCAGCGCGCCGGTCACCATGGCCGCGCCGCCCATATCGGACTTCATCGGCAGCATGTTGTCAGAGGACTTCATGGAGTAGCCACCGGAATCAAAAGTGATCCCCTTGCCCACCAGCGCCGCCACCACGGGCGCATTGCGATCACCGGTCGGGTTGTAGTCGAGCTCCAGCAGCACAGGCTCGCGCTCGCTGCCACGGCCAACCGACCAGATCCCGATATGGCCGGACTCGCGCAGCGCTTCACCGGCGGTGATGCGGGCAGTAACCTGATCCCCGGCCAGACCACGAATGAGCAACAGGGCCGATTCCGCCAGACTCATGGGGTAGATCTCTTCCGGACAGCCATTGGTGATGTCACGTACCCAGCGAGCCGCCTTGAGCAGCGCATCCAGTTCACGGGCTTCCGCGTCGCTCTGCTGGCCAAAATCCAGTTCACGCGCTCCCTTGGCGGCGTAGAACCCCTGGGCGAACGCGTAGCGACGCTCCAGATCCCAGCCTTCACCGACCAGCGTCACCCGCTTGATCCCGCTCGATTCGAGGCGACGGGCGGCGCGCTGAACGGTGCGCAGAACATCCTTCTCCTGACCGGCGGCACCAAGATGGATCAGTGCCTCGTCGCCATTGAAACTGAGCTGGGCGCCCTCGCCCCAATAGGCGGCCGCAGCCTGGGTGGATAACGCTACCTTCATCATGTCAGCCATCGTGTTTGCTTCCTTTTTACTGGCACTATGTATAAGCACTCTTTATGGGAAAGAGCTTATTGGCAAAGAGAGAATAACGAATACAAAAAAGGCCGTGCCCCCGAGGGTCACGGCCTTCCACCATATCACTGAAGCACCACAGGATGCTGCACGTGCAATTCACTCATGTGTAATTAATGGCGTTCAGAGGCAAGGTTCAGGGTGTACTTGGGCAGTTCCACCACCAGATCCTCGTCCGCCAGTTTTGCCTGGCAGCTGAGGCGCGATTCCGGCTCCAACCCCCACGCCTTGTCCAGCATGTCGTCTTCCAGCTCGTCACTTGGCTCGAGCGAGTCAAAGCCCTCGCGCACCACGCAGTGGCAGGTAGTGCAGGCACAGGATTTCTCGCAGGCGTGCTCGATTTCGATACCGTTGCGCAGCGCCACATCCAGAATGGTCTCGCCGCTTTGCCCCTCGAGGGCGGCGCCATCCGGACAGAGTACGGGATGAGGAAGAATGATCAGTTTTGGCATATTACACCTTGTTGACGTTTTGTCCGGTCAGCACCTTGCGGATGGAGGCGTCCATCCGGCGGGCTGCAAACTCGCCACTGACAGCATCGGCTGCCTCAATGGCTTCTTTGATTTGATGGGTTGCGCCGCTGTTGCGCATGGTCAGCAGATGGGCGATGGCGGCATCAATCTCGGCACGCTCGGCAGCATTGAGCAGGGCATCGCCATCGGCGGCCAGCGCCGCATTGAGACTCTCGACCACCCGGTCGGCTTCAACCTGCTGCTCGGCCAGCATGCGGGCATCCATATCCTGCTGGGCGTTCTCGATGGAGGCACTCAGCATGTTGAGGATATCCTGCTCCGCCAGCCCGTAAGAGGGCTTGACCTGGATCTCGGCCTGCACGCCGGAGGATTTCTCCATGGCGCTGACCGAGAGCAGACCATCCGCATCCACCTGGAAGGTGACGCGAATATGGGCGGCGCCGGCTGCCATCGGCGGAATACCGGTCAGGGTAAAGCGGGCCAGGGAGCGGCAATCGGCCACCAACTCGCGTTCACCCTGTACCACGTGAATGGCCATGGCGGTCTGACCATCCTTGAAGGTGGTGAACTCCTGGGCGCGGGCCACCGGAATGGTGGTGTTGCGCGGGATCACCTTCTCGGCGAGGCCACCCATGGTCTCCAGACCCAGCGACAAGGGGATAACGTCCAGCAGCAGCATCTCGGCATCGGGCTTGTTGCCCACCAGAATATCGGCCTGGATGGCGGCGCCGATGGCGACCACCTTGTCCGGATCGATGCTGGTCAGCGGCGTACGCTGGAAGAACTCGCCCACCAGTTCACGCACCAGCGGCACCCGGGTGGAGCCACCGACCATCACCACTTCCAGCACTTCCACCTGCTCGAGACCGGCATCGCGCAGGGCGCGGCGACAAGCCAGCAAGGTCCGTTTCACCAGCGGGGTGATGAGTTCATCAAACTGGCTACGGCTCACTGAACCCTGCCAGCCAGCAAAGGTGCACGCCACCTGCTCGGCATCGGTCAGGCCGTGTTTGACGGCAGCGGCCACATCCAGCAGCTCGCGCTGCAGATGGGCATCCAGCTCGCCGGAGAGGCCCGCTTGCTCCTTGATCCAGTCCGCCAGCAGGTGATCAAAATCATCACCGCCGAGGGCGGAATCGCCGCCGGTCGCCATCACTTCAAACACACCGCGGTGCAGACGCAGGATGGAGATATCGAAGGTGCCGCCCCCCAGATCGTAAACCGCGATCACCCCTTCCTGACCGGAGTCAAGGCCATAGGCAATCGCGGCCGCGGTCGGCTCGTTGAGCAGCCGCAGCACGTGCAGACCGGCCAGACGGGCCGCATCCTTGGTGCCCTGACGCTGGGCATCATCGAAATAGGCGGGCACGGTAATGACCACGCCGTCGAGATCGCCACCCAGCGAGGCGGCGCCACGCTCGGCCAGCTTTTTGAGAATTTCGGCCGAGACCTGCACCGGATTGACCAGCCCCTGACGGGTTTGCAGTTGCGGCATGCCATTGTCGGCGGCAACAAACTGGTAAGGCTGCTGGCGGGTATCGATATCGGCCAGCGCCTTGCCCATCATCCGTTTGACCGAGACGATGGTGTTGTGAGGATCGAGTGCCGCTTCGCGCTTGGCATCAATCCCGACTCGAATGGCGTCGCTTTGATAGTGCACCACTGACGGGAGCAGGTCGCGCCCTTGCTCATCGCAAAGGGTATCGGCGTGACCGCTGCGAACCGCAGCGACGAGAGAGTTGGTGGTGCCGAGATCGATGCCGACGGCACGTTTGTGCTGATGAGGAACAGCGCTCTGGCCGGGTTCGGCGATTTGCAGTAATGCCATGGGTAATGAAACTTCCAGCGTTAAAGGATCAAGACTCGAGAAGCGAGTCTTCGAATCGTTCCAGCTCTTCGAGGAGCTTGTCGACAAACTTGAGTTTGCGAACGCAATCAGCGGCAACGAGATCTCTGCCGGCGGCAAGAGACTCGGTCAGCTGCTGCATCAACATCTGGTGATCATGCCTGATCTCGCTGCGAAAATCCTTGATGGCGCGCTCAGGGTCGGCGTCATCTTTCAGATCGGCCAGACGCTCGCGCCACTCCAGCTGCTGCATCAGAAACGCGGTATCTTGCAGGGTCTGCTGTTCACCACGGATATCGGTGCCACGCAGGGAGAGCAGATATTCGGCACGGCGCAGCGGCGCCTTGAGGGTGGTGAATGCTTCGTTGATCTGGGCGGCACGTTGCACCGCAGCCAGCTGCTCCCGTTCGGGGGCGGTGGCAAAACGATCAGGATGGAATTGGGTTTGCAGCTGGCGGTAGGTATCAGCCAACTGACGGGTATCGAGCTCGAAGCCTTCAACCAGCCCAAACAGCTCGAAATGATTCATGCAAACCTCTTGGAAACGTTCGCCACAACCTCACTCGCCCCTGGCAAATGAGATGTGGTTGAACGGGTCATGGGCGACCCGCTCAACCACAGACGAAGGATCATTGACGTCAAACATCTCAGACACTGAAGCTTTCGCCGCAACCACACTCGCCTTTGGCGTTGGGATTGTTGAACTGGAAGCCCTCGTTGAGGCCCTCCTTGACGAAATCCAGCTCGGTGCCATCCAGATGGATCAGGCTCTTGGCATCGACAATAATCTTGACGCCCTGCTGCTCGAACACCTGATCCTCATCGGTCAGTTCATCAACGAACTCAAGCACGTAGGCCAGACCGGAGCAGCCGGTGGTTTTGACGCCGAGGCGCAGGCCAATGCCCTTGCCCCGGTTAGCCAGAAAAGAGGAAACCCGTGCCGCGGCGGCATCTGTCATGGTAATAGCCATACTGCTCTCCGGCGCTTAGAGACCTTTCTTCTGCTTGTAATCGGCGATGGCGGCCTTGATGGCGTCCTCAGCCAGAATGGAGCAGTGGATCTTCACCGGTGGCAGGGCCAGCTCTTCGGCGATATCGGTGTTCTTGATGCCAGCCGCTTCGTCCAGGGTCTTGCCCTTGACCCATTCGGTCACCAGGGAGCTGGAGGCGATGGCGGAACCGCAGCCGTAGGTCTTGAACTTGGCATCTTCGATGATGCCTTCGTCGCTGATCTTCAATTGCAGCTTCATCACGTCGCCACAGGCGGGCGCACCGACCATGCCGGTTGCAACGCTGGGATCATTCTTGTCGAAACCACCGACGTTGCGAGGATTCTCGTAGTGGTCGATTACTTTTTCACTGTAAGCCATATCTCACTCCTGCTAATTCTGTTGCTCACTGACCCGGTGGATCAGTGATGAGCCCATTCGACCGTGTTCAGATCGACGCCGTCTTTGTACATCTCCCACAGGGGGGACATCTCGCGCAGACGACCGATGGAGTCACGAATAAGCTTGACCGCGTAGTCAATCTCTTCCTCGGTGGTGAAGCGACCCATGCTGAAACGGATGGAGCTGTGTGCCAGCTCGTCGTTCAGACCCAGTGCGCGCAGCACATAGGAAGGTTCCAGGCTGGCGGAGGTACAGGCCGAACCGGAAGAGACCGCCAAATCTTTCAGCGCCATGATGAGGGATTCCCCTTCCACATAGGCAAAGCTGACGTTGAGGTTGCC
>OERJ01000202.1_pt1 | contig 18364 bp, 40 predicted proteins | sample 1539991 | NCBI WGS metagenome assembly OERJ01 (sample SAMEA3891247, study PRJEB23780) | metagenome | biome: terrestrial biome; feature: animal house; material: water of meat washing | place: Italy | collected 2015-05-12
GTGAATAAAGCTATCGTTCTCGTACTGGTACTCGTGCTTGGCCTGTTCATTCTGCCCATTGGTGGGTTCATCGGGATGTATGTGTCCAACGCGAATACCGCGACTCGGTTCGAGACCAACATCGAGAAGTTCCACAAGGACTCTCAGAACACCCTGAGCGCGTACACCAACAAGATCCGCGATATGGCTCAGATTCCGGACATGTACACAGCTGACCTGAAAAAGGTGATCGATGCTACGTTCCAAGGCCGTTACGGTAAGGATGGATCCAAGGCCATAACTCAGTTCATGGCTGAAAACAATCTGCAGTTTGACTCCAGCATGTACAAGAGTCTGCAGGTCGCAATGGAAGCAGGTCGCAATGAGTTCAAGCTGTCCCAGACCAAGAAATTGGATGTGTGTGGTGGTTATGAGAACCATCGGAACTTCGTAATGAGTGGGTTCTTCGTTACAATGGCAGGTTTCCCGAAGAAAGATATCGACAAGATGTGCGCTATCGTCCTCGACAAAGAGACCAACAACGCTTTCGAGACTGGTGAGACTAGCTCCATCAAGCTCCGCTAAAATAAATCCCGCTTCGGCGGGATTTTTCGTTGTGCAGCATCACGCGTTATCGGATACTAACGTCATTGGGTCGACAGACCAACCAAACAGCAGAAGGACACAACCATGAACATCGAACTCGTACAGAACTCCAAACACACCAATCTGCTCAACGAAAACGAAGTTGAGATCGCAATCACCATCGATGGCGCATATACTCGGATTTTCGATGTGTATGGCAAGCCGACCGGTCGTAAGAATGGTTTTACTTCGACTGGTGCTCTGTCACAACGTGCTATCAAACAATCTGAATTGAAAGCAGTTCTGAAGTTCCTGGCTGACAACAACCACATCTAATTGGAGTTATCGTGAAAAACTATCAAGCGTTGATCCTAGGTGGCGTTATAGCTTCTGGCGCGTTCGTTCTGGGAATGAATTGCGTTGATGTAGTCAGGATCCAAGAGACTCCTATCCAAGTCACAGATCATCGTCAGTACAAACCTGCAGACGAGACATATCGCGATGCTGGTGGCGAGAAGTATGATCCGGAGGCGGTATACGTCGAACAGATCAAGGAATCTTTCAACGATCTGCAGGACGATATTCTGTCCGCTTCGAATGAAGAAGCTACAATGAAGGATCAGATTAGCGATGTCGGGTTCGAACGGCTGATGAAAATCAACAACAAGATCGTTGAGAACCGGAAGTTTGTGGTTCAGCTCCGTTGTCGCTCATACGACAGACGTTACCACTTTGATGACAATCGCGACGTCCTGTTGTACAAGCAAGCTCAGGTTATATGTGCTGCGGTTGGCGAACACCTCTGATGTGGGCCATATTCAAGCGGAACGGAGATCTCGTCCGTTCCGGCATTAAAACGGAGAAGGGAGCGAAGAAAATCGCTAGCCAAAGAGGTCATGCGGTAGTAGGATATGTCATCGGACGAGAAGTTCATCGCGTCCAACGCAAGATCAAGTTCCCGGATTCCAGATCTTGGTGTTATGTTCCACAATGGAGACCATATGCATAGACTTCCACACGGGATTGTTAATTTCGATCCCCTGAAAACGGTCCACGTAGTCATTGGTGGATATTCGTACAAAGCTGTTATCAGGCAAGTCCTCGATAACCACGTATTGGTATACGTTAACGGCAAGAACGCCATAGTCAAGAAAACCAACACATTCAGATAAGGGATCGCATGGAGGAGTATTCAACAGTTGTATTCCACCTCATGATGCAGGATACTGGGGGATCTCAAGAGTGCATCGATGCATTCCGAGCTGAATACAAAGAAGTGCAAGCAGCGATGCGAAAGCGCACCGCGAAGTAACAATCCAAAGGAGTTTTGGAATGAAAAAGTACAACAAAGCAGTAGTCAATGGTCGTTTTGAAATCCCGCACGTAGCCCATCTGGAGATGATCCGAATTGCGAAGAGTGTAGCTGAGAAGGTGTACATCGTCATCGGTTCCGCCAGTGCATTCCCGAATATCATGAACCCATTCCGTCCAGCTGAGCGCATTGCCATGTTGAAGGCAGCGATCAAGGACTACGGTATGGACTACCACGAGTTCGAGTTCGTGCCAGTTGACGATAACAACTATCGCAACGCACGTTGGGAAGCTGACATCCGTGACGCAGTCAACGAGATTGGGTCTGATAAGATCACAATGGTTGGGTATCACAAGGACAAGAACAGCTGGTGGTTGGATACATTTGGTTGGGAGTTGACCAATGTACCGGAACAAAAAGTCAACGGCTGGACTATCAGTTCTACTGACATCCGTCATGCATATTTCAGTGGCGCTGATGTTCGAGCTCTGCATCACGATAGCCTGACTCCATCCACTATGGATTGGTTGGATAACTTCAAGATCAAGAACCCGATCGAGTACGCTCGTCTGCATACCGAGCACGCGTACAACCAGAAAGAACTGAACAAGTTCAAGGCATATCCATACGCTGCCTCTCTGAACTGTTGTACTGGCGATGCTGTAGTGGTATGTAACGGTCATCTGCTGGTCACGATTCGTGGCAACATGCCTGGTTTGGGTGCATATGCTCTGCCTGGCGGTCACAAGGACTCCAACGAGACCTTCAAAGAATGTGCCATTCGCGAGCTGAACGAAGAAGTTGGTCTCAAGGTATGCGAGCGCGTGATCCGCGGTAGCATCAAAGAAACCAAGATCTTTGACTACCCGACCCGTAGCTACCCAATCTGCAAGCCTACTCTGGGCGTGTTTATCGAGCTAATGCCAGACAACAACGGCAAACTGCCAAAGATCAAACCAAAAGATGAGGTACGTGACGTCCTGTGGATGCCACTGCACATGGTTCGTCGCAATCGTCACAACTTCTTTGACGATCACTACGACATCATCAGCTACTTCTGCGGTTTGTAAATAATAGCCACCTTCGGGTGGCTTTTTGTTGTCTGCAAATCTCGACCGTGTACAATGGAGCTCAACAAAGGAGTTATCATGAATATGAAGAAAGTATCCAAGTATATCGCCATGGTCGGTTTGATCTGGACCGTTGGGTCTATGGGTGGGTGTATGACGCAACCAATTAGCGTTCAAACTGTGGGCGAGTTACAAGCGTGCTACACGAGGATGAGCGGATCTAAGCACTCTGTCCGTGAATACTTCTATTGCGACTTCAAATACAGTGAAAACCAGTATCGGGAGATTTCGTACCGACCTTCGGCTTACATGAAGATGAAGGGAACGGATGGCACTCGATACTATATCGATGTCCCGAACCCCGATGTTGAAACTTGGGGGTTCCGCGCGATGATGGGATTGGTAATCGTTCTGGTTGGTGCCGTCCTCGGTCTCCTAAGCCACAACTTCCGCGATTCCGAATATCCGGCAGGTCGTGGCTATTTCTGAATACCCCACTAAATAGAGGACAACTCTATAAGGAATAGTCAGATGGAATACAATTTTAACGAATACGTTGCGGTGCAATCGGAGATTGAAGTTTTGGCCGAAAACAAAGAAGCGATGGCTCTGATCAAGACATTTGATGGTACAGCCAAGAATTCTCGTGGGGCGTTCATTGCAAAAGCAGTTAGCGATCTGAAGATGAACACAACCACCGCTGGTGCTTACTGGCAGCGTAACAAGAAATACGCAGTTGGTACTCCAGGGACTCCGACAGCAGCTCATGCTCCGTCAGTTCACGCTCCGTCAATGGCAGCAATGGCTCTTCTCAAAACGTTCAACCACAAGGACGAAGGGGCGAAGGCTGAATTTATTAGTGCAGCTGTATCAACTCTGAATATGACCGATGAAGAGGCTAGTGGATTTTGGCAACGCAATTTTGTAGTTGCAAATGCAAAAACGCGGCCAACTGCAGCTGTCAAAGATACCGGTCCAGTCGGCAAAGACAATCTGTCTCGCGCTGCTGCAGCCAAGATCAAAGAGTGGACCGCTGCTGGCCAGAAATTTCTGAAGCTGGATGGGGTGTTGCGCCAAGATTCAGATGGATATATGAGTCGCGATGGTTTCGGTCCGCAGGGACGTTCGTACCGGTTTGGGATTTACAATACCCAGAAATATATTATGGTCGGCGTTGTGTTGTTCCCGAACGAACGATACGCATACTTCACTGATGGCGAAGGTAAACGTAGTCAGCCGGAGATCGTGACCAAGGAGTTTGCTAAGGAACTAACTACGAAGGTCAAGAATCTGGGCGATGCTCTGGGTATGTCGTCAGCTTCGATGGTCACCATGATCAACAACACTGCTGACAAAACCGTTGATGCTGCTGTAGCTGCAAAAGGTGCTGCTGGCGATATCAAGAAGTTCAGTACACAAGCAGACGCCGTCGAGAAAGCGATGTACGATCTGGACGCCATTGCACAGCGTATCGGTCCACATCTAATGGACGAACACTTCGCGTCTAGCGTAAGATACTACGCTGCCGAGCTGCGCAAGAATCTTGCTGGGTGGAAAGCCAATACACAGAAAACCAAGTAATCTAAACCTCCTTCGGGAGGTTTTTGTTGCCTTGTATTCCATATCCTGTAAAATGATCGCAACTACATAGACAAGGTGAAAAAGAAATGAGCAACGAACTGGGATGGAAATTTGGAGTTGAATATTGCTGGGGATCATCCGGTGGACGCTCCAACTTCATGCAGCACGCTAGTGGAATCGAGGGAGAGGTTGTGCCGAGAATTGAAATGGGCGATAAGTTTTCCGTGAAGCGGGTCGATGGCGGCATTGCTCGTCTGATCGAACTGAACGGCAAGTCCCACGAAGTCCATTTGGACCTTCAACACAGGCTATCGTTTGCAGAGTATTCAAACGTAGTCCAGCTGGATACCCGTCCCACAGACTACGTTGAAGCTCTGAAGTGGTATGTTCGAGTCAAGCCAGATGACGTGGAGCTGCTGAATCCAACAATAATGGAAGTCGTGGGTGCATATCACGCGGCCCTTGATCGAGCTCGCGATCTGCGAGAAGCTATCGCCCGATCTAAGTCCGAATTAGCTGAAATGGACATGTTGTAATCCAGTACAGATGTGGGGATAATCTCCCCCACTAACCGAGGAGAATAATTATGACGAATCCGGAAGTAGTAATTGGGGATAAATTCAGGTTCAACGGTCGCGCGGACTTTCTCAAGTACGCGAATCACATCAGTGGAAAAGATTCTGTCAATCAGCGTGTTGCTGCTATGATGGAGCCACTTGGGTATGGCGATGGCGGTGCAATCATTACAGTAACTGGAACCAGTCCGGATGGCCTCAGCATCACAGCTATCGATGTTCAGTATCCTGATCATTCCAAGGTTTTGCACATTGATGCGAAGTCGCTGAGGTACAATCACCCGATAGTTGCAATCTTTGGTCGTGTTGAGCGAGCTATGTTCTTGACTAAGCTGGATGCAGAAGTAAGTGGCGTTCGCGAAGGGCAGTATTTTCGATTCAAGAGCGCTGCAGCACTCAAGACATACGGCCGAACTGACCAACATCACGTTAACGCCAAGGTTTGTCGCGCGATGACTCGCAATGGATTTGATCACACATCGTCCATCCAGATCCTCGGATTGAATAAAGATGGGATCGTTGGTTCGATTCGACTGAGAACTGCTGATAACACCGCATCGATGGTCATCAACGCAGAAGCTCTGGAACTCAAAACAATCGGTGGCGTTGCGCTATTCAATCCGAGCGAAGTCAGTCGGCATCTGGAACTGATAGCTCCTATCACTCAGCCAATACCGATATCTCCTATCGCTAAGCCAATCCCGCCAGTGAGTAAACCAGAGGGTGGATTGTATGACGTAGTCGTTGTGCCTGGGAAAGTAGCGTGTTCGTTCAACAAAGCGTTCCGAGCTCTGTACGCACAGCCCAAAAGCAATCTCACGTCGACGGTGGAAATCTGCCAAAAGCACTTGGATTCCGCGCGAGATGCCAAGAAAGCTGCATTAGCTGAGATCAAACGTCAGAATGAGATTCTGAACAAGGCAGATGAGGACATCGTGAAGTATACCGATGCGCTCGTTGGAGCAACATACATCATGGTTCAAGGGGACAAGTAATGGACATCACTCTGCATGAATGGAACAATCATCTGGACGCAATTCCAGCCGAAGAGTTCCTTCACAAACTGGAGACCGCAAAACCCTGCGGTCTCGGGGACGGATTCGCGAAGGCGACGTGGAACAAGATTGCTCGTAACGCAGTGATATTCGATATGCTGGATACCATGGTCAAGGCGATGAGTGAGCTCGGTTTGAAGCCAGCTAATGGTGCTAATGGTTATCGTGGGTTCTACGGCCAAGGTCAAAATATCTCATTCCGCGATGCGTGTGGGCTCATGGAACACAGAACACTGTACGGCGGTGCGCGTATCGGTGAAGGATGATGTGGTCCACGTCGATTGGACTCGTGGCAACTTCCGTCGCGGTGGATGCATATACGATCCGATGAATATCGTAGTCACCAAGGACCAATACGCGAAGGCATTAGCTCTCGTGGTCCTACCGAAATCTGGATGCTATTTCTGGTTGCAGTATAACAAGTTTCAGCGTACAGTTAGCTACGTACTGAATGGGTACGAAAACACATGGGTATATCTATGATCAATCCACTTGTATGCTGGGATGTTACTATCGATGATCTCGAGCCTCGTGTATTCCCAGCACTTCGGGAATACTTGGGCGATCTCGGTCACACATTCTTTTCAGCAATCTATGCCGAACACGGATCTCTGAACGTTGTGCTGTCTGAGGGTCAATATCCTCACTCGGTGCACTTCAATGAAGGAATGACTGTGCGCAACTGGATCCGGAGATTCCATCGCGAGAACAATCTGGACCCCAGAGTGATCGAAATTGAACACTTCCTGGATGACAACTGGGAAGACATTGTTATCAAATCCCTCAACCTCACTAAGTAAGGAAATTGTATGTTGGTACACACTTGCAATAAATGTAGCGCTCCATTGTTCCACGCTGATGTAACTGACGGCAAATGTCCTTTCTGTGGCGACACAGATATGGAGCCTCCCTAGGTGGCATTAACAGGAGAACACAAATGATCATCGAATACGTAGATGGGAACCTGATAGCGTTCCTGCAGAATTGGAACAAGACTGGCAACAAACGGATCTACTCCGCGCACGGTTGTAACTGCTTCGCGGCAATGGGATCTGGATATGCTCCACAACTCGCGCGAGCATTCCCACTGGTCAAGTTTGCTGACGATCAGTATCACGGTACATTTGAAGATGACCGCGCTCGTGCACTCCATATGTTGGGGACAGTTTGCGGCGTAGAGATCTCTCGGAATCTGACCATCTTCAACGCATACACGCAGTACCGCCCAGGCCCCGACCTCCGGTTACCGCAGCTGGCTAAGGCGTTCCAGGATATCAACGATCGGATCGAATGTTGCGCGGAGATGGACGATCGAGAGAGCACTCTACTCATCCCGAAGATCGGTGCAGGCGTTGCAGGCGGTAATTGGGAAGAGATCAGCAAGGTCATCGACGATAACACACCCAATATCGGCGTGATTGTATTTGAGTACACCCCACAACCGAGGCAGGGTATCAGTGTCTAAACAACAGCAGTTCCAAGACGAAGCGGAGTCCATCTACGATGTAGAGGATCTGACCGAAGAGGAGATGGAGGCCATTCGCAGAGCGAGCACAGCAACATTCACTCCGGACTACAGCTTCGAACAGAGGTTGTTCTAATGGCGATGAAGACGTTCTTCTACTCTGCGGAAGTGTGCAAGGTATCAGATATTGAAACGGAGTTCGGGGACAATATCATTGTCGAACGAAACTTTTGGGGAAGATCTCGGCGCAGCTGCAAAGGCGGCAATTGCATCCAAGATCAACAAGGATGATTGGGCTCCGGCCGTCCTACCGAAACAGATCCATCTAACAGCATTCAACCCAGTGTACTAACAGACAACCCACTTCGGTGGGTTTTCTTTGTAGCTTAAATAAAGTCAACAGAGGAGAGTATATGTTTAATTTGAAAATGATATTGTTTGGAGCGATTGGACTAGCGTTCGTTGCTCTGACGGCCAGTACGTATTTCATGTACGACACGATCCAAGATCAAGAGTTATCGATTGCCAGCTTGTCTCAAAGGGCTGATGATAATGCCAAAGCTGTAGTTGCCATGAAGCAATCCGTCGAAGATCTAGGCCGTCAACAGGAGAAAAGCAACAATGAGTTGTCAAAAGTTCAAGGTGAGTTTAGCAAGACGCAGAAAAGTCTGGAAGCATTCATTGGGCGCGACAACACTGTTGCCAAAAAACCTAAGCTCGTCGAGCGGAAGATCCAAGCAAGCTATGATAAGTTCACAACTGACTTTGGTTGTGTGACGGGAGGTTGCAAGTGAGAATCAAATGGATCCCAGCTTTGATTATGATGGGAGCACTCATCGGATGTGCGACTAAGATTGAGCAAGTGCCAGTGGAGGTCACAAAGAGTGTGTACCATCCAAACCGTCCATCTCCAGTCGAGCCATTCTCTCCCAAGTGGAAAGTGATGGTTGACGAGAACGGTAAGTCGTTTGTATCGATGAGCTATAGCGATTCAGTTCGATATCGCATCTGGTTAGAGGATGTCAAGCGATACATCCAGAGCCAGAACTCTATTATCTGCGGGTATAGAACCGATCTAAACGAATCGGAATGTAAGTGAACCTCCTTCGGGAGGTTTTTTGTTATCAGCTCGTTGACTTTCTAAAACGCGTTATAAGCGTTTGGGATTCAATCCTGTACGATCTATCGGGTTAGCGATAGGAATGGTGTATAGCGAGTTATAGACCGGTAAAATAGATAGTAGTAATCGGTTGACATCCGAAGGATGTTCCTGGAGCGAAGCGACAGGGAGGGGGGACTTATAGAGTCTCTTAAAGGGTATAAGGAGATTCTATTTCTCCCCCCTTCGGGGAGTTCACTACGTTCACTAACCAATCTGTTGACTATCTTCTCGATAGCCGCTAAGCTCATTGCTAAATACATAACCCACACTATCTTTTCACTAGGACGATACAAGAAATAGAGAGGCCATAATGACCCCCAACTTAAAGAAGATCGGTATCTTCTCATTGCTGCTGTTGTCAACAACTGTCAATGCAATGCCAACAAAGGAATGTACTTTCCTAAATGAAGATCAGAAGCAAGTCGTGACTCGAGCCTACCAGTTAGGCGAAGATTCCGACTACGGTATGACTCTTGCTGCCATTGCCCTGACTGAGAGCAAAGCTGGAGAACAACTCATCAACAAGGTGAGTGGCGACTACGGCGTGTTCCAGAACAATTTGAAAAATACAGTTCGAATGATCGAACAACGAACTGGATCCAAGATGTCGTATCGACAGATCCAAGGACTCAAGAAAGAACTCATCCGCAACATGGACGAGAGTGGAATGTACGCTCAGATGAATATCGAATTCTGGGAGCAAGTCCACGGTAAAGAAGCGTGGAGCAAGATTGTTGCTTCATACAATGCGGGATACAATTACAGTGGATCCAAAGGCCAGACTTACTTGGCTGAGGTCAAGAACAACCTGCGCAAATTGCGCAACTGTAACTGCATCGAACGGTAAATTGGAGTTACGATGAAGCATAACACTATCGCCGTACGTGCGTACGAAGATGATCAATGTCGGATCGATCTTGGCGAAAGAACCGTTGACTTTGAACTGGAAGCTGTTAAGATTGCAGTCAATGAGTTGTTGAGAGCGTATGACGATGAATACTGCGTCAGCATCGAACTGGTATACGAGCGTGGCGATGACGTTTACATCTCCGAGCTCGTTGGCAGCAACCACTTCGTTGAGCGCGAGTTCTTTGAATTGAAAGATGAAGTGGAATTGGCGGAATCTCTTATTGAGGCTTTCGGTAACTGCGTTCACGTTAATCATACCCACAATTATGTGACGTTCGGACGCATCAAGTTCTGCGTGTTTGTATCCAACCACAACATCGGTACCATATACGTCAACGATATCAGCGTTGGGGTTCATGGCAATTATAGCAAACATGTTAGTCGCAGCGAAGTTGTGTCTTATCTGTTAGAGATCAAGGATAAAAAATAATGTCATACATCGAAGTAACAATAGGCGCGTCCTCTTCTGGCAAGAGCACATATGCCAAAGAAGAAGTCAAGAAATCTCGCGGTATGCTGATCGAAGTCAATCGCGACAACACTCGACGCCGCTTGTTCGCCATCAATGGTTGGGGCGAGTACAAGTTCAACAAAGATCGCGAAGATCTGGTGACTGCCGTTCAGATGAGTACCATCCACCAAGTTCTGGCTGCTGGCAAGAGCGTCATCGTATCCGATACCAATCTGAATCCGGCATATCGTGAGAATCTTCGGTCTATTGCTGAATCCCACAACAACGTGGACTACAAAGAGGTTTGGTTCAATGTTCCTCTTGAAGAGCTGCTTGTTCGCAACAAAACTCGCGGTAGCTGGAAACTGACTCCGGAGTGTGTTGAACAAATGTACAACTCCTTCGCAGAGCAGTATGATGACACCAAGCGTACGTACGTTCCAGACTACAATGCTGATGCATGGGTATACCAGCCTGATGCCAGTTTGCCGAAAGCTGTTATGTTTGATACTGATGGCACTACGGCTATCATGAGCGATCGCGGACCTTTTGATTGGGCCAAGGTGGGCACCGATCTGCCGAAGTACAACGTCATCAACCACGCTATCGATCTGAAAGCTCGTGGGATCCAGATCATCAACCTCTCTGGTCGTGATGGATGCTGCAAAGAAGCAACTGCTGATTGGTACAAGAAGGTTGGCATGCCATGTGATGCTCACTTCCAACGTGAAGCAGGCGATCAGCGGTCAGATGATGTGATCAAAGAAGAAATCTTCCGTCGTGACATCGCTCCGTTCTACAACGTGCTGTATGCTGTTGACGATCGCGATCGCGTAGTTGACAAATGGCGTCAACTTGGCGTAGAGTGCTGGCAAGTAGCTCCTGGCGCGTTTTAACCTTTAAGGGGCTTCGGCCCCTTTACCTTTTGGAGATCATCATGTTTGCTATTACGTTCATCGATCAATTTAACAAGAAGTGTATCATCCAGCACGCAGATCAATTCTGCATTTTCAAAACCAAAGCAATCGCCACAAAGTACGAGACGTCCGTTCTAGCTCCACGAATCAAGGATTTGTTGAGTAACGGTCACGTTGTGGCTGGTGGCTGGTTTAAGAAATATAAGCCGTTGACTCAAGAAGAGATCCGATACTATACTCGGATGATTGAAACTATGCTCATCGAGCCCATCACCGCTAAAGTAGGGAAGACCAAATGACTCATCTGGTAATAGACAGCTTGGAACAATTCCAACGTGAAGTTGATACGTTCACCGCGGCAGCCGCAGACTCATATCGCAAATTTGGATTAGATCTCGATCGAGTCCAAATCCGTCCCGACGAGTACCGATTTGCAGTCGTAGCTCCGAATGGCATGCGCGTACAAGTGACTACCGTGTGGTACAATGCTCGTGAGAAGAAAGCTGAGTTCTGCGAAGGACCTCTTCGCCAACATCCACCTAAGGACATCAATTGAACCAAGAAACTCTCCCAGTAACTGGATTTGCGTTCATGAACACTATTACCGGCAAACTCGCGACAGCCGATGGTCGAATAGTGTTTCAGCAATCATCTGGATCTGGCCCAACAAATAAAATGCGAAACTCTAGCGAATGGAGAATATACGCTCACGCATCGTTGATCATGGAGAGATTCGATGTATCGTTTGAGGTTGCTCGACGCATGCAGAATGCATACAACCACATCGTGTACAGTTATCGACCAAACGATGACGATAACCTGGACATTGCAGAGTTTGAGCATGTGGTGAATGCTAACGTTGACTTCTTTCGGAACCTTCGTGATACTAAGTTCTCCGAACAAAAGGCATTCGTTAAAGTCAAAGTAACTGGGATTCAAATAGAACGATGAAAATCACATCACTGCTCCAACAAGCATTCATTAACGCCCAGGAAAGCAAGTGTCTGTCGTATCGAGTCGGCGCGATCATCGCGAAAGATGGTCGCCCAGTCACTGCAGGATACAATGGGACTGTAACTGGCCAGCCAAACTGCGACGAAGTTGCATTGGATAATGGATGGGCCGAATATATTGACGTTCCAGGAGTTGGGAAAGAACTCCGATTAAAAGAAAGCTGTTCGGATGCTTATTCCGAGTGGGGGCGTAGCAAGATCATCCACGCGGAGATCAACGCTATACTGTTTGCTGCAAGAGAGGGCAAGTCGATCGATGGCGGTACTATGTACTGTACCATGTCTCCTTGTCCGGATTGTGCCAAGGCAATAGCTCAGTCGGGTATCCGAACTCTGGTCTATTGCGAAGAGTATTCGAAGTCCAAAGAAGATTGGACCAAGGATCTCACAGATGCTGGAGTCAAGATTATTCATCTTGACAAATCGCATCTGAATATGTTAAACTGGGAAACCGTCAAATCAAAGAGAGAACGTATATGAGAAAATATTCTGACCTAACTGCAAATGAACAAGTCATCGTTAAACGTTGCATGGAAGCTATCCTGCGACTGGGTGAACACGAAATCGTGTTTGAGAAAGTGGATGGTTCCATCCGCGTTGCCAAAGCTACTCTGCGGCCTCAAGTGATCACCGAAGCTGTCGGCAAAGCTGAATACGACAAAGAGCTGAATCCTGCCAAGCCGCGTGCCGAAAGTATTGTCAGCTGCCGCTTCTTCGAAGTAGATGCCAAACAATGGCGCTCCTTCAAGATGGAAAACCTGATCGCTGTTGCTGGCAACAAGATCGAAGATCTGATTCGGATCTGATAAAGTTTAGAACGTCGCGTCAGCATAGTATTATATCTTTGTTGACGCGATAAAGCGTTCGACTAGGGAGTTATCCATCGAGATAACGCAAGATTAACCTTGACAAAGGTTGACAAATGAAAATAATGACACCTCCTGTTAATGATCTGGGGCTCGTAGCGTTTGATGAGCAAGTGATCTGCGAATGTCAGGCTGCACGGAAAGGTCAAGAGATCAAATCCGCGTCGGGCATTCTGTTGGGTGAACGAACTCAAGGTGATGTGCCGTTGTATGGAACCATCGTGTCCGTAGGCGAGAATGTATCGGAAGCTGTGAAGGCGTTGGTAGGTCGGGATATCCCACTTCCTAACGGACATATCTCCAACATTCCTGATCCGCGGATTGCTTATGGCGAAATGCCGTTCAATTCCAAAGAATCCAGGATCTTTGTGACTATGCACTACAAAGCTGTTCGAGCTGTGTATGATGTACGAGTCGAACCATCAACCAAACTAGCTCAACCGGCAGCATCCAAACTGTCGCTTATGTAATCTCTTAACAGGAAACAAGCAAATGACCAAATTCATGCAATCTCTGATCCAATCCACTCTGGCTCAACAACTCCAGCAGTATTGGATCGGCGACGAAAACCAAGGTGCCAACATTGATGTGATGGCCTTCGTCCAGTCCGAGTTTACCAAACCTCGCTTCGCGAAGAACCCTGCTGCCCAAACCCTGCTGTCCGAGATCGCAGAATGGGATGCTACCAACGATGGTCTGAAATACGCTAAGCCGCTGGCTACCGTAGTTCGCAAGTCCGTCATCGCTAAAGTAACTGCTCACATCAAAGCCTAAGGAATAGAAAATGTCTAAGAAATCTCTGCGTAACAAAGGTCACTACGTCACCTACAAAGCGTCTGGTCTGTTCTCCAAGAACAAAGAAGCCAAGCTGGTACGTCACCTGAAAGCCCATCCGGAAGATGCTGTTGCTGCAGCTGCAGTCAAAAAGGTTCCGGCCAAGAGCTCCCGAGCTGGCTACGTTGGTCCTGCCAACAAGCGTGGTGCCGTCAATCAGATGATGTCCAAACTGGATGCGTCTGTTCGATCTGCTGAGCGTGTATACGCTACCATCAAGGATCTGGCACACACCATGGTTCTGGGCAAATCCGCTCCGGTAACTTTCACCGACAAAGAACTGCGTAAACTGTTCCCGCAACGTCGGTAATCGAGTACAATAAAGCCATCCCACAAGGGGTGGCTTTTTTCTTATCTGCGAGGTTAACATGAAACGGAAACGCAGTCGTCAACACCAATCTGTACAACCTATCCACCAACGCGAGCCTTTCGGTCTGAAGACTCTCGTGGCTGGAATTATAGACGGTCTGATCATCCTTACAATTTACTGTATCGTATTCGGGATCCCCGACTACACTCACGGCAAAACTGCAGATCCGGTGATATTGATCGTTCTCGCTATCGTATACACCTTTGGGCTGAATATTTCTGCCGCTAAACGCACCATTGGTCGTATGGCGATCGGGATTTATTAATGAAATACATCCTGGCTTTTATAATGGATGCCATTATAGTTTACGCAATAATGGTTAACCGAGATCTCCACACAATAACCGTTGATCAGATTGCGTACTTCGCGTACGGTATGATCTTCTATTATATCGCTCTGTATATCGTGTTGATCCCATCGTTTGGGACTAGCATAGTCAACCACAATAAGAGGAAGTGAAATGGAACAGCATTCAATGAGCAGCCTGATGGATATGGCTCGTCAAATGGTTGCAGAAGGTAAGCTGGCTGCAGATTGTCGGCCAAGTCTGACTACCCACAGTCTTGCAGAGATGTTACTCGACTATCCAGACGTTCCACTGATGGACTGCCGATACGAAGGTGATCTGGAAGGTGAATATGAAATGAAGCTCTCCTACGTAGTTGGTATCGACTATGGCGTGGTTCCAGGGATTGCGGTTGTGTGCACTGGCGAGCGTGAGATCGGTTACGAAGAACTGGTGGACAGTCGTGCCAACTTCTAATGTCATGGATATTCACGTTGCGATGCATGGTTCGGCAGGAGTGCTGTCGAACCTCCATAAGCACTCGTTCGTCTTTGATGGTGTGCAATGTGGTGGCATGGAGGGATTGATTCAGTCCCTCCGGTATAAAAACGTTGACGAACAACTGCACATGGCTGGATTATACGGCATACAGGCAAAGCGTCTTGGAGACAAAAAGAATTGGAGAGCTAAGCAGGAATTGTATTGGAAAGGGGTGCCGTTTAACCGTCATAGCGACGCGTATCAGGCGTTCTTGGATAATGCTTACGATGCCCTAGCTATTCAGTCTGAACGCTTCAGATCGGCGCTTATCGATTCTGACGGCAAGATACTAACTCATACTGTAGGTCGTACTGATCCGTATATCACTCTATTGACACAGGAAGAATTCTTATGCAGGCTGAACAGACTCCGATCAAGTTTGATGACATTGAGATGCGCGGCGGAATGAAGCGCGGTCAGACTATCGTCATCGTCGGCGGTGGATCTATCGGGCAACACATTCATCAGGTTCTGGACGAAGTTCCGGAGCTGATCGTGCTTCATGAACTGGCAGAAGAGCGCCCATCAAAGAAACTGGTTCTGCACGGACATGTTGGGACTCTCGGCGAAATGCATCGACACGAACTGGCGATGGCATTAGCTGCAGTGAAGGATCCCAAACCTTGGTACAACGAACATGGCAACAAACGGAGAATCTACAAATGAATCCAATTGATCATCGTATGGTAGTAGCTGTTCTGGGGTCGTTGGGTCAACTTGATCCGACCAACGCTCGATCGCTATCCCTATCCGACGCGGTGGATGCGCATCCAACATTCTATTCTCCGAGGGCCAGAGATACTGCTCCCAAGCCTTGGTATCGCGAGCATGGCAACAAACGGAGAATCTACAAATGAGTGTATCTCGATATAGACTGGTAACGCCAAATCGCGACATTCCGATCTGTCGTTCCACGTACACAGCGGAGCTTCGATCTGGTGGCGGTCCAAAAGAGCTCATCGAGTATGCTCTGGACGGAACGTTTGAAGTTCACTATATGTCGCCATCTGGTGTATTGTTGACTCGTCACAATCAATATGGCGTAGTCACGTACAATAGCTTGACTGGGACATCATCGCTGTCGGCATTTGCTGATCGTCCTGACCTCATCCTTAAACGATAATGGAACTGAAATGAATCTGATTGCAACTGAAAAGCCTGTCATCACAACTGACATTGACGGCGTAGTCCTCAACTGGGCCAGTAACCTGCCATTCTTTGCTGCGGAGTTTAACCTGCCAACTGATGTTGCGGTACAAATGCTGATCGATGAGAAGTTCCGGAGCCCAGCAGAAATGTTCCAATGCTCTCGGGCAGTCGGCGATGAGATCTTGAAGCAGTACAACAGCTCCAAATGGATCCGCGGATTGAAGGGGTACACCGACGCGCTGATCCACATCAATAAGATGAAGGATCACTACGACTTCGTGGCCATCACTGCCATCGGGACAGACTTTAGCATTGCAATGAATCGCATGTCCAACCTGAACGTGCTGTTTCCAGGTGCATTCAAGGACGTCCTGATCTGTGACCACAATCAAAGCAAAGATGTGCTGTTCTACAACGCCAAAGCCAAGTATGGCGATCGCATTGTGTGTTACGTCGATGATCTCTCCAAGCATTGTCAAGATGCACGAGATGTTTGGCCAGATCTTCCTATCATGCGCATGGTTCGCGGAGAGAATAAACCGTTGAAATGTGACGTTGACGTTAACATCCAAACTGTGTACGGTTGGTCATCGATTGAACGCATTCTGAATAAGGAAAACAAATGACCAAAGAAGTGAAGTTCGACAACCTAGGTCGGCCGCTGACCGTTGGATCCATCATCTCTGCTAATGGGGAGATTGGAATTGTATTCAAAGTCACTCCGGAGAAGGTACGGTACCACAACCTGCCGAAATTTGTCAAGGAACGTGGTCCCAAGTACAGTTCAATTCCCGGCTCATACAAACGAGCTGGCAAAATTGCCTGGAGCTTCGAGGTAACAGTTCTGACTGATGTTACTCCGGTCGTTCGAGACATCGCGAAGGATTACATCGTAGTCGAGTACATCGTCGCTGGTAGCGATTGCACTAGTTTGGCTGAGTTCCGGAATCATACTCTGGACGCAGTGAGGGAAGTATATGACATTTAAAGCATATGTGTTTGTCAACAGTAAAGTGTGTGGCAATCAAACTGGAATCCAAGCTGCTCACGCAATCGCTCGGTTGGTCCACAAACGATCCTATCGTGTATCCAGCTGGATGGCTCACGAGACTCTCGTGATTCTGAATGGTGGAACTGATGCCCGAATGCATGAGATCTTGGACATCCTGATCGATAACTCCAGCGCAGAGCACGTTGCATCGTTCCACGAACCAGACATGGGTGGGATGCTAGCCGCTATCGCGTACATTCCATCGGATGCTGAGGATTTCGTGGCTCGGGAGATTCGTGCTGGGGTCGGTCAATATGACGTCATCGTTCCGAGCACCGCGATCGCCAATCTGATCGCCACCACTTACACTCATCGAGGTTGATATGTTTCAAAATTTAGATCGCCGCGCTCGCGCCATTTTCAGCCAGAAATCTGAAGTGTCCATCAATGGCGTCAATTTCGAGGGCTCGAATGTGGACATCGTTGGCAACCGAGTACTGATCGATGGTAAGCCTGTCGACTTTGGGCCTACCGAGGCTCTGTGCACGGATTGTCATTCACATCTCTGGCAACTGTGAAGTAGTCACAACTCAGTCTGGCGATGTGACTGTATCCGGAAACGTGTCCTGCGGAATTGGAACTCAATCTGGATCAGTCCGTGTTGATGGTGAGGCTCGTGGTAATATCAACACGATGTCTGGTGACGTTACTGTGCATGGATCCATCCAGCAAGTTAAGACCCTGTCGGGCAACATTACTACACGATAGCAGTTGACACCTCCTTCGGGAGGTGTTATTGTCTCTGCAACAAGGAGATTTTATGCGTATCGCTGTTTGGTGTATCAATGTCGTAGTTAGCCTAGGTCTGTTTGTAGCTCGATGGGCTGCTGGATTGGCCATAGGTTACTGGACTTGGCAGCTTCATACGATGCTGTACGTGCACTTCGTAGATGGCGGTCCGTTTCCGTGGTACCTGAACTACGTTCCGGAATACTTTACGACCGAGCCAGGAGTTCTATGGTTGGTTCCAGTATTCTTGATCGCTAACGTGGTTCTGCCGTTAATGTGTTTCTTCCCGACAGTTTGGCCGATCGTTTTGGCTGGACTGGGATTTGTTACTTATAAGGCCATCAAATGAAACTAAGATTCCAGAAGCGTATTCGGATTCTTCCGTGGCTGACTATCAACCTGAACAGCTCGGCTCTGGCTGGTAATGTATCTGGATCTAGTGTCACTGTAGGAGTTCCTGGATTG
>OERJ01000212.1_pt1 | contig 17834 bp, 21 predicted proteins | sample 1539991 | NCBI WGS metagenome assembly OERJ01 (sample SAMEA3891247, study PRJEB23780) | metagenome | biome: terrestrial biome; feature: animal house; material: water of meat washing | place: Italy | collected 2015-05-12
GTGAGAAAGGGGCGCAGATTCAGGCCAATCAGGATCACCAGCACCAGCAGGGCGAACCGTTGGCGGTGCGCCTCTGCCGGTTCGGTGGCAGCGCTCTTACTCATGGTCATGGCTCTGCGGCTCGGAGCCATAGAGATCAGCCGCCGTCATGGAGACGGACAATTTGATCAGGGGCAGCGGTTGCGGCGCAAGGGGCAGCCCCAGCTTTTGGTAGGCGGCGGTGCTGTCAAAGCCGAACGGGGCCGCATCGGCGTTATCAAAGGCGTAATAGACGGCGGCGATGCCGTTCATCACCAGCGCACCGAGGCACATGGGGCAGGGGTGGCCGCTGGCATAGACGATGGCCCCCGCGAGCGGCCCGCACTGGCTTGCCTTGCGCAGCGCCTCCAGCTCGGCGTGACGGGTGGGATCCCCATCCAGATGGATGCCGTTGACCGCGCTCGCCACCAACTGGCCATCTCGCACCAGCAGCGCCGCGAAGGGGCGACCGCCCTGCTGACGATTTTCTCTGGCCAGTTGCACCGCCTGCTCCAGCCACTGTCGGTGAGTCTGGAGTGAGGTTGATGGGGTGAGCGATCGAGGAGGGGTAGACGCTACAAGAGGCTGTGACATGGTGACAAACCCTGATTTGACGGAAGAAACGCCAGCCTAGCGGGCTCGAAAGTCATTTGGAAATTAAATGATAGAATGGGTTTCAGTGGTTTTGTAAATGGAGTGCCCCATGCTGGATCCCCTGTTACTGCGCAGTTTTGTCGCCATTATCGACACCGGCAGCTTTACCCGCGCCGGTGAACGGGTCCATCTGACCCAATCCACCATCAGCCAGCAGATCCGCCGCCTTGAGCAGCAGCTTGGCTGCCCGCTGCTCGATCGTGCTGGCCGTCAGGTGGTGGCGACGGCGGAGGGGGAAAAATTGCTGGGGCTGGCCCGCCGCATTCTGGCGCTGCTGGCACAGGCCGAGGAGCAGGTGAGCGAGGGGAGCGTGTCCCTCAGCCTCGGGGTGCCGGAGGATTTCGCCGCAGGCGCCATTACCCCGGTGCTGGCCGCCTTTGCCCGCGACTACCCCGAGGTGCGGCTGGAGGTGCAAAGTGGCCTGAGCCACGAGATCTGGCAGCGCTTCGAGGCGGGGGAGCTGGATCTGGCGCTGGTCAAGCAGACTCGGGGAAAGGGTTCGCCCCTTGCCAGCTGGCGCGAGCCGCTGGTGTGGGTCGACAGTCGCGACTGGCCCGCACGGGAACGGGATCCGCTGCCGCTGGTGGTGTTCCCGAGCGAAGGGCTCTATCGGCGGCAGATGACCGAGGCGCTCGATGGCCTCGGTCGGCGTTGGCGTATCGCCTATGTCAGCGCCAGCCTCGCCAGTTTGCAGGGGGCGGTGAGCGCGGGGATCGGGGTGAGCTTGCTGCCCAAACGGCTGATGCCCGCCGATCAGCTGGCCCTGACCCAGTGGCCCAAGGTGGCGCCGGTGGAGCTGGCGCTCCATGCCGGGGGAAGCGGGAGCGAGCCGCTCACCCGCTTGAGCGCGGCCCTGATCGCCCTCTGTGACGAGGTGATGGGGCCGCAGTGAGTGGCTATGTGGTGAAAAACTGAAGTCGGAAAGATAAAACGGGGGGATCAGTGATCCTTCCCCTCCGCCAGCTTGCGCTCGTAATCCTGTTTCACGATGGCCAGCGCCGCCAGCACCAGCTCGGGGGCCAGCTGGTTGGTTTCCAGCAGTTCAATCAGATCCACCGCGAGTTTCACCTCGGGCGGGGCAGTTTCCAGTGACATGGGCAGGGTTCCGGTTGCGGGAAGAGGGGGGATTATACAGGGGCGCCGCCGTTGGCCGAAAGCGCCCGCTCTGTCGGGCTGTGAGGCATGAAGGTCAGAGGTGCTGGCGCATCTCCTTGTCGATCTCCTCGCGCAGGGCAATCAGCTTTTTGGCGTACTGCTGCAACTGCAGATCGCTCTCGCTCACCGGCTGCCACTGGGGCACCGGGGTCGGTTTGCCCTGCTCATCCATCGCCACAAAGATGATGATGCAGTGGGTGGTCTTGTGGCGCTCGGTCTCGGTGGGGTGGCGGCTGTAGACATCCACCGCCAGATGCATGCTGGTGGTGCCGGTGTGGATCACCTGGGCGTGCACCTCCACCAGCTGGCCAATCTGGATGGGGCGCAAAAAGCGGATCCCCCCCACATAGACGGTCACCGCATAGCCGCCGCACCAGCCAGCGGCGCAGGCATAGCCCGCCTGATCGATCCACTTCATCACCATGCCGCCGTGTACCTTGCCGCCGAAATTGACGTCGGAGGGTTCGGCCAGAAATTGCAGGGTCAGTTCGCGATTTGGCACAGTTACATCCTTATTGCCTGAAGGGTTTCCCTGAGCTTTGCCCCATCGGCCTGCCCGGTCAAGGGTTCATCCCCGATTCAGGGGGGCGGGGTCACTATCTTGCTCTATCGACGGGAACATAGCCGCAGGAGTGACACCATGAAACAGATGCTGGAACAGTTGCTGGGGGCTGGCAAAGGCTGGCTCAACGAAGGCGGAGACAAGCGCAAGGGGCAGATGCAGGGGGCGCTGGCCGGTGGCGCGCTCGGTCTGCTGCTGGGCAACAAGAAGATGCGCAAATATGGCGGCAAGGCCGCTGCCGTGGGCGGCGCTGCGGCCCTTGGCGGGCTGGCCTACAAGCTCTATCAGGATTGGCAGGCCCAGCAGGCGGCGCCCGCCCAGCCCACTCATCCCATCAGTGGGCTGGAAGGCAATGCGCTGGATGCCCGCGCGGCGCTTTTGGTGCGCGCCATGGTGGCCGCGGCCCGGGCCGATGGCCATATCGACGGCGCCGAGCGCCAGAAAATTCAGGAGTACCTGACCGAACAGGGCCAGAGCGATGTCGCCCGCTGGATTGACGCCGAGCTGGCCCGCCCCCTCGATCCCCACGCGCTGGCGCGGGAAGTGACCGACATGGAGCTGGCCACCGAGGTCTATCTCGCCTCCCTGCTCGCCATCGAGGTGGATCACTTTATGGAGCGCGGTTATCTCGACGAGCTGGCGCGCGCCCTCAAGCTCGATGACAACCTCAAAGGGAGCATCGAGCGGCAGGTGGCCCAACTTAACGCCCCCGCCTGATATCCCTCATCGCCATGGATTGCCGATAACGCCCCGCTCAAGGGGCGTTGTTGTTTAGGTTGCTCGTCAAAAGATACGGATGAGCCTATTTGGATTGCGGGACACAGCCCCTAAGATGGCGCAGGACCATCACCATTTTTGCAAGGAGCAACCGTTGGAGATACGCAAGGCAAGCGAACTGGATATCGATGCCATTGTCGAGCTGAACCGGCAGATAGGAGAGATCCACCATCAGCACTATCCCGAAGTGTTCTGCCCCCCTTCGCCAGAGGAGCGGGCATTTTTGCTGAGCGCCATCGGCGCGGAAGGGCGTCTGTTCTGCGTTGCCGAGCAGGATGGCAGGGTGGTGGGCTTTTTGACGGCGCGGATCGACATCAATGAGAGCGTGCCGTTTCTCACCCGTGCGCCGATTTGCCGCATCGGCTCGGTGGTGGTGGATGAGCAGCACCGCTCCCGCGGGATTGGCAAGGCGCTGATCGCCCATTGCGATGAGTGGGCCAAGGCCCGTGATGCTCAGCAAATCCGGCTGGAGGTGATGGCCTTCAACGAGCGCGCCCAAGCGCTCTACGAGGCGCTGGGCTTCAAGGTGCAGTCGCAGATCATGGCCAGATGATCAGTTTTTGATGGCGAGCCAAGGCGCGTCACTCCCCAACTACACAGGCCCGCTACGGGCCTTTGTTCGTTTCGTCAGCGGCTCTTTGCCTCGTTACTTTTCACCGAGCTGTGCGGCAATCAGTGCGGCCAGCCGGGTGAGGGCCTGCTCCAGCTGTTCGCTCCAGGGATGGGAGCTGTTGAGGCGCAGGCAGTGGTTGTGTTGCCCCTGACTGGAGAAGAGGGCGCCGGGGGCCACTGAAAAACCGCTGCCCAGAGCCTTGGCGTGCAGGGCGCGGCTGTCGAAATGGGCAGGCAGCGCCAGCCAGAGGAAGTAGCCGCCATCGGGGGAGGAGATCCGCACCTCGTCCGGCAACAGCCGTTGCAGGGCCGCCCGCATCTGCTGCTGGCGCTGGGCCAGGGTGTGGCGCAGGCGGCGAAAGTGGGCATCGACCCCGCCCTGGCGCAGCATCTCGGCCAGCGCCAGCTGGCTCGGTACATTGGTGGAGAGGGTGGACATCAGTTGCAGCCGCTGCACCCGCTCGGCATGGGGCCCCGCCACCACCCAGCCGACCCGAAAGCCCGGCGCCAGACACTTGGAAAAGGAGCTGCAGAGCAGGCTGTCGCCACGCTGATCCCAGTGGCGGATCGGCTTGGGGCGCTCGCGGCCGAAGTAGACCTCCGCATAGACGTCATCCTCCACCAGCGGCACCCCATGGCTGTTGAGCAGTGCCATCAGTTGCGCTTTGTGACTATCCGGCATGGTGTGGCCCAGCGGGTGCTGCACATTGCCCATCAGCCAGCACGCCTTGACCGGAATGCGGGTGAGGGCGTCGGCCAGCAGGTCGAGATCGATGCCTACCCCCGGAATGACCGGGATCTCCACCGCCTTGAGTTTCAGCCGCTCGATGGCCTGCAGGGCGCCATAGAAGGTGGGGGACTCCACCACCACCCAGTCACCGGGCTCGGTCAGCACCTGCAGGCTGAGGGAGAGCGCCTCCATGGCGCCGGTGGTGATGATGATCTCCTGCGGATTGACCGCCACCCCGTCGCTGGCGTAGCGCTGGGCGATGGCGCGGCGCAGCGCTTCGTTGCCGGGGGGCAGGTCGGCCACCGTGCTGAAGGGATCGAGCTTGCGCATGCAGCTGGCCAGCGCCCGCCCGAGCTGGGGATGGGGGAACAGGGTCGGGTCGGCCACCGACATGCCAAGGGGCACCAGATCCCGCGATTTGCTCGCCTGCAACACCTCGAACACCAGATCGTTGATATCCACCGAGCCGCTGTAGTGGGTCTGGCTCGGCGTGTGCTGCACGACCTGTGGTGAGGCGGCTTTGACGTAGTAGCCGGACTGGGGGCGGGCGAGGATCCGCCCCTGACTTTCGAGCAGTTGATAGGCCTGCAACACCGTCATGGGGCTGAGCCCGTGGGTCTTGCAGCTCTGGCGAATGGAGGGGATGCGCTCCCCCGGTTGCCAGATGCCATCGTCGATCTGGCTTTGCAGGCGGTCGGCCAACTGCTGGTAAAGGGACATGATCTGGATCAACTGTTATAGGTGTAATTCAATATAACTGCATCTGTTATAGGTGTCATGCTCCGTGATGTACTTGTCACGCACGAAACGTGCAAGGCAAATACAACAAAAGAGAGTGACGCATGATCAATCCGGATGACGTGGTCAGCCTGTCTCGCCTGCAATTTGGCGCCACGGCCCTGTTCCACTTCCTGTTTGTGCCCCTCACGCTGGGGCTGTCCTGGATCCTGGTGATCGCCGAGTCGGCTTATGTGATGACCGGCAAGGTGATCTATCAGGACATCACCCGCTTCTGGGGCAAACTGTTTGGCATCAACTTCGTCATGGGGGTCACCACGGGGATCACCATGGAGTTTCAGTTCGGCACCAACTGGGCTTACTACTCCCACTATGTGGGGGACATCTTCGGTACTCCGCTGGCCATCGAGGGGCTGATGGCCTTCTTCCTCGAATCGACCCTGGTGGGGCTCTTCTTCTTCGGCTGGGACAAGCTCTCCCGCGGCAAGCACCTGCTGGTGACCATGCTGGTGGCGCTCGGCTCCAACCTCTCGGCGCTCTGGATCCTGATCGGCAACGGCTGGATGCAAAACCCGGTGGGGGCCGAGTTCAACCTGCTGACCCAGCGCATGGAGCTGGTGGATATCGCCGCCGTGCTGTTCAACCCGGTGGCGCAGGTGAAGTTCGTTCACACCGTCGCGGCGGGCTATGTGGCCGCCTCCATGTTCGTGATGGGGGTGAGCAGCTGGTATCTGCTGCGCAAGACCGAGGTGCAGTTTGCCCTGCGCTCCTTCGCCATCGCTTCCGGCTTCGGGCTGGCGGCCATCCTCTCGGTCATTGTGCTCGGGGATGAGTCGGGCTATCGCACCGGCGAGGTGCAGAAGGTCAAGCTCGCCGCCATCGAGGCGGAGTGGGAGACCGAGCCAGCCCCGGCTTCCTTTACCCTGTTCGGCTTCCCGGATCAGCAGGCGGAAACCACCCACGCCGCCATCAAGATCCCGTATCTGATGGGGATCATCGCCACCCGCTCCATCGACGAGGCGGTGACCGGCCTCAAGGATATCAAGGTGCAGAACGAGGCGCGCATTCGCAGCGGCATGGTGGCGGCCGAGGCCCTCGACCAGATCCGGCAGGGCGATGACACCCCGGCCAACCGCGCCCGCTTCGAGCAGCACGGCAAGGATCTCGGCTACGGCATGCTGCTCACCCCCTATGCCAGCAATATCGCCAAGGCCGGTGAGGCGGAGATTGCCAAAGCGGTCGATGACTCCATCCCGCCAGTGGCGCCGCTGTTCTGGGGCTTTCGGGTGATGGTGGGGCTTGGCGTCACCATGCTGGGGCTGATGGTGGTGAGCTTTGTTCAGCTCTGCCGCAACCGGCTGCAAGACTCGCCACGGCTGCTCAAGACCCTGCTCTGGAGCATTCCGCTGCCCTGGATTGCCATCGAGGCGGGCTGGCTGGTGGCCGAGCTCGGCCGTCAACCCTGGACCATCAGCGATGTGCTGCCGGTCTCGGCCTCGGTCTCTTTGCTTCAGCCGGGCCAACTCTGGTTCAGCCTCATCGCCATCTGTTCCATCTACACCCTGTTGCTGGTGGTGGAGCTGTTCCTGTTGCGCCATGTGATCCGCAAGGGGCCCGCCATTCTCCATACCGGCCGCTACAGCGGTGAACAACCCGAACTTGCGAGGATCGCCTGATGGATTACGCAACCCTGAAACTCATCTGGTGGGCGCTGGTGCTCTTCATGATGGTCGGTTTTATCGTGATGGATGGCTTCGATCTCGGCATCGCCATGCTGCTGCCGGTGGTGTCGAAAGATGACGACGACCGCCGTCTGGTGATCAACAGCGTGGGGCCGGTGTGGGAGGGCAATCAGGTGTGGCTGATTGCCGGTGCCGGTGCCCTGTTCGCCGCCTGGCCGCTGGTTTATGCCGCCGCCTTCTCGGGGCTTTACATCCCCATGGTGGTGCTGCTGCTCGGGCTCTTTCTGCGTCCGGTCGGCTTTGACTATCGCAGCAAGCTGGCCGATCCGGTGTGGCGCCGCTGGTGGGATCGGGCGCTGGTGGCCGGTGGCCTGATACCGGCGCTCATCCTCGGTGCGGCTATCGGTCTGGTGATGGAAGGGCTGCCGTTTCGCTTCGACACGGCGCTGCGTCTGCACTATGGCGCGTTCGACTTCCACTGGGGCTGGCTGCTCTCGGTGCTGGCCACTGCCATCAGCCTGTTGCTGCTGCACGGCGCCGGTTTTCTGCAAGCCAAGGTGACCGGCACCCCTGCGCTGCGCGCACGGGGGATCGCCATCCTGCTGGCCCCGCTGGTGAGCCTCTGCTACCTGCTGGCCGGCTGGCATCTGGTGGATCTGCAAGGGTTTCAGCTGACCGGTGTCGGCACACAACCCTTTGACCCGAATGCTGCCATCAGCCCGCTGATGAAGGGGGTGATCCCCCACGCCGGAGGCTGGCTGCGCAACTACTTTGACTATCCGCTGCTGTGGCTGGTGCCGATCATCGGGACGCTGGCGCCGCTGGTGAGCGGGATTGCCTCCTGGCTGGAGCGGGGCCGGATTGCGCTGCTGGCCAGCGCCATCGCCTGCGCCGCCATGCTCTGCTCGGTGGCCATCGCCCTGTTCCCCTTCGTGCTGCCCTCATCCCTCGATGCGGTCAGCAGCCTGACCCTGTGGGACAGCACCTCCAGCTACAAGACCCTGGCCATCATGTTCGGCCTCGTGCTGGTGCTGATGCCGGTCAACCTGGGCTACACCGGCTGGGTCTATCGGGTGGTGCGCGGCAAGCTCGACCGTGCCCGCATCAAGCGCGACAGCCATCAACTCTACTGACCTCAAGGGATCTGCTATGTGGTACTTCACCTGGATTTTGGGCCTCGGATTCGCCCTGCTGCTGGGCCTGTGCAACCTGCTCTGGCTGGAAGCGCGCTGGCAGGCGGACGAACGGGACGGTAACTGACGGCGGGGCTCGCGCCCCTCCCGATGGCCGGTGGCTGGCGCTTCACTCGTCGCCATCGGCCCCTCTCTCCCCCTCTTTAAACGACACAAACGACACACTTTCAACCGACAACCAACCGACAGGTAATTGTGATGAAACAGAGATTGAAAGCGGTGGCGCTGGCCATCGGGTGCGCGCTCACCGTCGCCCCGGCCTGTGCCGAACCGGTACAACTGACGCCACTGGATAAAACCTTCACCCTGCAGGTGCTCGGCAGTGGTGGCCCCATCTCCGACGATCTGCGCGCCTCCTCCAGCGAGGTGATCTGGTGGAAGGGGAAATCCCGCATCCTGATCGATGCCGGTGGCGGCGTCTACCTGCGCTTCGGCCAGGCGGGGGCCAAGCTCGAAGAGGTCGATTTTATCGGCATCACCCACTTTCACACCGACCATGTGACCGACCTGCCCGCCCTGCTCAAGGGGGCCTACTTCTTCGAGCGCAGCGATCCGCTGGATCTGGCGGGGCCACAAGCCGGCTCGGCCTTCCCCAGCATGAGCGGCTACTTTGATGCCCTCTTCAACAAAGACAAGGGCGCTTATGCCTACCTGAGCGGCTTCAAGGATGGCACCGATGGCCTCTTCCCCATCACCTTGCACGATGTGCCCTACCAGAGCCCGCAGCCTCACACCGTCTATCAGCAGGATGGGCTGACCATCACCGCGCTCGGCATCCCTCACGGTGACGTGCCCTGTCTGGCCTATCGCATCGAGAGCGCCGAGGGGACCATCGTTATCTCGGCGGATCAGAACGGCAGCAACCCGGCCTTTGTGCCGTTTGCCAAGGGGGCCGACATTCTGGTGATGCCGCTCGCCATCCACGAAGGGGCCGACCCTGTCTCCGCCTCGCTTCACGCCAAGCCATCTGTGGTGGCCAAAATTGCCGCCGAGGTGAACCCCAAGCTGCTGGTGCTCAACCACTGGATGGGGGTTGGCCTCAATCACAAGAAAGAGGCGATGGCCATCGTCAAACAGCAGTTCCACGGCCAGATCGTGGCCGCCCGCGATCTCTCCAGCTACCCCGTTTCATCCGTCAAGGAGTCCGCTCATGAGTAACTCAAGCAGCAACAAAACCAACAAACTGACCCTCTCCATCGCCATGACCAGCCTGATTGCCCTGACTCCGGGGCTGGCGCTGGCGGCCACCCCGAGCGATGCGCCGGTCAAGGCCGCCCCCAGCGAACAGCACGGCGGCAAGTGTGCGGCGGGCAAGTGCGGCACCGAGAAGCGCTTTGAAAAGCAAGCCCTCGACAGTGATCCGCAGGGGCGGCTGGTGCGCGCCCGCGATGGCAAGTGTGGCGTGGCGGGCGAGGGGATTGATGGCAATACATCCAGCCAGGGCAGCAAGATGACGGAGGGGGTATGCGGCCAATAAGCTCCCGCAGTCGGGGGATCGGGCTGCGTCAGGAGCATCTGGATGCGCTCTGCTCCGGCCCCGTCCGCCCCGGCATCGACTTTCTCGAGCTGGCGCCGGAGAACTGGATGGCCATCGGCGGCGCCAAGCGGGCGCAGCTGCATCAGCTGGCCGAGCGTTACCCGCTGGTGGCCCACGGCCTCAGCCTCTCTCTCGGCGATTGCCAGCCCCTCAATCGCACCCTGCTCAGCCAGATCCGCACCTTTCTGGACGAGTTCGGCATCGGGATCTACAGCGAGCACCTGAGCTTTTCCCGCGACCAGCAGGGTTATCTCTACGAACTGCTACCGGTGCCGCGCCAGTGGGAGAACATCCCCTATCTGGCAGAGCGGATCGCGCAGGTGCAGGAGGCGCTGGCCCGCCCGCTGGTGCTGGAAAATATCTCCTACTACCACGGCTATGACCACGAGATGCCGGAGGAGGATTTTCTCGCCGAGCTGGTGGCGCGCAGCGGCTGCGAGCTGCTGCTCGATATCAACAACGTCTTTGTGAACAGCCGCAACCACGGTTACTGCCCCAAGCGGATGATCGCCGGGCTGCCGGGCAGTGCGATCCGCTATTTCCATATCGCCGGTCATCTGGAAGAGGCGGATGGCACCTTGCTGGATACCCATGGCAAACCGGTGTGCGAGGAGGTGGTGGCGCTGGCCCGTTATACGGTGCAGACCCACGGCCTGCGCCCCCTGCTGCTGGAGCGGGATCACCATCTGCCACCGCTGGCAGAGCTGGAGGCCGAGCTGGCGCGGGTGCACGGCGCCTGTTGCGAGGCGATCGACCGTCAGGTGCGGGAGGTGCGCTATGGATAGACGGTTATCACTGATCACTGCGCCCAAAACGGCGCCGCAGCGGATGCAGCAGCAGACCGCCTGGCTGGCGAGCCGGGTGCGGCTGCCGCAGGATGGCATCGCCAGCCACTATGCCCGCAGCGTGCGCGCCAATGTGGAGTCGGTGCTGGAGAGCGCTTTTCCGCTCACCCACGCTCACTGGGCGCCGGTGGACAGGTGGCAACTGGTGGAGGGCTTTGTCATCGCGCACGGCGCCGAGGCCCCCGAGTTTCACCATATCGCCACCGAGTTTGTCCGCTATGTGCAGCATCGCCACGGCGAGGGCTCTCTCAACTGGCCCAGGCAGCGGCTGGCGCTGCTGGAGTACGAGTGGGCCTGCCTCTGTGTCGAGATTGATGAAGGGGTAGTGCCGCAAGTTATATCGGGGGTTGAGGTGACGGCGGAGAGTCCGCTTGTGCTCAATCCCACCCTGCAACTGCTTGAACTCCCCTTTGCCATTCGTCGCAGCGGCGTGGTGCCGACCCGGCAGGGCAACCACTTCTATGGCCTGTTTCGCAGCCCGGATCATCAGGTGGTGACCCAGCGGTTGCGCGAATGGGATGTGGCGCTGATCCAGCTGCTGCAACAGCAGCCGGGGATCACCCAAGCCGCGTTCCAGCAACAGGTGCAACAGGTTCGCAGTGATTTTGATCTGAGCGAGTGGGCGCGCCATTTTCACCGGCTGGGTCTGTTGATCCTGCCCGTCGGTGAGCGCCAGCCTGGCACTCCCTTGCCCCCATTTAGCAAACACCAAGGAGAATTCCCATGAACAACACCCTGATCCAGTGGTACGAGCGGGCGGTGGCCCAGTGCAAGCGGCTCGATTTTCTGGCCCTGCTGGCCATTCGCCTCTATCTCATTCCGGTCATCTATGTGGGGGCCCACTCCAAGGTGATGGGCTTTGCCGGCACGGTCGCCTGGTTTGGTGCGCCAGTCTCGGAAGGGGGGCTCAACCTGCCGTTCCCGACCCTGCTCGCCTTTCTGGCGGCGGGCACCGAGGTGCTGGGCTGCATCTGCATCGCCCTTGGCCTCTTTACCCGCATCATGGCCATTCCCACCATCTTCCTGATGAGCGTGGCGAGCGCCATGGTGCACTGGAAGCACGGCTGGGATGCCATCGCCACCGGCAGCATGGAGGCCACTGTGCGCCTCAACGGCTTTATCGAGTGGCTGGCCGCCAACTTCCCCGGTCGCTACAACTACATCACCGAGCTCGGGGATCCCGTGATGCTCAACAACGGGATGGAGTTTGCCGCCACCTACTTCGTGATGCTGCTGGTGCTGCTGGTTTACGGTGGTGGCCGCTACGTCAGCCTCGACTACTGGCTCAAGCGGGCGGTGACCGGCAAAGCAGGCGTGCAACAGGCGGCATAAGGCTTGCCCACGGATAACAAAAACCATAACGACAGAGCGTGAAAAACAGCGAGCGGCCGGGGGCCGCTCGCTGTTTTTGTGCTGTGTGGGGGAGAGTGTCAGCTGCGTCAGCCGTTACTGGTAGCGGCCGACCGCGATGGGGGACTCCTGCTCAATCTGGCCAAGGCGCTCGGCCCACTGGGCGAGCCAGGCTTCCCGCTCTTCTTGCGAGACCCGCACCGGGGCATAACAGATATGGGGGCGCAGCACGTCGAAGCCGACAAATTGCAGGATCCCGCGCTGGATGGGGCGCAGCACCCCGTCGATATCGCCGTTGAAGCCGTCGGGCAGATAGGTCTCGGCAGGGCCGCCGGTGGTGAGGCTCAGCAGGGCCCGCTTGCCGCGAAACTTGCCGCTCTCGTAGATATGGCCCTGACCGTAGACCCGTCCCATGGCAAAGACCCGATCCACCCACCCCTTGAGGATGGCGGGCAGGCCAAACCACCAGAGCGGGAACTGGAAGATCAGCAGATCGGCCGCCTCCAGCTTTTGCATCTCCTGCTCCAGCTGCGGGGCAAAGCTGCCCTGCTCGGTGGCAGCCAGCTCTTCGAGTTGCAGCTTGAGAAAATCGGGATCGCTGGCGGCAGTGAAGTTGCGCCGATCCGAGACGGGATCAAAGCCCATGGCATAGAGATCGCTGGTCATCACTGTGTGGCCCGCCTGCTCCAGCGCCCTGATGGCGTGGCAGAAGAGGGCACCGTTGAAACTTTTGGGTTCGGGATGGGCATAGACGATAAGCACCTTCATAACAGACTCCGTGGCAAATGATGCGAGGGTGACAGGCTTGGTTGCTGAAACAGTTGAGGGCTTGAGGCTGTGTCACAGCATAGAAGCCTGCCGCGCCGATTGCAGCAGGCGCCACGCCCTTGCGTGACGCCTGCTGGCGCAGCTTATGCCTGACAGGCGGCGAGCCGGAGGGCTTCGCGGCGCTCGCTGACATGGGTCAGCCCGTAGGCCAGCAGCACGATAAGGGCGCCGATCCAGGGGGTGTGCATCAGGCCGAGGTGCTCCACCACAAAACCACCGACCACAGATCCCAGCGCAATGCCGACGTTGAAGGCGGCGATATTGAGGCCCGATGCCACATCCACCGCCTTGGGGGTGTGCAGTTCGGCCTGCTTCACCACCAGTACCTGCAGACCCGGCACGTTGCCGAAGGCAAAGGCGCCCCACACCAGCACGGTCAGTACCGCCAGCACCGGATGGGGGGCGGTGAAGGTGAGGGCCAGCAGCACCAGCGCCAGACCGGCAAACAGCAGCTTGAGCGCCGGCAGGGGACCCATCTTGTCGGCCAGCTTGCCACCCCAGATATTGCCGATGGCAACCGATACCCCGTAGACCAGCAGGATCAGGCTCACCGCACCGGCGCTAAAGCCGCTCACCTGCTGCAGGATGGGGGCGAGGAAGGTGAAAGCGGTGAAGGCGCCGCCATAACCGAGGGCGGTTTTGGCGTAGACCAGCAGCAGCGGCTTCTTGGTCAGTACCGAGAGTTGCTCGCGGATGGTCGAGGCTGCCCCCTTGGGCAGGTTGCTCGGGATCAGCAGCAGGCTACCCACCATGGCGATGAGGCCCAGCAGGCTTACCACCAGAAAGGTTTCACGCCAGCCAAAGACCTGACCAATCCAGGTGCCGAGCGGTACGCCGGTCACCAGCGCCACGGTAAGGCCGCTGAACATGATGGCGATGGCGCTCGCCGCCTTCTCTTTGGCCACAAGACCCGTGGCGATGGTGCTGCCCACCGAGAAGAAGACCCCGTGCGCCAATCCGGTCAGGATGCGGGCCACAATCAGGCTCTCGTAACCGGGGGCCTGCCAGGCCAGCAGGTTGCCGGCGGTAAAGAGTGCCATCAGCCCCACCAGCAGCCACTTGCGCGGCACCTTGCCGGTGAGCGCCGTGAGCACGGGGGCGCCGATGGCTACGCCAAGGGCATAGAGGCTGACCAGCAGGCCCGCCGAGGGGAGCGAGACATTGAGCTGCTCGGCGATGGTGGGGATAAGCCCCACGATCACAAATTCGGTGGTGCCGATCGCAAAGGCACTCAGGGTAAGGGCAAATAACGCCAGTGGCATAACAACTCCTTGGTTAGGGACTCCCGACGGGAGAATGGCGCCAGTATGCCGATGGGTTTTGTTGGCAAAAATGACGGTGACATCAAATTACTTTTGCCAAATAAGCAGCAATAACGCTGAGTGGGAGGGGATTGTGCTGCCCGCTGCGTGAGCGCAACGCAGTGATCTGCCTCGCAGAACGGGATGAACGCTGCTCCTTTTCTGAGCTTGCTTAAGCTCCAGTACAAGCTGGCCGCCATAGGGTTGTCCCTGTTAAACCCGTGTGTGTTGAATCCATGTGCGCCGGTGGTGTGATGGCCGTGCGCTTTCATCTACAGGCAATAGACAGGCAATATCCAGCTGACAGGTAACATGATGACATTGAACCGACTCTCCTCTCTTTTGCTGCTGTGCGGCGCCTTTGCGGTACAGGCTGGCCAGAGCGATCCCCTCTCTGCCTGGAATGACACGGCAGCCAAGCAGGCGATCACCCGCTGGGTGACCAATGCCACCGATCAGCAGCAGGCCACTTTTATTCCGCCAGAGAAGCGCCATGTGGTGTTTGACAATGACGGCACCCTCTGGCCGGAAGCGCCCATGACCTATCAGCTGCAGTTTGCGATGGACGAGATCAAGCGCCTGGCGCCGGAACACCCGGAGTGGAAGGCCGACCCCATCGTCGCGGCAGTGCTGAACAATGACCTCAAGGCCGTGGCCAAATCGGGGGAGAAGGGGCTCGCCAAGCTGGTGGGACTGACCCACAGCGGCATGACCACCACCGAGTTTGCCGAGCGGGTCACTCGCTGGGTCAACAGCAGCAAGGATCCCCGTTTTGGCTGCCACTACGATCAGCTCGGTTATCTGCCGATGAAGCAGCTGCTGGGGTATCTGCGGGATAATGGCTTCCAGACCTGGATTGTCTCCGGCGGCGGCGTCGATTTTATGCGGGTGATGTCCGAGCAGATGTATGGCATCCCGCCCCAGCAGGTGATTGGCTCCTTTACCCTCGGCGAGTTTGCCCTGACCGGGGAGGGCAGCGAGATCCGCAAGACCATGAACGGCGCCTATTTCGATGACAGCAAGGCGAAACCGGCCGCCATTCACCTCTTTATGGGGCAGCGTCCGGTCGGCGCCTTTGGTAACAGCGATGGCGACGTGCCCATGCTGCAATACACCTCGACCAACCCGGATTACCACACCTTCGGCCTGCTGGTGCACCACACCGATGCCAAGCGCGAATACGCCTACGACAGCCATCCGCCAGCCAGCGGCAAGCTGATCGACGGGCTGGCACAGGCAAAAGCGCGGGGCTGGGTGGTGGTCGATATGAAATCAGACTGGAAGCAAGTGTTCGATCCCGCCCTTTGCCAGAACGCGCCCTGATTGCGGGGCTGCATCTGGCATCAATATGGCGGCTGGACGTTCAGCAAGCGCTGCAAAGCGTGAGGCAAGAAAAGAGACAGGGAGAGCATGATGCTCTCCCTGTTTTATCTGGCTTGCTGGCGAGCCAGCCTTTCTTTCGCGTTAGTCTCACGCCTTTCGCGTCAGTCCCATGCGGGGGCAAAGTCGGGATTGGCGCAGCGCTCGCCCCGATCCAGCGTGGCGATGGCGGCCATCTCCTCGCTGCTCAAGGTGATATCGAGAGCGGCCAGATTGGCGGCCTGATTCTCCCGCTTGGTGGAGCTCGGGATCACTGTCATGTCCTGCGCCAGCAGCCAGGCCAGCGACACCTGCGCCGCCGATACCCCGTGGCGCTGGCCAATCTCCATCAGCAGCGGCTCGCTCAGCACCTTGCCATAGGCGAGCGGCATATAGGCGGTGACGGCGATACCCTGGGCTTTGCAGAACTCGACCACCTTGCGGTTTTGCAGCAGGGGATGAACCTCGATCTGCTGGTGGGCGATGGCCCCCGGCCCCAAAATCTCGATAGCCTGTTTGAGCTGGGCCACGGTGAAGTTGGAGACCCCGATCTCCCGGGTCAGGCCCCGGGCCTTGGCCTCGGCCAGCTGCTCCAGATAGACTGCCATCGGCACCTCATCCTTGGGGGAGGGCCAGTGGATCAGCGCCAGATCCAGATAGTCGGTGCCCAGTTTTTCCAGGCTCACCTCAAGGCTCGGGATCAGCTTGCCCGGGCCAAACTCGCTGGTCCACACCTTGGTGGTCAGGTAGATCTCGTGGCGGGCAACAGTGCTGCGGGTCAGCACGGCGCCGACCTCGGCTTCGTTGTCATAGATCTGGGCGGTATCGATATGGCGATAGCCCAGCTCCAGACCGTTGGTCAGGGTGGCAAGCAGCGGCTCGCCCTTCAGGCGGAAGGTGCCCAGACCCATGGGTGGCATATTGATCATCTCGTTCCTCAATGGGGTGGTGGTTGGCCCTTGATGGGCTGAACAGAAACAGGCTCTAGGGCCAGTCAGGCGCCCAGCGGCTGATAGCGGCGAATGGTGCTGCTGGCAAACCAGGGCTCGGCCTTGGCGACAAATTCGGTAAAGTGGGGTTGGCCCTGATGGGCGGTGAGGGCCGCTTCGCTCTCCCACACCTCGTAGAGCATCCAGCTGTGTGGATTGTCCAAGTCCTGATGCAGCTGATAGCGCTGGCAGCCCGCCTCTTGCAAGGTGGCCGCAATCAGCGGCTCAAGGGCGGCGCGAAACTGGGCGGCGAATTCGGGTTTGGCTTCAAGCTGGGCAATCACAATCACGGGTGATGACATCTGAACCTCCTTGGCAAAAACGAAGGGTCAGTATGCCTGCCGTGACTTGCTGGAAACAGGGCGCTGGTCGCAAAACAGTATTGGGGGGAGAGCAGCAATAGCAGTAGTGAGAAATTTTTATGAATGATTGTCTGAATTTGTAGTCAACACCCCTGTTTCTGCATGAGTCACCAGCTCACCTTCGCTGATTGCGCGTTCAATGGCAAACCACCTAAAACCCGCAAAGAGGTATTACTGGCCCGTATGGACGCTTTGATCCAGTGCTTATCTCACAGTGAGGGCACAACTGTTTGATCATCTGGTGAACTACTTGATTGAACGTCCAAGCTATGGCCAATCACTACAAGGCTGCCATGATGGCCGGATGAAGCTTTTTTGCGATCACCATGCCAAGGAAAATGGAGGCAAATAGAGGGAGAGGATCCCAGCTTCGTCGATAGCTGCGCCAGTTGCCATTGTGGTGGCGGAAAAGCCTGTAGGCGAGAACCAAGAGGCCAATGGCGGTTTGGATGAGGCAGTTAATTGAAAAGCTGATAAAAAATTTAACGAAATCTGGCAAGGTGAGAGTCCGAGTCTGTGAAAGTGTGCTCTTCAGAGCCTGTATTGCACTCAGTTTCAATCGGCAGCAGGAGCTTTAACCTTCTTCTGCTTTGCCTTCACTGATGTGCAGGTGCTCCAACTGCTCCCATGGGGTCAATCCAAGCTGCCGGCGTTTGAGCCAGAGTCCAATTAAGGTGAAAAGACCAAATACGCCAGCGAACATGGCTGTGTTGAACAGGGCTGATAAAAGATCCCTTCCCTCTGGATGCCAGACGAATGTCCACATAATCAGACCCCATAACGGCGCAATAGAGAGGCCGGAACAGAGGAAATTGGTAAGCCAGCCCGCGTAATAAGGCGGCTTGACGGGGACGCCGAGTTTACGCAGCAATTTGAACAGCCACGGATTGTAGTGAAATTCCTTGAGGCCACTGTCAGCCAGTAGTTGATGGGCAATAGCCAGCCGTTCTTCAAACTCCATTAATGTATCCCCTTGATAACATGGCTTCATACGATTCCTTTTGATAGCATTCTACTGATTAAACAGGATGAGAGATAGTGATTCTCTCTGGTTATTTCTCTTCGAAAAACAAGATCGTCTCTCTGAGCACGCTTGCCAATCCACAGCGGCTGCGCCTATAAAGGCCCATTACTCTTGTCCG
>OERJ01000218.1_pt1 | contig 17661 bp, 7 predicted proteins | sample 1539991 | NCBI WGS metagenome assembly OERJ01 (sample SAMEA3891247, study PRJEB23780) | metagenome | biome: terrestrial biome; feature: animal house; material: water of meat washing | place: Italy | collected 2015-05-12
AGTGCCAAGGATGTAGTAATTTTGGACGGGGGTTCAAATCCCCCCAGCTCCACCAAACGTTTGGAAAGGGCCACCTCGCAAGAGGTGGCCCTTTTTATTTGTCCATGTCCATGTTGTTTACCGATATCAAACTGGTTGGATTTTTTTCCAATATCCCCCTTGAACTGGCCTTTGGCAAAAAAATCAGGCGCATCACCGCGCAGGCTTTATCATCAGGTTGCCATCCCGGTACTAGCCGGACTCACAGCCGCACAGTGGCATGTCGTGGCCCAATATTGAGTAAATTGATGTTGGCCGCTGCATTTTAATGCACTTACAATATGCGCCCAATTCTGTTGGATTCCTTCTGATGCTCCGCCAATGTGATCGTCTATTCCTGTTTCTCCTGCTACTGCTCTGGGGCGTGGCGGCGCACGCCATTACCAGTCTGAATGAAGACGAGTTTGATCTGTCTGAGCGCGCCTGGCTGTCATCACACCAGGAGCTGGTCATCGGCATGCCGATGATGGGTGACCCTCCATACAGCTATAAGGATGCAGATCAACGCTTTACCGGCCCAGTCCCCGACATTGCGCAGCAGATTGCCAGAACGCTCGGGTTGACCCTGCGCTACAAGGTTTACCCCTCCTACGTGGATGCGCTGACCGGGCTTGACCACGGCGCAATCGACATACTGGTGAACGACCAGCCAAGCGAACAATGGCGATCCAATATTGTCTCCCTCCCGTTTTTGCTCTCCATGCCGCGCGGCGTGCTGCTCAACAATGGCAAAACGAAGTTGTCACGACAGGATGCCCATGGTTTGCACTGGGTCTGTGTCACGGGAGTCAATGCTTGCAGTGAATTGAAAAAACTGGGATTTCTCCGTGTGACCGAGGCAGAGAGTCGCAGCGAAGCAGCCTTTATGCTCAAAAAGCGCATGGCTGACGCCTATCTTGCCGACATGCCGTCACTGGTGATGGTGAAAGATCAGCACCCCAAGGCTGGCTTCACCATTGCCACTCCGGAATGGGTAAGCGGCACGTCTCTCTCCATCAATATGAACCAGAGCGACCCGGCACTGGTCAGCCTGGTGAGCAAGGCATTCAACGAGATACCGGTTGAAGATCGTCGTCATATGCTGGCAGCTACCACGACTAGCCAACATGCGGACTCAGGAGCGGTGAAGTCTGTGCAGTTTACCCCTGAGGAGCAGGAGTGGCTCAACCAGCATCCTGAGCTGACTTACGGCGTCTCCCCGGACTGGACCTCCATGAGCGAATTCAATTACCGGGGCAGGCTGGTCGGTTATGTGGCGGACCTGATGGCGCTGATGCAGCAAGTCTCCGGGCTGAAGTTCTCTCTGGTTCGCACCAATAGCTGGGGTGAAACCCAGAATATGCTGAAGCTGCGGCAGATCGATTTTATTCCGGCCATCTCCCCCAACCACGACCGCGGCCAGTTTGCGCTGTTCACCCCCGGCTATCTGTTTGTCGATCGGGTAGTCATTGCCCCCAAACGCAGTGCCGATATCACCGATCTCTCACTGCTGCGAGGGAAACGGGTCGGCATGGTGCATGGCTCGCTGGATAAAGATCTACTGACCCACATCGGCGCCCATCCGGTAGAGGTCAACAATGACAACCGCTTGCTGGAGCTGCTGGACACGGGCGATGCCGACTACGTGATGGTCACCCTGCCATCCATCAACAAGCGGGTGAGCGAACGCTATCAGGTGGTCTATGCCGGCAAAGACTTGCGCCTGCCGGTCGCCATGGCCACGCGCAAAGATCCCATGCTGCAGCGGATCCTTACCAAGGTGCTCTATTCGATACCGCCGGAGGAGCTCAATAAAGTGGAGAGACGCTGGCTCTCCATGAGCGTGCAGACCGGCATCAATAACGAAACAGTGCTGTTCTGGTTCGTAATGAGCGGCGCAACTGCCACCCTGCTGTTTACCCTGTTCTGGGCCTGGAACCGTACCCTGAAACGGGAGATCGTGCAGCGACAACGGGCCGAGAAGACGCTCAATGAACAGTTGGTGTTCATCCAGACCCTGCTCGACTCCCTGCCCAATATGGTGGCGCTGCGGGATCGCGATCATCGCCTGACCCTCAGCAACCGGGCATACCGCGAGCTGTTTGTCGGTGATGGGGAAGAAGGTGATCGCTGGGGCTATATGACCGAGGACGAGCGGCAACAGATGCTGCGCGAGGAGCGTGCGGTCTGGGAAACCGGCGAGATCTTCCAAGGATCGGGTTATACCCAGCGCGAGGGGGATGTTCCCCTTCACGTGGTCTACGTCAAGTTGCCCTATCGCGCAGCAGACGGCGCGATTCAGGGGGTGCTGACGGTATTGACCGATGTCAGTGCCCTCAAGGCCGCCGAAAACAAGGTGCGGGAAGTGGAGGGCAGGCTGCGGGACATCACCGACAGCATGCCGGGTCTGGTTTATCAATATCTCTGGCAAGGGGCCGGCAAGGGGAAATTCCTCTATCTGTCCCAAGGAGCCAGCGACATTCTCGGGATGACCCACCAAGAGTTGATGGCAGCCGAGTCTGGCGGCGTGATCCTCGGCTTGAACGATGAGGCTATGGCAACCTTTATCGATAAGGTGGCCAAACATGCGCAAACCCTTGAGCCGCTCGATATGGAGGTGCTGGTGCCCTCTGTTCAGGGGGAGCGCTATATCCAGATCCGCGGCAACTTTGTGGCGCAACAGGGCCATGATCGCCTGCTCAACGGCGTGGTGCAGGACATCACCGCCATCAAGCAACAGGAGCATGAGCTGCGTGAGGCGCGCGCCGCGGCCGAGCAGGCGATGCAGGCTCGCAGCCTTTTTCTGGCCACCATGAGCCATGAGCTGAGAACCCCCATCTCGGGCATGCACGGCATGCTGGAGCTGCTGCGCATGAGCGAGCTCAATGATGACCAGCGCTATCTGCTGCGCAATGTGGAGAGCTCGGCCAACCACCTGCTCTATCTGGTCAACGATATCCTCGACTTTTCCAAAATCGAGGCGGGTCAGCTGCACCTCAATCGCCAATCCTGCCGTCTGCAACCTGTGGTGTGCGATGTGATCCGCGGCCATGCCGCACTGGCCTACAGCAAGGGGCTGAAGGTCACGCTCCAGTGGGAGGATCAACTCCCCGACCTGGCCGATATCGATCCGGTCAGAGTGGGCCAGGTGATTTCCAATCTGCTCAACAACGCGGTGAAGTTCACCGAGCAGGGCGCCATTTCGATCCAGGCCAGCTATCACGACCAGCAGCTGGTTATCGCGGTGACGGATACCGGCATCGGCATCGCCGAAGAGAAGCAAGCGCTGCTCTTTACCCCGTTCGAGCAGGTGGAATCCGATATCAATCGCCGCTTTGGTGGCACCGGTCTGGGCCTGGCCATCTGTGATCAGCTGGTGAAGAAGATGGGCGGCACCCTGACGGTCAAGAGCCAGCTCGGTGAAGGGGCCTGTTTCCGCTTCAGCATCCCGCTGCTCAATGGCCTGTGGGAACCACCCGCACTGGCGGGCAGCGAATGGTGGTGGCTGGGTAGCGATGCCGCCTTGCAGGCCACCATGGCACGGCTCGGCGCCCGGTTGAGCCCCCTCGATATCCACCAGCTCACCGCCGATCTCGACGGCCTGCTGTTGGCGGAAGAGGCCGCGCTGGAGTCCAGCATGGGGAGCGATTGGCACACCTTGCTGCAGTCCGGCACCCTCAAGGGGGTCATCCTCTCCCCCCGCGAAGCGTTGCGGGGACGCATGGGCTCGGAGAACTGGTGGCGCCTCGGCCAATCCCCCCTCTATCCGGATCTGTTGCTCGAAAGCTGCCGCGAACTGATCACCGGGCGAGCCGTGACCACCCATGCCGCCAGCATCGAAAAACTGGGCGGGCGGGTGCTGGTCGCCGATGACCATCTGGTCAATCGCGCCCTGCTGACCCGTCAGCTGGCGATTCTGGGGGTGGAGTGCGAGGTAGTGGAAGATGGCGAGAAGGCGTTGCGCGCCTGGCAAACCCGGAATTTCGCCCTGCTGATCACCGACTGCCACATGCCGCACATGGATGGCTACACCCTGACCCGCCACCTGCGGGAACAAGGGGAGCAAGCCCCCATCATCGGCGTCACCGCCGATACCTCGGAGGAGGCGGCAGCCAATATGACGGCAGCCGGCATGAACGGCATGCTGTGCAAACCCTATTCGCTGGAGTCACTGCGCCAGATGCTGCTGCGGTGGTTGCCCGCGACTACGATCACAGAGAGAGTGCCCGCACGACAGGCCATCAATCTCGACATGATCGGTCGCTGGCAAGATCTGTTTGGCGATGAAGGGATTGCCAAAAGCATGGCAAGGGAGTATCTGGCCTCCAACCGGAAAGATTGCCACGCTATGATGAGCGCGCTCTCCTCCGATGATAGCCAGGAGCTGGTGGAGATCGCCCACCGCATCAAAGGGGCAGCCAGAATGGTCGGGGAGCTCTCCCTGGCCGAGCAGGCGGCGCAACTGGAATCGGCGGCCCGCCTCAAACAGTTGAGCGAGCTCGCGCTGCTGACACAGAGAGTGGAAGAACAGATGAACAATATTGAACGTGAAATGGGATTGTGGCTCGATGAGTAGAACGGCAGACGAGTTGGTCATCATGGTGGTCGAGGATCACGGGTTTCAACGCAAGACCCTGATGCACCAGATCCGGGCGCTCGGTTATCAGCAACTGCTGGAGGCCGCAGACGGCATCGAAGCCCTGGCGCTGTGCCAGAGCCACACTGTCGACATCCTGTTCTGCGATCTGCGGATGCCCGGCATGGATGGCATGGCGCTGCTGCGCCGCCTCTCGCTGGGTGGCTTTCGGGGCGGCATCATCCTCTCCAGCGCGCTGGAAGATGACGTGGTGGAGGCCGTGCTGCGCATGAGCGCGGCCTATGGCCTCCATGTGCTGGGTCGCATCGAGAAACCCTCCAGCCCGCAGCGGCTGCGCCAGCTGATTGACTCCTGGGCACCCAAGTCGGCCCCCTCGGGCAAGGACGATGGCCTCGTCCTCTCGGTGGACGAGCTCAAACGCGCCCTCGACAACGACCAGTTGCTGCCCTGGTATCAACCCAAGGTCGGCTTTGCGTCCGGCCAGTGGGTGGGGATGGAGGCGCTGGCCCGCTGGCAGCATCCGGAATATGGGCTGATCTCCCCCGGCATGTTTATCCCGCTGGCGGAAAACAACGGCCTTATCGACCAGCTGACCGATGTCATCATCAACAAGTCGCTGCAGGATTGCCATCTGTGGGGCCAGACCGGTCTCTCCCTCAATCTGTCGATGAACCTCTCCACCACCTCGCTGATCGAGGGGGATCTCTGCCACTTCCTTATCAACCAGTGCCAACGCTGGGGCGTCAATCCCGAGCTGATCACCCTGGAGGTGACCGAAAGCTCGTTTGTCGAGGATATCGGCAAGGCACTGGAGGTGCTGACCCGGCTGCGGATGCACGGCTTTGGCCTCTCCATCGATGACTTCGGTACCGGCTACTCCTCGATGCAGCAGCTGGCGCTGCTGCCGTTTACCGAGCTCAAACTTGATCGATCTTTTGTCGATCGCTGCTATGCCGACCCCTCCCGTCTGGCCATCATCGAATCGAGCATCGAGCTGGCCCGCAAGCTGGGGCTGAAATCAGTCGCCGAAGGGGTGGAAGATGTGCAGACCTGGCAACTGCTGGCCAAGCTGGGGTGCGATATCTGTCAGGGCTTCTTTACCGCCCGCCCGATGCCGCGCAGCGAACTGCAGCACTGGCACCAGATCTGGCAAGCCCGACTGCCGACCCTGATATCCGGCTGATCTCCTGCGACCAACCCTTCGGGCCAACAGGGCACCGACCGGCAACGTGAATGGCCGCCTTGGAAAAGGTGGCCATTTTCTTTATCTAGGACTCGCCACTCACGCATGCCCGCCCCCTATCCACCAACCTTTTATCCAACCGAGTGCCCCCCTTTGCTCTGCATGCGCCGCATGCCTTGAGTCACCATTTATGCAAAATAAGTTGCATCACAAATGGTGCTACTGGCGGATCACGCCTACCGCTAGCGAGAGCAGCCTCTCTTCTACCAGACGCATAAACTGACAATAAGACAATGAATCACCTGCTGTAACAGGAATGGTTCTCAACGATGCGCCGTGCCGATGAGGTAGACAAGACAACCTGAAATCGTTTTCCCTTTTGAACAATAAGCTGTCTAAAATCAAATAAAGTTGTAAATAATCTTTGTTATGGTGAGCGTATAGCAAGCGGCCTCCCTGTCGCTTCCCCTGCTGGCTCCGCCAGATGCAGCATTTTCTGCGCCTTGAAAGCGAGTTTATGACGCCATGATCACCATCACCCTCGATGGGGCTCAGTTGACGGTTGACCCGACCAGAACCCTGCTCCAGATAGCCAAACAGCACCAGACTGATATCCCCTCCCTGTGCGGTGACAACACCAGCGGCCCCAAGACCCCCTGCGACCTCTGCGTGGTCGAGATTGCCGGTCTCGGCATCCGGCGCGCCTGCGAGACGCGCCCCGAGGCAGGGATGGTGATCACGACCCAAAGCGATGCCCTGCGCGCGCACCGCCAGCAGGCGCTCGGCCGCATCCTCGCAGATCACTACGCCGATTGCGAAGCCCCCTGCCAGCGCGCCTGTCCGGCCGGGGTGGACATTCAATCCTATCTGCACCACATCGCCATGGGGGAGCACGAGGCGGCCATGGCCGTCATCAAGCAGACCCTGCCGATGCCCCTCTCCATTGGCCGGGTCTGCCCCGCTTTTTGTGAAGCGGAGTGCCGCCGCGCGCTGGTGGATGAGCCGCTGGCCATTCGTCAGCTCAAGCGCCATGCCGCCGATCTCGATCTGGCCGAGGTTGCCCCCTATCAACCGGCAAAGAAGCCCGCCAAGGGCAAGCGGGTTGCCATTATCGGCAGCGGCCCGGGCGGCCTCACCTGCGGTTACTATCTGGGTTACGAGGGGTTCGAGGTCGATCTGTTCGAGGCGATGCCCGAAGCGGGTGGCTGGCTGCGCTACGGCATCCCCGAATACCGGCTGCCCAAGGCGATCCTCGATCAGGAGATCGACCTGATGTGCCAGAGCGGCATGCGGATCCACACCAGGCAGCGACTGGGCCACCAGATCACCCTCTCGGCGCTGTGCCGCGACTATGATGCGGTCTGTCTGGCGGTTGGCGCTTCCAAGGCGGTGCCGATGGATTACCCGGGCAGCACCCTGGCCGGTTGTTATCTCGGGGTCGATTACCTCAAGGATCGGATGCTGGCCAAGCGGCTCACCACCGGCAAGAGGGTCGCGGTGATCGGCGGTGGTAATACCGCCATCGACTGCGCCCGCACGGCGGTACGCCTCGGCGCCGAGACCACCCTTATCTATCGCCGCACCCGCGCCGAGATGCCTGCCGAAGCGTACGAGATCGACGAGGCGGAGCAGGAAGGGGTGCGCTTCATGATGCTGACCAATCCGGTGGAGAATCTGCCGGACAGCCGTGGTCGCGTCTGTCAGGTGCGCCTCGAGAAGATGGCCCTCGGCGAGCCGGACGCCTCCGGTCGCCGCCGCCCGGAGCCCACCGGCGAGTACCTCATTGAAGAGTTCGATACCGTGATTGCGGCGGTGTCGCAGCAGCCGGATCTCAGCTTTATGGAAGGGGAGCCCCTCACCCTCCCCTTCACCCGCTGGCAGACTTTAGAGTCCCACCCCGAGACCATGCACAGCGGCCACGGCAACCTGTTCGCCATCGGCGATCTGCGCCGCGGGCCCGCCACCGCCATCGAGGCGGTCGCCGATGGTCGCAAGGCGGCGCTGGCCATCGATCAGTTCCTCCACGGTGACATGATCGATCCGGTTCGCCCCTTCAACGCCTGCAAGGCTCCCACACTCAAGCAGGTCGATCCCGCCCAGTTTGCTCACCTGAAAAAAGTCGCCCGCACCATCATGCCCCATCTGGCAGAGCAGGATCGCGAGGGCAGCTTTGCCGAGGTGGAGCGCGGTTTGAGTGATGCCGATGCCCGCAGCGAAGCCAGCCGCTGCCTCGAGTGCGGCTGTCAGGCCAACACCGATTGCGCGCTGCGCGACTACGCCACCGAATACAAGGTCGAGCAGAGCGCTCTCGATACCAGCCAGTGCCAGAAGTTTGCAGTGGATAACAGCAGCGAATTTATCGTGTTCGATGCCAACCGCTGCATCGGCTGCGGCCAGTGCGTGCAGACCTGTGGTGAGCAAGCGGTACAAGGGGTGCTGCGCTTTGCCAAGAACAGCGATGGCACCCTCTCGAACCGGCCGCAGTTCGACACGGGACTCTCGATGGGCGACTCCCACTGCGTGCAGTGCGGCGCCTGCGTACAGGTCTGCCCCACCGGTGCCCTGGTGGATGCCCGCGACAAGTCGCAGGGGCGCACCGAACTGCTCACGCCGGTCAATACCATCTGCACCTACTGCGGGGTCGGCTGCGGTGTCACCCTCTACGTCGATGAGGCGCGCAACCGCATCCGCTATGTGGAGGGGAATCGCAACTCGCCGGTCAATCAGGGGCTGCTCTGCGTCAAGGGGCGCTTCGGCTTTGACTTTATCCAGAGCGAGGAGCGCCTCACCACCCCGCTCATCCGCAAGGATGGCGAGCTGGTGCCCGCCAGCTGGCAGGAGGCCATCGCCCTGGTCGCCGAGCGCTTCACCGCCCTGCGCCAGCGCTATGGCAGCGATGCGCTGGCGGGTTTCTCGTCGGCCAAAACCACCAACGAAGAGAACTACCTGTTCCAGAAGTTCATGCGCCGGGAGCTGGGCACCAACAACGTGGATCACTGCGCGCGGCTCTGCCACGCCTCCACCGTCACCGGGCTGGAGGCGTCACTCGGCAGCGGCGCCATGACCAACGACATCCCGAGCATTGATCACTCGGATCTCATCTTCATCATCGGCTCCGACACCTCGGCGGCCCACCCCATCATCGGCTCCCATATCAAGCGGGCAGTCACCACGGGCAAGGCGCGGCTGGTAGTGGCCGATCCGAAACGGATCGAGATGGCGGACCATGCCAGCCTCTATCTGGCCCACCGCCCCGGCACCGACGTGATGCTGCTCAACGGCCTGATGCAGCAGATCATCCAGAACGACTGGCACGACAAGGCCTATATTGCCGCACGAGTGGAAGGGTTCGAGGCGCTGCAAGCGGAGGTGCTCTCCCCGGCCTATGCCCCGGACAAGGTGGCCCTCGTCACCGGCGTACCGGCCGAGCAGGTGATCGAGCTCGCGCGCCTTATCGGCACCGCCGAGCGCACCGCCATCTACTACTCCATGGGGATCACCCAGCACACCACCGGCCACGACAACGTGCGGGCCATCGCCAACCTGCAACTGCTGTGCGGCAACATCGGCATCGAAGGGGGCGGCATCAACCCGCTGCGGGGCCAATCCAACGTGCAGGGCGCCTGTGACATGGGGGCGCTGCCCAACTGCCTGCCCGGCTATCAGAAGGTGGCCAACCCCGAGGTGCATGCCCGCTTCGTGGCAGCCTGGCAGCAGCCAGACTTGCCGCGCACGCCCGGCCTAACCCTCACCGAAACCATAGATGCCGCCTGTGCGGGCAGCATCAAGGGGCTCTATGTGATGGGTGAAAACCCGGTGCTGAGCGATCCGGATCAGCATCACGTCATCGAGGGGCTCAAGCAGCTGGAGTTTCTGGTGGTGCAGGATATCTTCCTCTCGGAAACCGCCCAGCTCGCCGATGTGGTGCTCCCCTCCTGCTCCTTTGCCGAGAAGAGCGGCCACTTCACCAACACCGAGCGGCGGGTGCAGCGCATCTCCCCCGCCCTCAAGGCGCCGGGTGAAGCGCGGGAGGATTGGTGGATCATCCAGCAGATCGCCAACGCCATGGGCGGCGACTGGCGCTATCAACACCCGCAGGAGATCACCGCCGAGATCTGCCGGGTCACCCCGCAATACGCCGGCATCCAGTGGGACAAGGTGGGAGCACAAGGGCTGCAGTGGCCCTGCAACGACGCGGCGCCCGAAGGCACTCGCCTGCTCCACGGCAAGCAGTTCACCCGTGGCAAGGGGGAGATGGTCGCCACCCCGTTCCGCTATGCCGCCGAACTGCCCGACGAGACCTATCCCATCGTGCTCACCACCGGCCGCCTGCTGGAGCAGTTCCACACCGGCACCATGACCCGCAAGACCAAGGGGCTCGACAAGCTGGCTGGCCCGCGGGTGATGATGAGCGTGGTGGATGCGCAGCGGTTGGGGATCAGCAACAGCGAGCGGGTGAAGGTCACCAGCCGCCGCGGCCATATCGAACTGCCCGCCTTCGTCACCAAGCGGATGCAACCGGGCGTGGTCTTTATCCCGTTCCACTTTGCCGAAGCCCCGGCCAACCGGCTCACCATCAATGCCACCGACCCCCACGCCAAGATCCCCGAGTTCAAGGTAGCTGCGGTGCGCATCGACAAGCTGACCAGCCAACACACCTCGACACCACAGCCAGAGATGGAGATAGCCTGACCGGAGATCAGGTAACACGCAGGATAATCCGCAATAAAAAGAGCCACCCGACGGGTGGCTCTTTGCGTTCACCAATACCACAAGCCAGATCATTATCAGCCCCCGGACGCCACTGTCAGGGTCATACCGATACTCATGCGGTCACCTCTGGCGAGTAGCCGCAAACCGGGGTGACCGGCCAGGTGGTGGGCATTGGCGGCGTGACTCTGGGGCTCCAGACAGACGAAGCCACTCCCCTCATCGGGCTGATAGAGCATCAGGAAGGCACACTCGCTTGAAACCAGCAGCCGCTGCTGGCGGGCAGGATGGTCAAGCTCGGCCTGACCACGCCAGCCGCCGTAACAGTGGTTGAGCCACCCTTGCGGGCGCTGCCACTGGCGAAAATCGTGATGGGGCGCCAGCCTGCTCGACCAGTCGATCGGCAGATGATCTGCTCCCTCTTGCCAGACGCCGCTCGCCAGAAAACGGATGCGGGTCTGCTCGTCGCGCCAGAAGAAGGGGTGAAAACCCGCGCCGTAGAGACAGGGGCTCTCCCCGAGATGGGTCAGGCTGATCCGCGCCACCAGGCTCGCACCATGCAGCCGATAGTCTATCTCCGCAAGATAGTGAAAAGGGCCGCATTGGCTGGTCAACTGCAACGTCACCGAACTGGTAGAACCCGCCACCCACTGCCATGACTGCAACCAGCCATCGCCATGCAGGAAAAAGTCGGGATCGACGGGACTTTCTGGCAAGCGATGCTCCTCCCCCCACAACTCAAAACGGTTGCCTGCGACCCGGTTGGCCAGCGGCAACATGGGAAACAGCGCGCTCTGGCCGGGATGCCAGGGCTGCGCCGGGTCAGTGTCGCGCAACAGCGGGCGCCCCTGCTCATCCTCCAGCCCCAGCAGACAGGCCCCTTGTGCAGAGACCCGCATCCGAAGATGCGGGTTGCCCAATGTGTAAACCGTCATGCCGAGGCGCTCGCCTTGGTCGGCGTCAGTTCGACCTTGCCCTGGGCCAGTTGGGCTTCCAGTGCCTCCAGCGTCACCCCTTTGGTCTCGGGCACCTTGCGATAGATAAAGATGAGACCGGCAAAACAGATAAGGCCATAGAGCAGGAAGCTGCCCGCAGCCCCCAACCCGGCATTGAGCAGCGGGAAGGTGTAGGTCAGCACGAAGCAGGCGATCCAGAGCGCCAGCGTACCGGCCGACATCGCCAGCCCACGCACCCGATTCGGGAAGATCTCCGAGAGCAGCACCCAGGTGACCGGCGCCAGGGTCAAGGCATAGATGGCGATGGCCGCCAATACCAGCAGCAACACTGGCAGCCCCAGTACGCCTGTGGCGTAGGCCGCCGCCATCATGCCGTAGATAATGGTCAGCCCCGCCGAGCCAATCAGCATCAGCTTGCGGCGGCCAATCTTGTCCACCATGGGCAGCGCGATCAGGGTAAACAGCAAGTTGATAAGACCGGTGGCGACGATGGATTTGAGGGTGCTGTTGATGTCAAACCCGGCGGAGGCAAAGATCTCCTGCGCATAGTTGAAGATGACGTTGATGCCGCACCACTGCTGGAAGACTGCCAGTACAATCCCGATGATGAGGATCGGCCGCACCGAGGGTTTGCCCAGCTCCGCCAGCGAGACCTTGTGGGTCTCGCCCACCAGAGTCTGGCGGATATCGGCCAGGGTCTGCTTGGCATAGGCATCCCCGCCAATCTTGCCGAGCATGCGGGAGGCTTTCTCATACTGACCATCTTTGGCCAACCAGCGCGGCGACTCCGGCACGAAGAACATCAACACCAGAAACGCCAGCGCAGGTACCAGTTCGGCACCGAACATCCAGCGCCAGCCGGACTGTCCATTCCAGGTCGCCAGAATATCGGCCTGAGTCGCATTGCTTGCCACCGGATCGGCGATCATCAGATTCACCAGCTGAGCCGCCAGCACACCGATGACAATGGTGAGCTGGTTGATGGCCACGAACTTGCCGCGCTTGTTGGCCGGGCTGATCTCGGCGATGTACATGGGCGAGAGCGCAGAGGCCAGACCGATGCCGATCCCGCCGATGATGCGATAAACCACAAACAGATCGAAGTTGCTGGCCGCAGCCGTGCCCCACGCCGAGATGGTGAAGAGGATGGCGGCCAGGATCAGCGGCTTCTTGCGACCGAAGCGATCGGCTGACCAGCCGGAGATGGCGGCCCCCAGCACGCAGCCCACCAGCGCCGAGCTCATGGCCCAGCCGGACTGGGCCGGATCCGTGATGGCGAAATAGGCCTCATAGAAGGGCTTGGCCCCGCCAATCACGACCCAGTCATAACCAAACAGCAGGCCACCGCAGGCGGCCACCAAACAGATCATCCAGATGTAGCTCATATTGAGCCCATTCGTATCCAATTGATTTTTCGTGCGTTCCATGACTCATCCTTTCTATCTTGTCGATTGTAGGGTGCAGTGGCGCCCCTCACCGTGGCGGGGCGCCGGTTTTTGTTATGAGAGTTATGAGTGGAGTGACAGCTCGCGGCAGATCAGGGCAAAGAGGTGTCCCTTGTCGTGAGCCGGGTTAAGGGTGAGCAGCTCTCGCAAGGTCTGTTCACAACCATCCCGCTGACCCAGCCCCAACAGACCGAGCGCTCTGACCAGCAGACAGTGCTGGCGATGTTTGTGCTGCGGGTCGTCATCCAGCACGATGAGATCCGGCAGTGAGACGGCGAAGAAGTCCGCCTCGACCGACTCGCCCATCGCCTGCTCGGCCCAGCCGACCATTCCTTCAAAGAGACGCTGCGCCTCCGCAACCCGACCAAGACGTGCCAGCGCCATCCCCTGATAGAAGAGATAATCCACCGGCTGATCGTTGTAGTAGCGGCTGGCCCCCAGCGAACCCTGACCCAGACAGGCCAGTTGCAGGCACTGGGCCGCCAGACTCTGGTTGTCACAGGCCAGATGGCAGAGCGCCAACAGGTAATGGATATCGTTGTCGGTCTGCCCCACCAGACGTCCCTCCCCCAGATTGAGGGGGTAGTGCAACGCCTGTTGCAGCAACGGAATAGCCTGCTCGTGGCGTCCCTGAATCATCAACGCCAACGCCCGGCGTTGCTGATTGATGAGGTACTGACCGGTCACCTTGCCCTCGCCCCCCTCCCAGGGGTGGAATTCGCGCAGCCGCAAGATCTCTGCCGCCGCCTCCAGCTGGCCGGTGATGTGATAGAGACTGAGCAGTTCGGCGGTCAGGTCGTCGCGCTTGAGGACCACCTCACGATGCGCCTCCAGCAGCGCCAACCGCTCGCTTGGCGCCATGGCGCAGCGCTTGTGCAGCTGATCCAGTTCAAACAGCAAACGGGCATCATCCGGCTTGAGGGAAAAGGCCCGGCTCAGACACTGCTCGGCCGCCACCGGATCGCCGCTCTTGTTGAAGTGATAGATGCCAAGGTTGCGCCATGCCGGGGCAAACCCGGGCGCCTGCTCGCACACCTGCTGCCACAGTGCGATAGCTTGCGGGTAGCTGCGCTTGCTGTAGTGGAAGCAGCCCAGCAGATAGCTGGCAAACCAGCTGTGTGGCAGTTGCGCCAGCATGGCCACCTCGCCAAGGGTATTGGGGAAGCGCACCTTGCGGCCAAAGGCCTGCTCGGCCCGTTGCAGCAGGGCATCCTGCGCCTCACCTTCCGGCAACAATGCAGCCTGGAACAGCAGCGGCAGGGTCTCCTCTACCGGCAGTGTTGAGAGCAGTTGCTGCGCCAGCTCGGGGCGTCCCAGCGCCAGCAGATCGCTTGCCAGGAAGCAGAGATTCACCCCGCGCCCGTTGCACAGGGTGCGCAGCGCCTCGAGATCGGTCGGCTGCTCGCTTGCCAGCCAGCGCAGGAAGGCCAGCTGATAGTGAAGTGGATAACGAACGCGCTGCTCGTCGATATAGGCGATGGCCGCCTCCCGCTGGCCAGAATCCAGCAGCGCCAACCCTTTGAGGGCGATAGCGCCGTAGTGGGTGCCGTTGACGGCGAGGCTGCGCTCGACAAATTGCAGCGCTTGCGAGGCATCGCGGCGCACCATGGCGATGCGGGCCAGCCCGAAGAAGCCGCTGTCGCGGCAGTTACCGCTCCAGGTCGCCTTGTAGAAGTCATCGAAGGCGGCATCGAACTGCCCCAAACGTTCCTCGATGTGGCCACGCAGCAAGCTCGCCTTGCCACACTGGGGGTTCTTGTTGAGGCGATGGGCACGGACCAGCGCCTGATTGACGTAGGCCAGCGCCTGCTCATAGTTGGCGCGGTTGTACTCCAGCGTTGCCAGCGCCAGGTTGCAGCGATAGTCGCCGCCATCCAGCTCCAGTGCCCGCAGGTAGTAATCAAAGGGCGAGCGGCTGGCGTGCAGATACTGCTCAAGATGCTGGCCGATGAAGTAGAGCTCGTCGACCGAGTCGAGATTGACGGCGGGCTCCGGCGCCGTGGCCGGATCCGGCAGGGCTTCGCCCGCGGGCTGATGCTCGAGATAGCTCAGGATCGGCTGGCCCTGCTCATCCAGCAGGCGTACCTGCAAGCGTCCCTCGCTGGTGATGGCCTGCGGCTCAAGCCAGGCCTGACCCGGCTGCAGATCCAGCGTCTGGGTGAACAGCACGCCACTCTCGTCACTTACCTCGAACTGGGCCCCGCAAAGCGGCGCCACCGCATAGACTCCGCAGACGAGGCCGTCATCGCTGCGCTCCAGCTTGATGGCGGCGCGGGTGTTGGCATTTTGCAGGGTGCCGAGGGTGTTGTAGGGCAGGAAGTTCTGCACAAACACCTTCTCCTCCCCCGCATCCAGCCAGGTAAAGTCAGGCTGGTTGTCGGTATAGACCCCGGTCATCAGCTCGATGTAGGGGCCGTTGTCATCGGTCAGGTTGCGATCCCAGGCCAGACCGAAGTCACAGTTGCCCCAGCTCCACTGCTTCTTGCCCGGCGAAACGTGGTGATCCGCCACGTGCAACAGGCCGCCCTGCTCGTCATGGCAGTAGGCACCGACAAAGTCGTAGTCAGACTTGTCCGCCATATAGGAGGTGGGTACCGGAATATTGCGGTAACGGGAGATATCGACCCCGGCGGAGTAGTCCACCTTGTAGTAGGTGCCGCGGGCGATGGGGAAGGCACTGACGTCGCGCTTGCCGTGGTCATAGACGGCGGTCACATCGGGCGGGAAGACGCTCTGGTGGGCATCGCCCCCTTTCACCGCCGGGTTGGACCACCAGAGGAAGTGGCGCGGCGTGTCGTTGCCGTTGAACACCTTGCCGGTGATCTCGATGAGCGCCTTGTCGGGATAGAGGGTAAACCCCGCCATCACCTGCAGACCACGCATCGGCTCCACCTCGCCGAGCCAGACGGTCTTGGCGCCGCCCTCCCGCTCCGTAATGGTGAAGTCCACCGGCATGAAAGTGGTGGGTCTGTGGTGCTGCGGCCAGTTGAACTCGATGCCGCCGGAAATCCAGGGCCCCACCAGCCCCACCAGCGCCGGTTTGATCACCTCGTTGTAATAGACGAAGTCGCGATTCATCACCTTGTCGTAGGCTCGGTGGATACGCCCCCCCAGCTCCGGCAGCAGCATCACCTTGATAAAGTCGTTCTCCAGCCAGACCGCCTGATAGGACTTCATCTGCTTCTGGCCGGTGAGGGTGTCGATCACCCCATAGGGATAGACGGCCCCCGAGGAGCCCTGATAGACCCGCTTCTCGAGAAACATGGGGTTGGGATCTTCGGCGCCTACCTCGTAGGTCGGCAGTGAGATGGTCTCTACCCAGACCTTGACATCAGCTCTCATTAATCTCGCCTCACTCAACATTTGTTAGTAAAGTTTTCAGTGAGACCAGATTAGAATGGTTAAACCTGCATTAATTGCTGAAAGATCACGCAATACAGTAAGCGGAGTTTAGTGAAGCGATGAGCATAGGGTTGAACAACCAGAAGGTCCGCCACCACAACAAGCAGGTGCTGCTTGCCCTGCTCTATCAGTTAAAAGAGGCGAGCAAGTCCACCCTGGCGCGCCACTGCGAGCTCTCCATTCCGGCGGTCAGCAAGATCCTTGACGAGTTGGTGGCCGATGGCGCCATCAGCCACAGCGATCAGAACCTCTCCCAGCGCGGCATCAATGGCGGCAGCTACCGCATTGCCAGCGGCCAGGGGGCCATTCTTTGCCTCAATATCAGCCCCACCCATCTGGAGAGCATCCTGGTGGATAACCTGATCACCCCGCTGGGTGAGTTCAGCGACCAGAAGATTGCCCCGCAAACCCCCGATGAGCTGCTGCACCTGATTGAAGCGCACTACTACCAGCACAAGCGCCGCCACAAGGGACTGGCGATCCGGCTGGCCTTGGCGGTACACGGTCAGGTCAACCCGGCGACCGGGGTATCGCAAACCATGCCGCAAGCACCCTGGCATGCGCCGGTCGAGCTCAAGTACCTGCTGGAGGAGCGGCTGGGTTGCGAGGTGATGGTGGATAACGACTGCATCATGCTGGCGCTGGCCCAGAAGTGGCAGGACCGGGAAGGGAACGGGGATTTTTGCGTCATCAACGTCGATTACGGTATCGGCTCGGCCTTTATCATCAACGACCAGATCTACCGGGGCGCCCTGTTTGGCAGCGGCCAGATAGGGCACACCATCATCAATCCGGACGGCAGCGCCTGTGCCTGCGGCCGCTATGGCTGCCTGGAGACAGTCGCCTCGCTGTTTGCCATCAAGAAACGGGCCCGGGTCTTTCTCAAACAACAAGCCAGTGCCGACAACCCGGCGCAGACTGGTGTAGAGCTGGATACCGCCCAACTGCTCACGCTCTACCATCAGGGGGATGCCATGATCCGCGCCCTGGTGGACGAAGGGGCCCGCGCCATTGGCCTGAGCCTCTACAACTTCCTCAATATCCTCAACATCAACCGCATCTGGCTCTATGGCCGCAGCTGCCACTTTGGTGAAACCTGGCTGCAAACGATCGTCAGTCAGACCGGCGCCAACCCGTTCGACTGCAGCGATGCGGTCAACGCCACCCATATCCGTTTCGGCCAGCTCAGCCGCGCCCAGCAGGTGATGGGGATTGGCTATCTCTATGTGGAGCGAGCCTTGGCAAAAGCCATGTAAAAAGGGCAGGTTTCACAAATGAAACCTGCCCTCACGATCTGGTGCCGATAAGGGGAATCGAACTCCTGACCTTCGCATTACGAATGCGCTGCTC
>OERJ01000244.1_pt1 | contig 16356 bp, 16 predicted proteins | sample 1539991 | NCBI WGS metagenome assembly OERJ01 (sample SAMEA3891247, study PRJEB23780) | metagenome | biome: terrestrial biome; feature: animal house; material: water of meat washing | place: Italy | collected 2015-05-12
GCCCGCTTGCCGAGATATCCGAACAATACGCTGATAAATACGATCAGGACTATGCCTGTCCACATGGTCATGTCACGACTCCTTGTCGTCTATAAACGGCGAAAACGCTGATGGGATCCGTTCTGTTTTCTCACAGCCGCCAATTGGCCGCAATGGGGCCCGTTTCGCCTTTGTGATGCAGTTGGCTATTGCTGCCAGAGCGGCCGCCCGACCCAGAGCGCCCACAGGGTGAGGTGCAGCAGCACGATAAACCAGAAGACCAGCCGGTAGCTGCGCTTCTGGGTCTTGTGGCGCAGCCACTGGCGGGCCACCAGCGCCCCCGGCCAGCCGCCGCACAGCTCCAGCAGATGGAGCCTCGATTCGGGAATGCGCCACTCACCCCGCACCGCCTGCCGCTTGTCCCAGGCGTAGGCGGCTACCGTGAGCAGGCTCATGGAGAGCAACACGGCCAGCGGCCACCACTGCTGCTCGCCGAGGCCGAGCCAGAGGGCGGCGCCCAGTGGCAGCAGCGCCAGCGCCATCATTGGGCCAGCTCCCAGCAGCGCTCCTCGTCCTGCTTGAGGGTGCGGATCACCTTGGCCGGATTGCCCACCGCCACCGAGTCGGCCGGGATGTCGCGGGTGACCACGGCGCCGGCACCTATGATGGAGCGCGGCCCTATGGTGACGCCGGGGCAGATGATGGCGCCGCCGCCAATCCAGCAGTCGTCACCGATCCGCACCGGCTTGTTGTAGGCGGTCCAGTTGCGTCGCTCCAGATAGTTCATGGTGTGGGTGGCGGTGTAGATCTGCACGTTGGGGGCCAGCAGCACATGGCTGCCGATGTGCACTTCGCCCACGTCGAGAATGGTGACGTTGAAGTTGAAGAAGGTCTTCTCGCCGATATGGATGTTGCGGCCAAACTCGCAGGTAAACGGCGTGCTGATCCAGCAGGAGTCGGGGCAGTGGCCGAACAGCTCGCGGCAGATCTGCTGGCGCAGAGGGCCATCGCCTGCAGGTGAACCATTGAGCTGGGCCAGCAGCGCCTGACCGCGGATCCGGTCGTTGGCTATCTCCTCGCTCTGGCTATCCAGTGCCCCGCCTGCCAGTACCTTGTCCCAGTCGCTCGCCATTGCTACCTCCTCATGCTGCAAGAGCAGGCAGTATACGTGACTGTCAGGGGCGCCGTCAGTCTGTCACTTGTTGCAGGTGATCCCCGTCAACCTGCGGGCCAGACGAGGGGCAGGATCAGCAGGGCCGAGACGAAGTAGGGGAGCAGCACCCGCAGCCCCAGACTGCGACCGCCGATGCCGAGGGCCAGCAACCCCTTCACCAGCGAGTTGACCAGCCCGGCGAGCAGGATGCCGCGGGCCGCCACCTCCAGCGCCAGCTCCTTGTGGGAGAGCTGGGAGAGCGACAAGGTGATGGCGTCCACGTCGGTGATCCCCGACACCAGCGCCAGCAGATAGACCCCCGAGTTGCCTACCTTGTCTTGCAGCAGCGTTGCCATAAAGCCGATCAGCGCCAGCAGCAGGCCGAACTTGATGGCGGTGGCCAGATCGAGCGGGTTGCTGGTTTCCGGTTTTACCGGGCCGTCGGTCAGCTCCTCGCGCTGACGCCAGAACCAGAAGGCAAAGCCGTAGACTGTGGTGGCCAGCAGCAACAGGGGGGCGACGAGGCGCATCGCCAGCTCGCTGTGAATGAGCAGCACCAGCACCAGCAGCCGCAGCCACATGGTGGCCCCTGCCAGCAGGATGCCGGTGGCCAGCAGTCGCTCCAGCCCGCCCTGCTCCTTGTTGAGACGGGCGAACTGCAGGGTAAGGGCGGTGGAGGAGGCCAATCCCGCCAGTATGCTGGTGAGCACCAGCCCGGCGCGGGTGCCGAGCAGCCGCACCGCGAAGTGGCCACAAAACGAGATGCCGGCGATCACCACCACCATCAGCCAGATCTTGAAGGGGTTGAAGGCATCGAGGGGCCCCATCTCCTCGTTGGGCAGCACCGGCAGCAGCACCAGCGAGATAAGCAGAAAACGCAGGGTGGCGTGGAATTCGGTTTCGCTCAGAAACAGCATCCCCTGCTGGATCTGCCCCTTCAAGCCCATCAACAGGGCGGCCAGCACGGCGCAGGCGACCGCTTCGCTCGGGCTGAGCAGCACCGACATCAGGCCGAGCAGGTAGGTGAGCAGCATGGCCACCGAGCTGGTGAGGCCGAACTCCCCCTGCCAGCGCTGGGCCAGCCAGACCGAGAGGCCGCAGCCGGTCACCACCGCCAGCAGGCCGAGCAGCGGCAGCCAGGGGCCCAGGGTAGGCAGCAGCAAACCGCACACCCCGCCGAGCAGGCCGATAAGGCCGTAGGTCCGCATCCCGGCGATGCGCTGGTTATCCCCCAGCTGGCGCACCTGCCAGCCCCGCTCCAGTCCGATAATCAGGCCGATGGCCAGCGAGACCAGGGCTCCGTTGACGGGTTCGGCATTGATCCACATGGCGGCTTCCTTTCGCGTCGTTGCTGCCTGATCCCATGATGGCACAGGGCGTAAGGAGGCAGAGGGGCATGGCTCACAGAGTCTGCGTCCGGCTCCCGGTGCGGGTGGCTGAGTTGATATGAGCAAAAGAGATAAGCAAAGAGTTATTTCTTTCTTCTGGGCATAACAACTCCACGGCATGCTGTTCTCAACCCAACAAGATATGGAGAATCACCATGAAACTGCGAATGACCGCCCTGACCCTGCTCTCCCTGCTGGCATTTGGCCAGGCCAATGCCGCCGAGATCCGTTTGCTCAACGTCTCTTACGATCCGACCCGCGAGCTGTTTCAGGAGTACAACGCCGCCTTTGCCAAGGAGTGGAAGGCCAAAACCGGCGACGACGTGGTGGTGAGCCAGTCTCACGGTGGCTCCGGCAAGCAGGCCCGCGCTGTGGTGGATGGACTGGAGGCCGACGTGGTGTCGCTGGCGCTGGCCTACGACGTCAATGCCGTCGCCAAGGCGGGATTGACCGCCGCCGACTGGCAGAGTCGTCTTGGCAACAACGCGGCACCCTATACCTCCACCATCGTCTTCCTGGTGCGCAAGGGCAACCCCAAGCAGATCAAGGATTGGGACGATCTGGTGCGCAAGGATGTCGCCATCGTCACCCCCAATCCCAAAACCTCCGGCGGTGCCCGCTGGAACTATCTGGCCGCCTGGGGTTACGCCCTGAAGAAGAGCGGCAGTGAAGAGGGGGCCAAGCAGTTTGTCGGCGATCTCTTCAAGAACGTGAAGGTGCTGGACTCAGGCGCCCGCGGTGCCACCACCAGCTTTACCGAGCGCGGTCTCGGTGACGTGCTGCTGGCGTGGGAGAACGAAGCCCTGCTGGTGCTTGGTCAGGCGGGTGCCAGCGACAAGTTCGAGCTGGTGGTGCCTTCGGTCTCCATTCTGGCGGAGCCGCCGGTTGCGGTGGTGGACAAGGTGGCCAAGAAGCACGGTACCGAAGCGGTGGCCAAGGCCTATCTCGATTATCTCTACTCTGACGAGGGGCAGCATATCGTCGCCAAACATCACTATCGCCCCAGCAACCCGGCGATCCTGAAGGAGACGGCAGCCCAGTTCCCGCAGCTTGCCTTCTTTACCGTCAAGGATCTGGAAGGGGATTGGGAGAAAGCCCAGAAGAAACACTTCGCCCAGGGCGGTCTGTTTGACCAGATCTATCAGCCGGGTCGTTGATAGCTTCGTTATCCATCACTGAACTGGCCCCTGTGCCAGCCGATAGGAGCACCAAGATGAACAAGATCCTCCTGGTTCCCGGTCTGCACAACAGCGGGCCGGATCACTGGCAGAGCCGCTGGCACGATCACTTTCCCCACTGGCAGCGGATGACCGGGCTGCCGTGGGACAAGCCGGACCTCAGGGTCTGGAGTGCCAAGCTGGCGAGCAAGCTGAAGAGTCGCCGCAGCCGGGTCCATCTGGTGGCCCACTCCTTCGGCGCGCTGACCGCCATCGCGGCGGCCCGCTTGCAGCCGGAGAAGGTGGCCTCGATCTTTCTGGTGGCGCCCGCCGATCCCGCCCGTTTTGGCATTGCGGATGAGGCCTTGGCCGGGCCGCTGCAGGTGTCGGCCCAGCTGGTGGCCAGCCGCAACGATCCCTGGATGAGCTTTGAACGGGCCGAATACTGGAGTCGTCAGTGGCAGGTGCCGCTGTTCGATGCCGGTGAGGCGGGCCATATCAATGCCCAGTCCGGTCATGGGGACTGGCATCAGGGGCTGCATTTGCTGGGTGCTCTCTATCGCCGTGGCGAGTTGGTGGTGGCTCCGGTCAAGGCCGCATCGCCCCGGCCGGTCGTACTGGGCTTTCGCTAGGTATCTGTGAAGTGGTTGGAGGGTTGGCGAGCGCGCTGTTCGCTGGCTACTCCATGCCCCCGTTCTTTGAATGCTCCGCTCCGTATTGCTCCATTTCTTAGGTCTTTTATTTATATAAAAGACCTTTTTTTATTTGGATCGCTCTAAAAGCCTTGTCCTACCGTTGTTAGACAAAAAAGTGATTAGCAAAGTCGCAATTGATGTTTGTTGCCGATGAGGGGAGTGCGCAGAATCACCATATCGAAAATTCTTCATAACAGATGGATGTGTTATGCGATTTGGTTCTTATTCTGTCCTGCCCGGTTTTGGCCCCACCTTGGGGTTCAGCCTGCTCTATCTGGGCCTGCTGGTGCTGTTGCCGCTCTCGGCCCTGGTGCTGTTTGCGATCAACAACCTGACCGCCGCCGAGTTCTGGCAGGTGATCGGTTCACCCCGGGTGCTCGCCTCCTTTCGCCTGAGCTTCGGTGCGGCCTTTGTCGCGGCGCTGCTCAACAGCCTGTTTGGCCTGATCCTGGCCTGGATCCTGGTGCGCTACACCTTCCCCGGTCGTCGTCTGGTGGATGCGCTGATCGACCTGCCATTTGCCATGCCGACCGCCGTCTCCGGCATCGCCCTGTGCGCCATCTTCGCCCCCAACGGCTGGATCGGCCAGTTGCTGGCGCCGCTCGGCATCCAGCTCGCCTACAACCCCATCGGCGTCGTGATCGCCCTCACCTTTATCGGGCTGCCTTTTGTGGTGCGCACCCTGCAGCCGGTGCTGCGAGAGGCTGAGAGCGAGCAGGAGGAGGCCGCCGCCAGCCTCGGCGCCGATCGCTGGCAGACCTTCCTGCGGGTGTTGTGGCCGACCCTGGTGCCAGCCCTGCTCACCGGTTTTGCGCTGGCGTTTGCCCGCGGGGTGGGGGAGTACGGCTCCGTCATCTTCATCGCCGGCAACCTGCCGATGGTCTCGGAAATCGCGCCGCTGATGATCATGAGCCACCTGGAGGAGTATGACTACGCCGGTGCCTCTGCCATTGCCGTGGTGATGCTGCTGATCTCATTCATTTTGTTACTGCTAATCAACAAGTTGCAGGCCTGGAGCTGGTCTCGCATCGGAGGGAGCCGGATATGAGTTCATCTGCTATCGCCATTGAGGTGGCCCCGGTGGAGGCGGCCCCCGTTCGCAAGGCGCCGGTCGTGATCCGTGAACCCCAGTGGGTCAAGTGGCTGCTCATCACCGTTGGTTTGGGCTGGTTTGCCGCCCTGTTGCTGCTGCCGTTGGCCACCGTCTTTATTCAGGCGCTGACGCCGGGGCTCGCCTTCTTCTGGCACGCCATCAGCGAGCCGGATGCCCTGAGCGCCCTTGGCCTCACCGCACTGGTGACCCTGTTTGCCGTGCCCCTCAACCTGCTGTTCGGGATCGCGGCGGCCTGGGCCATCGCCCGCTTCCGCTTCCCCGGTCGGCAGCTGCTCATCACCATCATCGATCTGCCGTTCTCGGTGTCGCCGGTGATCGCCGGTCTGATGCTGGTGCTGCTGTTTGGCAGCCGCGGCTGGTTTGGTGACTGGCTGAGCGAGCACGACATCAAGATCATCTTCGCCACCCCGGGGATCATCCTGGCCACCACCTTCATTACCGTGCCCTTCGTGGTGCGCGAGCTGCTGCCCCAGATGGAGGCGCGCGGCCCGGAAGAGGAGGAGGCGGCCATCATGCTGGGGGCGAGCGGTCTGCAGATGTTCTGGCGCGTCACCCTGCCCGGCATTCGCTGGAGCCTGATGTATGGCCTGCTGCTCTGTACCGCCCGCGCGGTCGGGGAGTTTGGCGCGGTGTCGGTGGTCTCCGGCCATATTCGCGGCCAGACCAATACCCTGCCGCTGCATATCGAGATCCTCTACAACGAGTACCAGACCGGCGCCGCCTTTGCAGTGGCAAGCCTCTTGGCTCTGTTCGGGATCTTCACCCTGCTGGGGGAAACCCTGTTGGCCCGGCTGCGTGCCCAGCCCACCAAATCTCACTGATCACCGTTTTAAAGAGGCAGCCATGAGCATTCAGGTTCAACAACTCAACAAGCATTTCAATCAGTACGCGGCGCTGGCAGACATCAACCTCGACTTTCACGACGGTGAGCTGGTGGCGCTGCTCGGCCCCTCCGGCTGTGGCAAGACCACCCTGCTGCGGATCATCGCCGGGCTGGAGCAGGCCGACTCTGGCCACGTCATCATCCGTGGCGAGGATGCCTCGGATCTCCATGTGCGCGAGCGCAACGTCGGCTTCGTGTTCCAGCACTACGCCCTGTTTCGCCATATGACGGTGTTCGAGAACGTGGCGTTTGGCCTTAGGGTCAAACCGCGCAGCGAGCGCCCGGCCGAGGCGGCCATTCGCGCCCGGGTCAAGGAGCTGCTGGATCTGGTGCAGCTCAGCCACGTGGCCGAGCGCTATCCGACCCAGCTCTCCGGTGGTCAGCGTCAGCGGGTCGCATTGGCCCGCGCGCTGGCAGTGCAGCCCAAGGTGCTGCTGCTGGACGAGCCCTTCGGCGCCCTCGATGCGCAGGTGCGCAAGGAGCTGCGCCGCTGGCTGCGCGAACTGCACGACGAGCTGCATGTCACCAGCCTGTTCGTGACTCACGATCAGGAGGAGGCGCTGGAGGTGGCGGATCGGGTGGTGCTGATGAATGCCGGCCGGGTCGAGCAGATCGGCACCCCGGCCGAGGTCTACGACCAGCCCGCCAGCTCCTTCGTCCACAGCTTCCTCGGCAGTGTGAACCAGTTCCGCGGTCGGGTGGCGGAGCAGGGATTCGGTGTCGGCGAGCAGCTGCTCGGCGGGCCGTCGGCTTCCCATCTGGCCCACGGCAGTGCCGCCATCGCCTATGTCCGTCCCCATGAGCTGGAGATCCTGCCAGCCGATGCGCCGGGCGGGATCCGCGCCACCATTACCCGTCTGCTGCCCATGGGGCCACGCATTCGGGTGGAGCTGCGTGGCGATGGCGAGACCAAAGGGGCCCACTACGAGGCGGAGCTGACCAAGGAGGCGGCCAAACTGTTTGCGCCGGGTCAGGGGGTGAGGCTGGTGGCCAGACAGGCGCAGTTCTATCCCGATTATCAGATTTGATGCTGTGTTGCGGGCGGTGTGGCCGCCCGGTTCAGGCTGTTAGCCGGGCATGATCCCGGCCATATAACAAAAAATGAGGGTGTTGACCAAGCAGTGTCGCCACCCTTCGCAGGAGGCGACAAGGTGAATTTTCAGCAGTTACGTATTATCCGGGAGGCGGCGCGGCGGGATTACAACCTGACCGAGGTGGCCAACGCGCTCTTTACTTCCCAATCCGGGGTGAGTCGCCATATCCGCGAGCTGGAAGAGGAGCTGGGCATAGAGCTGTTCATCCGTTATGGCAAGCGGCTGCTCGGCATGACCGAGCCCGGCAAGGAGCTGCTGGTGATTGCCGAGCGCATCCTTAATGACGCCAACAATATCCGCAAACTGGCCAGCACCTTTGCCAACCGCGACTCGGGCCGTTTGCTGGTGGCGACTACCCATACCCAGGCGCGCTATGCCCTGCCGCGGGTGGTGAAGGCGTTTCGCGAGCAGTTCCCGCTGGTACAGCTGGAGCTGCGTCAGGGCAGCCCGGAGGAGATAGTGCGGCTGGTGCAGACCGGCGAGGTGGATATCGGCATCAGCAGCGAGCAGCTCGACAAGAGCGAAGGGGTGGTGGCATTTCCCTACTACCGCTGGCACCACAATATCGTGGTGCCGGAGCAGCACCCTCTCGCAGGCGAGCAGGTGCTGACCCTGGCGGCGCTGGCGAACTGGCCCATCATCACCTATCAGGCGGGGCTGACCGGGCGGGTGCGGGTGGACGAGGCCTTTGCCGAGGCGGGCATCGAGCCGCAGATCCTGCTGACGGCGCAGGACTCCGATGTCATCAAGACCTATGTCGAGCTGGAGATGGGGGTCGGCATACTGGCCGACATGGCGTTCGACGCACAGCGCGATCAGGGGCTGGTACAGCTTGATGGCAGCCATCTGTTTGCCCCCCACACCGCCTGGATTGGCCTCAAGCAGGGGCAGTTCCAGCACAACTTTGCCTGGCAGTTTATCCAGCTCTGCAACCCCGAGCTGGCGCTGGCGGATATTCAGGCCCGCGCCATGGGCAGCGAGCCCGCCCTCGACTTCCAGATTTGAATGGGAAGAGAAGACAAGAAGGGGAGCCAATGGCTCCCCTTTCTTTATTGCTGGCAGATGATATTGCTAGCGAAAACAGACGGCTTCATATGAATTTTTTCACTTAGGTTTGCCAGTTAATTTTGTTTGTTATCCGGTACTTGGGTTGCAGGATGGAATAAGTGACTGACCAAAGTCGACCCATTCAGGATAAAGCATGCCGTATAGCTACCTATCACATCTGCGTTGCAGCAAGAGTGGCGAGATCCATGATGCTGACCAGCCCTGGCAACTGAGCCGGGCAGGTGCACCACTGCTGGCCAGCTACGATCTCGATGCGCTGAAGCGAGCATGGCACCCGGCGGCATTGCTGGGTCGCCCTGCCAGCCTGTGGCGTTATCACGAGTTGTTGCCGGTACGGGATCCCGCCCACGTCGTGACACTGGGGGAGGGGTTCACCCCGCTGCTGCCACTCCCCACGCTGGGCAAGCAGATCGGTATTCCGGATCTCTGGATGAAAGACGAGAGCGTCATTCCCACCGGCTCCTTCAAGGCCCGTGGTGCTGCGGTGGGCATCTCCCGCGCGCGTGAACTCGGCGTCACTCACTTCGCCATGCCGACCAACGGCAACGCAGGCGCCGCATGGGCGCTCTACGGTGCCCGCGCCGGACTGCGCAGCACCATAGTGATGCCGCAGGCGGCCCCCGCCATCACCCGGCTGGAGACCTCCCTCGCCGGTTCCCGTCTCTATCTGGTGGATGGCCTGATCAGCGATGCCGGTCGCCAGGTGGCGCAGGCGGTAGCGGAGCAATCCCTGTTTGACGCCTCAACCCTGAAGGAGCCTTACCGGATTGAGGGCAAGAAGACCATGGGGCTGGAGATTGCCGAACAGCTGGGCTGGACCCTGCCGGATGTGATCATCTATCCGACCGGTGGCGGGGTCGGCCTCATCGGTATCTACAAGGCGCTGCGCGAGCTGCAGGAGCTGGGCTGGGTCAAGGGGGCGTTGCCCAGACTGGTCGCGGTACAGGCGAGTGGCTGCGCGCCCATCGTGCAGGCGTGGCAACAGAGAGCCACCGAATCGAGCTTCTGGCCCGACTCCCAAACCCTGGCGTTCGGCATCAATGTGCCCAAGGCGCTGGGGGATTTTCTGGTGCTGGACGCCCTCTATCGCACCGAGGGTTGCGCCATCGCGGTGGATGACAAGGCCATCCAGAGCGAGATCCGCCAGCTTGCCTCTCGCGAGGGCAGTTTTGTCTGCCCTGAGGGGGCCGCTGCGTTTGCTGCCGCGCGTCAACTGCGCGAGGCTGGCTGGATCCGTGGGGGAGAGCAGGTCGTGGTGCTCAATACCGGTGCCGGCATCAAGTACCCGGACGCGATCACTGTGCTGCCCCAGCGTCTGCAGCGTGACGGGAGGATCCCGGCATGAATCTGGATCTGCCCTTTATCGTCACGACGCTGCCCGCCTTCGGCAAGGCGGTCTGGGTCACCTTGCAACTGGGAACCCTGGTGATCCTCACCTCGCTGGCGGTCGCCCTGCTCAATGTGGTGCTGTTGAGCCTGCACAAGCGGCCGCTCAGCGCGCTGATCCGTGGGTATGTCGAGCTGGCCCGCAACACGCCGCTGCTGATCCAGCTGTTCTTTCTCTATTTCGGGCTGCCTGCGCTCGGCTTGTCGCTCTCCGGGTTTACCACCGCGGTGATCGCCATGACCTTCCTCGGCGGTGGCTATCTGACCGAGGCGCTGCGTGCAGGCATTCAGGCGGTGCCCGCCAGTCAGCTGGAGGCTGGCAGGGCTATCGGCCTCTCCCGCTGGCAACTGCTGCGCCACGTGCAGCTGCCCCAGGCCTGGCTCGCCAGCCTGCCCGCGCTGTTTGCCAACTTCATCTTCCTGCTCAAGGAGACGACGGTGGCCTCGGCGGTGGCGGTGCCAGAGCTGCTCTACACCACCAAGAATTACATCGCCCTCTACTACAAGACCTACGAGATGCTGGCGGTGCTGACATTGATGTGCGTGCTGATCTTTCTGCCGCTCTCCCTCGCTCTGCGAGTCGTTGAAAGGAGGCTGCAACATGGTCAGTTCGGTCACTGAATCGCTAATGCAGGCGAGGATCCCGATGTGGGCACTTATCTTCCAGCTGTCACCGTCTCTCGTCACCGAGACGCAGGAAAGGAGGGCTCAATATGGCCAGTTCGATCTCTGAGCAGCTGACGCAGGCGCTGCCACTGCTGGCGGTGGGCGCAGGCCAGACCCTCGCCATCTCGCTGCTGGCCATCCTGTTTGCCACCCTCGGCGGTGTCGCTTACGGCGTGTTGGCACAACAGGGCGGTCGGTTGGTGCGGGGGCTGCTGCGGCTTTATCTCGAGCTGTTTCGGGTGGTGCCGGTGCTGGTGTGGCTCTATCTCTTTTTCTTCGGGTTGCCGATCTTTTTCGGCCTCGATATTCCGGCCTTCTGGTGCGCCGTGCTGGTACTCGCCCTCTGGGGCGCCAGCGAGGTGGGAGAGGTGGTGCGCGGTGGCCTCAACTCCCTCGCCCGTGGTCAGCAGGAGGCCGGGTTGGCGCTCGGGCTCTCGACCTGGCAGCTCTATCGCCATGTGTTGCTGCCGCAGGCGTTGCAGCGGCTGACGCCGCCGACCATCAACATCTACACCCGCATCATCAAGACCAGTTCGCTGGCGGTGCTGATCGGGGTGGTGGAGGTGATCAAGGTGGGCCAGCAGATCATCGAGCGCACCTATGGCTCGCTGCTTATTTACGGTCTGCTGTTTCTGTTCTTTTTTCTGGTCTGCTATCCGCTCTCGCTCGCCTCGCGCCGGCTGGAGCAACAATGGGGTAATGCGGTATGACACCTCTGCTTGAACTCGGTTCTGTCAGTAAACAGTTCGGCCCGAATCGGGTGCTGGATCGGATCAGCCTCAGCGTGCGCGCCGGGGAGGTGATCGTCATCCTGGGGCCGAGCGGCTGCGGCAAGAGCACCTTGCTGCGCACCCTCAACGGGCTCGAGCCCATTCAGGGGGGCGAGATCCGCTTCGATGGTGTGTTGCTGGATGGTGCCACCGACTGGCAACGAGTGCGCCAGCGGATCGGCATGGTGTTCCAGAGCTATCACCTCTTCCCCAACCTGACGGTGCTGGAGAACGTGCTGCTTGGCCCCCTGCAGGTGCAAAAGCGGGAGCGGGCAGAGGCGCTGCTGCAAGCCGAGCAGCTGCTGACCCGCATCGGCCTGTGGGAGCGGCGCCATGACTATCCGCGCCAGCTCTCCGGCGGCCAGCAGCAGCGCATCGCCATCGTGCGGGCGCTGTGCATGAACCCGCAGGTGATGCTGTTTGACGAGGTGACCGCCGCCCTCGACCCCGAGATGGTGCAGGAGGTGCTGGAGGTGATCCGCGATCTCGCCGGCAGCGGCATGACCCTGCTCATCGTCACCCACGAGCTGGCCTTCGCCCGGGCGGTGGCGGATCGCATCGTCTTCATGGATGGCGGCCACATTCTGGAGCAGGCCGCCCCCCACCAATTTTTCGACAATCCCAGGAGCCAGCGTGCGCGCCAGTTCCTCGCCAAGTTTTCTTATACAAATGTCATCAAACGAAAGGAGTCAGCATGAAAAAAATCACCTCGGTTCTGTTTAGTGCCTTGTTGGGGCTGGGTCTCGCCAGCGGCGCTGCCCATGCGGCGGACGGTTCCCTCGACAAGATCAAGGCGCGGGACAAGCTCATCGTCGGCGTCTTCACCGACAAACCGCCGTTTGGCTATGTGGACGAGAAGGGCAACTACGTCGGTTTTGACACGGATCTGGGTCGCCGCTTCGCCAAGGATCTGCTGGGGGACGAGAACAAGATCGAGTTCGTGGCGGTGGAGCCCGCCAGTCGCATCCCCTTCCTGCAGAGCGACAAGGTGGATCTGATCCTCGCCAATATGACGGTGACCCCGGAGCGGCGCGAGGTGGTGGATTTCACCAACCCGAACCTGCGAGTGGCGGTACAGGTGCTGGTGCCGGAAGGGAGTCCGGCCAAGAAGCTCGACGATCTGGCCAGCAAGACCCTGATCGTGACCACCGGCACCACGGCCGACATCTGGCTGACCCGCAACCACCCGGAGTGGAAGGTGCTCAAGTTCGAGAAGAATACCGAATCCTTGCAGGCGCTGGCCCAGGGCCGTGGCGACGCCTATGCCCAGGACAACCTGGTGCTGTTCAGCTGGGCCAAGGAGAACCCGGGCTATCGGGTGCTGCCCGAGAAGCTGGGCTCGGAAGATCCCATCGCCCCGGCGGTGAAGAAGGGCAATATCGAGCTGCGTGACTGGGTCAACGACCGTCTCGCCAAGCTGGGGGAAGAGAAGTACCTGCTGAAACTCTATGACCAGTATGTGCGTGACAAGCTGAGCCCTGATACCGATCCGAATGATGTGATTGTCGAAGGAGGAAAATGGCAGGGTTAATGGACAAACCCTGTTTTGAAGAGTGTGTTGAGTGTGTGAAGTAAGTGAAGAGTGAGGTCTTGGTTCCGTTGGTATGCAAACCGCAAGGTTTGGCTTTTCAAGGCGTCCCCCGTTCGGGGTGACGCCTTTTTTTATGGTTGCGCTTGCGCGGATCAGTTCAGCTCAATCCAGGCATCTTGCCAGTGGGTGCCGACACCCGGCTCATAGTGGGTGGCGGTGGTGGCCCACTGCACGCAGTAGCCGCTGTAGGGGAAGGGCTTGCACTGATAGACCTTGCCATTTTTCGGCTGCTGCACCTTGGTTCCGGCGGTGTAGGACTTGATGTTGTTCGGGAAGACGAAGTCATATTCGCCGCTGCTCTGCTCCTTGAACATCAGATCCATGGTCTGCTGGATGGTCTCGCCGCCCGCTTTCGGGGTGGCCTTGATCACCAGCTGGTGGTGACCTGCCTTGAGCCCTTCCAGCGCCATGGTGAAGGTGTGGCTGCTGTCCTTGATGTCGGCACTGCTTTCACCCTTGGCGACGCCGCCGTGGTCATAGAGGGTGTTGGTGACGGCCAGATCGCCCTGTGCGGTGACGGTGAAATCGAGGGTTGCCTTGCCGTTGTCCAGCACATAGTCGCTGGCCAGACCGCTGACGCTGATGCTGTCCACTACCGGCGGCTGCAGCTGTTGCAGGTCAATCTCGACTCGATCCAGTTTGCTGTCTCGATGCAGATAGACGGGGTTCATACCGTAGACCGGATTGAACTGGCCATCGGCTCCTTGCTGACCGGCGCGGATCAGGCTCTGCTCGGCGTTGATCTTGCTGGCGAGGGCATGGGCCCAGTTGTTCTTCTGGCCCTGCTCGGCAGTGGTGATGGTCAGCACGGTCTGCAGATCGGGGCGCTCGCCGTTGGCATCGAATACCCGGGTCATCGCCTTGTCACCCACTGCGAGGTCGATGGAGGGGTAGATGGTGCCTGCCTGGCTCCACTCCAGCGGCGGCTGGCTACCATCTTTGAACTTGGCATCGATGATGTTGTAGAAGCTGTTGCTGGTGTCGCCCACTTCCCACACGCCGAGGATCACCTGATAACCGGTGCGCTCCGGCAGGACACAGTTGTGGGTCACCTGCTTGGGCGGCTGCACCATGTTGCCGTCGATGACGCAGAAGGGGGTCAGGTCGAACGAGGCGCGGGTGAGCGGCTGGTTGGGGTTCCAGTCCTGCTTGGTGAGGTAGTAGCGCCAGTTGCGGGTGACGTGGTTGGCGGTGAAGGTCCAGCTGATGGCGAAGGGGCCGGGCTGTACTTCACGCTTGGTCCAGCGGTCGCTGGTCTGGATGTTCAGCTCGCTCCAGCGCGGGCTGCCCGCCGAGGCGATTTGACCATCCTGCGGGCCGCTCTGCGGGAAGCCGGAAGGGCCCTCCACGCTCTGGGGTTCCCACTGCACGCCGCCACACTGGCTGTTGCCGCCGGTTTTGCACAGATAGTTGCGGCTCTCTGGCTGGCTGATGTAGCCATGAGCCAGGGCGCTGCCGCTGGCCAGCAGGGCCAGCACCGTTGCGATGTGATTGAGTTGGATTTTTGCTGCCATACATTCCTCTGTTCGACAGATGTGGGCAGTCAGTTGGCCGGGGAGTTCCCCGATGCACACTTGCGTGTGGCAACCCCGCTATCCTGGACAAAACGTCTGTAGACCGGAGGCTTTGCGTCCCGACCTTTCGGTCAGTTTGCCAAATGACTAGATGGTTAGTGATGGGCCAAATGTTCGGCCATCAGCATTGTGCACTGCATTGATTAATTATTTGAAGTTAAATGTTTAAATACGCCGTCAAACGGAGTGCTGCCAATCCTAACCAGTTGTTTTTAAATCGTTCTCTTGTTGGTGAACTGTGCCGATCCCCGTTGAATATGGCGATAAGATGCATGCTGATTGCGTGTTGCTGGCGCAAAAAAAACCTGCCAGTCGGGCTGGCAGGTCGGGTGACAAGGCGACACGGGTTGACGCCGTCAGTGACGGGCGCGCTGCTCGCCTGAGGCGTGAGGTACGGGCGCCATCATCGGGGCTGCGGTTGACGCCTTGCCCAGTTTGAATACCGCAAGCCGCTCATCCAGGCTGCGGGAGAGACCGGCCAGCAGCTCGCTCTCCTGCGCCAGTTGCGAGGCGGACTGGGACATCTCCAGCGCCGAGTCGTTGATGCCGCTGACGTTGCGGTTCATATCCTCGGCCACCATGCTCTGCTGCTCGGCGGCGGTAGCGATCTGGGTCGCCATGTCGCTCACATGCTGGATGTGGTTGACGATCAGGGTGAGATCCTGCCCCGCCTGCTGGGACTGGTTGACGCTGCTCTCTGCCAGTTTGCGGCTGGTATCCATGGCGTTGGCGGCGGTGACGGCCCGTTGCTGCAGCTGGGCAATGGTGCTCTGGATCTCTTCGGTGGATTGGCGAGTGCGGCTGGCCAGCTGGCGCACCTCGTCGGCTACCACCGCAAAGCCGCGACCCTGCTCACCGGCACGGGCTGCTTCGATGGCGGCGTTGAGGGCCAGCAGGTTGGTCTGCTCCGAAATGGCGCTGATGACGGCGGTCACTTCGCTGATCTGCATCACCCCCTCCTTGAGCTGGTTGACCTGCTGGGTGGCCTGCTCCACCTCGGTGGCCAGCGCCTTGATGCCGTGCACGCTGGCGTGAACGTCGCGGTTGCCGAGCCCGGCTTCACCGGTCGCTTCCTGGGTATCCCGCGCGGTATTTTCGGCGTGTCCGGCCACATCGGAGATGGTGGCGCTCATCTCGTTCATGGCGGTAGCGAGCTGGGCCAGCTGATCCCGCTGGCTGGTGACCGCCTGATTGGTCTGCTCGGCAGAGGCGGCGATGCGCAGGGCGGCATCCGCCACGTTGCGGGCCCCCTGGCTGGCCTCCAGCAGGGCGTGACGGATGGCATCGAGACTCTGGTTGGTGCAGCGGGCGACCACTCCCAGCTCATCCTTGCCCTGTACCGGGATGCTCACCACCAGATCCCCCTTGGCGACCCGTTGCATGGCGTGGTTGATCTGGCTGAGGGGGGAGACGATGGAGTGGGTGATGCGCCAGCCCAGCAGCCCCATCAGCAGGATCACGATGGCGGTGGCGGTCCCCATCTTCATGTACTGGGCCCAGATGGTCTGCTGAATATCCTGCAGCAGCATGCCGGAACCGAGGATCCAGCCCCAGGGCTGATAGCCGGAGACCATGGAGAGCTTGTCGGCGGTCTCACCCGACGGGCCGACCCACACATATTGCAGAGTGCCCTGTTTGCCCCCTTTGGCGATATCCACCATCTGATACCAGAACTGCCCGGCGGTGGCGGCGCCCCCTTCACCCATCTTCTGGCCGACCAGTTCGGGACGGATGGGGTGAACCACCATGGTGCGGTTCTCGTCGATGACGAACAGGTAGTTGTTGCCATCAAAGCGGGTGTTGGTCAGCAGCTTGCGCGCCTCCTGCTGGGCCTGCTC
>OERJ01000248.1_pt1 | contig 16138 bp, 10 predicted proteins | sample 1539991 | NCBI WGS metagenome assembly OERJ01 (sample SAMEA3891247, study PRJEB23780) | metagenome | biome: terrestrial biome; feature: animal house; material: water of meat washing | place: Italy | collected 2015-05-12
TTGCAAGCCCGGCAACCAGTTCATCCTCGCCGCTCAGCAGTTGCAGCTCCTCGATGGAGAGCTTGACCACATCCGCCTGCGCAATGGCCTGACGCACCAGCGGCAGCATCTCGGCGGGGTTGCCCCACACCTCGGGGCGCAGGTTGGGGTCGAAGCAGACCCGCCCGCCTGCCGCCTTGATGGCCGCCATGGCCTGCAGGCAGCTGGTGCGCACCGGCTCGTTGGCGAGCGCGATGGAGCAGGTCAGCAACCACTGACCGGCATCGAAGCGGGGCAACTCATCCGGGGTGAGGAACTGGTCGGCACTGGGGCGCACCATAAAGGTGAAGCTGCGCTCCCCCTCGTCATCCAGTGCCACCAGCACGGTAGAGGTGCGATGGTCAGGATCGAGCCGCAGCGCACCGATATCCACCCCCTCCCCGCTCAGGGTGTCGGCCATAAAGCGGCCGAACGGATCGGCACCGACCCGGCCGATAAAGGCCGCATCGCCACCCAGCCGTGCCACGCCAACCGCCACATTGGCGGGCGCGCCACCCGGACACTTGAGGTAGTGCAACGCCCCTTCCGGGATCAAGTCCACCACCGCATCCCCCATTACCCACACACGATTCGTCACCTTGCTACTCCACTGCTGCATCGGATCCACGGTCAAACCCGAACTCTGTTCTGTTGGCTGGCATTATCAGCTAAACCGTTTTAGCCAACCAACAGATCTCGGCACCGGCTGCCATTTTTGTGATCGGGATAACGAACTAGAACCAGGTTTCCATCTGCACGCCAAAGTTCCACTCGCCACCGGCGGTGAAGTTGCTCTGGCCCATGGCATCGTCGCTGGCGTAGTTGTCGAGCTCGGAGGACCAGTCCATCCAGCTGGCGAACACCCGCAGTTCGGGCCGCTCGAAGAAACCGGCGGTCTGCGCCTTGAAGGTGGGGGCGAAGGTGAGCTTGGTGAAGTTGCCGTTCACCGCCTGGCGTCCCTTGTAACCCTTGGGATCGAGATCCATGTACTGCCAGGCCGCCTCGTAGACCAGCTCGACGTTCTGGCTCAGCACCTGCGCCACCCGGGTATTGAAGGTAAGCCAGCGGTACTCGTCCCCTTTCACGTAGCGATCCTGACTCTGCTCGGCCAGCAGGGCCGGGGCAAAACGCCAGCGCGAGTTGAGATCGGTGGCGCCAAACACGGCGACCCGCACTGCATCGGCATCCGGCAGCAGCTCGCTGTCAGAGCCCAGCCCCTTGAGCTCGGCACCCAGACCATGACCGTACAGCACCGCCGCCTTGGCAAAACCGGGGTTGAGGCCAAAGAAGCTCTCGCCGTGGTAGGCCAGCAGGGTGTGTGCCCCCTTGTCCGCCGCCTCGCTGCCCGCCCCCTTGTCATTGATGCGGGCGTCATTGTCCTTGGCCGAGAGACCGTTCACCATCCACTGCCAGTTGCCGACGCGGTTGTTCATGGTGAGGATGTAGCTCTCGATATCGGAGAGACCGCTGGCGCTGATGTCGCCGTAATCGCGGCCATAGAGGGAGAAGTTGGCCTTCCAGCTGTCGGCCAGCTGCACGTCGTAGACGCCGCCGCCGGTACCGGCCAGGAACACCACGTCGGAATCGAGCCAGTGGATGTCGAAGTTGTCGCGGTCAAAGCGCTTGCCCGCCCACAGCACCGCATTCTTGAAGGGGCCGTCGAAGCTCGCCAGATTGCCGATCTCGGCAAACACCTGACGGGTATTGAGGCTCGAATCGCTGGCGGTCCAGTCGTTGCTGGTCTCCACCCCGTCCGCCAGCATCAGCTTGTAGCGGGCCCAGCTGCCATCCTCGAAGGTCTGGGTTTTCAGCAGGTTGGCCTCCATGTAGGTGTCATCCTCGTTGCCAAGGCGACCGACGGCCCCGCCCACCGAACCGGCTGGCGTGATGTAGGGGCCGCCGCGCCCACCGTTGCCATTGCTGTTTACCAACAGGCCCGAGCGAGCGTAACCGTGAAACTCGAAGCCCTGGGCACCAGCGGTCTTCTCATCCACCTTCTGGCTGCGGTTGTCGGCCACCTGCGCCTGCTCGCTCGCCGCGCTCGCCTTCACTTCCGCCTGACTGGCACGGCTCTCTGCCGCCTCGGCTCTCGCTTCGGCCGCCTGTACCCGCGCCTCCAGCGCCGCCAGTCTGGCCTCGACACTCTCACCTGCAACACTCGCCTGCGCCGCCCACAGCGGGCTGCTCATCCCCAATCCCAGCGCTACCGCCAGCGCCAACTTGCTCTTGAACATCATCATCTTCCTCACCTGTCATCTGTGGCCCGGACGGGCGCTGTTGTTATCGACAGCCAGAGCATAGCTAAACCGATTTAGCTAACTCAATATGACAACTAAACCGTTTCAGCAACAGTGTGAGCGGGATAACATTTGTACAGCAGGAATTGGCGGGAGTTGTGAGGAGGATCCCTCATCAGGATCCACTCAATAGGGCGGATCCTGGCTAAACGGCGGGCAAAAAAAGAGCCGGCACAAGGCCGGCTCTGTTTATTCGGGTCGCTGAAATCAGCTGGTCAGATCGTCGAAGAAGCGTTTCACCCCTTCGAAGAAGCCTTCCGATTTCGGCTTGTGGGTCTTGGCAGCGGCACCGCTGAACGACTCGTCCAGCTGGCGCAACAGCTCTTTCTGCTGCTCGGTGAGGTTGACCGGAGTCTCGATCACCACCTTGCACATCAGATCCCCTACCTGGCCGGAGCGTACTGACTTCACGCCCTTGCCGCGCATGCGGAACATCTTGCCGGTCTGGGTCTCCGGAGTGACCTTGAGCTTGACGCGGCCATCCAGGGTCGGCACTTCAATCTCGCCACCCAGCGCAGCTGCGGTGAAGCTGATGGGCACTTCGCAGTAGAGGTTGTTGCCGTCACGCACGAAGATCTCGTGCTCTTTGACGTGCACCTGTACGTAGAGATCCCCTGCCGGAGCTCCTGCTTCCCCCGCTTCCCCTTCGCCGGAGAGACGGATGCGATCGCCGGTATCGACGCCCGCCGGAATTTTCACCGACAGGGTCTTGGTGCGCTGGTAGCGACCTTCACCGTGGCACTTGCGGCACGGATCCTTGATGATCTTGCCGCGACCGTGACAGTGCGGACACGCCTGCTGCACCGCGAAGAAGCCCTGACGCATCTGCACCTGGCCGGAGCCGTGGCAGGTCGGGCAGGTCTGGGCACTGCTGCCGGTGTGGGCACCGGAGCCGTTACAGACTTCGCAGTGAACCAGGGTCGGCACCTTGATCTCCTTGGAGACCCCGCGTACCGCCTCTTCCAGCGTCAGCTCCATGGTGTAACGCAGGTCGGAGCCACGGGCCGGGCCACGACGGGCACCACCACGGCCACCGCCGAAGATGTCACCGAATACGTCACCAAACATGTCGGCGAAGTCGGCACCGCCGCCAAAGCCACCGTGGCCACCGCCACCCTGGCTCGGGTCGACACCGGCATGGCCGTACTGGTCGTAACGGGCACGCAGGTTGGCATCGGTCAGGACCTCGTAGGCTTCCTTGACCTCTTTGAACTTCTCTTCGGATGCGGCATCACCCTGGTTACGATCCGGGTGATACTTCATGGCCAGGCGCTTGTACGCCTTCTTGATCTCGCGATCGTCGGCATCTTTCGCCACACCCAGTACTTCGTAGAAATCGCGCTTCGACATACTCATCCTGTGGTTACGCAGACGGGCGTTGGTTACCCAACGCCCGTGAATTCATTGACCAAGCCGATGGGCGAAGCGGACTTCGCCCATCTGGGTAGGGCTTACTTCTTGTCGTCTTTCACTTCTTCGAACTCGGCGTCGACTACGTCGTCGTCAGCCTTGGCAGAAGAGGAGGACTGACCGGCATCAGCACCGGCTGCACCCTGGGCCTGAGCCTGCTGCTGGGCAATTTCCATCAGCTTCTGGGACGCTTCCAGCAGAGCCTGCTGTTTGGCTTCGATAGCAGCCTTGTCGTCACCCTTGATGGCAACTTCCAGCTCGCTCAGAGCAGCTTCGATCTTGGTCTTGTCGTCGGCAGGCAGGGCTTCACCGGCTTCGGTGATCTGCTTGCGTACGGAGTGGACCAGACCATCAGCCTGGTTGCGAGCCTGTACCAGCTCTTCAAACTTCTTGTCCTCGGCCGCGTTGGCTTCGGCTTCGCGTACCATGCGCTCGATCTCGTCATCAGACAGACCAGAGGAGGCCTGGATGGTGATCTTCTGCTCTTTGTTGGTCTCTTTGTCTTTCGCAGAGACGTGCAGGATACCGTTGGCATCGATGTCGAAGGTCACTTCGATCTGCGGCAGACCGCGCGGTGCCGGACGGATGCCTTCCAGGTTGAACTGGCCCAGAGACTTGTTGTCGCTGGCGCGCTTGCGCTCACCCTGCAGCACGTGAATGGTCACGGCAGACTGGTTGTCTTCGGCAGTGGAGAACACCTGGGACTTCTTGGTCGGGATGGTGGTGTTCTTCTCGATCAGCGCAGTCATCACGCTACCCATGGTTTCGATACCCAGGGAGAGCGGGGTGACGTCCAGCAGCAGTACGTCGGTCTTGTCACCGGACAGTACGGCGCCCTGGATGGCAGCACCCATGGCCACGGCTTCGTCCGGGTTGACGTCTTTACGCGGCTCTTTGCCAAAGAACTCGGCAACGGTCTTCTGAACCAGCGGCATACGGGTCTGACCACCAACCAGGATCACGTCGTCGATCTCGCCAACTGCCAGACCGGAGTCTTTCAGGGCGACACGAACCGGCTCCAGAGAGTCTTTCACCATGTCTTCTACCAGGGATTCCAGCTTGGCGCGGGTCACCTTGATGTTCATGTGCTTCGGACCGGTGGCATCTGCAGTGATGTACGGCAGGTTGACGTCGGTCTGCTGGGCAGAAGAGAGCTCGATCTTGGCTTTCTCGGCGGCATCTTTCAGACGCTGCAGAGCCAGCTGGTCGTTGCGCAGGTCGATGCCCTGCTCACGCTTGAACTCGTCTACCAGATAGTTGATGACGCGGTTGTCGAAGTCTTCACCACCCAGGTGGGTGTTACCGTTGGTCGCCAGTACTTCGAAGGTGGTTTCGCCTTCAACTTCGTCGATCTCGATGATGGAGATATCGAAAGTACCGCCACCCAGGTCATATACGGCAACCTTGCGCTCGCCCTTGACCTTGTTCACGCCGTAAGCGAAAGCAGCTGCAGTCGGTTCGTTGATGATGCGTTTTACATCCAGACCGGCGATGCGACCGGCATCCTTGGTAGCCTGACGCTGGGCGTCGTTGAAGTAGGCCGGAACAGTGATAACGGCTTCGGTTACCGGCTCGCCCAGGTAGTCTTCGGCGGTCTTCTTCATCTTTTTCAGCACTTCGGCAGAGATCTGCGGCGGTGCCATTTTCTTGCCCTTCACTTCAACCCAGGCGTCGCCGTTGTCAGCTTTGGCGATGGCGTACGGCATGATTTTCAGGTCACGCTGCACTTCTTCATCTTCAAAACGACGACCGATCAGACGCTTGATGGCGAACAGGGTGTTTTTCGGGTTGGTGATGGCCTGACGCTTGGCCGGCTGACCAACCAGGATCTCGCCATCATCGGCATAGGCAATGATGGACGGAGTAGTACGATCGCCTTCTGCGTTCTCGATCACGCGAGCAGTGTCGCCATCCAGAATAGCGACGCAGGAGTTGGTAGTACCCAGGTCAATACCGATGATTTTACCCATTTGACGAATCTCCAAATACTTTGAATAAACTGGCGAGGAACTCGCCTTAATGCGTTAACGGCTAGGTGGGGGCTGCCAATCTGGCTTTCAAGCTCCCGGCATCAAATTTTTTGTGCCGCCGCGGCCTTGCTACCTATATGGGGTCGCCAGACGCAGCTTCAAGCCCCAACCCTAAAAAACCACACCCTTTGTCATGGTTGCGCGGTCACGTTGAGCCGTAAAACCGGGCAAGATGAACAGGTGCTGCACTGCGAAACAAAAAGCCCGCCACAGGGCGGGCTCGGGCACCCACAGCCAATCAGTCGACCGCTTTGGCGATCATCACCATGGCCGGACGGATCACCCGACCGTTGAGGTCATAGCCCTTCTGCATCACTGCAATGACGGTGTTCGGGGCCACATCGGCACTCGGCACCATGCTCATCGCCTGATGGGCGTTGGGGTCAAACGGCTGGTTGATCGGGTCGAGCGCCACCAGACCAAACTTGGCCACGCCGCTCTGCATGGATTTCAGGGTCAGCTCGACACCTTCGATCATCGGCTTGAGGGCTTCGTTCTCCTTGTCGGCCAGTTCGATGGCACGCTCAAGGTTGTCCAGCACCGGCAGCAGTTCATTGGCGAACTTCTCCAGAGCGAATTTGTGCGCCTTCTCCACATCCAGCTCGGTACGACGGCGCAGGTTCTCCATCTCGGCGGCGGTACGCAGGGCGCGTTCACGCTCTTCCGCCGCTTTTTGGATGGCGGTTTCCAGCTGCGCTTCCAGTTCGGCAATGCGGGCCTGCTCGGCTGTCACTTCACTGTCTACATCGGTCGGCTCGACTGGCTGGGCTTCCACTTGCTCCATCGCTTCAACCTTTTGCTCTTCGTGGTTCATGACATCTCCAATTCCGGGGTTACTTATGAGGGCCCTGACGTCTGGTTGAGCGACCGGACGACAACAGACCGACTATGTTGGCGCTATTATGGGGATGCATCCCCGGCTTTCAAGGGGTAAAGGGCAATCAGGGTTGCTGAATAGCCGCAACCGTCGGTTTATCCGGGTTACCGCTCACCGTTTAACCAGTAGCCTCAAGGGGATAGCCGGCCCCGTCACACGGGAGAGCGTCACAAGCGGAGCAAAGCACTGTATACTGGCCCGCAATACCCATCCCAGATCTGACTGACTATGGATTCTCCGTTCAAAACCATCGCCCTGATTGGCAAACCCCACCATGAGGGGGCCAACCAGACGCTGACCGGCCTGCATCAATACCTGACCGCCCGCGGCTTTCGGGTACTGGTGGAGAGCCGGGTCGCCCAGACCCTGAGCATCCTCGATGAAAACGTGATGGATCTGGTGCAACTGGGCCAGCAGGCCGATCTCGCCATCGTGGTCGGCGGTGACGGCAACATGCTGGGGGCGGCGCGGGTACTGTCGCGCTTCGATGTGGCGGTGATCGGGGTCAACCGGGGCAACCTCGGCTTTCTGACCGACCTCTCGCCGCAGGATTATCTGCTGCCGCTGGAGCAGGTGCTCTCCGGTCACTACAAGAGCGAACACCGCTTCCTGCTGGAGGCCTCGGTCTATCGCCACGGCGAGCGCAAGTCGAGCAATCTGGCGGTCAACGAGGCGGTGCTGCACCCGGGCAAGATCGCCCACATGATCGAGTTCGAGGTCTATATCGATGGCAGCTTTATGTATAGCCAGCGCTCGGACGGCATCATAGTCGCCACCCCGACCGGCTCCACCGCCTACTCCCTGTCGGCAGGTGGCGCCATCCTCACCCCCAAGCTCAACGCCATCACGCTGGTGCCCATGTTCCCGCACACCCTGAGCAGTCGCCCCATCGTGCTCGATGCCGACAGCGAAGTGCGGCTGCTGGTCTCGCCGGACAATCAGGACGATGCCATGCAGGTCAGCTGTGACGGTCAGGTGACCCTGGCGGTCCACCCGGGGGACGAGATCCTGATCAAGAAGAGCCACCACCAGCTTCATCTGGTGCATCCCCTCGACTACAGCTACTTCCACGTGCTGCGCAACAAGCTCGGCTGGGGCAGCAAGCTGTTTTAATCGGCGCTGACCGACAACGGCATTGCCAGAGAGGGCGCCTGAATTGGCGCCCTTCTCTTTTCTGTCGTGGCAACGTCCCCTGCACTCTCATATCCGTACCGCGTCCCAATAGTCAGTACCGCATTCTCATAGCCATGGCGCACTGGCGCGGCTTTCCTGTGTTAAAAATGGCGGCGCCCTCTTTACTGTATATAAGACCAGTATATACTGGATGCATACACAGTAATGTTGACCTATACAGGATGAGACCATGCTGACCCAGCTGACCGTCAACAACTTCGCCATCGTCAAGTTTCTCGAACTCGATCTGCAACCGGGCATGACCTGCATCACAGGTGAGACCGGCGCCGGTAAATCCATCGCCATCGACGCTCTCGGTCTCTGCCTCGGAGAGCGGGCCGAAGCCGGCATGGTGCGACCCGATAGCGACAAAAGCGAGGTCAGCGCCCGCTTCCTGCTGGACAACAACCCGGCCGCCCGCGCCTGGCTCGCCACCAACGAGCTGGAAAACGAAGGTGAGTGTATCGTGCGGCGAGTCATCTCCGCCGAGGGGCGCTCACGCAGCTATATCAACGGCGTGCCCGTCCCCCTCACCCAGCTCAAGAATCTGGGCCAGCTGCTGGTCAACGTACACGGTCAGCATGCCCACCAGATGCTGCTCAAACCCGACTACCAGCTCGCCCTGCTCGACGGTTATGCCGGTCACCATCTGCTGCTCGACGAGGTGCGCCAGCACTATCAGCAGTGGCGCCAACTGCAAAACGAGCTGAACCGGCTCAAGGCCGAGCAGCAGCAGCGGGAGGCCCGTCGCCAACTGATCGAGTATCAGGTGCAGGAGCTGGACGAATTCGCCCTGCAGCCGGGGGAGTTTGAAGAGATAGAGGAGGAGCACCAGCGTCTCGCCAACGGCACAGAACTGATGCAAGAGTGTGGGGCTTGCCTCGACCTGCTCTATGACAACGAAGAGACCACTATCGCAGGGCTGCTGCAATCGGCCGTCGATCGGGCCGAGGGGCTGGTCAGCATGGACAGCCGCCTCACCCCGGTACTGGAGATGCTGAACGAAGCCCTGATCGGGGTGCAGGAGAGCCACAGCGAACTTCGCAGCTACCTCGATCGGCTGGAGCTGGATCCCGAGCGTTTTAACGAGCTGGAGGCCCGCCTCTCCAAGGCGATCAATCTGGCCCGCAAGCACCATGTCAAACCGGCAGATCTGGCTCAGTACCATCAGGAGCTGGCCTCTGATCTTGCTCGCCTCAACTCCGATGAAGAGCGGTTAGAGGGGATGGAAGATGAGCTGGCCGAGGCCCGTCAGGCGTTTGTCCAGGCCGCCGAAGCCCTGAGCCAGAGCCGTCAGCGTTACGCCCAGGAGCTGGGCGCCAAGGTGACCAGCAGCATGCACGAACTGGCGATGCCCGATGGCCGCTTTGCCATCGAGGTGCGCCCCGATGCCCAGAGCAGCCTCTCTCCGCTGGGTATAGATCGGGTGGAATTTATGGTCACCACCAACCCGGGCCAACCGATCCAGCCGCTTGGCAAGGTGGCCTCAGGCGGTGAACTGTCGCGTATCAGCCTCGCCATCGTGGTGATCAGCGCTCGCAAGATCTCCACCCCGACCCTGATTTTCGACGAAGTGGATGTGGGGATCAGCGGCCCGACTGCCGCCGTGGTGGGTCGCCTGCTGCGCCAGCTCGGCGAGTCCACTCAGGTGATGGTGGTCACTCACTTGCCTCAGGTGGCAGGCAACGGCCACCAGCATATGGTGGTGAGCAAGCATACCGATGGCAAAACCACCGAAACCCGGATGGATGCACTCGACCAGAATGCCCGCCTCAATGAGCTGGCACGCCTGCTCGGTGGCGACCAGATCACCGACAACACCCTGGCCAATGCCCGCGAGCTGCTGCGTCGATGAATCAGGTGATAAAGCCGATTTGCAGCGATGGCGACTGACAGGGCTGACCGAACATGCTGACTGCGCAGGCACAGGCGAGAGCTATGGCCTGCGCAGCCAGTAATAGCCAATAGCCAATAGCCAATAGCCAATAGCCAACTGTGATAACTGAACTCGCGTCAGGATTACCGACCCAGATCAATAAAATGGCGAGTTAGGCGAAGCTGGCAGCAACATGGGCGTGGATCCGGTTGCCTTCATGTGGCGGATTTCGCATAGTGTTGCCCCCCTTTATGGGTATCCAATTGTGAGGCTTTGTCTATGATCCACGTTTTTGGTCACAAGAATCCTGATAGCGACAGTATCTGCAGTGCGCTGGTTATCACCGACTGGCTCAATGGCCAGGGCCGTCAGGCCACCCCATGGCGTCTGGGTGACCTGCGCACCGAAACCCGTTTTATTCTGGAGCAGGCTGGCGTCAGCGAACCCGAGTTGCTGACCAAAGATCTGACCGGTGAAGATGTCTGGCTGGTGGATTTCAGTGATCTGGAACAGGGCCCTGCCACACTGGCACAAGCCAATGTACTGGGTCTGGTGGATCACCACCGTCTCGGCACTCTGGTCACCCAGTCTCCGCTGGATGCCTGGATCCGGGCCGTCGGCTGCACCTGCACCATCGCCTTCGATCTGCTGAGCCAGCAAGGTACCGTGACCCGCAGCCAGGCTCGCCTGATGCTGGGTGCCATCATGAGCGACACCCTCTGTCTCACCTCGCCGACCACCACCGAGCAGGACAAGATCGCTTGTGAGCGTCTGGCACCGCTGGCCGAAGTATCGCTGGCCGAATTCGGCCAACAGCTGCTGATGGCGAAAACCGACCTGAGCGGCCTGACTCCGGCTCAACTGCTGCAGCAGGATGAGAAAGCATTCCAGGCCGAAGGTCTGAACTTCATCATGAGCCAGATCGAAGTGGGCAGCGAACAGCAGCTGGCCGAGCACCTGCCAGCCCTGCAGCAGGAGATGGCCCAGCGCGTGGCGAGCGAAGGGCTCGACTTCTTCGTGCTGATGGTGACTGACCTGACTGCGGCTGCCAGCCGTATCTACTTTACCGAGCACGCCAAAGTACCGGCAGAGTCCAGCTACCACCCGGGCTTTGTCAGCCGCAAGAAGCAGGGTCTGCCCTGGGTGATGGATCTGCTGGCCAAGGCCTGATCCTCCCTCGCCATCACCTATTCCAAAGCCCTGCCTCTGCGCAGGGCTTTTTCATCGCCACCGCCAGCCGCACTCCCCATCCTCTTGCTGACCATCTTGCTCACCACTGCGGTCTCTCGCTTACTCCTTTCACGGCTTATTGACAGTTAACGCCATAACTTTGCTTACATATTTGCGGCTGTTATTTATCAGGGCTTTGCTGCAGGATAATCGCCGCGCACAACCTTTTCCGTTTCCATTCAGGTGATCGATGAACATAACCCCCAAGCAGAGAACCCTGGCCATCACCATGCTGATCGCCGTGGTGCTCCTCGGCTGGCTGCTCTGGCCCAGTCAACCACCCAAGGCGATGCTGACCGCTCAGGTGACCCGCGAGGATATTGCCCAGACCGTGCTGGCCAGTGGTGTGCTGCAGGCCGTAGAGCAGGTGGATGTGGGGGCCCAGGTCTCCGGTCAGGTTACCAAGCTGGCCGTCGAGGCCGGTGATCAGGTCAAGCAGGGAGACCTGCTGGCCGAGATCGATCCCCTGATTGCCCAGAACAACCTCAAGACGGCCGAGGCGGAGCTTGCCAGCAACCGCGCCCAGCTCAAGATCAAGCAGGCGCAACTCAAACAGAACGAGCTCGCCTGGCGGCGCCAGCAGCAGATGTTCAAGCAGGAGGCGAGCTCACGGGCCGATCTGGAGAGTGCCGAGGCACTGCTGGCGGTCACCCGCGCCGAACTGCAAAACAGCCAGGCCAATATCGACAACGCCCTGATCAAGGTTGATCGGGCCAAGACCGAGCTGGGCTACACCAAGATCCTGGCGCCGATGGATGGCACCGTCATCAGCATTGTGACCCGTCAGGGCCAGACCCTGGCTGCCAGCCAGACGGTGCCGACCGTGCTCAAGCTGGCCAACCTCGAGACCATGACGGTCAAGGCGCAGATCTCCGAAGCCGATGTCACCAAGGTCAAAGCCGGCATGCCGGTCTACTTCACCCTGATCGGCGATCCGGATACCCGCTATCAGGGTACGCTTCGCGCCGTGGAGTTAGCGCCTACCAACATCAACGATCAGGCCACCACAGGTACCACCACCAGCAATGCGGCTGTCTACTACTACGCCCTGTTCGATGTACCCAATCCCGACCATACCCTGCGGGTCGCAATGACCACCCAGGTGACCATAGTGCTCGGCGAGCGCAAGCAGGTGCTCACTGTGCCGCAAACCGCCCTCGGCAAGTCGCTGGGTGACAACGAGTATGAAGTCACCGTGATCAAGGACGATGAGACAACCGAAACCCGTCATATCAAGACCGGTATGAAGGACGAGATCCGCATTGAGGTGATCAGCGGGCTGAGTGAGAAGGAGGAGGTGCAGCTCAATCACGGAGCCCCCGCCGACAATGATGAGATGGCGGTGATGCTATGAGTGAGCCCCTGAACCAGCTGCCGTTGATCCAGCTGAAAGGGGTCGAGCGACGCTACCAGAGCGGCGACAGCGAAGTCACCGTGCTCCACCCTCTTGACCTCACCATCACGGCAGGAGAGATGATCGCCATTGTCGGCGCGTCCGGCTCCGGCAAGTCGACCCTGATGAACCTGCTGGGTTGTCTGGATAGCCCGAGCAGCGGCCAGTATCTGTTTCGCGGTCAGGACACCGCGACCATGGATGCGTTGGCGCTGGCCCGGCTGCGCTGCCACCACTTCGGCTTTATCTTTCAGCGCTACCACCTGCTGCCCCATCTCGATGCCGCCGCCAACGTGGAGATCCCCGCCGTCTATGCCGGCACCAGCCGCCCGGATCGCCAGGCGCGCGCGCGTCAGCTGCTGGGCAGACTGGGGCTGGCCGATCGCAGCCACCATACCCCGGGTCAGCTCTCCGGCGGTCAGCAGCAGCGGGTCAGTATCGCCCGGGCGCTGGCCAATGGCGGCGAAGTGATCCTCGCCGATGAACCGACCGGCGCACTGGATAGCCAGAGCGGCAAGGAGGTGATGGCGATCCTCAAGGAGCTGCACGCTCAGGGCCACACCATCATTCTGGTCACCCACGATATGAACGTGGCCAGCCATGCCGACCGGATCATCACTCTCAAGGATGGTCGGATTGAACAAGATAGCGGCCCCTGCCAAACGGCCGTGTTGGCTCCAGCCACCGCCACAGCCCCTCAAAAAATAGTGCCCACTAAAGGCGCCATGGGCCACGACTGGGATCGTTATCGGGAAGCGGGACGGATGGCGATCCATGCCATGCTCGCCCACCGGATGCGCACCTTCCTCACCATGCTCGGCATCATCATCGGCATCGCCGCCGTGGTGAGCGTGGTCGCTCTTGGTCAGGGGGCGCGCGCCAAGGTGATCGACCAGATCAATGCGATGGGCACCAACACCATCGAAATCTTCCCGGGTAAAGGATGGGGCGATGAGAAGATGGCCAGCATCCAGACCCTCAACAAGGGGGATCTCGATGCCCTGTTGGGGCAACCCTATCTTGCGGGCGCCAGCCCCGAGATCGGCAGCTCAGGCCAGTTGCGCTATCGCAACAAGACCAACAGCGGCAACGTGACCGGGGTCGGTAACGACTATTTCAAGGTAAAGGGGATGACGCTGGTCAGTGGTCGCTTACTGGAGTGGCAAGATATCCAGCAGCGTGCCGCCGTCGCCGTGGTGGACAAGAAGAGCATCACCAGCCTGCTTGGCAAGGAGGATCCGGTCGGCAAGGTGGTACTGGTCGGCACCTTGCCGGTGCGGATTGTCGGTGTGGTTTCGCAGGAGACCGGCTTCGGCCCCACCAGCCAGTCGGTCAATATCTGGCTGCCCTACAGCGCGGTGATGAGTCGCCTCATCTCGCAGCACCACTTCAGCCAGATCACCATCCGGGTCAAAGACGGGGTACAACCGGCACTGGCCGAGCAGGCGGTGATCGAGCTGATCACCAAGCGCCACGGGGTGAAGGATTTCTTCACCTTCAGCAGCGACAGCATCATCAAATCGGTGGAGAAAACCACCGCCACCATGACCCTGATGGTCTCGGCCATCGCGGTGATCTCGCTGATCGTCGGCGGGGTGGGCGTGATGAACATCATGCTGGTGTCGGTGGTGGAGCGCACCCGCGAGATCGGCATTCGCATGGCCGTGGGCGCCCGCCAGTCGGATATTCTGCAGCAGTTCCTGATTGAAGCCGTGATGGTGAGCCTGCTGGGGGGGATCTTCGGCGTCGGCCTCTCGCTCGGCATTGGCGCGCTCTTTTCACTGCTGGTGGACTCCATCAAGATGCAGTTCTCGCTCTTCTCCATCCTGATGGCCTTTGGCTGCTCGTCACTCATCGGGATCCTGTTTGGTTACCTGCCGGCACGCAATGCGGCGCGGCTCGACCCTGTTGTCGCACTGGCGAGGGAATAACAATGCACAAACTCTCCTGGCTGGCTCTCTGCATGGCCCTCAGCGGCTGCAGTCAGCACAGCACCTATCAAAGACCCGAGCTGGCGATCGCCCCTGCATGGCAACAGGCAGAGGGCGCCCAACTGGCTGCGCAGGCAGGCCCCTGGTGGCGGGAATTTCATGATCCCCAGCTCGACAAATTGGTCGAGGCGGTACTGGCCGCCAACCCGGACATGCATGTGGCGGCCCTCAAGCTCAAAAGCGCCCGACTGGGCGCCGAGCAGGCCGATACCAACCTCACCCCCTCGGTCAATGGCACTATCGCAGCCAGTGGCAACAAGGATCTGAAAACCGGCAAAGACACCAACAGTCTGGGCCCCTCGCTGAGCCTCAGTTACGAAGTGGATTTGTGGGGCAAGCTTGCCTCGGTGCGAGATCAGGCAAGCTGGGAGGCGGCGGCAAGCGAGCAGGATCTCGCCAGCACCCGACTACTGCTGATCGGCAATACCCTGGAGCAGTATTGGCAGCTCGGCTATCTCGGCTCTGCCATCGCACTCGGAGAACAGCAGCTGGCCAACCTGACCCGAACCGAGCAGCTGACCCAGACCAAATACCAGGCAGGCGCCATCACCCGGCTCGATCTGGCGCAGGCACGCCAACAGTTGGCCGGAAAACAGGCTGAGCTGGCCTCCCTCAAGGCGCAGCAGGAGCAGGCTCGCAATGCCCTGCGTCTGTTGCTGGGCCGCAGCAGCGGGCCGCTGGAGTATGCACCCGCTTCCCTTGCAAAGCAGACCATTCCTGAACTTGCGGTGGGTATTCCGGCCGATGTGCTGGCACGCCGCCCCGATGTCAAAGCGGCCGAATTGCGGCTGCGCAAGACGCTGGCAAAAGGGGACGAGATCCGCACCAGCTTCTACCCCAGCCTGACCCTGACCGGCAGTGCCAGCACCGCATCCGATAGATTGGCGCAGGTGCTGCAAAATCCGGTTGGTACGCTGGGAGCCAGCCTTGCCCTCCCCTTCCTTGAATACAACCGCACCCAGCTCGCCATCGAAAGCTCAGAGCTGGATTACCAGATTGCTGAAACCGAGTTTCGCAAACAGCTCTACACCGCACTGGTGGAGGTGGAAGACAATCTGGCCGCACGCCACTATGGCCAGCAGCGACTCGATTATCTGCAGGAGCAGCTGAGTTATGCCCGGGAGGCCGAACGACTGGCCAAGGCTCGCTTCCAGGCGGGTGCGACCGGCGTGCAAGCCTGGCTTGATGAGCAGAACCGGCTGTGGGATGCCCAGCAGAGCCTGCTGGCCCAGCAAAAAGAGCAGCTCACCACCACTGCCAAAATCTATCGCGCCCTGGGTGGCAGCGATAGCGTGGCGCCCCGATAACGCCTCCCCCCAATATTCCCCACTCTGCCGGCAGAGTGGGGAATGACATCGCCATAGACCGCACAGAATTCCCTCGCCCACACGGCAACCGAACTCCATTGCCCATTATCAGGGGCAGTCATGGCAGCGCAGCCAATTACATGCATCGGCGACCCTGAATATCCCGACCATACCTTGCGACCCTCTCTATACCTCACGCTCCCTGACCGGAGATAACGATTACCGGATATTCCATCAGCAGAGAGCTCGGCTCTTGCCGAGCGGCGCCCCGTGAATCGTGAGAGACATATCCGAAGCGCATATCTGCACGACGCATACAAATAGCGATATCACGCAGTTAATCCTGCACGACAAAATTAATCGCAAACAGCGAGGGATATTGAGCAAAGTAACAGTGCGGTGAAACGACGGTAAAAAGGATACAAGCGAGGATGTAGATAGCAGAGCGGCAGAAGGCGGATTGGATAACGACGAGTAAAAAGGCAAAAAATAATGCCGCCCAAGGGCGGCATTATTCAATCTCTGAACCTGACGAA
>OERJ01000259.1_pt1 | contig 15688 bp, 18 predicted proteins | sample 1539991 | NCBI WGS metagenome assembly OERJ01 (sample SAMEA3891247, study PRJEB23780) | metagenome | biome: terrestrial biome; feature: animal house; material: water of meat washing | place: Italy | collected 2015-05-12
ATAGTACTATTATAAATTAATCAGTAGCCTTTGTTAATTCTCAACAAGCCCTAGTCTCTTTAGTTGCATCACCCTCTTGCTGCTGCAATGCAGAAGACGCTGCTTGTTCAACACTTCCAGTAGTTACGGATGCTGATTTTGCTGGTTGCTCAGGTTCACTTATTTGATCAGATCCTGCTTGTTCTGTCACAGTTTCACCGACTGTTTCATATCCTCCTAAGCTCGGTTCTTCCGCAGCATAGGCCACCCCAAGAATCATCTGCACACTCACTGCGAGGAGTGTTTTATTCATCCATGTCTTCATCATTGTCCTTACCTACACCATTGTTCTTGTTTTATTTTTTTCACACTTTATTTGTTTTTATAATAAAGCCTGAGAAAATTGTACGTCGGCTGTCCATAGTATTCCGACTCTTTATTTTTATTACGCTCTAGGCGAATTGTAGATGCACGATCGGCTATTTTTTCCATATAGTGTTGCGGATATTGAATATCGACGAGTGCATAGCGATTGACCGTAGCATCATCTACATGTCGCAGATCGGCTTCCTGTAAAGCCAACATATTTTTACGCATTTCAGTCGGAACATTAATTAAAAACAACGTGTTATTTTCCCAAACATCCTTGAAACGTTGTTCATCAAAACTAATATTTCCTAAGGCAGGATCGGCAACATAGACCCGTCCATCTTTATAGCCCTTATACACCACAAAATGTTTAAAACCAGCATAGGAGATTGGAACAATGGCAGGTTGACCTTGCTTAACCAAATCTTCAAATTCCCCCTTGTAGCCTCCACTTTCTAAACCAAGTGCAGTCACAAAGCGTTTCATGTCCAATAAAGAAAAACTACGACGCTCAATAATTCGCTCATATTCGCCATAGCGAAGCAAGCCATCCATGGTTTGTTGTTCTGTAAGTTGAGCACCGACATAGCCATTGATTAAGGTGGTCAGTGCTGCTGAACCACAACTATAGTCATAAGCTTGACGGACAATGCCTCGAAATTGGTCTTCTACAGCAGGGTTAATTAGGACAGGTTCATGATGCATTCTGGTAAAAGATGCATTTCGAGAGTCTAAAACTTCAGTATAGTAAACCGCTTCCGCTGGTTTTTTCTTAATATCAAAGGCTTCGGTGGCAAAGTAATACATCATTGCTGAGCCCAATGCGATCTCTAACATAGCTTTTTACTTTTTTTAATAATATAGGCATCCCGCCCATTTTTTGTTTTTAGAGTTAATACTCTATATCCATACATTCAAGAAGATACTGTGTTTTATCTAAAAAAAATAGTCTTTTTTGCATTTTTTATGAATATATTTTAGAAAAAAAGCGCGTGAATTCACGCGCTTTCTTAAAGTCTAATTTTAATGACCAGAAATGGTAATCACAGCACCTGGCATGTATACACCAGCAGCTGGGCTAAAGTAAGTTTGCATACCTTGAACTTCTACGTCACCAATGGATGCAGCATTACGGCTACCCAAATGTACACCTTTAACATAAGTGTCGTGCGCGCCACTTGTGCTAATCATACGAATATAGCCCTTATTCGCACCCTCTTCACCAATCACACTAATTTTTTGATTCAGTGTTAAATCTAGAGAATTTGCATCTGCAACTTTAATGCTTTCAACAAAGATTTCGCCTGCAGCACGCGTTCCTGTTTTAGTTGAGTTATCTAAGATACCGAGATCTTTAATTTCTAAACCACCAACCATAGTCGCACTTAATTGGATCATTGCGCCTTGCGGTGCAGCGCCTAGTTGGATATTTGCAGACATTGGACCTGTTTTCAGTGATAAACCACTTAAAATCGGATTCACCGTACCTGTACCACCACGACGGATAGAGGTTGCACCAGTTGCAGGCATATCAGCTGAAGCCACGACACCAATTTGACCAATATTAATATCTAGACCTGAAACTTGAGCTGCAATGTTAATAAATGCATTACCACCGTTTGCATCTGTGTCAATTTGCAAATCAGCTAAGTTACGAGATGGAAGCAAGTATGCTCCTGCATTATCATAGTTTGCACCAATAATAATACCGTGATTTTCTAGCGTATCGCCCGCTATACCATTACCTTGGATAACGATAGCACCAGCAGTTGAAGTACCGCCTAGAGATGTAGTCGCTAAACCATCATTATCGTGAACGAAGACTTTACCAATTTCGATTTTAGAAATACCGATACCGATATTTAGACCATCTTGACCTGTAGCGGCACTGAGCGAAGCGTCATCCATTGCTTGCATTGCCATTGCATTTGCACTGATTGCCATTGAAGAAACTAAAGCAAGTTTAGTAATAATTTTCATCGTGTTCCTCTCCTAAGAGCTTTATTTTTGTGATATCGATCACTCGGTGTTAGTTACTGTTTTTTTATTTTGTCGCAGTATTAACACCTATCCTTGAGTGACTTTATTGCCTGAACTACGTTATATCTGAGTGATTTTTTGATCAACTGCTGTTGGTCGCAATCCATAGCTTACCGATAAACGGTATTTCCTCTATGCGTACACGCACAATGCGGTAAAATAGCCTGAATTTTTTGATCCTATTTGCGTTAGCATGACTCTAAGCCAATCATTTAAAAAGATAATTTGTGATTCAACCCTCTCTGTATCTCATATACTACAGGCGTTGAATGAGCTCACACAGTTAGTCTATTTACAAAATGTCGATGCACCTGTCATTGCTTTTTTACCCGAGCGTTATCAAGTTTTTCAAAAAAACCAGCACTTTTTCTTTCAACGCACACGGGATTTTTGTTATATCCGTGATCATGAAGAAATAGACATTTCCAGTAATATTCAGCCAAGCTCAGAACAAAAAGAAGCATCTTTTAGTGGCGGACTCATTGGATTCGTCAGTTATGATTATGCCGCCCAGCAACACGTTCCGGTTCAAATTAAGTCACAGCCAAGCCTATTTTTAGGTTTATACAGCAGTTATCTACAATGGACTGATGCAGGCTGGCTATTTTGCAGTAGTGATTCACAAGCCGAACGCATTTATCGCAAAATTGAATCGTATTTATTACAGCCATCTGCCTTAACCCATCCACTCCAACTCACATCGATCTGCCAAGCACGCTGGACTGAAACCCAATACAAACAAGCCTTTCAGCAAGTACAGGAATACATCAAAGCTGGGGATTGCTATCAAATCAATCTGACACAAGAGTTCACTGCCAAGGCACACGGTCAACTCCTAAGTGCAGTCGAAGCATTTTGGCAATTGACCGATGCACCTTACTCAGGCTATCTCCGTATCGATGATTTTGAACTCTTAAGTTGTTCACCCGAGTTGTTTATTGATTTTCAAGCTCATCGAAAAATCATTACCAAGCCGATTAAAGGCACCATGCCGCGCTATGCAGATCCAGTCTTAGATGAACAATCGAAACAACGCTTAATGGCTTCGGAAAAAGACCAAGCTGAAAATGTGATGATTGTCGATCTACTGCGTAATGACTTGAGTGTTTACGCAGAAACGGGCTCAGTCAAAACACCTAAACTGTTTAATATTGAAAGCTTTAATCAAGTCCATCATATGGTCAGCGAAGTCGAAGCAACACTTAAAGCAGAAGTTCATCCCTTTCATGTGCTGCTCTCTGCGCTACCTGGCGGGTCTATTACAGGCGCGCCTAAAATTCGAGCGATGCAGATTATTGAAGAACTCGAAGGTGCACCACGCGGAGCGTACTGTGGCTCAATGGGTTATTTTAATTTCGATGGTACGGGTTCTTGGAACATTCTGATTCGTTCTATTCAAAAATTCCAAGATGAGGTTTCGCTTTGGGCTGGCGGTGGAATTACCATTGCATCAGAGTGTGAGGCTGAATACCAAGAATGTTTTGACAAGGTCTCAGCACTGCTTAATTTACTCAATACCTTTGTGCAAACGGACACTGAATAGCCTCCAAAATAAAAAAGTGAACCTTCATATTAATGAACGTTCACTTTTCAAAGATCAAAACTGTTGAAAGTTTATTTTAAAATATCATTTTTCAATGTATCGACTAAGCGTTGATTTTGTTCATCAGTTCCAACCGTGATACGTAAAAACTGGTTAATACGCGGTTTATTGAAATAACGCACAATAATGCCTTGTTCACGTAATTCAGCCGCTAATTCACCCGCATCTTTGCTAGGTAATGATGCAAAGATAAAGTTGGCACTTGATGGCAAAACGTTAAAGCCCAGTGCGGTCAATTGTTCAACCAAATGTTCACGGCTTTGAATCACTTTTTGATTTTGTGCTTCGAAATAAGCTTGATCTTCAAATGAAGCGACCGCAGCGGCTATCGCAAAACGGTCCATCGGATAAGAGTTAAAACTATTCTTCACCGCTTCAAGTGCCGCAATCAAATGCGGTTGAGCAATCGCAAAACCAACACGTAAACCCGCCAGTGAGCGAGACTTAGACGTGGTTTGGCACACCACCAAGTTCTCATATTTTTCCACCAAACTGACTGCCGATTCAGCACCAAAGTCTACATAAGCTTCATCAATGACCACCACTGAATTTGGATTGGCCTGAAGCACTGCTTCTATTGCAGCTAAACCAATATCAATACTGGTTGGTGCATTTGGATTGGTGATAATAATGCCGCCATTGGCTTGTTTATAGTCATCCACCACAATTTCAAAGTCATCATTGAGTGGCAAAATTTTGGTTTTGACCCCAAAGAATTGGCTATAAACAGGATAGAAGCTATAGGTAATATCGGGGTAAAGTAAAGGCAGCTCTTGCACAAAAAAAGCTTTAAAAATATGCGCTAAGACCTCATCTGAACCATTGCCAACAAAGACATTTTCAACCGCAACATTTTGTTGTTTCGCAATCGCCTGCTTTAACGCAGAAGCATCTGGATCTGGATATAAACGCAATACATCTGCAGAGTTTGCCAAAACCGCTTGAACAGCCTCCACCACTTTTGGTGAGGGTGGATATGGGTTTTCGTTGGTATTGAGCTTCAATAAATTTTGAATTTTCGGTTGTTCGCCTGGCACATACGGTTCTAATTCACGTACTTCAGGACTCCAAAAACGCATTTGTTCTGTAGTAATGTTAAACATTGTCTATCTCATTTATGCACTCAACTTACTTTTATATAAGCCCTCTCCTTCTAGGAGAGGGTTTGGGAGAGGTTTATGATGTCCCAAACTGAATTAAATATTTTCCCCTCTCCTAACCTCTCCCATAGGGAGAGGAACATTCATTACTGAACAAATGAGGGATCTAAATTTATATTATTGATAACGATAACGTGCCGAACGCGCATGCGCATCTAAGTTTTCTTGTTGCGCTAAGATATCTGCGGTTTTCGCCAAAGTTTTCACACCTTGCTCAGAGCACATAATCAAACTTGAACGTTTTTGGAAATCATATACACCCAGCGGCGAGGAAAAGCGTGCCGTACCTGAAGTTGGCAAAACGTGGTTGGGCCCTGCACAATAGTCGCCGATTGCCTCTGGGGTATAACGCCCCATGAAGATTGCGCCTGCATGGCGAATATCTTCGGCCATTTCCTGTGCTTCATCTAGGCACAGTTCTAAATGCTCAGGCGCGACTTGATTAATCAGCTCAACGGCTTCAGCGCGGTCTTTCACAAGCACTAATGCGCCACGATTGGCAATCGATGTACGCGCAATCTCCGCCTTAGGTAAAGCTTGTAAATGCGCTTCAATAGCCAGTTCTACTTCATTTAACAACTGTTCATCTGGTGTAATAAACACTGCTTGTGCCACAGTATCGTGTTCAGCTTGGGACAATAAATCCATTGCCAGCCACTGTGCGTTATTCGCGCCTTCGGCATAAACTAAAATTTCAGACGGCCCTGCAATCATGTCGATACCGACTTGTCCGAATACTGCACGTTTCGCAGCCGCGACAAAACGGTTGCCCGGTCCTGTAATCTTATCCACCGCCGGAATCGTTTCTGTACCATAAGCTAAAGCCGCAACCGCTTGTGCCCCACCAATGGTAAAGACACGGCTGACACCAGCCAAATAAGCAGCTGCTAATACCAAAGGATTCAACTCACCATTCGGTGCAGGCACCACCATAATAATTTCAGGTACACCCGCCACATGCGCAGGCACAGCATTCATTAACACAGAAGACGGATAAGATGCCAAACCACCAGGTACATAAATACCAACGCGATCTAAAGGCGTTACTTTTTGCCCAAGTGTGTTCCCCAAGGCATCCACATAGGTCCAGCCTTCTTGTTTTTGCGCTTGGTGAAACTCACGAATACGGTTTGCAGCAAGCTCTAACGCCTCGCGGACTTCGGTACTCAAACCCTCAAAAGCGGTTTTTAATTGTTCTTGGGTCAGTTCTAAATCTGAGAATTGATGCGCGGGATGTCGATCGAACTGTTGAGTGAGTTTAAGAACATGAGCATTACCATGCTGACGAACATCAGCGATGATTTGATCTACGGTTTTTAAAAGTTCTGGGTCACTCACGGTTTCAAAAGCCAACAAATCAGCAAAGACTTGTTTAAAGTTCTGATCTTGAGTCGATAAACGTCGCATCAATTTATCCACAATGAAAATAAAGGGAAGCTTTAGTTTACCTTGTTTCCTGTATTTTGTGGGCAACAATCCTCCAGCTAAACACGGAGTGTAATGAAAAATTACTTTTAACTTCATCGGGAAATGAATGTGATCATGATTTTTAAACTAGAATCATTAAACATGACTAAAAAACAGGCAAAACAAGATGACCCTCACGGACATAGCCACCTACTTTTCAACGGGGCAATTTAGCCGAATCCAACAGCATTTTTCAGAAACCATTACATGGGAAATTGTGGGTGAACAACGGCTTTCAGGTTTTGATCAAGTACTCAAGCATTGCCAGTCTATCGAACATTATTTTACGACGGTCGCGCATGAGTTCCATATTCAAGCAATTCATCAAACGGGTCATCATGTGATTGTTCAAGGGGAAGCGCAATTTCATGACGCCAAGCAGACATCCCGAATTTCTGCTTGTGATGTCTATACTTTTAACAATTTGAATCAACTGGCCCAAATTCAATCCTATTGTATTTCAATCCAATAAAAATATTAAAAAATGAGCAGGTACAAAAAAACCGCCATCATCGATAGCGGTTTCTTTAAACAAAAAAGATCAACTTATTTGTTTTTTAACGCTTCACGTTCAGCGACTGCTGTTTCTAACTGTGCAAGAATTGGGTTTAACAATGCTTGCTTACGTTTGAAACTTGCCTTGTTCACGATCAAACGTGAAGACACTTTACAAATTTCTTCCAAAGGTTCTAAACCATTGGCACGTAAAGTATTCCCAGTATCGACCACGTCAACAATGTAATCGCCCAAACCCACCAACGGTGCAAGTTCCATTGAACCATACAACTTAATCACATCGACTTGCTCACCTAAGCTTGCATAGTACTGACGGGTTAAGTTTACGTATTTAGTGGCAATTTTTAAACGCCCTTTGGGACGCTCCATGCCAACTTTGCCCGCGGTCATCAGTTTACATACTGCGATTTTTAGATCGAGCGGTTCATAAACGTTTTGCGCGCCATGTTCCATAAGCACGTCTTTACCCGCAACACCAATATCAGCCGCACCATTTTCCACATAGGTGGGTACGTCAGAAGCACGTAAAATTAAAATACGGACTTGTTTATGGGTGGTTGGGAAAATTAACTTACGTGACTTATCAGGATCTTCCAGTAAGTTAATTCCAGCCGTTTCAAGTAAAGGCAGGGTTTCTTTTAAAATACGACCTTTACTCAATGCCAATGTTAAACCATGATCAAAATTGCCCATTACGTCAAAATTTGGATCATCGTTTCTCATATCGCTCATGAACTTACTCGCTTAATTTGGGCGCCTATACCTTGTAATTTCGCTTCGACATCTTCATAACCGCGGTCAATATGATAGATACGATCAATCAGCGTCTCACCATCCGCAGCAAGCGCAGCTAATACCAGAGAGAAAGAAGCGCGTAAATCTGTTGCCATCACAGGTGCTGCAGAAAGTTTCTCTACACCCGTCACGACAGCATCATTACCTTCGACCTGAATATTGGCACCCATACGTGACAATTCAGGTACGTGCATAAAACGGTTTTCAAAAATCGTTTCAGAAATGGTGGCAAAACCACGACCAATGGCATTGACCGCCATAATCTGTGCTTGCATATCAGTTGGGAAATCAGGATGTGGAAGCGTTTGGAAACTCACTGCTTTCGGGCGTTTACCCATCATATCCAGTTCAATCCAATCATCACCACGGGTCACTTCCGCGCCCATTTCTTCAAACTTTTCTAAGACCGATTCCATCAAAGTTGGATCAGTATGTGTGGTTTTTACACGACCACCGGTAATGGCCGCAGCAGCCAAATACGAACCCGTTTCAATACGGTCAGCAACTACAGCGTATTCACAGCCATGTAGTTTTTCAACACCTGTTACCACTAAGGTATCTGTGTCTAATCCTTCAATTTTTGCACCCATCGCGATCAACATTTTCGCAAGGTCCGTAATTTCAGGTTCACGTGCCGCATTACGAATCGTAGTCACGCCTTCTGCCAATGCCGCAGCCATTAAGATATTTTCGGTACCACCCACGGTCACCATATCAAAAATGACTTCGCCACCTTTCAGACGGCCATCAACTTTAGCATGTACATAACCCGCTTCAACTTCAATCTCTGCACCTAAAGCTTCTAAAGCTTTTAAGTGTTGATCGACTGGGCGCGAGCCAATCGCACATCCACCCGGCAAAGACACTTTTGCACTACCATAGCGCGCCACCAATGGGCCCAGCACTAAAATAGATGCACGCATGGTTTTCACCAACTCATACGGTGCAAACTGATTGTCCAGTGTTGAGGTATCCGCAGTAACCGTGTCGCCTTCGTAGGTCATGGTAATGCCTAGACCACCAATCAACTGCACCAAAGTATTGACATCTTTTAAATGCGGCACGTTGGTGAGCTTGGTTGGGGTTTCAGGCAAAATCATTGCTGCAAGCAACGGCAAGGCAGCATTTTTAGCACCCGAAATACGAACTTCGCCTTCGAGCTTAGTGCCACCTTGAATTAAAAATTTATCCATCTAATTTTAAGCTCCGAATAAGCTTGCTTTACGCCATTCTTCTTTAGTCATTGCACGAATAGTCACCGCATGCACTTCGCCACTTGCGATATAAGAATTTAATGGTGCATAAACAGCTTGCTGACGTGCAACAGGACGTTTGCCTTCGAATTGGTCGTCGACAATACGTAAGTCAAACTTTCCGCCTTGCCCACTAACTGCAACTTCAGCTTCAGGAAAAGCAGCTTTTAAAATTTCAGTGAGCTGTTCACTATTCATCACAAAGACCTCTTATAGGACCAACGGTGTAAAAACCTGCCATTTTACTATAAATCTGAAAAATAAATCATAAACCCGCACACTTTATATATAAAAAAAGAGGTTTTAAAAAACCTCTTTTTGCATAAAAATCAAACTAAATGGCAATCGGTTGGTAAACCTGCTGCATTTTACGGTGCTTATCGAGCTGTCTTTTTAGTTTTTCTGATAATTTTTTAATCGACGTATACATATCATCTGCTGAAGCCTGAGCAAAAAATTCAATGCCCGGTAAACGGATAATTGCTTCTGCAATATGATTGCTACTGCCTTTTTTAGTATGTTTATCGACCTGATGATCCTTGGTTAATTTCACCTGCATACTGTTCACCTGATCAATATGCTTGGTCATTTCTGCAAATTTGCAGCGAATGGTATCTTCAATAGCTGGGGTAATGCTCAAATGATGTCCACGAATTGTTATTTGCATATATCTATCCCTCACCTTCATTAGGATTAATGAGGAAAAGCCAAGACGATTTAATGACTGCAAAATAACCAGCGCGCATAGAAACATCAAATCATTTTAGCCATTCCTTAAAGAAAAAAGAGGTTCATTATGTTGTCATAATGAACCTCTAGAATAGTCAGATTTTAAATTTTAGATCAAGACTTTTCGTTCAGAAGATGACGGAATATGTAACGATTCACGATACTTTGCCACTGTCCGACGCGCTACATCAATTCCATCGTCCTTTAACAGATTGGCAATTGCGTTATCAGACAAAGGCTTACGTGCATTCTCTTCAGCAATCAATTTTTTAATCTTGGCGCGAATTGCAGTTGAAGATGCTTCACCGCCTGACGTAGTCCCCACATGGCTTGAAAAGAAATATTTCAACTCGAACAAGCCGCGTGGCGTCAGCATATATTTGTTGGTGGTCACCCGAGAAACGGTCGACTCATGCAATTCAACTTCTTCTGCAATATCCCGAAGTACCAAAGGCTTCATCCCTTCAGCACCAATTTCTAAAAAGGCACGCTGATGTTCAATGATACACGTCGCCACTTTCAGTAAAGTTTTATGGCGTTCATCGACACTTTTAATAAAGTTCTTCGCATCCAACATTTGATTACGTAAGTACTGATTATCTTCACTTTGATCAGCACGCTTAATCATATTGGCATAAAACGAGTTCACACGAAGTTTTGGCATCACATCAGGATTTAAAGCCACTTGCCATTGTTCGTTTTTCTTCATTACCACGACATCAGGAATTTGATAATCCGAGTCTTTATCTTCAAACTCAAGTCCTGGATGTGCTTTTAGCGTTTTCAATAAATCAACCGCACACTTGAGCTGCTCTTGATTTAAACCCGTTTGTTTAATCAGTTTCGCCAGTTCATTGCTGATCAATAGTTCATAGTTTTTCAGCAGATTCATGGCATCATTTCGACATGCGGTCTGCATCGGCAAGGCTTCCAACTGTACCATTAAGCACTCTGCAAGATTCCGCGCCCCAACGCCAAGTGGGTCTAAACGCTGAATATGCTTGAGCACCACAACCACTTCGTCATCTTCGACTTCGTCGTCATAGTCCATGCTGGTTAAAAGATGTTGAACTGAAGTCGTTATTTCTGAAATATCACTGTCTAAAAAACCTTTATCGTCCAACGAGTCAATAATGCAATAAGCAATCAACATATCTACTTGCGAAAAATGCAACAGATTGATTTGCTCCAACATATGCTCTTTTAAGCCCAAATGACCTTGGCGATTATCTTCTCGCTCTTCAAATTCTGCCGCGCCCAAACTGGTTGGTTGATGCGTATAGACATCATCCCAGTCGGTATCGACGGGTAAATCATCGGGTAAATGGTCGGCGTTGAGTTCGTTGGTCAAATCTTTCTTATCCTGTTCTTGCTCTTGCACACTGGATAAGCTTTCGATAGATGACTGTTCTTCTACTTTTTCTAAGAGCGGGTTGCTGTCGAGTTGAATCTGAATTTCCTGTTCAAGTTCAAGGCTCGACAATTGAAGCAACCGAATAGCTTGTTGTAATTGGGGGGTTAGCGACAAAGAGTTCGAAACTTTCAATCCAACCGATAACTTCATAAAACCCTACTCGTCAATACAACTATTTTTAAAGCACGCTTTATAAGCAATTTTTGTGCCGTTTTATTTTTTATAGCATAGAAAATTCAAAAAACCTACATTTTTTGAGCAGATTGTTTTTCATTTCCTATCCAATTTCGAACTTTATGAATGTCTTAATGCATATCAATTATTGAAAAGGATTATTAATACCTTCACACAGTCCAGAATTACACGAAACACTGCATCGGCTACTTTCACTTACTTACAAGAGTCCGTTAAATCAAAACATCTGAATCATGCTGCTTTGTTAGGCTAAAGCATAGACATTTTTTAGGGGGTTTATATGACTCAAAAAGTATTGTTCATAACCTCAAATGTAGGCGTAGAGCATGATGAGCTAATTCAGCCTCTCCATTTTCTACAGTCCAAAGGCATAGAATGCATTCATGCCGCGATTGAAGCTCACGATGTTCGAACTGTCAAAATGGACTCAGAATCGGCAGCAAGCTATCCTCCAGACGTCGATTTGGATCATGTTCATTATGACGACTACGACTTGCTGATTATCCCCGGCGGTACAGTTAATACTGATTTATTACGCCAACATCCCAAAGCGCTCGAAATTATCCAAAGTTTTAGCAACCAAGCCAAACCGATAGCTGTGATTTGTCATGCGCCTTGGGTTTTGATTAATGCTGAACGGATTCAAGCTAAACATCTGACTTCGCATAAAAATATACGACTCGATCTGGAAAATGCAGGTGCTATATGGGTCGATGAAGCCGTTCACACATGTAATGCAGGTGGTTGGACACTCATCAGTTCACGTAATCCAGAAGATCTTCCCGCTTTTAATCAAGCGATATTGAAAGAACTTGAATCCAATTCGTCCGTTTAAGACCCCATAAAAACAAAAGAGCCTGATATTGAGCAGGCTCTTTTATTCATTTTTAAAAGTTACAGACTTTTTAAGTATTCAATAATTTCTACTTGTTCTGCCATTTCAGCCAGTTGAAGCGCAGTATATTCACCTTTGTAGTGGACATTCGCACCTTTTTCAACCAGTAGTTTTACCACATCTAGATAGCCATTTTCAGCCGCTGCTTGAAGTGCGCTATAGCCTTCATCATCGGTCGAGTTCACATCTACACCACTGGCGAGACTTTTTTCTACTTCAGCGAGTTCACCTAAAGAAGCCCAATACACCAGTTCAGGTAAATGCAGTTCATCATCGTTTTCAGGAATTGGGGAGAATGAGTTGAGTTTCATAGCAAATATCTCATAATAAATTAAGATGAAAAATCAAAAATACACAATGATGACTTTCTGGCACGCATATTGAATTAAAGCCATCTACTTTTCGCTTTCCTTATATTGCAGAAGAATAGACTTAGCAATTGTTTGGCCTTGCTGCTTTTGCGCTGAATCTAATATCTGATCAAAATTTTTCAGATTCAGCTTTGCCTCAGAATTGCCACTTTCTGCAGCTAAATAAATCCATGCATACCCAATAATAAAATCTTTTTTTATACCTAGGCCTTGCGCATATAGAAGTCCAATCTCATTATAAGCAGGAGTATGAAATTGTTCAGCTGATTTCAAATACCATAAGAGCGCTTTAGGAAAACTTTGTTGAACATATTCCCCTTTTCTATACATTTGCCCTAAATTAAATTGAGACTGCGCATCGCCTACTTGAGCAGCTTTAATCTGATATTCCCAAGATTTTTCCATATCCTTTTTAACACCTTCCCCTTTTGAATACATAACAGCTAAATTCGAAAGAGAAGGCGCATAATTTTGATTTGCAGACTGTGTAAATAACGCGGCAGATTTGGCTAAATTCTTTTTAACGCCATATCCTTGATAGTACATGCTTGCTAAATAATGGATTGCTTGAACATCTCCTCTATCTGAGGATTTTTCAAACTCTTTAACAGCCAATGTATAATTTTTCTTAGAATACGCTGTTAAACCGTCCTCTACGGAACAAAATGCCGAACTTGAGAAACAAAGAAAATTTAAAAATACTAAAATGCTTATATTCTTCATTTAATCCAGATCCTGAATTCATTAGTTTTTGATTGAGTTTCAATACTTTTTAAAATTTAATCCGCATATAAAAAGCATCCTGACCATTTAGATCAGGGTATTTAGGAATAATAGGCTGATGATGATTTACTTGCAGATGAGCCACCCCGCCAGTGCCAGCACAGCTAAAATTTTTCACCTCGAAAATCCAGAAAAATTAAATTTTTCCATTAATACAATGGTAATGCATTCTCGATCAAATTTTAACAGAACTGAATTCCTGGCATTGCCTTTTGCCCGCATGCGATCAGCAATAATGCAAAAAAGCCCCCAATAACTGGAGGCTTCTTTTATCAATTTCTGCCTTAAGCCTTGGCCGCCGCTGGCGAACCAGACTTAAGCTTTTCGGATTCATCCTCATGCATAATCAGTGCAACCGCAATAGCAGTAATCAACACAGGTAAACCCACTGCAATAAAGTTAAAGTGTGCAGGCAAATTCATTCCCAACAAACTACCAATTAAAATTGGTCCAATGATTGCACCCATACGACCAATCGCAGACGACCAACCAATCCCAGTTGAACGAACAGCAAGCGGATAATACTGGGCGACATAGCTATAAAGAAGCATTTGCGAACCGATCGATGCAGCACCCGCCAAGAATACTAAAATATATAAAAGGAATTGATTCGATTGAAAGCCCATCAAGCTCATTACAACAGCACCCATCATGCCCAAGCACATCAGCACAGGTTTCAAATGGAAGCGATCGGCTAAAACTCCTCCCCCCACAATACCAATCACAGCACCAATGTTCATCACCATCATAAACATCAAGCTATTGTCCATTGAGTAGCCTGCTGCCATCATTAACTTCGGCAACCAACTGCTTAAAGCATACATAGTCAGTAAGCAGGTGAAGAACGCCACCCAAAACAATAAGGTATTTACCGCACGCCCACGTTTAAATAAGCTCACAACATTTGCAGACTCTGGCACATCAACCTGATGCAACTCAAAAGTTGTATCTTCTTTTACCGTTACTGTTGGTGCTAAACGACGAACAATTTTACGTGCTTCCACTTGACGGTTTTGTTGCACAATAAAAGTCAAAGACTCGGGCAAAAACTTCCAAATAACAGGTAACAACAACAAAGGAATACCCGCAATAAAGAACATAATTTGCCAACCAAAACTTGGAGTAAACCACGCACCTAGCAATGCAGCCATTACACCACCCACAGCATAACCACTAAACATTGTGGTTACTAAGGTACTACGCATTTTTTGTGGTGCATACTCAGATGTCAGCGCAACAAGGTTTGGCATTACCCCACCAATTCCAAGTCCTGCAAGGAAACGTAAAATCGCAAATTCCGTTGGATTTGATGCAAAACCACCTGCACAGGTAAGCCCGCTAAAAAGCACAATACAGATCATAATGACTTTTTTACGGCCAATTTTATCCGCCAAAGAGCCAAATATCATTGCACCAAACATCATGCCTGCTAAAGCGGTACTTGCAAGCATACCCGCCTGTACAGCACTTAAGCCCCAGTCTTCCATTAATAATGGCAATACCACACCATTAATTGCCAAGTCATAACCATCAAATAAAATAATTAGCAAACACCAAGCAACAACTTGAAAATGGAAACCCGAAATTTTGCACGATCAATAATATCATTCACATTCACTGCTTTAGCTGACATTATTCACCTCCTATGAGCTATTGTTTCATTGCACTTTAACTAGCGCCCTTCAGTTTTTATAATGTGCTAATTCAGCCCAAACAGAAGTCATTCACCAAAGTAATTTGGTGTCATATTCACACAATTTATAGTGATATAAAAATTCAACATTAGTCTAAATAAATGATTTAATTCGCATTAAAAATAAATAAAACCAACCATTAACACTTGTCTTTCTGATATGAAATAAAATAATAATTAACAATAAAGGCCTAATTTAAATTAGATAAAAATATAGTATTTAGTTGATAGTAAAAATTAACTGATAGTAAAAAAGAAAAATAAGTATAGAAAGGTTCATTTAAATAATAATTATGACTATTTAGGATATTTTATTTAATTACGATAAATCTCAATTAGACGATTGATTCATTTATTATTTAATATATTCAGCATAAAAAAATCCCCCTCAGCGATTAGCGGAGGGGGATTTAGAATTAATGAGCT
>OERJ01000262.1_pt1 | contig 15605 bp, 10 predicted proteins | sample 1539991 | NCBI WGS metagenome assembly OERJ01 (sample SAMEA3891247, study PRJEB23780) | metagenome | biome: terrestrial biome; feature: animal house; material: water of meat washing | place: Italy | collected 2015-05-12
GAGGGAGGGCCCCGTTATTCCCGTCCGCGGGACAGGCAGGATCGTTCAGCAGAAATCTACAGGTTTTTTATCAATGCGTTGTATGTTGCGATCACCCGTGCCACCTGCAATGTGTATCTTGTGGAGCAGCAGGTGATGCATCCGCTGTGGGATCTGCTTGCACTTACCCACCAGGATGCGCAACTGGAGCTGCAGGAGGCGGTTTCCAGCCGTGATGAATGGCAGAAAACGGCACATCAGCTTGAGAAGCAGGGAAAACAGGAGCAGGCGGATTTCATCCGCAACCAGATCCTGCAGATATCTGAAGTGCCGTGGAAGATCATCACTACAGAAGACGCCCGGCAGTGGAAACAGCAGATTCTCGCGGGGACGGCAGATAAAGCCACACAACTGCAGGCAATGGAGTACAGTCTGATTTACGCCATGTTCCCACTGTATAATGCGCTGTATCGGGAAGATTTTAAACCCACCAGGCAGTCCAGGGCGAAGAGCCTGCAGTTGCTGGAGCAGAAATATTTCCGGTCATACTCGGTGAATAATCCGGTTACGGTGTTGCGGGATATTGAGCGTTATGGTGTTGATCACCGCTCGCCGTTTAATCTTACTCCGCTGATGTCAGCAGCCCGGGCAGGTAACATCGCACTGGTTCAGTTGCTGCTTGACCGTGGCGCAGATCCCTCACTGACCGGTAATGACGGTCTGGCAGCGTATCATTATGTTTTGTCCGCTGCAGTCAGTTCCTCCCGTTATGCACACCAGAAAAGTGCGCAGTTGTATACCCTGCTGAAGCCGGAAAGCCTCTCACTGCAGGTGGACGGGCAACTGATTAAACTGGATCATCAGCAGATGGCAATGTTCCTGGTGATCCTGATGCAGGCGTTGTTTTATACGCATCTGGGGAGAGAGCTGGCATTTTTCAGAGCCTTCAGTGCGGTACAACTGGCAGAATATGTCGCCGGTCTTCCTGATGCGTTGCTACCGGCACAACGCAAACGCAGGAATTACATCAGCAGTCTGCTTTCTCAGCACGAGGTTCGAAGCCGAAATCCCGGCGGCAAAAAGCTTTTTCTGAGGCTGAATCACGGGCAGTATATTCTGAATCCGGGGCTTAAAATCAGACGAGGTGACGTATGGTATGCCGTTTATGACCTGCAGCCTCCGGAAGATCTTGGCAATGATTTACAGACCCTTTTGCCGCATATGTCATCGGAGGACAGGATATTCTTTTATGAGCACAGTGAAAAAGTGATCGGACAACGGGCGAAAGAGATCCGCCGTGTTGCTCAAAAACGCAGCCGGGGCGCCCGGCGTTGATCCCCTATTCAGATGGATGATACTGATGCTGTTTTACCATAGGGAGCGCAGTCCGTATCCATACAGCATGAGCTGGCTGGACTGTTTTGAGAATTCGGCTCTTGCGGCTAAAACCTGCACAGAGCTGTTTCATCTGGTAGATATGACGGCGATGAAATTATGCAGTACCGCAAACAGTCGTTCAGTCCTTTATGTTACCCGTTATGGCAACAATCTGTTGGTAATGGGCATGTGAATCATCCGTGCTTCCGTTAATTTTTACAGACTGATAAAGTTTTGTCTGCTGAATCTTTATACGGAATTCTTTTCAGTATGCGTACACGAATTGACTATCTGGCGGATAAATTCTGTTTTACAGAACGGAACGAATCGCCCCGTCTTCGCCGGCAGTGGCAGGATGTTCTGGAGGAGTGTCGGCAGACAGAGGCCGGGCCAGAAGAACGGCTGCGTATTGCACTGCTGAATGTGGATTACGTCACCAGTTTTGAACTGCCTTTTCGCTTGTTGCTTACCCGGACACCACAACTGATTGCCGCGCTGCGTGAAGAATGGGACATCAGCCAGAAAAATGTGATGTTCAACGATAAACGCTTTGGCTGCGTGTACAGCTTGAAGGCCAGTCTTTCTGGTGTGCCGGATACATACCGGTATCATCTGTCTCACCGTATTCGTCGCGTGGTTGGGAATGAAAGCACATCATCGCCATATCAGCAGGTTGCCAGGGAAGTGAAAGCGCCCCGTGAACGGCTGAAGTATGCGCTGGAGGCGGGTTTACTGGTGACTGCACTGGACGGCCTGTTCTGGTTTGGCAGTCAGCGTATTGCGGCTGATGTCCTGAGGCTGAGAAAGGCCGGAATGCCGGTGGTGACCACGACCGTGGAGGTGCACGATAACCTGACGGGAACAACCCGCAAAATACCGGCATACCATCTCTGATACGACCATCAGGGGGAAATATTGCCCTGGCAGCGGCAGGGTGACATTCTTTATCCCCGAGCCTGAAAACTGTACCTAAAATTGATGAGGATTAAAGCCAAGGAGCTCCGGCAAGTGCCGAATAAGATTGATTCATGTACTTATTTGTACTATTTTGACACTCGCATTAGATAATTGACGCACTTTTCAAAGTGGCCGAGTGAAAATGACTGATACCGTTCTGACAATTAAAGAAGTAGCTGAGTATTTGAAGGTAAATGAGAGAACTATTTACCGTCTAGCAGCGGTACATAAAATTCCTGCTTTTAAAGTTGGCAATGCTTGGCGCTTTAAACAATCCGATCTTGAAGAATGGATCAGTACGCAAGCAGCTCAAGGAAAAGGGGTGTTGGATGGTAATAACTGATTATCAAGCAAAATACTTTGCGCAGGAATTAACCATTCGCCACGCTGAAAATGGCGTTGATAAATTGTCTCAATCTCTTTTTGATGCCAGTGTTGATCTCAATCCGCACCAAATTCATGCGGCACTTTTTGCGCTCAACAACCCGTTAAGCAAAGGTGTTGTACTCGCTGATGAAGTGGGCTTAGGGAAAACTATTGAAGCAGGCTTAGTACTGTCACAGTATTGGGCAGAGCGTAAACGCCGCATATTGATCATCTGCCCGGCGTCATTGCGACGCCAGTGGGCGCAGGAATTGGGCGATAAGTTTAATTTACCAACGCAAGTGCTTGATGCAAAAACGTGGCGCATTAGTGTTAACAATGGTCAAACTAACCCGCTAGCTAATCACTGCGTTTCTATTATGTCCTATCACTATGCTGCGAGAATGGAAACGCAGCTAATGCTAGAGCCATGGGATATTGTCGTCATCGACGAAGCGCACAAGCTACGTAATGCACATCGTAGCAGCAATAAAATGGGTCAAACGCTACGCCGCGCATTAGATGGCAGTAAAAAGCTATTACTTACTGCAACACCCTTACAAAACTCGCTCATGGAATTGTATGGACTTTCAACCATTATCGACGATCAAATCTTCGGCGATGAGCGAAGCTTCAAACAACACTTTGTCAATAACGAAAGTGCGCTAGGGCATTTAAAGAAACGACTTACCGGGTTTATTCAGCGTACCTTGCGCAAAGATGTACTCGAATACGTCCGCTATACCCAACGTCAAACACTCACCGTACCGTTTACACCCTCTAATGCTGAGATGGCACTTTACGAAAGTATTAGTGCCTTATTGGAAAAGGACGAGAGCTATGCACTACCCAAGAGCCAACGTCATTTAACCGGCCTTATACTGAGAAAGCTATTAGCATCTAGTTCGCACGCAGTGCTCAACACACTCGAAACTATAAAGCGCCGATTGGTTGACTTGAAAGTACAGGCTAAATCGGACCTCGATATTATCAGTGAGCTTGTTGAGAGTGATGATTTAGGAGAAGAGTACAGCGAGTATGTAGAAGAAACACAAAGCAATACCCCTGAGAGTGATATTGACTTTGAGTTACTCAATGCTGAAATAGCCGAGCTTGAGCATTATATCGAGCAGGCTAAATCCATTACCACCGACAGTAAAACCCAAGCCTTGCTAACGGCGCTTAATCAAGGGTTTGCCAAAATGGAGGAAATGGGGGCGCCACGTAAAGTCATTATTTTTACCGAATCGAAGCGCACGCAAGAATACCTAGCTCGTTTCCTCGAGGCGAATGGCTTTGCTGATAAATTAGTCACCTTTAGTGGCAGCAATAACCATCCAGAAGCAACCAAAGTTTATCAGCAGTGGTTAGCTGAAAACCAAGGTAGTGATAAGGTGAGTGGTTCACCGCAAATTGACCGCCGTACTGCCCTAATTGATTACTTCCGCCATCATGCCGAAGTTATGATCGCAACCGAAGCGGCTGCAGAAGGGGTTAACTTACAGTTCTGTTCGTTACTTATTAACTATGACTTACCATGGAACCCACAACGAGTAGAGCAACGTATTGGCCGTTGTCACCGCTATGGGCAGCAATTTGATGTTGTGGTGATCAACTTCCTCAACGAAGCCAACAAAGCCGATCAGCGTGTTTTAGAGTTACTGACTGAAAAATTCCATCTGTTCGATGGCGTGTTTGGTGCATCGGACGATGTGCTAGGCAGCATTGAATCTGGTATTGATTTTGAAAAACGCATCCAAAATATATACGAGACTTGTCGGCAACCGGCGGAAATAGAAGCAGCTTTTGATCAATTGCAAAAAGAGCTAGAAGCCGACATCAACCAAAAAATGCGCGAGACCCAGCAACTGCTGCTGGAAAATTTCGATGAAGATATTCACGACTTACTCAAAATTCAGCTAGATGCCGCGCAGCAACGCCTCGATAAAGTAGGCCGTTGGTTCTGGCAACTCAGTACGCATGAACTTGCAGCTATCGCAGACATTGACCCAAGCAACCATAGTTTTACGCTTAATCAAAGTATCAATCAGGCTCCTACAGGTAGCTACCAACTTGTACGCCGAGGACAGCAAAGCGGCAGTATTGAAACCGGTAAACTAGCCAATGCCCATGTGTATCGTATCACCCACCCGCTGGGTGAATGGGTGATCAGCAACGCGCTTCAACGTGAATTACCCATTGCCAGCGTAATTTTTGATTACAGCGACCACCAAACAAAAATCAGTATGCTAGAACCCTTAGTGGGTTTGTCAGGTGTACTAAGCCTACAAAAATTTAGTGTCGAATCATTGGAGCGTAGCGAAGACCATTTATTGTTCGCCGCGCAAGATGAACATGGTCATCCGCTACCAAGTGAAGTCGTGCAAAAGCTGATGCAGCTTAGTGCCTGTGTGCAAAGTGAAGTAAGTGAGCAAGAACTTGCCGCCTTATATCCTGGCTATCAATATGCGCTGCAGCATGCGTTACAGCAGTCGAGACTAGGCATCGAAAAGCAAGTTAACGATCGTAATCTCAGCTTCTTCGAGCAAGAGGTAAACAAGTTAGATTCTTGGGCAGACGATTTAAAAGAAGGGCTTGAACAATCTATAAAAGAGCTTGATAAGCAAATCAAGCAAGTACGCCGCGAAGCCAAAATAGCTCCAACCCTGGAAGAGAAACTTGCGCTGCAAAAACAGCAGCGCCAGTTAGAAAGTCAGCGCAATAAAAGCCGCCGTGAACTGTTTGATAAACAAGATGAAGTGGACGAAAAGCGCGAACAGCTGATTGAAAGCTTAGAAGGCAAACTGAATAAAAAAACCAGCCAAGAGACCCTATTTACCATTGGGTGGACGGTTCAATGATGACAATCAATTTCAACGCCAGCATTGACTTTTTTCAGTTTGGGGCTATGATCACTGCAACAACACCCCTCCCGCTACCCGTCAGATCAGCGCCCTGTGAGGGGTTACTCGTTTCTGGGGCCCGCAAAATTCGATCTTCTGTTGCATGGGAGGTCAAATGAGCCGCAAACCAGTCCCTAAAGTCGCTTTTACCAAGCCCCCTACAAGCTTTAGCGATCAAGTACGCTTGTTGCAACAACGTGGCCTAGTGATCAGTGATGTCCCGAAAGCTGAGTTTTACTTAGCACAGCTGAACTACTATCGTTTTGCGGCTTATTGTTTGCCCTATGAGCAAGATCATGCCAGTCATACGTTTATCACAGGTACTCAGTTTGACCAAGTCCTAAGCCTATATGTTTTCGACCGTGAACTACGTTTGTTAGTGCTAGATGCCATCGAGCGTTTTGAGGTGTCATTACGCACACAAATTGCGTATCAGTTGAGCCAAAAATACCAAACCGCGCACCCTCATTTAAAACCAGAGCTCTTTGGTGATTTATTAGAATACGCCAGTAGCCTTGGCAAACTCACGGGTGAGGTAAAGTGCAGTCGTGAAGAGTTCATCAAGCACCTTACGCAAAAATATCAAGAGCCACTACCCCCTATTTGGGCCTGTGTTGAGCTGTTAACCATGGGGCAACTTTCCTGTTGGTACAGCAATATCAAGCTGCGTGCCGACCGCCAGGTAATAAGCAAAAGCTACGGCCTAGATGAAAAAACTCTTACCTCATTCTGTGAGCATTTGTCGCTAGTGCGCAATTTAAGTGCCCATCATTCTAGGCTATGGAACCGTGATTTTATTAAAACCACGGTACTGCCACGCCATGGTGAACCGGCACTGATTCAAAGCTTGCAAAACCTGCCCGATAGCGACCGGCGTTTACGAAAAATTTATAACACCTTGGTGATGTTGGGCTACCTCATGGATGTGATCAGTGGTGAACATCACTGGAAGCAACGACTCATCCAATTGATAAATCATCACCAAATAGACATTGACCGCATGGGCTTTCCAGCCGACTGGCAAGCGCGGCCAATTTGGCAATAAAAATAAGGACAACTCACTTGGCAGCATTACAACCACAATTTCTTACCCCATTAAAAGAACTGCTACAGCAGCGTTTTGTGCCGCATTTACCGCCATTGCTTGGGCAAGGTGGGCGAGAAGATAAACCTAAAAAGCAAATTTCCAGGGCTTTTGGCGCATTCGTACTACAGCAAAAATTCGATTTAGACGTAGTGACCGCAGCAAAAGCTGTGGTGGACGACTATGAAGACCATGGTATTGATGCAATTTATTATCACGAAGCTGATCAGACTCTGTACTTAGTACAGTCAAAAATGAAGGAAGATGCGCAATTCCAATTGGGCGAAGCACAGGCTTTTATTGAGGGTGTAAAGTTACTTTTAAACAAGCAATTTCACCGCTTTAATCAAAATGTTCAAAACCTTCAAGCAAATATTGAAGCCGCATTAGACGAGTGCGAAAGCATTCAACTGCTTGTCGCATACACAGGTAATGGCATTACCATACAAGCACAAAACTACCTACAACCAGCGATCCAAGAGCTGATTGATGAAGGTGAAGAGCAAATCGCACCTGAATATCAAGAATACACCGCCACCGATGTTGAGCAGGCTCTTCGCAGTGAACATGCGGTTGATACGGTAAACGAGCGTGTCGCTGTATATAAGTTCCGAGTGCAAGAACAACCACGAAAAGTCGTATTTGGTATCGCCAAGCTAACCGATTTAATTGCCTTGCACACTACTCATGACCGTAAACTTTACGAGAAAAATATTCGCTATTTTATTGGTGCTGGCAGACGTGGGGTAAATAGGGCGATTAAAGACACCCTTTTACATGAGCCGGAAAATTTTATTTATCTTAACAATGGCATTACTCTGGTTGGCAATGCAGTAAAACCAAAAGGGAATATTAGAGGCCACACAGGTAGCAAGCATGTTGCAGTCGATGGCCTGTCCGTCGTTAACGGTGCACAAACCATTGCTAGTGCTGCACAGTTTATGCGTGAAAACCCAAATGCAGACATCAGCCAAGCTCAAGTGATGGTAACCATTATCAACACGGGTAACGATGCATTTCACAAACAAGTAACCAAAGCGCGTAACCTGCAAAACCCGGTCGATTTAGCCAACTTTGCCGCGCTGGATGATACCCAAGAACGCTTGCGCCAAGAGATGAAAATGTTTGGTGTTGAATATCTCTACCGCCCACAACAAAGCGCAGCAGCGGGTATTCGCAGCATTACTATCGACACCTTGGCCAAAGCATTGGCCTGTATGCAAGGTGATGTACGCGTGCCTTATCAGCTAAAAGTAGAGCCAAGCAAATTCACTAACCAAGAAAGTGCCGAGTACCAAGCCGTTTTTAGTACAGATTTACAGGGGGCCGTCGCCATTAACGCGGTGAACTGCTATCTGGCTATTCAAGTCTTATGTACAAACGCAGAGCGCAGTAGTCCAAGCCCAGAAAAACTGGTATATCGACATTTTACTTACTGCATAACCACGCTATTAATGGCGCAGTTTGAAGGCGCTATTACGGCTCCTGAGATTACCGAGCAAGCGGCATTTAAAAGATTAATCAGCCACGCTTTTGATGAACTTCGTCAGCAATTTTTTGATAGTTTTACGGCATTAGTATTAGGCAGTGCGCCGCACGCATACTTCAAACGCTTGGGCGATACCGCACGTTTAATGCAAACGGTGTGGATTAGCCATTTAAACTTGGCAGAAAGCCCGGCAGTTGTAGCAAAACAAGAACGCCTTCAAGCGAACGACCCACACAACCAGAATTTATTCAGTTACTTAGCCGAGCAAGCGCAACGCCGACAAGGGCAAAACACCCAAGCGAGTAATTGCCAAGCACAACCTGCGTAGCGATTGCTGTAGAATAATAACGCTAAGTAACGAACACAAGATAAGAGCACAGAAATGATGAGCAAAACCAAATTAGAACTGACCTGGATAGGCAAAAACGAGCGCAAAAAGTTAGAGCCGCGCATTTTGTTAGAAGACCCGAGCAAGTCTTATCACGCCAGCCAAAAAGTGACCGAAAACGATATTTTTGATAATAAACTGATTTTTGGCGATAACTTATTGGCATTGAAGGCGCTAGAGCAAGAATATGCAGGCAAAGTGAAGTGTGTTTACATAGACCCACCATTCAATACCGGAAGTGCTTTTGAGCACTATGATGATGGTCTGGAGCATTCCATTTGGCTGGGCTTAATGAGGGATAGGTTAGAAATAATTCGTAATCTACTAAGTGATGATGGAGTAATATTCGTTCACTTAGATGACTGCGAAATGGCTTATTTAAAAGTTTTGATGGACGAGATTTTTGGTCGTGCAAATCAGTTAAATACCATATCGATGACCACAAATGACCCTTCAGGCTTTAAGGCAACAGGAGCCACAGTTTTCTCCACAGTAAACTTTTTGCTTGTATACGCAAAAGATCGCACCCAGAAACCGCTTAACAAAATCTATATACCTAAAGGATATGATACGGGATATAACAAATATCTATTAAACCCAGATGACCATTATAAAAGTTGGACGTGGTGCGGTATTGCCGATGCGTTTGCAAAGGCCAATGGCTATAAAGATACAAAAGAAGCCAAGAAAAAACTGCCTGATACATTTGATGATGAATTAGCACAATTCGCAATTGATAATGCAGAACGTGTATTTCAATCCGTTGCAATTGGTGGTGGTGCTAAAATAAAGAGAAAAGAAACTATCGAGAAGTCAAAGAAAGATAGGGATAAGGTTTATGTACATCCAAATGAGGATGTCGAAGGCTTTTATATCGCAAATGGTAGGCAAATGGTCTTTTACTCCAATAGGCTTTTGGAAATTGACGGTGAGATGCAACCTGCTGAACTAATAACTGATGTTTGGACTGACATTAGTTGGAATGGAATAGCAAATGAAGGCGGCGTTAGTTTCAAAAATGGAAAAAAACCCGAAGCGCTTTTGAAGCGGATTTTCGAAATGTGTACGCGAGAAGGCGATTTAGTCTTTGATTCATTCGGTGGTTCGGGAACTACTGCTGCTGTAGCTCACAAGATGAAAAGACGTTGGATCTCGGTCGAGCTAGGTGATCATTGTCATACCCATATTATCCCGCGCTTGCAAAAAGTGATTGATGGCGAAGATCAAGGTGGTATTTCTAAGTCTGTAAACTGGCAAGGTGGCGGTGGCTTCCGCTATTACAAACTTGCCCCGACCTTAATTGTGAAAGATAAGTTTGGCTTGGAAGTGATCAATAAAGAGTACAACCCAGAAATGCTCGCCGAAGCCGTTTGTAAGCTGGAAGGTTTTACCTATGCGCCATCGGAAGTGAATTGGTGGGATCACGGTTATTCAACCGAGACGGATCATATTTATGTCACCACACAAAGCTTATCGGTAGATAAATTAGAAGCGCTGTCAGAAGAAGTTGGCAGTGACCGAACTTTACTGGTTATGTGTGGTGCATTTCGCTGCGAGCCAGGTCGTTTTACCAATTTAACCTTGAAAAAACTGCCAAAAGCCATTTTAGACAAGTGCCAATTTGGTCAGGACGATTATTCGTTAAACGTGGCAAACCTAACTGACGATGCGTCTGCCGATGACGATGCAGCGCAAGATTAACGGTTAATAAGGATAATTATAATGACCATGGATTTATCAAGCTTAAAACCCGACCAATTACGTGCCATTAATAATATTATTGGCCGTTTAAGCTTACGCCAGCCGCAGCAAGATTCGCTGCGTGCGTTGGCAGTGGCGATTAGTGCTTCTGAGCACAAACTACTGAACCCAAAACGCGATGTGCCGGAGCTATTAGAAACCTTAAAAGCGCAGTTTCCTAAGCTCAGCGATTTTGAACGTGACTTTCCTTCACTGTGTTTTGCCTTGGCAACAGGTGTAGGTAAAACCCGTTTGATGGGGGCGTTTATTACCTATTTGTATCAGGTACATGGCATTCGCAATTATTTTGTGTTGGCACCTAACCTGACTATTTATGAAAAGCTGATCAGCGATTTCTCGCCCGCCTCACCGAAGTACGTGTTTAAAGGCATTACCGATTTTGTGCTAGCACCGCCAGAAGTGATCACCGGTGATAACTATGAGAGCCGCGGCGCACAAGTCATGGGCGATCTATTTGGTTCGGTTCGGATCAATGTGTTTAACATCGCGAAAATTAACACCGAAGTACGTGGAGGCAAAGCCCCGCGTATTAAGCGTTTAGCGGAAACCCTAGGCGAAAGCTACTTTGAGTATCTATCGAACTTACCTGACTTAGTGCTGCTGATGGACGAATCGCATCGCTATCGTGCCGATGCCGGTATGCGTGCGCTCAATGAGCTTAATCCACTATTCGCATTAGAGCTAACGGCCACACCATTTACCGAATCAAGTCGTGGCCCTGTGCACTTTAAAAATGTGGTGATTGATTACCCATTGGCCTGTGCCATGGATGATGGTTTTGTTAAAGAGCCTGCCGTTGTTACTCAGCGTAACTTTGATGCCAGCCAATATGATAAAGACGAACTAGAAACCATTAAGTTAATGGACGGTATTCGTTTACATGAGCAAACCAAGGTGGATTTAATCACTTATGCACATGAAAACGATGCTAAGTTAGTTAAGCCTTTTATGTTGGTGATTGCCCGTGATACCACGCATGCAGCAGAGCTTTTAACCAAACTTGAAACAGTGTTTGACGGCCGCTACCGTGGCAAAGTCATTCAAGTGGATAGCAGTAAAAAAGAAGAAGAAACTATTCAAGCACTGCTCAATGTTGAGCATGTCGATGAGCCAACCGAGATCGTCATTCACGTTAACATGCTGAAAGAAGGTTGGGACGTTACTAACCTGTACACCATTGTGCCACTACGTGCAGCCAACGCCAGAACCCTAATTGAACAGTCAATTGGCCGTGGTTTGCGTTTACCTTATGGCAAACGTACAGGTGTTGAAGCCGTCGATACGCTGAGCATTGTTGCGCACGACAAATTCCAAGAAATTGTTGATGAGGCTAACGACCCGAATAACCCACTGCGCCTGAAAACACGCGTATTAGATCGCCCAGAAGACGATGTAACCAAACAAAGTGTGCAGGTTAAATCGAACCTAGAGCAGCAACTGACTGGTTCAGGTGTAACCGCAACCGGTGCAGACGGTAACCGTGAGGTACAAGAACCTAAAGCCACTTATACCACGCCTAACCAACAAACCGTTGCCCGCGCTGCATTGGACGTGATCAAGCAATATCAAACACGCCCTACCGATGCGCCGACCAGCAAAGCATTGTTAACGACTGAGGTAAAAGCACAGATCACCGAACAAGTAAAAGCTCAGTTAACCCAAGAGCAACGGGAGCTATTTACTGAAGAATCGGTGGATATTGCGGCGATTGTTGAGCAAGTCACCCAGCTCACGGTGGATAACACCATAGATATTCCGCGTATTATTGTTTCACCATCAGGTGAAGTACGTACCGGCTATCACCCGTTCGATTTGGACATTGCTGCCATTAAAGGTTTAAAACCTATCGACCGAACTCTGATTCAACAAAGCCTGCAAGACAATCACCAAACCATTCGTGGCGAAGGCGATTCGGGCAACTACGAGCCGGTGAAACAAAACTATATTTTGAAGAAGCTGTTCGATTACGACGATATTCCTTACGACGAGCAAGCTGAACTTTTGTTTGACCTAGCCACTCAAGCTGTCAATACACTGGCCGCTGAAAACGACGACGATGTGGTTGAGAACATTCTGCAAAACCAGAGTGATGCGATTGCGAAGTTAATTCATGCGCAACTGAACAACCACTTCTTTGAAGAAGCAACCGAGTACGTCGTCGATGTACGCAGTGGCTTTAGTACCTTACGTGACTGCGCTTACACCATAGCGCAAGACCAGCCGGTGCAAAGCTACCGTGATACAGTACGCGATGTCAGTCGCATCAAACAAATGCTCTTTGGCGGCTTTAGCCGTTGTCTATACCCATTGCAAAAGTTTGATTCAGACACTGAGCGCCGTTTTGCGGTGATTTTAGAACGCGACTGCGAGAAGTGGTTTAAGCCTGCCAAAGGCCAATTCAAGATGTACTACAAACGCGGTAGCGAGCATCCTGAATACGTGCCGGATTTCGTTGCTGAAACCGCCGACTATGTATTGATGATTGAAACTAAAAGTACTCAACATCAAAACCAAGACGGCAGTTGGAATGAGGAAGTCACCGAAAAAGCCCGCAGTGGTGTGAAATGGTGTAGTCATGCCAGTGAATACCTTGCACAGCACGGTGGCAAACCTTGGAAATACTTACTCATTCCGCATGATGCCGTAAAAGAAGCTAATTCATTGGCTTACTTCACCCAGCAGTTTGCTAAAGCTGAGTAAGGTTAACAACTATTCGTGCCGCTAAGGCTTGGCGCTGTGCTTAGACAATAGCATTCGCCGAGTATTTTGCTGTTGGTACCCTCAATGATGAGGGTACCAAAACTCGCTTTCATCCAAACATCATTCTCCGGTCTACAAAGATGGTGCAGCAGCGCTAGGTTGATCTGGTGGCTGATCACGTTGCCGTTTCATTTTCCATTGTCTTTTCTTAAACCGCTCAGTAATAAACCTGTGCACGATTTACCCATTTGCTCCGGCGAGCTGGGCAGGCAAAAAGCTCGGTTTTGCTGTTTGGGGTGCAAGGTAGCGCGCTTTCCTGTTTTAAATAAAGGTGTGATGCACCAAAAAATACAGGTGTTGGCCGGTGTGTTTGCTTGCAATGTTCTGGTTTGAATCGTGCCATCCACATATACCGATAAAAAATCTGCCGGTAATAAATGCGCTGGTAACAAAGCTAACCCGCCTTGCGCGTTGCCATCAACATCAGGTAAAGGTAGCCAATACAGGTTTGGCCATTGCTCGGGGCTTTGCCATTTTTCTACGATCACTTGTGCGCCAATGCTATTTAGCCATTGGTGAATCGGGCAGCCTGGGTGCGCTTGTTTAACGCGTGGTAACTGATAGGTCAACCAGCGGGTTAAGCGTTCGGCCGCATTATCGCACTGGCTTAATGCTGGGTAGAGAGTAAACGCACCATGCCCAACCAGTAAAGCGACCACCTGCTGTATCCATTCTCTATCCCAATCGTTGCCACTTGCCCATAACACGTCACTTATCACCTTGTTGGTTCGTCTTGCCGTCTATTTTCAGTCGTCGGGTGCAGACTCGGTGATGAAATAGATGAAAGAAATGGCCATGAAACTAACCAGTCAAATCGGTTTTTTATGATGACCTGTGCGCGGCTAACTATCTGATATACATAGTCCAATACGGTGCTGTTTGGCGGCATTCGCCAAGTGTAAAAATCGAGACGCCAAACGATCGTTTGCATTTTGGGTTTAAAAAATCAAACGGTTTGTACTTTGATGCCGAGGTTGGTTTAGGGTACAAAAAGTGCCAAACCTTGCTTTTATCCAGTACTGGCAAGGCTTAGCAGCGTTGGATTTCAATCGAGAAGCCAAACAGTGAATGGGCTAATTTCCCTGTTTTGAATCGCCACTCACCAACCAGTTCACCTTCGTTATATTTTCCTAAGTTCGTAATAAAAACAGAAATCATCCCCGATTTTCGGCATGGGGAAGCCGTCGCAGTTATACGCATATTCATGTCCTATTATTGATGTATTGTGATTTAATTAATGGCGATATTTTGATAAAGGGATCTATTTCCCTTTAGAAGATGATATTGATATAAAAAGCCAATCAGCTGAAAAACAGGCAACTCGCTTTAAAAATGATTAATGATGGTTTAGAGCAGGATAATGAGTTGCCTTACAATCCCGATAACATGTTATGCTTTCTATCATGATCTCAATTTGCGCGGGTTAAAACGAAAAAAGCCTCTGTCCAATAAACTAGGGTCAGTTCAGACTCACAGACTCCTAAGAGATGAAACCCCATCAGGGGTTTCCGTTAACTTATGGCTATCAATCAAACGTGTATTCACACTCGATACATTCATAACGATCAAATACCACGCCATCTAAAGCTGAACCACTCACAGCCCCAGCAGTAGCTCCAGCTACTAAACGTCCAAATAGAGCGCCTACCGCAGCACCAGCAATCGTCCCTACAACAGGAACAGCAGAGCCGATAGACGCTCCAGCTTGTGCGCCTGATACGCCACCAGCAACAGCTCCTGTCTTTTCCCTATATGACGTTCACGAATACGGATTGAGTCACATACAGGGCAACAAATGTAATTTTCCATCATGATTTTCTTTTATTTTGATTAAAAAGCAAAAAAGCCTCAGTCCGTGAGGGCAGGGGCTTTTAGTGGTGTATAGATATTGAATAAGACATATTACGATATAGTGATTAATGACTATGCTTTTTGGCGATTAAAATTCCCATGAAGAATATTTCCACCATTTCTCAATGAATCGATATAGTCGGCATACTACCGTAGTATTCGACTCCTCGTATTGAAAATGGATCTCCTATATGACATGGCTAAAGTTTTAGTGATTCATTGGATTATTCAACTTTGCAAAGTCGAATGGCGAAATCGTTTGTTCACGATTAGCATCCAAATAATCCGCCCACCACTGCACCATTAATCGGCGTTGATCTATATGTTCTGCCTTATGAATATAAGCAGCCCTCACTGAGTTACGTTCTTGGTGGCTCATTTGCCTTTCTACTGCATCCTTCGACCATAAACCTGATTCAACTAATGAGCTACACGCCATCGTTCTAAAACCGTGTCCACAAATTTCAGTCTTCGTATCATAGCCCATCACACGTAAGGCTTTATTGACTGTATTTTCACTGATTGGTTTACGCGGGTCATGTGCTCCCGTAAAGATCAGACCATTTTCACCAGCCCATGTCTGAAGTTCTGTCAGTATGGCTACAGCCTGTTTGCTGAGTGGCACAAGATGTGGTGTTCGCATCTTGGAGCCCCGGTGTGAGAATTTTACGCCAGGCAGAGGTTCGCGTTCGG
>OERJ01000279.1_pt1 | contig 14879 bp, 15 predicted proteins | sample 1539991 | NCBI WGS metagenome assembly OERJ01 (sample SAMEA3891247, study PRJEB23780) | metagenome | biome: terrestrial biome; feature: animal house; material: water of meat washing | place: Italy | collected 2015-05-12
CCCAGACTCTCCCCGACATAGAGGGAGAAGCCGATATCCTTGCGGGTGTCGGGTTGGGATTGGCCGTTGAGACGCGCCAGCAGCATGGTGGCCGCCTCCCGACCGATCGCTTCCCGCGGGGTGGCGATACTGGCCAGCTTGGGGGTCATGGCGTGGCCGATGTCGAGAGCGTTGCAACCGGCGATGGCGATCTGCTGGGGCACCGGGATCCACTTGGCCTGACACTGCAGCAGGGCGCCCACCGCCAGGTCATCGTTGGTGCAGAACAGGCCGTCGAGGTCGGGATAGCGCACCAGCGCCTGATCCAGCAGCTCGCCCCCCAGAGTGAAGCTGGAGGATTGTTCGGTCAGCAGATGCTGGCCGGTGAGGCCGAAGTCGGTCATCGCCTGATAGTAACCCTCCATCCGCAGCTGGGTACGCACGTCGAGCCGCGCCCCCAGATAGACCACCTTGCGTCGGCCCCGGCGCAGCATCTCTGTTACCATGGCCCGGGCGGCGGCTCTATGATCCATGCCGACCACCATGTCGATGGGGGTTTGCGGCAGATCCATGGTCTCCACCACCGGAATGCCGGCGGTGGCGATCATCTTGCGGGTGCGCTCGGTGTGCTGGCTGTCGGAGAGGATCAGCCCATCCACGTGATAGGAGAGCAGGGACGCGACCTGCTCCTCCTCCCGCTCCGGGCTGTAGCCGTAGTGGGCCAGCAGGGTCTGGTAACCGGCCGGTCGGGTCACCGACTCGATGCCGTGGATCACCGCCGAGAAGACCTGGTTGGAGAGGGAGGGGATCAGGATGCCGATCGCCTTGCTGGTCGCGTTGGAGAGAATATCCGGCGCCCGGTTGGGGATATAACCCAGCTCTTCCACCACAGCCGCGATCCGCTCGCGGGTCCCCTCCGCCACGGTCTGCGGGTCGCGCAGATAGCGGCTGACAGTCATCTTGGTCACGCCGGTCTGGTCGGCGATATCTTGCAGGGTGGGGCGGCGCTTGCGGGTGGGGCTCATAGGGGTGTCCAGCGTGGATGTTACATGTAACATTACCGTTTTTGGCGGATAAAGTCAGCATATGAAGCCGTTTTTGCAGGAGTTTTCCGATGATCAGAGGCAAGCAGTTCGTGGATGTCCGGTTCGAGCAACAGGATGTGGAGGGGGAGCAGTTCTCGGAGTGCCGCTTTATCGGCTGCAACTTCTCCTGGCTGGATTTGAGCGATAGCCGCTTCATCGACTGCAGCTTCTACGATCGGGAGAGTGAACGGGGCTGCCTGTTGCAGGGTTGCGATCTGCGCGAGGCCAGCTTTCTACGCTGCGATCTCACCATGGCCGATTGCAGCCGCAGCCAGTGTCTGGGGTTGGAGATGCGCGACTGTCAGGCGGTCGGTATCAACTTCGGCCACGCCAGCTTCGCCAACCAGATCACCGCCAAAAGCTACTTCTGCGAGGCCCATCTGACCGGCAACAACTTCAGCTACGCCAGCTTCGAGGGCTGCCTGCTGGAGAAGTGCGAGCTGACCGGCAACCGTTGGCAGGGGGCCAACCTGTTTGGTGCCTCGCTGGCGGGTTCCGATCTCAGCGGCTCCGAGTTTGGCCAGATCGACTGGACCAGCTTCAAGCTGCAGGGCTGCGATCTGCGCCAGTGCGATCTGCCGGGGCTGGATCTGCGCCGGGTCGATCTGCAAGGGGTGCAGATCAACGAGGATCAGCAGCAGACCTTGCTGGAGCAGATCGGTCTGGTTGTCTTCCCCTGAGCCGAGCGAAAAATTAGGTAATTTTTCATCAAATGGGACCGACAGTGGGGTGTGGTGCTCCTGAAACGACAAAAGCCTGCGTGATGCAGGCTTTTGCTAGTGAGCGTGTGACGCGTTTGTCGGCCGGGTTAACTCAACCCTTGGCCAGCCATTTGGTCGGGTTGATCGCCTCGCCCTGATAGCGAATTTCGAAGTAGAGGCCCGGTCTGTCCTGACCGCCACTGTCACCGACCAGTGCCACCGGTTCACCCTGTTCCACATTCTGGCCAACCTGACGCAGCAGCGACTGATTGTGACCGTAGAGGCTCATATAGCCTTTACCGTGGTCGATCACCAGCAGCATACCGAAGCCGTCGAGCCAGTCGGCGTAGACCACTTGTCCCGGTGCGACCGCCTTGACCTGGGTCCCTTCGCTGGCGCCGATCAGGGTGCCTTTCCACTTGAGCTGGGCGGTGCGCGGCGAACCGTAGGAGATGAGGATCGGCCCCTGTACCGGCCAGCGCAGGCTGCCATTGGTCTTGAGACCACTGTAGTGACCGGCACTGCTGATGCCCGAGCCGCGCTCCGGTTTGCTGCTGGCTACCTCTTCGGCCGGTTCTGCCGGTTTGACGGTTTTGTTCTGCTGAGCGGCGAGTCGTTGTTGCTCGGCGCGGCGCTGTTCGGCCAGCTTGCGCTGACGCTCCTGCTCCGCTTTCAGCTTGGCCAACCGCTCCCGCTCGGCCCGTTCACGGCGCTCCTGCTCTTCCCGCTTGCGACGCAGCTCTTCCAGCCGGGCTTTCAGCGCTTTCTCCGCCTTGACCAGCTTGGTGAGCTTCTGCTCGTCATCCTGTACCGACTGCTGCAACTGGTTGCGCACCTTGGCCCGGCTCTGCTGGCTGGCCAGCAGGGTCTGGTGATGCTCCTGCTGTTCGGCAAGCAGGGTCTGCAGTCTGGTTTCGGTCTCTTTGGTGGCCTGCTGGTTTTTCGCCAGCTTGTCACGGGTGGCGCGCAGGGCGTCGATGGCCTCGATGCGGGCCTTGTTGAGGTAGTCGTAGTAGTCGAGGGAGCGGCTCAGTTTGGCCGGATCCTGCTGATTGAGCAGCAGTTTGAGGTAGTCGTGGTTGCCCGCCTGAAAGGCGCTTTCCGCCTGCTTGGCCAGCAACTGCTTTTGATGTTTGGCTTGAACTTCCAGCGCCAGCTTGTCTTTTTGCAGGGTCGCCAGCGTCTGCTGGTTCTGCTTCAACTGCTGCCTGGTCTGGTTGAGTTTGGCGGCGGCGGCCGAGATGGCCTGCTCGTCAGCCTTGAGCTGGGTATTGAGCTTGGCAAGCTCCTGCTTGCTGAGCTTGATGGTCTTCTGTTGCTCTTTGATCTGGGACTGCATGGTCCCCAGCTGCTGATTGGCGGCCAAAGCCGGTTTGCTGGCGCCAAACGACAGGCAAAAAAACAGCGCGCCGGCCAACAGGCCGACGCGACTGGTTTTCTGTGAAATAACTTCGCATCCCCGCATGGGGAAGGATTATTTCAGAATCATCAGGGGCTTGCCAGTCATTTCCGGCGGCACCGGCAGACCCATCAGGGTCAGCATGGTGGGGGCCAGATCGGACAGTTTGCCACCTTCAACTACCTCGGCTTTGCGACCGAAATAGATGAGCGGAACCGGCAGATTGGTGTGGGCGGTGTGGGCCTGACCAGTCTCTTCGTCCAGCATCTTCTCGGCGTTACCGTGGTCGGCAGTGATCAGGCACTCGCCACCCACTTCGGCCAGGGCGTCGGTGACGCGACCGATGCAGTGGTCAACGGCTTCACAGGCTTTGACGGCGGCATCGAACACACCGGTGTGACCAACCATGTCGCCATTCGGGTAGTTACAGATGATGACGTCGTACTTGCCGCTCTTGATGGCCGCAACCAGCTTGTCGGTCAGCTCTTCGGAGCTCATCTCCGGCTGCAGGTCATAGGTCGCCACTTTCGGGCTGGCCACGATCTCGCGATCTTCGCCGGTGAAGCAGGACTCTTCGCCACCGTTGAAGAAGAAGGTGACGTGAGCATACTTCTCGGTTTCGGAGATGCGCAGCTGGGTCTTGCCCTGCTTGGCCAGCCACTCACCCAGGGTGTTGACCAGAGCGGTCGGCGGGTAGGCACAGGCAGTTTTGATGTCGGCCGCGTATTCGGTCAGCATCACGAAGTTCAGCTTCGGCTCGACTGCACGGGCGAAGCCGGTGAAGTCGGTGTCAACGAAGGCGCGGGTGATTTCACGGGCACGGTCGGCACGGAAGTTCATGAAAATCAGCGCATCGCCATCTTCCATCGGTGCAGCTTCGCCGATGCGGGTCGCTTTGACGAACTCGTCGTTCTCGTCGCGGGCATAGGCGGCAGCCAGTGCTTCGGTGGCGCTCTCGGCGGTGAACTCGCCCTTGCCCTGGGTCATCAGGTCATAGGCTTGCTGCACGCGATCCCAGCGGTTGTCACGGTCCATGGCGAAGTAACGGCCGATCATGGAGGCGAAACGACCCTTGCCCAGCTTGGCGAACAGGGCGTCGAACAGCTCGATGGAGGACTGGGCGGAGCGCGGCGGAACGTCACGGCCATCCAGGAAGGCGTGCAGGTAGATCTTCTCGGCGCCACGCTTGGCGGCCATTTCGATCATGCCCATGATGTGCTCTTCGTGGCTGTGTACGCCACCCGGGGACATCAGGCCCATGATGTGAACGGCTTTGCCGTTGGTCACGGCAGCGTCAACAGCCTTGGCCAGCTCGACGTTCTGGAAGAATTCGCCGTCCTGGATGTCTTTGGAGATGCGGGTCAGCTCCTGATAGACGATGCGACCGGCACCGATGTTGACGTGGCCCACTTCGGAGTTGCCCATCTGGCCATCCGGCAGACCGACGTCCAGACCGGAGCCGGAGATCAGGGTGCTGGTGTAGTCACGGGCCAGACGATCGAGGTTGGGAGTCTTGGCGGCAGCGACGGCGTTGTGCTCTTGCTTGGTGCTGTAGCCCCAACCGTCCATGATGACCAGAACCAAAGGTTTCTTAGCTGTTGACATAAGACTATGTCCTCTCGGATTGGAAAAAATGCGGGAAATGAAACTAGCGTAATATTACTACATCTGCCGAAATAGTCACCTGATAGCCAAGGGGCGCTCCCGCGGCCCCGCAAGCCACGCCCTTCCTGCCATGCTCGCTGCCCAATGATGATGGGAGCCTGCTCGCGCTTTGCCGCCAAGATGGCTGATCTTATCAATACCCCCATGTATACTCGGGCCCTTGTCTTGGTCCCTGGATAGTAGAAGATGCAAGAGTATTTGGATTTTGCGGCCCGTAACCCGCTGCTGACCGCAGCCTGGTTGGGTCTGGCTGGCACCCTGGTTTACACCACTGTGCGTGCCCGTTTGTCTCCGGTAAAAACCGTCAACAATCACACCGCGACCCTGCTGATCAACCGCGAGAATGCCACCGTGGTGGATATTCGCAGTCAGGAAGAGTACGCCAAGGGCCATCTGGCCGGTGCCCAGCACCTGCCGCTGACCCAGATCCAGAGCAATAATCTGGGCCCGGTTGAAAAGCATAAAGATGCCCCCATCATAGTGGTGTGCGAGTCGGGAATGACTGCGGGCGGCGCGGGCCGTCAGCTGAGCAAAGCTGGCTTCAAGCAGGTTTATGTGCTCGGCGGTGGCATGGCCCAATGGCGTGCAGAAAATCTGCCGGTAACCAAGAAACGCTGATTTAAGCAGGGCCTGAGCCCACTTATCCATATAACAAGGAATCAAACGAAATGGCTGACGAGATCAACAACCAGGAAGTACAACCGGAATTCCACATCCAGCGTGTTTACACCAAGGATGTCTCTTTCGAAGCGCCGAACACCCCGCACATCTTCCAGAAAGAGTGGCAGCCGGACGTCAAGCTGGATATGGATACCAAGACCAACATCCTGGCTGAGAACGTGTACGAGGTTGTCCTGACCCTGACCGTAACTTGCAAACTGGAAACCGAAACCGCCTTCCTGTGCGAAGTACAGCAAGCCGGTATCTTCACCATCGGTAACCTGCCGGAGCCGCAACTGGCTCACTGCCTGGCTGCCTTCTGCCCGAACATCCTGTTCCCGTATGCCCGCGAAGCCGTGGCCAACATGGTGAGCAAGGGTTCCTTCCCGCAGCTGAACCTGGCACCGGTCAACTTCGATGCCCTGTTTGCCCAGCACATGGCGCAAGCACAGGCCCAGCAGGCGACTGCGGAAGCCTGATAATGGCTGACCAGATCGCTATCTCGGTCTTGGGGGCGGGGTCTTATGGCTCCGCCCTTGCCATTTCTCTGGCGCGCAACGGTCATCCGACCCTGCTGTGGGGTCACGACCCTGCTCATGTCGCCGAGCTGGAACAAGACCGCTGCAACAAGGCATTTTTGCCTGATGTCCCTTTTCCTGCCGATCTGCAGCTGACTGCGGATCTGCAACGTGCGGTACAGGCTGCCCCCGTGCTGCTGCTGGTCGTGCCGAGCCATGTATTTGGCGATGTGCTGACCCGGATCAAACCCTTCCTGCGCCCCGATACCCGTATCGCCTGGGCCACCAAGGGTCTGGAGCCGGACAGTGGCCGTCTGCTGCAGGATGTGGCCCGTGAAGTGCTGGGTGACGAGATACCGCTGGCGGTGATCTCCGGTCCCACCTTCGCCAAGGAGCTGGCTGCCGGTCTGCCGACCGCCATCTCGGTCGCCTCGACTCACGACGAGTTCGCCGACGATCTCTCCCATCTGCTGCACTGTGGCCGCTCGTTCCGGGTCTATACCAATCCGGACTTCGTCGGTCTGCAGCTGGGTGGGGCGGTGAAGAACGTCATCGCCATCGGTGCCGGTCTCTCCGACGGGCTCGGGTTTGGCGCCAATGCCAGAACCGCGCTCATCACCCGGGGTCTGGTGGAGATGCAGCGTCTGGGTGCGGCGCTGGGTGCCGATGCCAAAACCTTTATGGGGATGGCGGGGCTCGGGGATCTGGTGCTCACCTGTACCGACAACCAGTCGCGCAACCGTCGCTTCGGGCTGGCCCTCGGGGCTGGCAAGGATGTGAACACCGCCATGACCGAGATCGGTCAGGTGGTGGAGGGGTATCGCAACACCAAAGAGGTGCATCTGCTGGCGGCCCGCTGCGGCGTCGAGATGCCCATCTGCGAGCAGATCTTCAAGGTGCTCTACGAGGGTAAGAACCCGAAAGAGGCGGCCATCGCCCTGCTGTCGCGAGACAAGAAGGACGAGTAATCTGCCGATTGCCCATGCAAAAGGCCCCGCCAGATGGCGGGGCCTTTTCTTTGCGCCGCAATGGCAACAAATCAGTAGTAGGAGTGGTCGCCGCGCTGGTGCTCGGTGGCGTCTTTCACACCGTTGAGCTCACCCGGGAACTTCTCCAGCAGCTGCTTCTCGATCCCCTCTTTCAGGGTGTAATCGACCATGGAGCAACCGTTGCAACCACCGCCAAACTGCAGGATGGCCAGTTTGTCTTCAGTCAGCTCGACCAGGGTGACCTTGCCACCGTGACCGGCCAGCATGGGGTTCACTTCGGACATCAACACGTACTCGATGCGCTCGATCAGCGGCGCGTCGTCGGCCACTTTACGCATCTTGGCGTTCGGTGCTTTCAGGGTGAGCTGGGAGCCCATCTGATCGGTCACGAAGTCGATGGTGGCATCCACCAGGAAGGGGGCGCTCAGGGGATCGACCATGCAGTCGAAGCCGCTGAAGGGCAGGTGTTGATCTTCCGGGTCCACGGCATCGGGCGGGCAATACGATACGCCACACTCGGCATTCTGGGTTCCCGGATTGACCACAAACACCCGGATATTGGTGCCATCAGGCTGTTTTTCCAGCAGTTTACGGAAATGGGCCTGGGCGGCGTCGGAAATGCTGATCATCACTATCCTCATAAACCTGAGTGTACGACTAGGGTATTCATGATAACGCGGTTATTAATGCTTGGGTAGCATGCCGATGGCTACTTGCTGTGCCGCAGGGTACGACAGATTGCCCACACTTCTACCTTTGTGATGCCGCTCTCATGGAGCAAACGGCTGAGCTGACCGGCGGTGGCGCCTGTGGTCACGACGTCATCGAGCAGGGCGACATGGCGATAGTGGTGGGGGCGGATCCGGAATGCCCCGCGCAGATTGCGCCGCCGCTGCCCGGCGCTCAGGGTTGTTTGTTGCGGGGTCGCCTTGATGCGCTGCAACAGGGTGTTGTCGCAGGGAATGTCGGTGAACTCGCCAAGGGCTTGCGCGATCTCCTCCGCCTGATTGAACCCGCGCCGCCACTGCCGCCACCAGTGCAGGGGAACCGGAATGATCGCCTCCGGCGGCTCGCGGCCATCCAGATGATCGGCCAAGAGGCGTGCCAGTAGCGGCGCCAGCAGGATCTGGCCGGAATATTTGAGCCGGGGGATCAGCATGGGGTAGGGGGCCTGGTAGTCGCCGATCACCTGCAACCGCTCCCAGGGGGGAGGTCTGCGCTGGCAGCGGCCGCAGACCGGTATGCTCTCTTCTATATAGTCAGCCAGCGGTGCGGCGCAGAGGCGGCATCTCGGCTGTGACTGGTGCAGCGCCTGCCGACACCAGCTGCAGAGCAGGGGCTCGTTGTCGCAAGGCTGATGGCAGAGCAGGCAGCTCCCTTGCCAGTCGCCGTGGCTGCCGAGCAGCGGGCTTGCTTTAGCGAGCAGTCGCTTTAACATGCTGACCCCAAGAGCATGAACAGGGATCTTGAGTCTAGATGAGCATATCGGTAGAGCAGTTTGGCCAGGGGCCCGATCTGGTGCTGTTGCACGGTTGGGGGATGAACGGTGCGGTCTGGCATGGCATTGCCCAGCAGTTGGCGTCCCACTATCGGGTTCATCTGGTGGATTTGCCCGGTTTTGGCAACAGCCCGCTGGCAGACGAGGTGGATTACAGCCTGCCCTGGCTTGCCGAGCAGGTGGCCGCCATCTTGCCGCAGAAGTGTCATCTGCTTGGCTGGTCGCTCGGCGGTCTGGTGGCAAGCCAGTTGGCGCTGACGCATCCCGATCGGTTGCACTCCCTGATCACCATGGCCAGCTCCCCCTGTTTCATGGCCCGTGATGAGTGGCCGGGGATCGCCCCCAAGGTGCTGACCGGCTTCAACCAGATGCTGGCGGGGGATTTTCGCCAGACCATAGAGCGCTTTCTGGCGATCCAGGCAATGGGCAGCGAACATGCCCGGGACGATATCCGTCAGTTGCGCCACTGGCTGGCCGAGCGCCCGGCGCCCCAGTTTGCCGCACTCGAGGCCGGGCTGACGCTGTTGGCCGACATTGACCTGCGCGAACCGCTGCGGGAGCTGGATCTGCCCTGGTTGCGGATCTATGGCCGACTGGATTCATTGGTGCCCAAGGCGGCCATTCCCCTGCTGGATGATCTCTACCCTGCCAGCCGCAGCGTGACCCTCAATAAGGCCTCACACGCACCTTTTATCTCCCACCCTGACGAATTCATTGAAATCGTTCGAGATTTTGTTGGCTAAAAAACAGCCGGCAAGCTTCATTAATCCTCTGGTCTGGCGGATAATTAAGCTGTGACCAGAGGAGTAACACCATGCGTATTGATTCTGCTTTCAACAGCGGGGTACAGGGATTTCAGCGAGCCGAGCAGATTGCCGACAAGGCATCCAATCAGATCGCCCGCCTCAACACCCCCAGCGGGGATCAGGTGCAAGTGACCGATGAGCTTGTCAATCTCAAGGTGGCCGAGCAGCAGGCTGGCGCTTCCGCCAAGGTAGTGCAGACCGCCAGCGATATGATGGGAACCCTGATCGACATCCGGGTGTGAGATGAACATCAATGTCAGTCTGCCTCCCCTTATCCCGACACAGCTGCAACCCCAGGTGGAAGCGGCGAGGACGGATAATCGCCGGGCAGAACTGATCCCGCAGGCCCGAGCGGGCCAAGCCTCCGTTGCCGAATCTGAAGTCGGCTCCCAGAAAGAGAAATCCAAAGCCGCTCAGGCCTCCAGCAATCAGACCTCCCAGAACAGCCGTGAAACCGGGCAATTAGCCCCGACGACACTGCCAGACAATCGCTTTGTCGAGGCCACCGGTGAGGATGGGCAGCGCAAGCAGCAAGATCCCAAACAGCAGGAGCAGCAACAGCGGCAAGAGCAGCAGGTTCAGGATCTTGTCGAGCGTGACAAGGAGGTGCGCACTCACGAGCAGGCGCACCAGTCTGCGGGTGGAGAGTACGCCAGCTCGCCCACCTATCAGTTTACGCAAGGGCCGGATGGCAAGCGTTATGCGACGGGTGGCGAAGTCCAGATCGATACCAGTGTCGTACCCGGTGACCCTGCGGCTACCATCGCCAAGATGCAGCAGATCCGCTCTGCAGCGCTGGCGCCTGCCGAGCCTTCCGCGCAGGATCTGGCCGTCGCGCGCAGCGCCGCCGCGAGTGAAGCCAAGGCGCGCAAAGAGCTGATGGCCGAGCAGAGCGCGAAATCGGGCGGTGTGCTGAGCGCCTATATGGACAAGCGCAACAGCGTCATCGCGGGCCACTATCGACAGGCTGTCAGCCCGGCCTCGACCCAGTCCCTCAGTCTGCATATCTGAATCACCCTCGCCAAACTTTCAGCTGCTTTGCCTGTTTTGCAACTAACCTGAAGATCAGGCCCATTCCAATTTCACAGGAGCTGTCATGCATTTCGATGAAGTCAAAGCGGAAGATTTCACCACCTTCTCCCGTGTACCGCCCCCCCACCTGCAGATGGAGCAGTTTCTGATGCAGCTCGGAGGAGGGGGAACTGAAGGAACCAGTTTCAAGAAGAAAGTGATGCTGGCGGCTGGCTGGAGCCACACCGGCGTCGTCTCTTACGGCAAGTATCCGCAAGAGGCCTGCAAGGCATTCAACCGACTGCGGGAGGTGCTGGCCCAGCATGGAGAGCCCGAGAGCATTCTTGCTGCCCTGACGCAGTGATCCTGAGCTTCGCGTGTAAAAAAGCCCCTTGCGGGGCTTTTTGCATTCAGAGGGCTTCTGGAAGGCTTCGTTACTTTTTCGCTTTGGAGAGCGCCGCCGCGAAGGCGTTGCCCATGGCACCACCCATAGGGGGGCTTTGGCGCGGCTCATTTCTTGGTTTGGTGTTGCCAGCACTGCTGTTGCGCGCTTCAGCCGGCTTGCGGGCGGGTTGCCCTGCCTTTTCGTCGAGGCGCATGGTCAGGCTGATCCGCTTGCGCGGGGCGTCCACTTCCAGCACCTTGACCCGCACAATGTCGCCCGCCTTGACCACCTCGCGGGGATCCTTGACGAAACGGTCGGTCAGGGAGGAGATGTGCACCAGCCCGTCCTGATGAACACCGATATCGACGAAGGCGCCGAAGTTGGTGACGTTGGTGACCACCCCTTCCAGTACCATCTCTGGCACCAGGTCGCTGATCTGCTCCACCCCTTCCTTGAAGGTCGCGGTTTTGAACTCGGGGCGCGGGTCGCGGCCCGGCTTGTCCAGCTCGCCGATGATGTCGGTGACGGTGGGCACGCCGAATTGCTCATCGGTGTAGTCGGCCGGTTTCAGGCTGCGCAGCAGGCTGCTGTTGCCGAGCAGGCTCTCCACGGTCTGCTCCAGCTTGGCGAGGATCCGCTCCACCACCGGATAGGACTCCGGGTGTACCGCCGAGCTGTCGAGGGGATTGCTGCCGCCGCGAATGCGCAGGAAGCCGGCGCACTGTTCGAAGGCTTTGGGGCCGAGTCGGCTCACTTTCAGCAACTGCTGACGGCTCTTGAAGGCGCCGTGCTCATCCCGGTAGGCGACGATGTTCTGGGCCAACGTCTGGGAGAGGCCGGAAACCCGGTTGAGCAGGGCGACCGAGGCGGTGTTCACATCGACCCCGACCGCGTTCACGCAATCCTCGACCACGGCATCCAGCCGGCGGGCCAGCTGGCTCTGGCCGACGTCGTGCTGATACTGGCCCACCCCGATGCTCTTGGGGTCGATCTTGACCAGCTCGGCCAGCGGGTCTTGCAGGCGGCGGGCGATGGAGACGGCGCCACGGATCGAGACGTCGAGATCCGGGAACTCCTGAGAGGCGAGCTCGGAGGCGGAGTAGACCGAGGCCCCCGCTTCGCTCACCACTATCTTCTGCGCCTTGGCGGCGGGGTAGCGCTCGAACAGATCGCTGACCAGCCGGTCGGTCTCCCGCGAGGCGGTGCCGTTGCCGATGCTGATGAGCTCGACCTTGTGTTTCTGGCACAGCTCGCTCAGGGTCTTGAGGCTCTGATCAATCTGGCGTTTTGGTTCGAACGGATAGATGGTGGCGTGATCGACCAGCTTGCCGGTGGCATCCACCACGGCAACCTTGACCCCGGTGCGGATGCCCGGATCCAGCCCCATGGTGCAGCGCATGCCGGCCGGGGCCGCCATCAGCAGATCCTTGAGGTTCATGGCGAACACCTTGATCGCCTCCTCCTCTGCCGACTCGCGGATGCGGCCGATCAGCTCGGTCTCCATCTGAAGCGACAACTTGATCTTCCAGGTCCAGCTCACCACCCCTTGCAGCCATTTGTCGGCCGGGCGGTTCTGCAGATTGAGCTTGAGGTGGTGGGCAATGATCCCTTCGCAGGGGCTGGCACTCTCATCGTCACCGGTGACCAGCGCCAGATTGAGGATCCCCTCGTTGCGGCCGCGCAGCATGGCCAGCACCCGGTGGGAGGGGGCCTTGTGCAGTGGTTCGTCGTGTTCGAAATAGTCCTTGAACTTGGCCCCTTCCTGCTCCTTGCCTGCCACCACGCGGGCGCGCAGGGTGGCATTTTGCCACAGGTAGTCGCGCAGCTTCTCCAGCAGGTCGGCCTGCTCGGCGAAGCGCTCCATCAGGATATAGCGGGCGCCGTCGAGGGCAGCCTTGCTGTCGGCAATGCCCTGTTCGGGATTGAGGAAGGTGGCTGCAGCTTGCTCGGGATCCTGCATCGGGTCGCTGAGCAGCAGGTTGGCCAGCGGCTCCAACCCGGCTTCGATCGCCATCTGCCCCTTGGTGCGGCGTTTGGGCTTGTAGGGGAGGTAGAGATCTTCCAGCCGGGTCTTGCTGTCGGCGCCGTGCAGTTCGCGGGCCAGCTCGGGGGTCAGCTTGCCCTGCTCCTCGATGGAGCGAATGATCACCTGACGGCGATCTTCCAGTTCACGCAGATAGCCGAGGCGGCTCTCCAGAGTACGCAGCTGGCTGTCGTCCAGACCGCCGGTCACCTCTTTACGGTAACGGGCGATAAAGGGCACGGTCGAGCCTTCATCCAGCAGGCGCACTGCGGCCTGCACCTGCTCCGGGCGAGCATTGAGCTCACCGGCAATCTGTCTCTCTATGGTTTGCATCATGATGTTGTTGAGGGCCTCTGTGGTCGAGTCCGCGCCATCAGGCGCCAAGTGTGAGCACTATATGGGGTCGTGTTGCGGGATGCCACCCTGCGCCGGGGTCTGCACCCGTCAGACTGATAAAGTCGCAGGGGAGGGCGTTTATCTTGCCATTGCACCTGTGACTCAGGATGTGCCTGTGGCAAGCAGTCCGGCTATTTGGGGTAGCTGATCTCGTTGATATACCAGCAGACGTCACCAACTGGCGTACGGACGATGGCTTCATCACCGACCTCTTTCTTGAGCAGGGCGCGGGCCATGGGGGAGTCGATGGAGATGTAATCCTTGCGCTCGAAGATCTCGTCATAGCCGACGATGCGAAAGCGCTTGGTCTCGCCCTCTTCGTTTTCCACCTCGACCCAGGCGCCGAAGAAGACCTTGCCCTCCTGCGCGGGGGCATAGTCGACGATCCCCAGCTCTTCGAGGCACTTGCGCAGGTAGCGCACCCGCCGGTCGATCTCCCGCAGCCGCTTCTTGTTGTACTGGTAGTCGGCATTTTCGCTGCGATCCCCCAGGCTGGCAGCCCATGCCACCTTCCTGGTGACCTCGGGGCGCTCCTGACGCCAGAGGAAATCGAGCTCTTCTTTCAGCTTGTTGTAGCCTTCGCGGGTGATCAGCTTTGTCTTCATGGTGATGCGGACCTGGTCAAAGAGGGGTATTCATCGCTAACTGCTCGGGAATATTAGCTTTTGTCCTCTTGCTGTCGAGGGAAATCGTGATGGCTCGGCTGGCGCCATTCAGGGAGTCGCTGGCCAGCGCAGTGACTTGATGGCCGTCACGCTCTCGGGACGGGTAATAACCGGTAACATATTTGTGCTTTGCTCCCGCTATATCCCCCCCTAGTATTGGGGGCAGCTAAAGAATGAAGAGGCAAAGCAATGAGTCAGCAGCAATACAAGGTCCTGGTCGTGGACGATGACCTGAAATTACGTTCCCTGTTGGAACGCTATCTCACCGAGCAGGGATTCGTAGTGCGCGGCGTGGCCAATGGCGAGCAGGCCGATCGCTTGCTGACTCGTGAAAACTTCAGCCTGATGGTGCTCGACCTGATGTTGCCGGGGGAGGATGGGCTCTCCATCTGCCGCCGTCTGCGGGAAGCGGGCAACCAGATCCCGGTGCTGATGCTCACCGCCAAGGGGGATGAAGTGGATCGCATCGTCGGGCTCGAGATGGGGGCCGATGACTATCTGCCCAAGCCGTTCAACCCCCGCGAACTGCTGGCGCGGATCCGTGCCGTGCTGCGCCGCCATACCGTCGAGCTGCCGGGGGCTCCCTCTGCTGCAGAGAAGGTGGTCAACTTCGGTGCCTTCCAGCTCAATCTGGCGACCCGCGAGCTGAGCCGGGATGGTGAGCCGATGGCGCTCACCAGCGGTGAATTTGCGGTGCTCAAGGTACTGGTCAGCCATCCGCGCGAGCCGCTCTCCCGCGACAAGCTGATGAATCTGGCCCGTGGCCGCGAATACACCGCCACCGAGCGCAGCATCGACGTGCAGGTCTCTCGCCTGCGCCGCCTGCTGGAGCAGGATCCGGCCCAGCCCCGCTATCTGCAGACCGTCTGGGGTCTGGGGTATGTGTTCGTGCCAGATGGTGACGGTGCATGAAAAAGGTCGGCAGCATGTTCTCGCGCATGCTCTGGTTTCTGGCCGCCGTTCTGGTGGTCTATCAAGCAGTCTCCTACGTCACCTTCTACAACTATCTGCTGGCGCCAACCGTCAAGCAGATCAGTCACTTGCTGGCCAATCAGGTCAAGCTGATCTTTCCGGTCAACACTGAACAACTGGCGCTGAG
>OERJ01000286.1_pt1 | contig 14696 bp, 10 predicted proteins | sample 1539991 | NCBI WGS metagenome assembly OERJ01 (sample SAMEA3891247, study PRJEB23780) | metagenome | biome: terrestrial biome; feature: animal house; material: water of meat washing | place: Italy | collected 2015-05-12
ACTGTAAATCTGACGGCTCTGCCTTCGAAGGTTCGAATCCTTCTCCCTCCACCATCATTCAGAAAACCCGGCCTAGCGCCGGGTTTTCGCATTTATAGCCCGCCGCAATCCATTCTCCCTCTGCACTCCAGTCCCTTATCGCCATTTACCTGCAGCCGATCGCGCAATAAAAAACGGGAGGCCTGCGCCTCCCGTTTACGTTCATATCAGCCCTGTTACGGGATGAAGCGTTACAGAGTAAAGCGATAGAAGATATCGACCGCCTGAGCCACCCCGCTCATCGCCTGCAGATAGAGCCGTGGCAATACCTCGTAGCGCAGCTTGAATTCGGCGATGGGGCTGAAGACCCCGACCCCGTACTGGAACTGCAAGCCCGGCAGCAGATAGGCCGACAGAGTCACCTGGGTGTTGTCGCCACTGCCCGCGGTATCGAGGGAGACATCGCTCATCCCGAGCGACTCGCCGATGCTCGACACCACGCCGTTGGCCTGACTCACCGCACCGGCCACCAGCAGGCCGTTGAAACCGCCATCCTCACCGCCGGTCTGCAACCCTTTGCCGCGCAGCAGATAGGAGAGCTGTTCCGACTGCGCCATCTGCGGCTCGGAGTAGACAGTGATCTCCGGCTTGCTGGCAGGGCCGGTCACCCGCACCCCGACCGTCACCTGACCCTCGATGGTATCGGGATCCCGGTTGGCCTCGATGTTGAGGAACGGCCGATCCAGCGGACCGGAGAAGAGGATCCGCCCCTCCTTGATGATGAGGTTCTGACCATAGGCCTTGAAGCGGCCGTTGGTCAGCACCAGCTGGCCATTGCCAGCCAGCGGTTTCTCGGGATCCTGACGGATATTGAGGCCACCGGAGACATCGGTCTTCAGCCCCATGGCATCGAGCTTCACATCGTTGCCAAGGCGGATCGCCACCTTCATCGCCAGCGGCAGGCTGGCCTGCTTGGGAGCAGGGGGCAGATCGTCATAGACCACGGTCACATCGTCGGAGACCGCCACCGCCGAATCCGGCAGGCTCTTGACCAGAATGCGCGCCCAGGGAATATCCACCTGACCGGTAATGCGGGTCTCCTCCCCCAGCGACACCGCGATATCGGGCGAGACTCTGACCCGGCCCATGCCCGGATATTGCGCCTCCAGATCCTTGCCCTGAATGGTGAGGCTGCCGCTGACCGGCATCTTGGCCCAGCTGAGCCAGCCGCCCAACGCCAGCGGCCCCTTGCCCACCAGCATGGAGCCATCGAGCTCGGCGCGGTTGCCCTCGATCTTGAGGCGGGTCACCAGCTTGGTCAGGGTCACCATGTCGGAGTGGGTCTGCACTTCACCGTCACGCAGGTTGAGCTGGCCAAACAGCAGGGGCGCCGCCAGGGTGCCGTCGAAACGGGCATCGGCGGAGATGATCCCTTGCAGGGAGCGCACCTCAGGGATGAGCGGCGCAAAGGTATTGAGCTTGAGATCGTCAAACTTGAGCTGACCACCGAGCAGACCGCGACCGGCAGGCTCCCTGATCAGCAGATCGGTATCGATATTGCCGATCTGCTTGGAGGCAAAATCGAGGCGAATGGCCGCCTGCTGCCGCTCGAAATCCAGGGCCAGAGCCAGCTGCTGATAGTCGGTCTTGAGGCCATCTGCCACAAAAGTGCCCGGCGTGGTGCGCACCACCGCATGCAGGGTCGGCTGATTGCCACGCCAGCTGGCACGCCCATCGGCCGAGAGCATCGCCTGCCAGCGGAAGTTGTCCGGCAACCAGGGGCGCAGCCGCTTGAGATCAAACTCGCTCAGGGCAAACTCCAGGGTGCCCTGGGCAGCGGAGACCTGACTCCCCTTGACGCAGAGGCTGGCCCCCTGGGAGCCGAGGCAGAGATCCCCCATCGCCAGCCGCTGACGCGGCAGATCGAGATCCAGCGCCCAGGGGGAGCTCAAGTCCCAACGGCGCAGCGGGGTTTTCAGCTGCAACTCGGAGAGCGCCCCGCGCCAGTGATCCCCGCGCACGCCGCCACCCAGTTTGAGGTTGGCCGCAACAGGGTCACCCTTCATGGTCAGGGTCAACAGATGCTGACTGATATCGCCGCTGAGGTTCAGGGCCAGCTGGCTGAGCTTGGTTTCGCCCTGTTTCAGCTGCGCCACCAACAACGCGAGCTCACCGGCCGGTTTGGCGCCGATCACCGCATTGCCCTTGAGGCTAATGCCCTTCAGGTCGGTGCCGGCATAGTAGAGCCGGTCGGAGGCGAGATCCGCATCGATTTTTGGCGTCTGCTGATTGCCACTGACCTTCACCTGTCCCTTGATATCCCCTTTCAGGCCGGGATAGATGCCCCCCAGCTGGGGAGCCTGCAGGTTGGCATCGAGCTTCCACTGGGCGCTGCTGATACTGCCCTTGGCCTGCAACTGGTTGGGGCCACTTTGCAGCGAGAGCGCCGGGATCTGCCACTCCATCTTGTCGTTGCCGCTAAGCTCCCCCTTGAGGGCCAGCGGGTACTGGTTGAGCTTGCCATCCACCTTGAGCTTGGGCAGTTTCAGCTCCCAGTGGCCCGCTTCGTTCATCACGAAACGGCTCTCCAGCTCACCGGCCAGCGTCCCTTTCAGCTCGGGCAGCAGCTCGGCCGGATTGATCCCCTTGAACAGGGTGGTCCCCTGCCACTCGATCCCCTTGTTCCAGGCGAGCTTGCCATCGAGCTTCAGCTCCCCCTTGAGGGCATTGAGCTGCAAGGCGATCTTGCTGAGCCGCTCCAGATCCCCCTTCCCGTCCAGCGCAAGCTTGAAGGGGGGGACATCGGTCCCCTTGCCGGAGGTATTGAGGGCAAACTGGTAGCCGGAGAGCTTGCCCTTGGCAGTCAGGCTCCCCTTGTCCAGCCGATAGCTCGGCTCATCTTTGGCAGGCTTGTGAAGAGGCCAGCCGAGGCTCTTCCAGTCGAGGGCCAGATCAAAAGGGAGATCCGGGTCGAGGGCGGCCAGCGAGCCCTTGAGATTGGCGGCAACCGGCCCCTTGGCCGACAACGCCAACCCCAGCTTGCCGACCGAACCGCTCAGCGCCAGCGTGGCCTGCTCCCCTTGCAGCTCGCCATCCAGCAGCCCCTTGCGGGCCTTGGCATCCAGCGTCACCGCCAGCGGGTAGTCGTCACTGAGCTGGATGTGGCCCTTGAGCGCCAGATCGGCCATGGCGTGGCGCAGCGAGAGCTCGCGCACCTCGATGCGATCATCGACGGCAGTGGCAGAGAGCAGCAGCTTGTCGAGCCCTTCGATCAGCTCGCCCTGCTTATATTGCACCCGGGTCGCGCTGACCCCTTCCAGCTGGATGGGGAAAGGAAGATGAATGGCGGGCAGGAGAATGGGGGCTGCCTTTGCCGTATTTGCAGCTGGCGCCCCTTTGCCCTGTTTGGGGGTCTTGGCGCTGGCCTTGTCGTTGCGCGCCACCGCAGCACCGGCTTGCTTCTCGTTAGCGGCCGGCTGCTTGGCGGATTTGGCTGCGCTGGCGGGTGCCGCGTCATCCAGCGTCACCTTCAGGTTATCGAGCACCGGGCCGCGTACAATCAGCCCCTTGCGGTTGAGGGTGGCGCCGATATCGAGGGACCCCAGGGTCACGGCCACGCCGGGCACCGCCAGATCGAGATCGGCCACCTTGAGGCTGTCGACCTGAATTTTGAGTGGCAGCGGGCGCCAGACAAAGGGTTCGGAAGGCTCTTCCGGTGTCGGCTCGGAGTCGGCTACCTTGACCACCGGATGGGTCACCGCCAGGGATTTTATCCAGAGCTTGCCCTGCAGCAACTTGCCGAGATCCCAGTCGAGCACGGCGCGATCCACAGTGACATCCACCAGCTCATCCTGCCAACCCGCCCCTTCCAGAGTCCAGCCATAGCCAAGCTGACCGGCCACCAGCTCCCCCTTGAGGGAGGGCAGCGCCCCCTTGGCCTGTTGCCACAACCACTTGTTGCCCTGATGGGTAAAGCCCAGCAGGCTGACGCCGATGAGCAGCAGGAACACCAGCCCCATCAGCCAGAGAAAAATGCGTTTTAGCCAGATCACAATGCAGACCCCCGCGCAAGATACAGCCGCAGCGGCCAAAGAAAAAAGCGTTTAGACAACATCATAATTCAGGCCCCAATGCGAAATGCAGCCGCAAGGGCTTGTCCTCCTCCGATACCCCGACCGCCAGATCCAGCCTGACCTGACCGATGGGGGTGACCCAGCGCACACCGACGCCGGTACCTATTTTCCAGGGCTCGCTGTAATCGGTGGTGGAGGTGCCGCCATCCACAAACATGGCCCCCAGCCACTTCTCGCTGAAGCGGTAGTTGTATTCCAGACTGGCCACGCTGGTGTAGCGGCCACCGGTCAGCTTGCCATCCGGCCCGGTGGGGGAGATGCTCTCGTAACCAAAGCCGCGCACCGTCTGATCGCCACCGGTAAAGAAGCGCAAGGACGGCGGCACCAGCGAGAAGCTGTCACCTATGATGGCCCCCTGCTCGGCCCGCATCAGGAATCTGTGGTTATCGCCAAGAGTTCGCAGCCACTTGCTGCGCCCCCACACCCGCATAAAGCTGATGTCGGAGCCCCATCTGGGGTCGGAGAACTCCAGCGTCAGCTGCTGGCGATCCCCCCAGTCGGGCACCAGGGTGCCGCGCACCCGCAGTCGGGACCAGGAGACCCCGGGGATCAGCAGCAAGCTGTTCCCCTCGTCGGCGCCCTGGGTATAGATCTCGTTCTCCAGCCGGATAAAGACGTCCCGATCCCAGCTCTCCGGCCGCCGCGTCCAGCGGTGCACACCGATGGTAGTGAGATCGGAGCGGGTATCGTTGTTGTCCTTGTACTGGTAGCCGGTCTGGATGGAGTAGTAGTCCCGCAGCGGGTTGCCCACCGGGATCTGATAGTCGAAGCTGAGCTCTGCCTCCGGCGCCGACACCTTGGCGGTGGCAAACAGACGATGACCATAGCGGTTGACCCAGGGCTTCTCCCAGGTGGCACTCATCCGCGGGCCTACGTCGGTGGCGTAACCGATACCGGTCTCGATTTCGTGATCGACCCGGTTATCCAGCGTCACCGCGATGGGCACCCGATAGTTGCTCGCCTCGCTCAATACCGGCTTGATATCGACCTGACGGAACAGCTTGGTGGAGGAGACATCCTGCGACATCTCGGCCAGACGGATGGCGAGATAGGGGTCGCCGCTCTTGATGTTGATAAGCGGGCGAATAAGGTGAAGCGCTTCGGGGGTGGCATCGTAGCGGATCTCGCCAAAACGGTAGCGATGGCCCGATTCGAACAGAATAAAGATCTCCGCCGTCCCCTTGTCCGGGAACACCTTGACCTGACTCTTGCTCAGCTTGGCATCAAAGTAACCGCGGGCCAGCCCGAGGCTGCCGAGATCCGCCTTGATGGATTCATATTTGGCGTGGTTGAGGGGCTCCCCCTCTTTGAGGGGCAACTTGTCCAGCAGGGCGCTGTAGAGCTCGTCGCTGCCCGCATCCCCCTCCAGCAGAATATCGAGGCGGGAGACGATGACCGGCTCCCCCTTGTCCACCTCAATCACCACTTTGGACGGAGTCTTCTTGTCGCGACTCAGGGTGATTTTCGGCTGGTAGTAGCCATAAACCTGCAGCGCCTTTTGCACGCTCTCGGTAATTTTTGCGCGGGCCGGGCGGTATTGCCGCTCCTGATAGACCGGCAGGGCATTGAGGTAGGCTTCGACGTTATCCTTGTTCTCCCCTTTCAACCCCTTGACCTGATAGGTGAGCTTGGCGGCAAACGCGGGCGAAGCCAGCAGCGACAGCAACAGGCCCACCCCCAGTACCCGCAGGCCGCGGCGAAACGCAGGGCCGGACAGTGAACGCCCTGCCAGCAGGGATGAAATGCATCCTGTCAAAGGTCAATATTCCTGAATCTGTGGTGAAGGAAACCAGCGCCCTTTCGGGCCAACCCCGAATGCGGCGCAGCACGCCATGCCGTGCATGGCCGTGACACAAAAATGCGCGCCAGAAAAATGGCGAACCTTATCCTAACATAGGCATCGGCCAGCGACAGCGCGGCGCCATTGGCAAATTCGCCATATCTTTTAAGAGGTTGACCACAAATCACACATTTTGGTGACAATGACGCCGCCCGCTTTCCCGATGGAAGCGAATTGACCTGCCCTGAATAAGGCTCACCCCACCATCAGGCACCATTTGTCACCTCTCCTCCTCTCTTTACCACCAGAAACCCACCACGACAGAGTTTGTCGGCATCACCCCACCCTCACCGTTTAACAGGCCCGGCACACGCCAAAGCCCGCCGTAGCGGGTGATTAAGAATTGCTCGTTCAGCGCAATCGAATTATCCCGCTGCCTTTGCAGACGTCCCTCCCTCACACTTGAACCATCAACTGAAGGAGACACATCATGCATGCACGTAGCGAACAGATGGCTGACTATATTGCCGATCGTCTCGAGTTCATCACCTTTCTCGCCTGTTGCAGCGCCCTGCTGGCCCTGCTGACCGGCATGAGTGGCCAGCAGGCGCTGGCCTTTACCGCCCTGAACCTGCCGTTTGGCCTCGGCATTTTGCTGGCGATGGCGCTGCTGGCCCCCCTGCCCGCCCACTGGCGGCTGCCGGGCATCACCTTGCTGCTGGCAGGTTGCGCCCTGATGACCCTGCAACTGGGGGGCGAATGGCTCAATCCGCTGGCCATCTGGAGCCTCTACGCCCTGCTCGGGCTGGAGATCATCTGGCAAGCGCGTCCCCGCGCCATGCTGGCCACCCGCGCTCGCCAATAACAGGGCTGACGAGCGCCGGTAAATGGCGGGCTGTGATGGCTGACGCCGGTGGCAAATTGGGGTACTCTTGCGCCCCGATTTGCTACCACCCTTGGCGTTAACAACCTTCGCCATCACTCCCAGGAGCGCCCCGATGAAAAAAGCCTGTGCCCAGCACATTCTGGTCAAGACCGAAAAACAGTGTCTGGAGATCAAGGAGAAGATCGAGAAGGGAGCCGACTTCGGCCAGATGGCCAAGCGCTTCTCCACCTGCGCCTCTGCAAAACGCAGCGGCGATCTGGGGGAGTTCAATAAAGGGGATATGGTCAAGCCCTTCGACGATGCCGTCTTCAAGGGTGAACTGCTCAAGGTGCTGGGGCCGGTGCGCACCAAGTTCGGCTTCCATCTGATCAAAGTGCTCTATCGCAACTAAGTCATCGCAACTGACCATTTTCTCGGTGAAGCTCCCGTCAGGCGGGCTTCACCGACCTCTGCATCTCCCTCGCAAAACTGACCAAAACCACGCCAAACTCTCATCAATTTACTAACGTTATCAGGCAATTAAGTTTATCCTTCTCGGCATTGTCCACATTCGACGATGGATCCCGTGCTATGCCCCGCTCTTGCTTGTGGCCCCTGCTGGCCTGGTTACTCCCGCTCGCTGGCGCCCTCGGCAGCCGCTTTCATCTCTGGCCCTGGTGGATCGGTTTTGCGATCTGTCTCATCGGAGCCCTTGTCTCCCTGATCTTGCTGGTACGCCTGCCCTGGAGCCGCAACCGCTACGCCAGCGGCCTTGGCGCCTTGCCGCTACTGCTGCCCCTGACATTTGTGGCACAGGCGCTGCGCATGCCGCTGATCAACGATGTGAGTACCGATCCCTACAATCCCCCCCTGCTGCGCTGGGCGGCAGAGCTTAGAACCGAGCAGGATCTGCCAATTAATAGCGCCCCGCTGAAAGCAGTTGAGGCAAAACCCGGTCCTCTCTTTACCAGGGCCTCTCCTGCCGAAGTGGTGATTGAAGCCAGCGAACTGATGCAGGAGCTGGGCTGGCAGGTACGACCGAGCCCGGATGGTCTGGATGCAGTGGTCACCACCGGCTGGTTCGGCTTTCAGGATGATGTGGCGCTGCGGGTCTTTGCTGGCCCCAAAGAGACCCGCATCGATATGCGATCAGCCTCCCGTCAGGGGCAAAGCGATCTGGGCACCAACCGGGCGCGGATCGAGGATTTCCTGACCCGCCTGAACGAGCGCCTCGGTCAGGCCTACAAACCCAATTTGAAACCGTAAGTGTGAAACAACAAGAAGGTAACTGATGCGCGTTGAGGTCAAACCCGACCGGGAATATGCCTGGTTTATCCGCCCCTTTTTCTGGCTGCAAAAGCGCAACTATGGTCAGGTGCTTATTCCGGGCAAATGCTGGGGCCGCTCGCCGCGCCTCTTTGCCGCCGTCGCCACCCTCTACGGCGTCATCAACCGCAAGCGCTCCCCCATCGATCCCGTGCTGCGCTCGCTGGTGACGGTGCGGGTCTCCCAGCTCAACTGGTGTCGTTTTTGCGTCGACATCAACGCCATGACCCTGGTAAAGAGAGCCGGCTCCAGCGAGAAGGTGGAGGCGCTGGCCAACTGGCGCGAAAGCCCCTTGTTCGACGAGCGGGAAAAAGCGGTGCTCGACTACACAGAAGCGATGACTGGCCTCGATGGGGTGAGCGATGAGCAGGCGGCCCGCCTCAAACCCTGGTTCGACGACGACGCCATGGTGGAGCTGACCGGCCTTATCGCCTTCCAGAACATGTCGGCCAAGTTCAACGCCGCCCTCGATATCGCGCCGCAGGGCTTCTGCCAGCTGCCGGTGCAACCGGAACGCCCTGCCCAGCCAGACAGCAAGGACGCCTGATGAACCGGACCCGCCTGCTGCTTGCACTGGTGATGGGGAGCCTTATCGGCACCTTTTTTGCCCTCGATCTTGGCCGTTACCTCACTCTGGACGCCTTGCAGGCCCAGCAGGCGGCAGTGGCGCAATGGGTCGACAGCCACTTTGTCTCGGCCAGCCTGCTGTTCGTGCTTATCTATGTGCTGAGCACCGCCCTCTCCCTGCCCGGCGCCAGCCTGCTCACCCTGGGTGGCAGCGCGGTGTTCGGCGTCGCCTGGGGGCTGCTGCTGGTCTCCTTTGCCAGCACCATAGGCGCAACCCTGGCCTTTCTCAGCGCCCGTTTTCTGCTGCGCGACTGGGTCACCGCCCGCTTTGGCGACAAGCTGGCCACCTTTCAGTCCGGCATGGCGAAGGAGGGGGCCTTCTATCTGCTGAGCCTGCGCCTCATCCCCATCTTCCCCTTCTTTCTGGTCAATCTGCTGATGGGGCTCACCCCCATCAGAGTCAGCACCTACTACTGGGTCAGCCAGCTTGGCATGCTGCCCGGCACCTTCGTCTATGTGCTGGCGGGCAGCGAGCTTGGCCAGTTAACCAGCACCGGCAATATCCTCTCCCCCGGCCTGATGGTCGCGTTGACCCTGCTGGGGCTGATGCCCTGGCTGGTCAAGAAATTGACCGCCAAGCTCGCCCAGCGGCGCCTGCTCGCCCCCTATCGCAAACCCGCTCGCTATGACTACAACCTGCTGGTGATAGGTGCGGGCGCCGGTGGGCTGGTCACCAGCTATATCGCGGCAGCGGTGAAGGCCAAGGTGGCGCTCATCGAGAAACACAAGATGGGGGGCGATTGCCTCAACAGCGGCTGCGTCCCCTCCAAGGCATTGATCCGAAGCGCCCGCTTTGCCGCAGAGCAGCGCAAGGCCGACGAGCTGGGCTTTAGCCCAAGCCACTCCCGCGCCGATTTTGCCGCCGTGATGGAGCGGGTGGCTGAGGTTATCAAGGAGGTCGAGCCCCACGACTCCATCGAACGCTATCAGGGGCTTGGAGTGGAGTGCATCGAAGGAGAGGCGCGGCTGGTCTCCCCCTGGGAGGTAGAAGTGAACGGCCAGCGCCTTGCCAGCCGCCATATCGTTATCGCCACCGGCGCCCGGCCGCTGGTGCCCAAGCTGCCGGGGCTGGATCAGGTGCCTTACCTCACCTCGGATAGCCTCTGGCAGCTGCGCACCCCGCCGCGCCGCCTGCTGGTGCTGGGCGGCGGCCCCATCGGCTGCGAGCTGGCCCAGAGCTTCGCCCTGCTCGGCATTCCCGTGACCTTGGTGGAACTCTCGGAGCAACTGCTGCCCCGCGAAGATAGAGAGGTAGCCGACGCCCTGGCCGGGCAGATGAGCCGCGATGGCGTGCAGCTACTCACCGGCTGGCGCGCCGAACGAGCCGACTATCTGCCCGCAGCCGAGGGGGATCTCCCCATCCGGCTGCAACTGCGCCGTGGCGATGAGACACAAGTGGTGGAAGGGGATCAACTGCTGCTGGCACTGGGTCGGGTCGCCAATGTGAGCGGCTTCGGGCTCGAAGCGTTGGGAGTCGAGCTTGCCCCCCGCGGCACCATAGCGGTCGATGGCTTTCTTGCCACCAACTTCCCCAGCATACTGGCGGTGGGAGACGTAGCGGGCCCTTACCAGTTCACCCACTTCGCCGCCCATCAGGCCTGGTATGCGGCGGTCAATGCCCTGTTTGGCCAGTTCAAGCGCTTTCGGGCCGACTATCGGGTCATTCCGGCGGCCACCTACACCACGCCGGAGATTGCCCGGGTCGGCCTCAATCGCAAGGAGGCCGAGGCGCAGGGGATTCCCTTCGAGGCGACCCGCTTCGAGCTGGCCGAGCTGGATCGCGCCATCGCCGATGGGGAGCGCCACGGTTTTGTCGAGGTGCTGACCGTGCCGGGCAAGGATACTATCCTTGGCGCCACCATAGTGGGCACTCACGCCGGTGAGCGGATCGCCGAGTTCGTGCTCGCCATGCGTCACCGCCTCGGCCTTGGCAAGATCCTCGGCACCATTCACGCCTATCCCACCCTGATGGAGGGGAACAAATACGTGGCGGGTGAATGGAAACGGGCCCACCAGCCCACCCGGGTGCTGGCGTTGCTGGCCCGTTATCACCGCTGGCGCCGTGGCGCCTGACAATCAGGGAAACGTTTATGCTCAAGCCATTCTCACAACTCAACTCACAGCTCAAACAGCGGCTAAACGCCCTGCTGTGCGCCCTGCCACTGCTGGCCAGCGGCCCGCTGTTAGCCACTCCTGATGACAACTGGCAACGGACCCTTGAGGAGGCGAAGGGGCAGACCGTCTACTTCAACGCCTGGGGCGGCAGCCCGGAGATCAACGCCTATCTGGTGTGGGCCGGGCAGGAGCTGGCGCGCGACTATCAGGTCAAGCTGGTGCAGGTGAAGGTGGATGACATCGCCCAGAGCGTCAGCCAGCTGCTGGCCAACAAGCAGGCGGGCAAGCAAGCTGGCGGCCCCATCGATCTGCTCTGGGTCAACGGCGAGAACTTCAAGGCGCTCAAGGAGCAGGGGCTGCTCGGCGCTCCCTTTACCGCCGAGCTACCCAACATGGCGCTGGTAGACAGCAGCCTGCCGGTGAGTGAGGACTTCACCCTGCCGGTGGAAGGGCTGGAAGCCCCCTGGGGCATCGGCCAGCTCAATCTGATGGTCGATACCGAAGAGGTCACCAGAGCGCCCACCTCGGCAGCAGCCCTGCTGGCGTGGGCCAAGGCCCATCCCGGCCGCTTCACCTATCCCAAGCCGCCCCAGTTCCATGGCTCCAGCTTTCTCAAGCAGATCCTGCTGGAGTTGACGCCAGACCCCGCCCCCCTCTATCGGGAGGCGACCGAGAGCGACTTTGCCAAGCTCACCGCCCCGCTCTGGGCCTGGCTCGATGAGCTGCATCCGGCACTCTGGCGCAAGGGCAAGCTGTTCCCCACCAGCGCCGCCGAAACCCGCCAACTGCTCGATGATGGCGAACTGGCCATGGCCATCAGCTTCAACCCGCAGGAGGCGCAAAGCGCCGCCCAGATTGGCGCCCTGCCCCCCAGTGTGGAGGCGGTTGCCATGGAGAAAGGGGCGCTCACCAACAGCCATTTTCTCGCCATCCCCTTCAACGCCAGTGCCCGTGCGGGTGCCAAGGTGGTGGCCAACTTCCTGCTGAGCCCGGCGGCGCAGGCGCGCAAGGCCAATCCGGCCTTCTGGGGTGATCCCAGCGTGCTGCGGGCCGATGCCCTGCCTGATTCAGCCAAGGGGCAACCGGCACTGCGCTTCAAAGCGGTGGCCGAGCCTCACCCCAGCTGGCAGCTCAAGCTGGAAGCGGCCTGGGCCGAGCGTTACGGTCACTGATGAGTGCCGCTGGTCACCCGCTTTCCCGCTCCCGACCGTGGCGCCGGTTGACACGCCACCCCAGTATGAGTACGGGGATGGCGGTCATTTATCTGGCGCTCTTCGTCATCCCATTGCTGGCGGGGCTGTGGCAACTGCTGGCGGAGGGGATGACCGCCTCTCATCTTGCCTTGCTGCTGGCCCAACCCGGTCTTTGGCACTCAGCAGCGCTGAGCCTGTGGATTGGCGCCGCCTCAACCCTCGGCAGCCTGCTGTTGACCGCCCTGCTGCTGGCCCACAGCGACAGCCGGGCTTTCGGGCTGCTCCGTCGCCTGCTCTCGCCCATGCTGGCCATGCCCCACGTCGCCTTTGCCATCGGTTTTGCCTTTCTGCTCGCCCCCTCCGGCTGGCTGCTGCGGCTCGTCTCGCCAGCGCTGACCGGGTTTGAACTGCCTCCCGATTGGCAGACCATTCGCGACCCTTGGGGGCTCGGGCTGATTGCACTGCTCGTTTTCAAGGAGACCCCCTTTTTGCTGCTGATGGCGATGGCCGCGCAGCAACCCATCCAGCTGGCACGCCAGCAGTGGCTGGGGGCGAGCCTCGGTTTCAGCGCCCCCCAGATCTGGTGGCGCCTGCTGCTGCCGGCGCTCTGGCCTGCCCTGCGCCTGCCCATCTATGCGGTGGCGGCCTACGGAGTGGCGGTGGTGGATCTCGCCCAGCTGCTCGGGCCCGATGCCCCCGCCCCGCTGGCGGTGCGGTTGTGGCTCTGGTATCAGGACCCGGATCTGCTCTGGCGCGGCGCCACCGCCAGCGGCGCCCTGCTGCTGCTCGCCATCACGGCGTTGCTCATCGCTCTGCTCAGATTACTGGAGTGGCTTCATAAAGAGATGGGCAAAGGCTGCTGGCTCGATGGCAAACGGGCGGCGCCCCACTTCTTTGCCAACCGGCTCGCAGCGGGCTTTGCCTTCACCCTGATCACCCTCAATCTGGCGGTGCTGGCGGCCCTGCTGCTCTGGTCGCTGGCGCGCCGCTGGCCCTTTCCCGCCCTCTGGCCCAGCCAGTGGAGCAGTCACTACTGGCTGGATCTGCTGCCAACCCTGCTGCCGCTGCTGGCAACCAGCGCACTGCTGGCGCTGACGAGCGGCTTGCTGGCACTGGTGATGGCGGTGCTGAGTCTGGAGGCACAAGCCGGCCGCCGCCCCTGGCCGCTCTGGCTTATCTGCCTGCCGCTGTTGCTGCCGCAGGCGAGCCTGCTGTTTGGCATCCGGCTCGGGCTGGACTGGCTTGCACATGACTCGATAAGCAGCGGCATTGGCTGGGGCTGGGTGCTCTGGAGCCAGCTGCTGTTTGTCTTTCCCTATGTCTATTTGTGCCTGCACGGCCCCTATCGCCAGTTCGATCCGCGGATCACCCAGAGCGCCCTGCTGCTGGGGGCTACGCCATGGCGAGCCTGGTGGCAAGTGAAAGCGCCGCTGCTGGCGCGCCCGCTGCTGTTTGCCTTCGGCGTCGGGGCGGCGGTGAGTCTGGCCCAGTATCTGCCGACCCTGCTCTTTGGCGCAGGCAGAGTGGTCACCATCACCACCGAAGCGGTGGCCATCGGCAGCGGCCTCAACCGGCGGCTGGCGGGGCTCTACGGCCTGCTGCAACTGCTGCTGCCGCTCGTTATCTATCTGCTGGCGCTCTGGCTGCCGGCGCGGATCAATCCGGCGCTCAAGGGGGGCGGCTCACGATGAACTCTCATGATGGAAACAGCCATATGCTGAGCACCACGCCTCTTCGACTTTACCTTGATGAAAATCTGCTGCTCTCGCTGCCCGCCCTGCAGGTGGCCCCCGGCGAGGTATTGACCCTGATGGGGCCAAGCGGCTGCGGTAAAAGCTCCCTGCTGGCGGGGCTGGCCGGGGTACTGCCCGGCGCGCAGACAGATAGCGGCCCGATCCGGCTGGAGGGGGAGGTAAGGCTCGGCGAGCGGCCACTCAACACCTTGCCTGCGCAAGCGCGGCGCATCGGCATGCTGTTTCAGGATGACCTGCTGTTCGACCATCTGACGGTGGCGGAGAACCTGATGTTCGGCATGCCTGCGATCATCAAGGGAAAACGTGCGCGGCGGGAAAAGGCACTGACAGCGTTAACGCAGGTCGCGCTGGCGGATCAGGCTGACAAGCTGCCGCAGCTGCTGTCAGGGGGTCAGCGGGCGCGGGTCAGCCTGCTGCGGGCGCTGTTGGCGGAACCCGACGCCCTGCTGCTGGACGAGCCCTTCTCCCGCCTCGACAAGCCGCTGCGGGCCGCCTTTCGCGAGCTGGTATTCGCGCAGATCAAGGCGCTGGCCATCCCCGCCATCCTGGTGACCCACGATGCGGAAGACGCGCCGGGCACCATACTCAACCTCACCGAATGCCACTGTTAACCGAGGAGTGTTCACCTTGTTTGATCGCCATCTGATCCCCGTGATCCGCAGCCCCCTCACCCAGCTTGCCAAACCGCTCTGCCGTGCCGGGATCAGTGCCAATCAGGTGAGCCTCACCGGCTTTGCCATCGGCATGCTGGCGCTGCCGCTGCTGTCCTTTGGTTGCTATCAGTGGGCACTGGCGGCCATCCTGCTCAACCGGCTGCTGGACGGGCTCGATGGCGCCGTGGCGCGGGAAACCGGCATCACCGACTGCGGCGGCTTTCTCGACATCACGCTGGATTTCATCTTCTACGCCGCCGTGGTGCTGGGC
>OERJ01000297.1_pt1 | contig 14341 bp, 10 predicted proteins | sample 1539991 | NCBI WGS metagenome assembly OERJ01 (sample SAMEA3891247, study PRJEB23780) | metagenome | biome: terrestrial biome; feature: animal house; material: water of meat washing | place: Italy | collected 2015-05-12
TGTTTTATATGGTGCCGATAAGGGGAATCGAACTCCTGACCTTCGCATTACGAATGCGCTGCTCTACCAACTGAGCTATACCGGCTTGTTGCTCTCCACATTCATAAAAAATGACCGGCAAGTCAATTGAGCCAGCTCGATTTTATGAGTTGGCTCATGGTGTTAGAGCCCGATTTACAGATCGACAAACTCGGGGATATGGGCCCGGCCGCGGCTTTCGAGAAATTCGAGCAGGGCGCGGGGGGAGCGCACCAGGATCCGCTCTTGCGGGAAGCCCGCTTCGGTCACCAGACGGTGGCAGTGGTCAAAATCGCCAAGAGTAAATGCCACGTGGGAATCGGAGCCGAAAGTGAGATAGGCCCCCAGATCTCGCGCGGCTTCGACGATGGCGCGGCAGTTGCCTTCACTGCCCGGGCGCGAGTGAATGAAGGAGGAGTTGTTGATCTCCAGCGCCACCCGATAGTCGGCCGCCGCCTTGACCACCGCCTGAATGTCGATGGGAAATGCGGGGTTGCCCGGGTGGCTGATCATATCGACCCGGCCGCTCTTGATGGCGTTGATCATCGCCTGGGTGTGGGTTGCCTGATCGCAGGGAGGGAATACCTGCTCATGAAAGCCCGCCATGATCATGTCGAGGCGCGACTCGTAACGCTCGGGAAAATCGATCTCCCCCTCCAGGTTTTTGATGTTGGCCTCGATACCCCGCAGGATCCCTACCCCATCCACCACTCTTGGCAATATCGGCAAGTTGGCAAAGTGCCAGACATGAGGGGCATCGGCCATCTCGGGGCCGTGATCCGTGGTGGCAAACAGCTTGATCCCCTTGGCCCTGGCTATCGGCAGATAGTCGTGGATGGTGCTGTAGGCATGGGTGCTGGCAATGGTGTGAGTGTGGGTATCGACCGGGTACTTCATCTTCTCTCCCCTCATATTTTGAAAGGGCAGCATAGCAAAGAGCGGCAGCTTGGGCCACGCCAGTGCTTGCCACACTTTGTCACAAAATACCGCGAAGCTGACATAGTCTGAGGGGCTCTGGCTGGCATACTGCCCCCGTCGATACATGCCTGAACTCGCATCGACAGTTTGCCGTCAGGATGACGCGAACTCACTTTCCCCACCGTCGCGCCCTGCGGCGGTTTTTTTTGCCTGCAAACCGCAAACCGGTAACAGACGCGCAAAAAAAGGCCCAACTAGCATGGTGCAGGTTGGGCGAGACTTAATGTTTAATTGCAGTGGCATAGATATAGAGTCCTGCTTTTTGACTAAGTTCCGCCCACTTTGCTTTTTTCATCGAAAAACATTCCGCTAACACTCATTCACATTCTCTTGACACTTCACGTTATGAAACGTACTTTTTAAACATTCGTTTAAGTGAGGTGTCCAGTGAGTAAAATCGATACCAAAAACCGTATTCTCGACGCCGCTGAAGTGCTGTTTGCCGAGCGGGGATTCGCCGATACCTCTTTGCGTCTGATCACCAGCGAGGCCGACGTCAATCTGGCGTCGGTGAACTATCACTTCGGCTCCAAGAAGGAGCTGATCCAGGCGGTGCTCGACCGCTATCTGAGCCTGTTTATGCCCGATCTCGATGCCCGCCTGCGGGTACTGATGGAGCAGGAGCAGCTGACCCTGCTGCAACTGTTTGAAAGTTTTGTCGAGCCGCTGATGAAGCTCTCGGCGGTGCGGGCCAACGGCCCGGCCATCTTCATGCAGCTGCTGGGGCGCGGCTATATCGACAGCCAGGGCCACCTGCGCCGCTTTATCACCGCCCACTATGGCCCCATTTTGCAGCGGATCACCCAGGCCATCTCCAAGGCCAATCCGGCCCTGTCGCCAGCGGATCTCTTCTGGCGCCTGCACTTCACCCTGGGCACCGTCGTATTCACCATGGCCTCTGCCGATGCGCTGCGCGACATCGCCCTGGCCGACTTTGGCCAGCAGCTCGATGTGGAAGGGCTGGTGCGCAACGTTATTCCTTATCTGGCGTCCGGAGTCGGGGCGCCCGTGGAGTCGACCAGGCTCTCCCTGGCCGTGTAACAACCAACAATAAATCAACGGAAACAGTGAAATAGAAGGAACTTCGGTATGATCACATTGCTTGTCCTGCTGGTGCTGGCGATAGCCGTTGTGCTCGGCGTACCCTCCATCCGTAAAAAGGTGGTAACCCGTCCGGTGTTCGGCATCTTCAAAAAGATACTGCCGCCCTTGTCAGCTACCGAGCGGGAGGCCATGGAAGCCGGCTCCGTCTGGTGGGATGGCGAGTTGTTTCGCGGCAACCCCGACTGGAAAAAACTGCACGGCTACGGCAAGGCCGAGCTGACCGCAGAGGAGCAGGCCTTTATCGACAATCAGGTCGAAACCCTGCTCGCCATGGTTGATGACTTCAAGATCGTCAACGAAACCAAAGACCTGCCGGAGCCGGTGTGGGACTATCTGAAGAAGGAAGGCTTCTTCTCCCTGATCATCCCGAAATCCTACGGCGGCCGCGAATTCTCGGCGATTGCCAACTCCACCATCGTCACCCGCATTGCCACCAAGAGCCTGAGCGTGGCGGTCACCGTCATGGTGCCGAACTCCCTCGGCCCGGGCGAGCTGCTGATGCACTACGGCACCCAGGCCCAGAAAGATTTCTGGCTGCCGGGGCTGGCCAATGGCAAAGAGGTGCCCTGCTTCGCCCTGACCGGGCCGGAAGCGGGCTCCGATGCGGGCGCCATTCCTGACAAGGGGATCGTCTGCAAAGGGATGCACAAGGGTGAAGAGGTGCTGGGTATTCGCCTCAACTGGAACAAGCGCTACATCACCCTGGCGCCGCGCGCCACCGTGCTGGGGCTGGCGTTCAAACTCTATGACCCGGAAAAACTGCTGGGTGACAAGGAAGAGCTCGGCATCACCTGCGCGCTCATCCCCACCAGCCACCCCGGCGTGCGCGTCGGCGATCGCCACTACCCCATGGGTCTGGCGTTCCTGAACGGCCCGACCTTCGGCAAGGATGTGTTCATTCCGCTCGACTGGATCATCGGCGGCCCGGATTACGCCGGTCGCGGCTGGCGCATGCTGGTGGAGTGCCTCTCCGCCGGTCGCGGCATCTCGCTGCCTGCCCTTGGCACCGCCTGTGGTCACATGGCGAGCCGCACCGTGGGCGCCTACTCCTATGTGCGCAAGCAGTTCGGCATGTCCATCGGCAAGTTTGAAGGGGTGCAAGAGGCGCTGGCCCGCATCGGCGGCCTCACCTATCAGCTGGAAGGGGCCCGTCGCATGACCGCAGGTTCCCTGGACTTGGGTCAGGCACCGGCCATCGTCACCGCGATTTCCAAGTACCACATGACCGAAATGGCGCGCCAGATCATGGATGACTCCATGGACATCCACGCCGGTCGTGCCATCCAGCTGGGCCCGAAAAACTACACCGGCTACGCCTACATGGGTATTCCGGTCGCCATCACGGTGGAAGGGGCCAACATCCTGACCCGCAACCTGATGATCTTCGGGCAAGGGGCCACCCGCTGCCACCCGTACGTGTTTGCCGAGCTGGAAGCGGCCGCCGACACCGACGTGGAGCGCGGTCTCGAGAAGTTTGACGCCCTGCTGATGAAGCACATCGCCTTCGGCGCCGGCAACTTCTTCGGTTCCCTGTTCCAGGGGCTGACCCTGGGTCAGTTCAACAGCGCGCCGGTAGCCGGTGAAACCGCTCGCTACTACAAGCAGCTCTCCCGCATGAGTAAAGGGCTGGCCCTGTGCGCCGACGTCTCCATGCTGATGCTGGGTGGCGATCTCAAGCGCAAGGAGATGATCTCCGCCCGTCTGGGTGACGTGCTGAGCCACCTCTATCTGGCCTCCGCCACCCTCAAGCACTACGAGGATCAGGGCCGCATGGTCTCCGATCTGCCGTTCGTGCAGTACGCGGTGGAGCGCAACCTCTACCTGATTGGCAAGGCGTTCGAGGGCTTCTTCCAGAACTTCCCGAACAAGGTGGTGGGTGCCGTACTCAAGCGCGTGGTGTTCCCGTTCGGCGTCGGTTACAAGATGCCGGCCGACGATCGCTGCCACGCCATCTGTCTGGCCATGATGAAGCCGGGCGAGTTCCGCGACCGTCTGACCGCCCTCTGCTATGTGGGCAAAGACGAGGCGGATCCGGTCGGCCTGATGGAGCGCGCCTTCCAGGCCATGGTCGCCGTGCAGCCCTACGAGAAGAAGCTGGTGCAGGCCCAGAAAGAGGGCAAACTGCCCCGCAAACTGGCGCTGCCGGAGCTGGTTGCCGCCGCACTGGCCGGTTCCATCCTGAGCAAGGACGAAGCGGACAAACTGCTGGCCGCCGATGCCCTGCGCTACGAAGCGATTCAGGTAGACAACTTCGCCCCGGGCGAGCTGGAAGGCTTCTCCCAGCAAGCAAACAAGCAGCCAAACAAGGTCGAGCACGCCGCCTGATCCCCTGGCAAACCAGTACCAAACCGGCCCTCGTGGCCGGTTTTTTTGTTTGTTAACCATGCATTTACAAGCCGGGAGAATTCCAGTTAAATGCTTGAGTCCCTGTTGCAGGGGCTTTGGAAGCAAGGCCAGCGGAATGGCCGATAACAACAACTCAGGAAGAGTGAATGAACCTCGCCAAAACGGCGATCGAACGCCCCATCTGGGTGGCGGTCTCGATCGTGCTGATTTTCCTGCTGGGCCTGCTCAGCATCCGGGGACTGCCGATCCAGCTGTTCCCCGACATCGACCGTCCACACCTCAACATCTCGGTGAGCTGGCGTTCAGCCTCGCCCCAAGAGATGGAGTCGGAGATCACCGACCCCATCGAGCAGGAGATGCAGGGGGTTCAGGGGCTCAAGAGCCTTGTCAGCAACAGCTATCCCGGCTTTACCGAAATCGACATGGAGTTTGCCCTCGGCACCGACATGCAACGGGCCCAACTCGATGTGATTTCGCGACTGAACCGGGTCTCGGGATTGCCGGACAAGATCGGCGGCCCCTACGTCAACAACTACAGCAGCAACGATACCCTCACCTTCTTCTTCATCCAGCAACTGCCCGGCGCCAAAGGGGTGATCGATGATCATCAGGCGTTGATCGAGGCGCGGGTCAAACCCGAGCTGGAACGCATCGAAGGGGTCTCGACGGTCGCAGTCGAGGGGATCAACGAGCGCCAGATCCAGATCCGCTTCGACCCCTATCGCGCCGCCGAGCTGGGGGTGGAGATCCCGGTGCTGGCCAGCCGGGCCACCACCGGCTGGGACGTGTCGGCCGGTACCCTCGACATCGGTCGCTGGGAGTACAAGCTGCGCTTCGCCGGTCGCTACGATGTCGAGACGCTGGGGGACAAGGTGGTGGACTGGCGCGATGGCCTGCCCATCTATCTGCGGGATGTGGCGGAAGTAAGGGTGGCCAGGGAAGAGAACCCGGTGCTGCGGATCCAGAACGGCAATACCGCCATCGCCGCCCAGATCTTCAAGGAGAGCGGCGCCAATGCCCTGGCATCCCTTGAGGCGATCAAGGCCCGGGTGAACGAGCTCAACCGCGAGGTGCTGGAGCCGGTCGGGCTGCACATGGAGCAGTCGTTCGATGCCTCCCTCTACATCAATCGCGCCGTCAGCATGGTCACTGCCAACCTGGGGCTCGGGGTGCTGCTCTCCTGCGCCATCCTCTGGCTCTTCCTGCGCCAGCTCAAGGCGACCCTGATGATTGCCCTCGCCATCCCCATCAGCATCATGCTCACCTTCTGCCTGCTCAAGGTGATGGATCGCACCCTCAACATCATCTCGCTGGCGGGCATCGCCTTTGCCGTCGGCATGGTGCTCGATGCCGCCATCGTGGTGCTGGAGAGCATCTACCGGCGCCACGAGCGGGGGGATTTGAGCAAGGCGGAGGCGGCGCTCGAAGGCACCCGTCAGGTGTGGACGGCGCTGGTCGCCTCCACCCTCACCACGGTCGCCATCTTCCTGCCGGTGCTGCTGCTCAACGATGTGGAGGGTCAGCTGTTTGCCGATCTGGCGCTCACCATCGCCTGCGCCGTGACGGTCTCCATGCTGGTCGCCGTCATCGTGCTGCCTGCGGTGGCGGCGCGCTGGATGGGACATGAAACGCTGACCGACCCCTATGAGTCGCTGTGGCAGCGCACTACCCGTCATGTGATCCGCTGGACCTCGACCTCACGCCAGCGCTGGACGGTCATCACCCTGATGATGAGCCTGCCGGCACTGGCCACCTGGGCGCTGCTGCCCAAGATGGACTATCTGCCGGACGTGAAACGGGACGCGGTGGATGTCTGGATGAACTTCACCCCCGGGGTCAACCTCAAGGCCCAGCGCGAAGAGGTGATCGATACCCTGATCGCCCGCCTCGCCCCCTACATGAAGGGGGAGAAAGAGCCTGCCCTCAAGAACTACTACATCTTGCGCTACCCGGGGGGCGCCCAGATTGGCGTGCGCCCCAAGGACGAGACCCGCATCAAGGAGCTGGAGAGCCTGTTGATGAAACAGCTGCTGGTGGGTATTCCCGACACCCGGGTGTTCGGCGGTCAGGGGTCGCTGTTTGGCGGCTTTGACAGCGAGAACGGCGTCTCCCTGCTGCTGCAGGGGGGCAACCTGCCCGAGCTCTATCAGGCGGCCCGTGCCAGCATGGGGATCCTCAGCAAGGACCTGCCGGGAGCACAGATCCGGCCCGAGCCGAGTCTCGACTTCACCGCCCCCGAGCTCAAACTGGTGCCGCAAGATCGGCGTCTCGCCGAAGTGGGTTGGGATCGCACGCCCCTGCCCACCATCATCCAGACCTTTGGCGACGGCTTGCGGGTTGGCGAGTATTTCGACGGCGAGGATCGGCTCGACATCATGCTGATGGGGCAGAGCTCCGCCAATCCGGACGAACTGAAGGCAGTGCCGCTGGCCACCCCCTCCGGGCGCATCGTCCCCCTTGGCGAGCTGCTGCGGGTGGAGCACGACATGGGCCCGGCCAGCATCTTCCGGGCCGATGGGCGGCGCAGCATCAGCCTGCAGATAGCGCCCCCGGCAGGCATGACCATGGAGCAGGTGATCGACACCCTGAAAAACCGCAGTTTTGCCGCCATCCGCCCCCTGCTGCCCGCTGGTGGCGAGCTGCGCATTGCCGGCAATGCCGACAGCCTGCAACAGGCGCTCGACAATCTGGGGACCATCTTCCTGTTCGCCGTGGTGATCCTGCTGGTGCTGCTGTGGGGGGTGTTTGCCTCCCTCAAGGATGCCCTGCTGGTGCTGCTCACCCTGCCCCTTGCCTCGGTTGGCGGCGTGCTGGCGCTGCAACTGAGCGGGCTGCTGGTGCCGCTGCCGATGGATCTGCTCACCATCATCGGCTTTGTCATCCTGCTGGGACTGGTGGTCAACAACGCCATCCTGCTGGTGCATCAGACCCGCACCGCCGAGCGGGACGGCATGAGCCGCCAGCTGGCGGTGGCCGATGCCCTGCAAAGCCGGATGCGTCCCATCGCCATGACCAGCCTCACCAGCATCTTCGGCATGCTGCCGCTGATGCTGAGCCCGAGCGAGGGGAGCGAAATTTACCGCGGGCTCGCCACCGTCATTGTCGGCGGCATGAGCTGCAGCACCCTGTTTACCCTGATCCTGTTGCCTGCCTTCCTGCGTCTCGGGGAGCAGGTGGCGATCCCACAACCCCTGCGCCAGCGGGCCTGAGCAAGGAGCTCATCGATGACACATATGATTACCCGAATGTTGGCTGGCGCTGTGCTGATTGCAGGCAGTGCGCTACCGGTATTGGCCGATCAGGGCAAGATGGTGACCCTGGCGGATGTGACCCAAGGGGATGCGGCCGCCAATATCTGGGTCAGCGGCACGGTGGCGAGTCGCCAGCAGGCGGCGCTCAGCGCCGAAGTGAGCGGCCGGGTGGAGTGGATCGCCGAATTTGGCAGCCGGGTCAAAAAAGGGGACGAGCTGCTGCGCCTCGACAGCGCGGCACTGCGCCTCTCGCTGGAGCAGGCTCGCGCCGAGCAGGCGAAATGGCAGAGCAACCTGCGCTTCGCTCGCGCCGAATCCCAGCGGATCACCCGGCTGCACCAGCAAAAGAGCGCCTCCCAGAGCCAGTACGACAAGGCCAGCTACGATGTGGAGCAGGCCGCGCTGGCCGAGCGACTGGCCGCCATACAGGTGAACCAGATTGAAGAACAGCTGCGCCGCAGCCACATCTATGCCCCGTTCGACGGGGTGGTGAACAACCACTTCATCCAGCCCGGCGAGCATGTGGACGCGGGCGAGCAGGCGCTGGAGCTGGTCAACCCGGATCAGCCGGATATCCGCCTGCAGGCCCCCATTCTCTGGGCCCAGCAGCTGGCGCCGCAAACCCGGCTGCGGGTGGAGGGGGAGCAGCTGAGCGGTCACGGCGTCTATTACCAGCGAGCCGCCAGCGCCGATCCCAAGTCGCGCCTCATCGAGCTGCGCCTCAAACCGGAAGCGGGCACCTTCATCATCGGCTCGCCGGTACGGGTTGCCCTGCCACTGGGGGATCAGCAGAGCATGCTGCTGCCCCGGGACGCCCTGGTGCTCGGCACCGATGGCAGCGTGGTCTATCAGGTGGCGCGAAGCGGCAAGGCGCTCAAGGTGAATCGGGTGCCGGTCACCGTGCTGTTTGGCGACAGCCAGCAGGTGGCGGTGAGCGGCGCCCTCAAGCAGGGGGATCGGGTGGTGGTGCGCGGCGCGGGCAGCCTGCAGGATGGCGACACCATAGCGCTGTTCAAGGGCTAACCACGCCCGACGCAGGCTGGCCAATCTTTGCCCGCTTGACCCGGGACATACAGCCAAACGGGCCACAGTTTGCTATCTTGGCGGCCATCACTCGCGTTTAGAGCAATCAACACCCATGAGCATTATTTTGGGCATCGATCCGGGTTCGCGGATCACCGGATACGGGGTTATCCGGGTCGTGGGCGGCAAGGCCGAATACTTGGGCTCTGGCTGCATCCGCACCGATTGCGGCGAGCTGCCGGAGCGCCTCAAGCAGGTCTATGACGGGGTATGCGAGATCATCACCCAGTTCAAACCCACCGAGTTTGCCATCGAGCGGGTCTTTATGGCCCGCAACGCCGACTCGGCCCTGAAACTGGGGCAGGCCCGGGGCAGCGCCATCGTCGCCGCGGTCAACGCCTATCTGCCGGTGAGCGAATACTCTGCCACCCAGATCAAGCAGGCGGTGGTCGGCACCGGCGGCGCCGCCAAGGAGCAGGTGCAGCATATGGTGACCCATCTGCTGAAACTCTCCGCCACCCCGCAGGCGGATGCAGCAGATGCCCTCGGCGTCGCGCTCTGCCACCTGCACACCCGCCAGAGCCTGATCAAGATGGCCGGCCGCGCCAGCAGCTCGGTACGTGGCCGCTATCGCTGAGCCCTTATGTCGTCCACGACTCATCTCGGTATCGCTAAATAAAAAAACCGCCCCGGATCTCCGGGGCGGTTTTTTATATTTCCCCACATAACGGGGCCATCACTGATGGCCCCGTTATGTTTCTCATGTTGAATGGATTTGCCTTACACCACCTCCCCCAGTGCGCCGATCAGAGCGTCGAGTCCTTGGTCAACCTTCGAGCGCGGGCAGCCGACGTTGAGGCGGATATAGCCTGTGCCTTCCGGGCCGTAGGTGTCGCCGCGCATGATGGCGACCCGGTATTTCTCCACCAGCAAGGTTTGCAGCGCATCCATCCGTTCGGTGGAGTCGATGCCAAGACCGCGCAGGTCAATCCAGGCGAGATAGGTTCCCTCGGGCACCCGATAGTCGATGGCGGGGAAAGCCGCGTTGAGCCGCGCCGCCACATGGGTGAGGTTGCCGTGCAGATAGCTTTTCAGGGCATCGAGCCAGGCAGCGCCGTCCCGATAGGCGCTGATATGGGCCAGCACCCCGAGAATGGGCGGCGATGAGAGGCCATGGGCCGCCTTGAGCCGCTGCAGATAGGCGGTCCGCGCCGCTGCGTTGGCAATAAAGGCGTAGGCGCCGCCAAGGGCGGGAATATTGAAGGATTTGGAGCCCGAGCTCACCAGCGCCCAGTGATCGTCCGGCGCCACCTCGCTCCACGGCAGGTAGCGGGCAAAGCTCACATCCATATGGATGTCGTCCGAGATGACCTTGACCCCGTGGCGCTGGCAGATGGCGGCCATCCGGCCGAGTTCATCCCGCGTCCAGACCCGGCCGGTGGGGTTGTGGGGGCTGCAGAGCAGCAAAATCCGGCAATCGGGGCGAGCGGCTTGCTGCTCGAAACATTGCCAGTCGATCTGGTAACTCCCCTCCTCTTTTTTAAGCGGGCAGGGCAGCAGCACCCTGTCGTTGGCGGCCAGCATATTGCCGAAGGCGTCGTAGGCGGGGGTATGCACCAGCACCCCTTCCCCCGGCGCCGACCAGAGGCTCACCAGCTGGGCAATCACATAGATGACCGAGGGGCCGTAGACCAGCGTCTCGGGGTCGAGGCTCGCGCCGTAGCGGTGGGCAAACCAGTTGCTCACCGCCCCCTTGAAGTCGTCGTGATTCCAGCGGCTGTAGCCAAATACCCCGTGCTCAAGGCGGGCTGCCAGGGTCTGGCGAATGCAGGGGGCGGTCTCGAAATCCATGTCGGAGATGGTAAAGGGGAGCAGGTCGGCATGGCCAAAACGGTCGGCCACATAGTCCCACTGGGTGCAGTAGGTGCCGTGGCGGTCGACCACGCGGTCGAAGTCATAAATATCGTGCATGAAGTTTCTCCCTCCATAAACAGGAGACATATTGGGAGAGGCAAACAAGGGGGGCTTGCGCCCCCCGTTCGGATCTTATTGGCCGGTTCAGGCCCCCATCAGGCTCTGCAGCTGGTTTTTCACCAGATGCACCTGCGGGCCGATCACCACCTGCAGGTTGTGCTCGTCGAGCTTGATCACCCCGATGGCACCGTTCGCTTTCAATACCTTGTCATCGACCCGGCTCATGTCCTGCACCGACATCCGCAGGCGGGTGATGCAGTTATCGAGCGCCAGAATGTTATCGGCGCCGCCCAGGGCGTTGAGGATGATTTCACCGTTGTAACCGCTGTTGCCGGCCTTCTTGCCTGCGGGCTGGGCAGCCTCGCTGGTCTCAATCTCGCGACCGGGGGTTTTCAGGTTAAAGCGCACGATGGCGAAGCGGAACACGCTGTAGTAGATGGCAAACCAGATGGCAGCCGCGACCGGCACCAGATACCACTTGGTGGCGGTGCCTTGCAGCACGCCGAACACCAGAAAATCGATGAGGTTGCCGTCGGTGTTGCCGATGGTGACGCCGAGCAGCCCCATGGTCATAAAGCCCAGACCGGTCAGGATGGCGTGAATAACGTAGAGCACCGGCGCCACGAACAGGAACAGGAACTCCAGCGGCTCGGTGATGCCGCCGATGACGCAGGCCACCACGCCGGAGACCAGCAGCGCCTTGATCTTGCCGCGATTTTCCGGGCGAGCGCAGTGATACATGGCGAGCGCCGCGCCCGGCAGGCCGCCGAGGAAGGCAGGCATCTTGCCCTGAGAGAGGAAGGAGGTGGCAGAGACCGAGAAGCCGCTGGTGTCGGCGCAAGAGAGCTCGGCGTAGAAGATATTGAGGGCGCCGCTCACCTCGTGACCGCATACCAGCTGGGTGCCGCCCGCTTCGGTAAAGCGGATCAGCGCCACCAGAATGTGGTGCAGGCCGAGCGGCAGCAGCAGACGCTCACCGGTACCGAACAGGAAGGGGCCGAAGGGACCGGCGTGGGAGATGAGCGCCCCGATGCCGTTGATGCCGGCAGCAAACCAGGGCCAGACGAACGGCACGACCAGACCGACCACACCCAGCACCAGCGCGGTGATGATGGGCACGAAGCGGGCACCGCCGAAGAAGGCGAGCGCATCGGGCATCTTGTAGGTGTAGAAACGGGCGTGCAGCTTGGCGACGATCACCCCGACGATGATGGCCCCCAGAATCCCGGTGTCGATGGAGCTGATGCCGAGGATCGATTTCACCCCGTAGGCCTTCTCCGCCGCCGCGTCACCGATGACGTTGGCCACGGTGAGGTAGAAGTTGATGGAGAGGTTGAGCGCCGCATAGCCGACGAAACCGGCAAAGGCCGCGACCCCCTTCTCTTCTCGCGCCAGCCCCAGCGGAATGGCCACCGCAAACATCACCGGCAGGTAGATAAAGGCCACCAGCCCCACCTTGGTCATCCAGAGGAACAGCAGTTGCAGCACGGTATTGTCGAGGAAGGGCATGCTCTGCTTGACCGCATCGCTGGTGAGCGAGCTGCCGACACCGAGCAGGATGCCCGAGAAGGCCAGCAGGGCGACCGGCAACATAAAGGTCTTGCCGAGGCTCTGCAGGAACTCCCAGATGGTGGATTTGGCTTGAGGCTTGGCCATGAAACGGCTCCTTGTGAATAGACAGCAATATCTGCGGCTGCCCTCCCCCGCTCGAGACAATCTCGAAGCAGAGGCACGGATCAGCATCAGGTTTTGCTGGATGATAAATCGTTTTATCAAACTACAAGTGCCGACAAGATCACAGAATAAGGGGGCTGGCTGGCAGCAGGATCCAAATTTGTGAGCCGGATCGGCCCAATGGTGATGTAACGTTTCACTTGAGCATCTGAGCAGGTATGCTGGGGCCTCGCTTTCAACTGTCCGTCGTCCGTTCGCCCTATGTCGCCCAAATCCCTCTCTGCCAAAGCCACCAAGATCACCGATGTCGCCCAGCGGGCGGGAGTGTCGGTCACCACCGTCTCCATGGTGCTCAACGGCAAGGGGCGCATCTCGCCGGCCACCGCCGAGCGGGTGCAGCAGGCGATAAAAGAGCTCGACTACGTGCCCAACAGCGCCGCCGCCAACCTGCGCAGCCAGCAATCCAATCTGGTGGGGCTGATCCTGCGCGACATCACCGACCCCTTCTATACCGAGGTGACCGCCGGGGTGAGCGAGGTGCTGGAGCAGCAGGGCTATCTGCTGTTTCTGACCCAGTGCGGCCACAGCCCGGAGCGGCTGCAGCAGAGCATCCACTCCCTGTCACGGCAGGGGGTGGCGGGCATCATCTTCAATCCGGTGCGCGGCGCGGCGGCCAAGACGCTGGAGACCCTGCTCGACTCCGAACTGCCGGTGGTGTGCGCCGCCCGCTCCTACTATCGGGATGACGTGGACTTTATCGGCCCCGACAACACCCACGCCGCCAAGCAGGCCACCACCTACCTTATCGAGCAGGGCCACCGCCATATCGCCTACGTCGGCGGGCGGGCCGACTCCCTCACCCGCGCCGAGCGCATCGGCGGCTACTGCGCCAGCCTGCTGCAATATGGCCTGCCCTTCAAACCGGAGTGGGTACTGGAGTGCGAGCGCACCCAGCGCAGCGCCGCCGACACCATCGCCCAGCTGCTGCACCAGCACCCCAAGGTGACCGCCGTGCTCTGCCACTACCCCGAGGTGGCGCTCGGCGCCATCTATGGCGTCGAGGCGAGCGGCCGCACCGTGGGCAAGGACAACTACATCGGCCAGCAGGTGGCCCTGCTCGGCTTTGACGATGTGGCGGAGGCCGAACTCACCTCCCCCGCCCTCACCTTCGTCAGCTCACCGGCCCGCGAAATCGGCCGTCAGGCGGCAAGACGACTGCTGACCCGGATGCAGCAACCCGAGCTCGCCCCCAACCGCCATATCATCACCCCCAACTTGCAGAAGCGAGAATCAGCCTGAGCGAGGAGGCTTGCAGAGTAGTAAAGGGGGCCTGAACTACAAGCTGGATGAGTAAAGCGGCCTTATCTGCCGATGCCCACCCCATCACTCATGGCATCCCCATATATGACAAAACACCGCCAATTGGCGGTGTTTTGTCATTGCTATAAGAAGCCGTGCCATCTATTTACAGCAACGCCTCACCATAGCGGTTGGCTTCATCAGAACCTTTTTGCAATTTAATCAGCAGCAATAGCACAAATCCGATAATGGGGACAGCACCGAGAATAATGGTCAGCAAGCCATACACGCCAAGTTCATAATTTATATGATCTGGGGAGTTGAATAACTGCGTTAAAATCACAGCAATCACGGTATGGAACAGCAAGAACATAAAGTATTCCTGACGTGATGCACGCCCGTGGAAATTAAAGTAGTTTTTGAATGCTTTAAAATAAAAGTTCATCACACACCTCGATATAAGTACCTGAACAAAAATATTGTTGTGCCAATTTTAATGCGTTATGTCGCAATTGGCCGGAGCAGTTCAACAATAGCCAATAGCGTTAGCCGTACCAACACAATAAACATTATTAAAAGATATTAACGCGGAAAAATAAAAAACGAGGATGGCGGAGCGTGTCCTGGCAGATGGCTCACTTGCCGCCAGCCTCCCCTTTCGCACTGGATGGGAG